>ERZ1645192.712-NODE-712-length-27754-cov-9.412542_pt1 | contig 27754 bp, 26 predicted proteins | sample MGYA00575354_ERZ1645192 | MGnify/ENA primary metagenome ERZ1645192 (study PRJEB40844, sample SAMN11349763) | freshwater sediment metagenome | isolation source: river sediment | host: Sediment | place: India: Faizupur Khadar , New Delhi | collected 2017-02-21 ... | reverse complement strand
TGTATACCAAAAGTATTCCTGAATACCAGGAACATACCGCTGTTGTCACTGCAGTTGTAGTTTACGGACTGGCAAATCTCGACCATCTGCTGTCAAGAAGCGGATTATATCAGGAAGAGGAAAAGAAATGAACTAACTGACAGGAAGAATCCAGACCACGACTTGATGATCTCACCCTAAAACAGTAACTTTATCCTCATTATGAGACGGTTTGGATTCATCCTCGCAGTGACCTGGTTTTCTGTTTCACCTGTCTTTGCTCAGGAAACAGCTCTGCCGGGTAAAGCATTGATTATTAAGGGCATTGTCAGGGATGGAACGACTTGGCTGCCACTGAATGATGCCCAGATCTTCCTTAACAGATCCTTTGTGGCGGTAACAGGAGAAGAAGGAACTTTTACAGTCAGAGCCAACAGAAACGACACCATCGATTTCAGGCTGCTTGGATACCGCGATGCCACACTCAGGGTAAGCGATTCTTTACCGGGAAGCGAGTTTATGGTAGGAATATACATGCACACCGATACAATCGCAATAGAAGAAGTGGTAATTATCCCCAGGCTCCGGAATCTGAAGTATGATATGTACAAACCGCTTCCGGTGTCACCTGAGATGCAAAATGCCAGGTATAACATAGCTGTCTCTGCTTACCAGGGAAGAATGGCAATGGGAAAACTCGGAGACCCCGAATCAAATTATTCTGTTATACATCAGAATAACCTGAGAAATGCAGCTGAGAAAGGGACTATCCCCTCCAGCGCTATGGTCGGCCTAAGCCCGTTTATGCTGGTCGGAGCTGCTTACCTTCTTATTAATGGGCTTCCTCCAAAACCGGAACCCATGAAATCAGACCTCAGCCGTGAAGAACTCGATCAGATTCACAAAAACTATATTGAGACGATCAGGGAAAAGTGATCCTTCGCTTATCCCTTGACAAAGATCGCTTTGATAATATCACTTGCCATCCTTGGATTCTCTTTCAGCCTTCTTGTGCAATAACCAAACCACTTCTTCCCGAAAGGAACATATACTCTCATCCTGTGGCCTTCTTTAACAATGCTTTCACGCAGCCTGGGAGTTACTCCGTATAACATCTGGAATTCATACATGTTCTTTGGAACATTGTATTTCCTGATTAGTTTGTATGCACCTTCGATAAGAGGCTTGTCGTGTGTGGCAATACCCACATAAATCCCATTGCTCAGCATGAATTCCAGATCTTCAAGGTAATGCTGGTTGACTTCCTCGTATTTCTTGTAGGCAATTTCGGCTGGTTCGATATAAATTCCCTTGCACAGCCTGAAATTAAGCGGCGATTCACTTGTGTGAATGTCCATAAGTCCTTTGACGTCATTAAGGGTCCTTTTAAGATATGCCTGAACAACAAGACCAACACTGCGCGGGAATTCGGATTTGAGCCTGCGGTATAACTCAATTTCCATATCCGTACAGGGTGAATCTTCCATGTCGATCCTGATGAATCCTTTGTAGGATGCGGCCTTTGCCACAATTTCCCTTATATGCCTGTAACAGACCTCCTTGTCGATAAGCAAACCGAAAGAAGTAGGCTTAAGCGAAAAATTACCGTCTATCCCGGCTCCGAAAGTAACATCTATAAGGTTCAGATACTCATTCTTATTCTCCTCAGCTTCCTCAAGCGTTTTAATGAACTCTCCAAGAACATCAAGCGTCACATCAGTTTTGTTCTCTCTGAATTCCTTCGAAACCCTTATGGCATCCTCTATGGTCTCGCCTGAAATATAAGCTTTTGAGAAAATCCAGATGAATTTTTTGGGGAAATAGGGAAGAATTGAAGCAATAAATTTATTAAACATTTTCTTAAAGTTAAAGTCGTACAAAAATATCAATTCGTTGTCGGGATCTGCAATAAAAAAATAAAAATCAAATAAAAACTATGCCAGGTCTTAATTTAATGACCTTTGTCACCTTGCATGAATGATTTATGACAGCACCTGAAAATTTAGGTGGCGCTTAAAGGCTTGAAGTTATTGATTTTAATATGGGTTCTTAAAAATTGTTTAATATCTATATCACTTTTTCCACAAATCCCCGTTTATATACTGTTGCGAAACAGATGAATAGTCAAATAAACCTAATCGGATAGATTTTGTTCAGAAGAATAAAATATTCATTATTAGTATCTTTTGTCATAATTATTGATAGTTTTGGCCAGGATCCGACGTTTTCCCAATTCTATGCTAATCCGCTTTATCTGGCACCGTCATTCGCCGGTGCAACCGAAGAATACAGATTTGCATTGAATTACAGGAACCAGTGGCCTGCTGTTCCGGGGGTTTTTCATACTTACAGCATCTCATTCGACAAGGCCCTCCTGAATTTCAATTCAGGCATAGGAGTACTCGCAACATACGACGTGGCAGGTTCGGGAGAACTCAGCACGACGAATATCGGCCTCCTGTATTCCTACGATTTCAGAATAAACGAAGACTGGCACATACGTCCGGGAGTTAACTTCAAATTCACCTACCTTGGACTAGATATCTACAAGCTTGTGTTTGCCAGCCAGATGACCGGATCGGGAACCGTACCTTCGGTTTATCCCCCGCCTTTCAGCAAGGTGGCAGACGTCGATTTCGCTACATCAGCGCTGGTCTACAACGACCGCTTCTGGGGAGGTTTCACCCTTGATCATCTGCTTAATCCAAAGCAGTCATTCTACGGGAATGATGCGACACTCCCGGTAAAGATGAATGTTTTCGGAGGTATCCAGATACTTAGAAAAACGAGGCTTCGCCAGACCTATCAGGAAGTATTGTCGATAGCACTTAACTTCCAGAAACAGGCCAAATTCTATCAGACCGATGTAGGATTATATTATTACAGGGATCCGCTTATCTTCGGACTCTGGTACAGGGGCATACCTTTTGTTACATCACAGGCAGGCGATGCCATCATCGGACTTGTCGGGATCAAAACAAAGCAGCTTCACATCGGATACAGCTATGATTTTACTATCTCAAACCTGATTTCGTCTACTCAGGGATCACACGAGATATCACTTGTTTACGAATTCAATTCTTTCTCGATAGGGCAGCGTACAAAGATCAGAGCCATTCCCTGCCCCGAATTCTGATACCCCGCACAGGATTCTGCCTGCTTTCTTAAAATTACACAGGTCTTGGCCGCAAAATAATTTATTTGTTATATTTGCCGCTGATAAACATTAATCCTCACATAATTTCCGATGAAGAATCTAACCAACGTTCTGCTTGCACTGCTCTTTCTGGCTGTTGCCGCCTTATTTGTACTACATTTTACAGGAAACGGGAAAAACCCGAAAGGGGATAAAGCCGAAGGAATAACAGGCGCTGTGTCAGAAGGAATTGCCTTTGTTGATATCGATACCGTCGTGTTCAAGTTCAATATGTATTCCGACAGGAGAGAAGAACTGCTCGAAAAACAGAAAAAGGCCGAAGCTGAACTCAACTCCAAGGGAACCCAGTACGAAAGGGGAGTAAAAGATTTCCAGGATAAAGTCAATAAAGGACTTGTAACCCGTGCAACTGCTGCTGAAATGGAACAATCACTCATTCAGCAACAGCAGGAACTTGTCAATCTCCGCGACCAGCTGCAGTCGAACCTCCTTGAGGAAGACCAGGTTATGAACAGGCAGGTACTGGAATACATCACCACCTATCTCCATGAGAACAAAGATCAATACAAATACCAGTACGTTCTGGGCAAGAGTTTCGGAAGCCCTGTTCTGTTTGGCGATCCTGCTATGGATATCACCCAGATGGTTGTGGATGGCCTGAACGCCAAATACCAGACTGAGAAAAAGAAGTGATCCCATGGGATTTGCCTCTGCCTGGCTCGGATCCAATGCGCTTTTCCCCGGCATAATTCAGGAGGCACCATCTAATAATACAGGTATTGTTGTTGTTGTTCCTGCTTTTGACGAACCGGGAATAACAGACCTTCTTGATTCATTTGCATCATGCAGTAAACCGGATTGCGGGGCAGAAGTAATTATTGTGGCCAATGCCCCTGACAACGCCGAGGAAAACAGCCTGTCCAACACCAGGGAAAGTATTTCTGCCGCTCAGTCCTGGAAAGACAAAAACAGGGATCTTTTTTTTAAAGTCCATATTATTGACGGACTCCGGTTGATGTCTTCAGGATGGAGTGTCGGCCTTGCCAGAAAGACAGGTATGGATGAGGCAGTCAGACGCTTTGACTTCCTTGGAAATCATGATGGCATTATCCTGAATATAGATGCCGACTGTACTGTAAAAAGCAATTATTTCGATGCGGTTTTCAGGGAGATGAACGGCCGGCCCGACCGTAAGGCATGTTCGATTTATTTTGAACATCCCCTTTCCGGAAATGATTTTCCTGAAGAGGTTTACAGGTCGGTCGCTATGTATGAGCTTCACATGAGATACTTCGTAAGGGGCCTTTCCTTTGCAGGTTTTCCATATGTGCACCATACTGTCGGATCGGCAATCGCTGTTAAAGCCTCATCATACGTAAAGGCAGGAGGGATGAACAGACGGCAGGCAGGCGAGGATTTCTATTTCATCCAGAAACTCCTTCCGGCCGGAGGCTTCTTCAACCTTACTTCAACCACGGTTTATCCCTCACCCAGAGTGTCGGCAAGGGTACCTTTCGGAACAGGCCCGGTTATCTCAAGGCTTGTTGAATCGGCCGGGATGCAGCTGACTTCGTATAACCCCGGAGCTTTCGAAGAACTTCGCGCTCTTTTTGCCATGCCCGATGAGTTGTATTCAGCAGAACCTGATCAGCTTGGCCATATTTACTCTGAACTTCCTCCGGGCATTAGAGGATTCATCAGCTCCGACGAATGGAATGAAAGAATTAATGAGATCCGGAACAATACATCGGGAAGGGACTCATTCAGGAAAAGGTTCTTCGGATGGTTCAATATGTTCAGGATTGTGAAGTACCTGAATTCAGTACATGTTTCATTGTTTTCAAAAAGACCGGTCGAAGAATGTGCCGGGATTCTGCTAAAGGCAATGGGAGTGGATCATTATCCGGAAGGTCCTGAAAACATGCTGTTATATTTCAGGCAGCTCGATCTGACGGACTAATTGGTTTCCCTTGTTATACGGCGGTCTTCCCGTGGCGAAAGGATTATATAGAGATCCTCGTCAGGCCTTTTCATCCTGTACTGTTCCCTGGCAAACTTCTCGAGGTTCCTGTCGCTGGTCCTTAATTCCTGAAGCTTTCTTTTGTCTTCCTCTATGCGCTGAACGTAATATTCCTTTTCAGCCTTTAGCTTCTTCAGGTTTTTCATTTCCTTCCACCTGGAAATAAGATTGTTTGAATCGAGCAACAGTATCCAGACTATGAAAATGGTAATGGTCAGGATATACTTGTTCCTCAGAACAGGAGGGATTTTTTCTATAAATTTAAAACGCTCCATCATGATACAAACCTACAACTTTTTTTTCAACCTCCGCTCATAAGGTATAACATCTGTACATTATCACCGTCATGAATAAGGGTAGTCGCATACTTGTTACGGGGAATAAGTTCACCATTAATCTTTATTATACGTAACCTGAAAGTAAACTTCCTGATTTCCAGCATCTCGCTTACTGTCATTGAATCTGCTTCGAACTCTTCATCCCTGTTGTTAAGCGTTATCTTCATTATCCGGAAAGCGTGTTAGTGCATTTTCATAAGTATCTCCACCACAGTGTTTGCCTGCATGGCAGCCACAATAGCTACCCTCGCAGCCAGGGGTGGAAGGTCACCGCTTACTTCAGTCGTTTCATCACCGCAGACATAGAGTGTTTCATCGATCTGCCTGCTTCTGAGTGTCTCATTCCTTCCCCAGCCGGCAATCCCCGAACCTGCAACCACCGGAATACCTTTCATTTCAGTCTGAACCGTCTCGATAAACATCTCTTTCATTTCGCTGCTGTCGAGTGCTTCAACAATTACGTGGCAGCCCCTGAACAACATTGAAATATTGGTCGGGTCGAGAAATACATTGTGAATTACGACAGCGGTCTCAGGTCGTATCCGGGAAAGGTTTTCCTTCAGGGCTTCGGTCTTCAGCATGCCTGTCTGTCCTTCAAAGTAGTACTGCCTTGAAAGATTGGACCTTTCAACCCTGTCATGATCAGCGATCACAAGCGTGCCAATACCGCTTCTGGCAAGCAGAGCGGAACAATTTGAACCCAGACCGCCTGCTCCGGCAATACCCACCCTGAAGTTTCCAAGGTGCGCTGCGATCTCCTCTGCATTCATTCGCCTGTCAGTTAACATTTCTTATAGTACAAATATAATTGGTTTAGGTTTAATATCTTCCTGAATATACTAACCGGGTATTATAATGATCATTATCATTCCATAAGTGTTTATTAAGAAGTAAATTTGGTCATTAATAATAATGGTGCCGGGACTCAGTGACAAAAATCCATTTACTCCCGCCGGAGCAGGGGTAAACAGATTGATTTTCGGGTCCGAAGAGGGATTTTGTCAGAGAATTTAAACAGTATAACGACTTTTCAAGCAATAACTAAAACATATTTTATGGATCTGGAACAAATAAGATCGCAGCATAACCTTCTAAAAAAGTGGGACTATAAATGGACCCCTCTCGATAAGGGCTATACCGACAAGATCCTTTATATAAATGTTGGAGATAACGACATCAGGGATAAAAATGTTCCTCCGGTGATGAAGGAAAAATTCATTGGAGGCAAGGGCTATGGACTTCGTCTTCTCTGGGACGGAACAAAACCGGATACAAAATGGGATGATCCAGAAAATGAAATAATTATCTCCTCCGGCCCTGTCGGAGGAATAACCCAGTACTCGGGAACGGGGAAATCGCTGGTGGTAAGCATATCACCTCAGACCAATTCTGTCATTGACAGCAATGTAGGCGGATTTTTCGGCCCCTTCCTGAAATTCTCAGGATTTGATGCCCTTGAAATTCAGGGCAGGGCCAAAAGCGATGTAGTGATATTCATTGACGGAGTGAACCATTTCGTTGAGATATTCGAAGCTCCTTACGAAGCTGCCGACAGTCACATACTGGCTGAACAACTCACTGATATTTTCGCTGATAATGAGAGTGAAAAAAGGAATATAGGTGTGGTTTCCTCAGGATCAGCAGCAGAACATTCACTCATAGGGATGCTTAATTTCAGCTTTTATGATCCGAGGAGAAAGAAAGTGAGACTGAAGCAGGCAGGAAGGGGAGGAATTGGAAGTGTTTTCCGCAACAAGAGGATAAAGGCGCTCGTATGCAAAGTTCCGGGAGTAAAGGGTAACCTTAATAATGTAGTTGACCTGGAGGCTATAATGGAAAGAGGAAGGCGCTTCAACAGGGAAATAAGAGAGCTTGATGACAAACAGTGCCAGATGCGGCAGACGGGAACAGCGCATCTTATGGAGATAATGAACGACCACGACCTTCTTCCGGTGCATAACTACAAGTTCGGAAGTCACCCCGAAGCCTACAGAATCGATTCTACAGTATGGAAATCCCATTTCACACAGAATGTTCCCGACGGATGCTGGTTCGGATGCAATATGTCGTGCAGCAAGGGGGTTGACAACTATGAAGTCCAGACCGGACCATACAGGGGACAGTTGGTCATCGTCGACGGACCCGAATATGAAAATGCTGCAGGCCTTGGGTCAAACTGCGGGATCTTTGACCCCGGATATATTATTGAAACCAACTTTTACTGTGATACTTACGGCATCTGTACCATTACATGGAGCACTCTCTCGGCTTTTGTTATGGAATGCTATGAAAACGGAATCCTCAATAAAGAAAGAACCGGCGGACTCGACCTGCGCTTCGGCAATTCAAAAGATGCTCTTGAAATGCTTCATCAGGTTGCCAGAGGGGAAGGTTTCGGGAAAATTGCCGGGACAGGAGTGCGAAGGATGAAGGAACTTTTCATTGCAAACGGATGGGGCGAAGAATCTTTCCTGAGGGATATCGCGATGGAGGCAAAAGGACTCGAGTATTCCCAGTACATGTCGAAGGAATCCCTCGCTCAGCAGGGAGGTTTTGCCATGACAAACAAGGGTCCCCAGCATGATGAAGCCTGGCTTATTTTTATGGATATGGTAAACAATCAGATTCCCACCTTTGAGAACAAGGCCGAGGCTCTTCATTATTTCCCCATGTTCAGAACCTGGTTCGGCCTGGTCGGACTCTGCAAACTTCCATGGAATGACGTTGAACCGGAAAATAACGCTTCGACGAGCGAACCCGCAAAGGTGCCTGAGCACGTCGACAACTATGTTACAATTTATAAGGCAGTGACAGGAAGGGAATTCAGCAAGGAACGACTGATCGAAGACTCTGAAAGGGTGTACAACTTCCAGAGGGTTTTTAACCTGAGAAGGGGTTATGGCACCAGGAAATTCGACGCCCAGCCTTATCGCGCTGCAGGCCCCGTTACAGTTGAGGAATATGAATCGAGAGCAGAACGGTATGATAAACAGCTCCGGGAAGAAATAGGAACCGACCCGGATGGAAAAACTGTAACCGAGAAAATGAAAATTCTCAGGGAATACCGGGAAGCCCGCTATGAAAGTCTTCTGGATGCTGTTTACAAACGCAGGGGATGGAACAATAATGGAGTGCCGAAAATCGAGTTTCTCAAAAAGATCGGAATGGATTTTCCGGAGGTGATTGACGTCATCCGTGAATATCAGTAGTATCAGGTGATGTTTTCTTCAGGGTTTTAAATACTTTTGACTCCCGATGACAGGACGTATCTCATTCTTACTGATACTTTTTTGTATTGCCATGCCCGCTTGCAGAAACAAGACGGCTGACAGGCAGAAAGAAATTATAATTTTTCATGCCGGAAGCCTGTCGGTGCCATTCAGGGAATTGGCCGATGAATACATGAAGATTAATCCGGGGGTCAGAATACTTCTGGAACCGGCCGGAAGCCTTGTGTGCGCCCGGAAGATCACTGAACTCCGAAAGCCCTGCGACATAATAGCATCTGCCGATTATATGGTTATAGATGAACTCATTATACCGGATCATGCTTCCTGGGGCATTAAATTTGCAACAAATGAGATAGTGATTGCTTTCCGTGAAGAATCGAGATATTCTGCAGAAATCGACTCATCAGACTGGATGGACATTCTTCTCAGGAATGATGTCATCTTTTCACGGTCGGATCCTGATTCCGACCCCTGCGGTTACAGAACCGTCATGCTTTTCAGCCTGGCTGAAAAATATTACGGTATTCCCGGCCTCGGAAGCCGGCTGACGTCAAAAGACAGGAATTTCATCCGTCCCAAGGAAGTCGACCTTATTGCCCTGGTTGAATCGGGATCTGCCGATTACATGTTCCAGTACAAATCAGTTGCAAGGCAGCACAACCTGAAGTATATCGAACTTCCCGACGCAATAAATCTCGGAAATCCGCTTCTGAATGATAATTACCATTCTGTTTCAGCGGAGGTGGCGGGCAGGTCTCCCGGAAGCAGGATGACAATCAGGGGCGATTATATTAATTATAGCCTCTCAGTGTTGAATGATGCCCCAAACAGCGGAGGTGCCATCGATTTTGTATCGTTCCTGCTCAGTTCCGAAGGTGTGGCTGTATTCAGAAAAAACGGACATGATCCGATTGTACCTCCTGTAACTGAACAGCCCGCCATGATCCCTGCCGAACTTAAGAAGTACCTTGGTGATGGGAATAAGTAACAGCCTTCCCGTGAAAAGCAGCCCCTTCAGCTGGATAATGCTTATCCTGTCGTCTCTTGTGCTGCTGTTCATCATTGCCCCGCTTGCAGGCATATTTCTTAATACCAACGGGTCTCAATTGATTGAAACGGTTAATGATAGAGAAGTAAGGGAAAGCATCCGGCTTACACTTCTTGTAGCATTCGCCGCCACTTTCCTTTTTGCTTTTGCCGCCATTCCCCTCGCATGGATACTTGCCAGAAAGGATTTTCCACTTAAAGGTGTGGTCCAGGGAATAATCGACCTGCCCGTGGTGATCCCTCATACCGCAGCCGGTATAGCAATTCTGGGATTTATCTCAAGGGACGGGTTCCTGGGCGGAATTGCCGGTTCAGTAGGATTGTCGCTCATAAATAACCCTGCTGGAATTGCCCTGGCAATGGCCTTTGTCAGCCTTCCCTTCCTTATTAACTCGGCAAGAGACGGCTTCGCTTCGGTCCCGGTCAGACTCGAAAAAGCAGCCCTGACATTGGGCGCCTCACCCTCAAGGGTGTTCTTTACCATTTCTCTTCCTCTTGCCTGGAGAAGTGTAATGACAGGTTTCGTAATGATGTTCGCAAGAGGTATGAGCGAATTCGGAGCCGTGGTTATTGTGGCTTACCACCCCATGATCGCTCCTGTTATGATCTATGAACGCTTCAATAACTTCGGACTCGATTATGCAAGACCTGTCTCCGTTTTGTTTATCACTGTAGCTCTGGCAGTCTTCATCCTCCTCCGTCTGGTTTCACTTAAAAAAAAGGATTCACACAACACCGCTGATGCTGAAACTTGAAAATATTAGCAGAAAATTCGGCGATTTTGCCCTTTCCGGAATAAACCTCGAAGTTGCTGACGGGGAGTATTTTGTACTTCTCGGCAGATCGGGATCAGGAAAAACCTGCCTTCTGGAACTTATTGCCGGACTTCATATCCCCGATTCAGGCTCAGTGTGGATTGACCGGCATGACATAACACACAGCAGGATACAGGACCGTCCGGTCGGACTTGTATTTCAGGATTTTGCAATTTTCCCGAACATGACGGTCAGTGGTAATATCGGTTATCCCCTTCGTTCCAGGAGAAGAAAGAAGGAAGAAATATCTGCGACCGTTGATGCTATCGCTGCCGAGATGGGCATTTCATCCATCCTGGACCGTTATCCTCATAATCTGTCGGCCGGTGAACTTCAGAGGGTAGCCCTTGCCAGGACATTGGTTCTCAATCCCCGCCTTCTTCTTCTCGATGAGCCTATGTCGTCGGTCGACGCAAGCCTCAAGGATGATATAAAAAAAGTACTTCGCCGCCTGAACAGGAACGGCCTCTCGATAATCCACGTAACTCACGATTACAGGGAAGCCGTTAGTCTGGCCGGCAGGGTGGGAGTGATCCACGCCGGAAGGATAGTGCAGGAAGGAACCCCGGGATCGGTCTTCAGCCGGCCGGCAAACCGCTTCGTCGCAAGATATGCAGGGATAAAGAATTTTTTTAAGGTACGCTTTTTACGTGAGAACAACATGTGGAAGGCAATCGGAGAAGGAAACCTGACATTCAGCATAAGCGGAAGGGAAACAGCCGGAGAAGGCCTTATTTTTGTAAGAAGTGAAAATATAATTGTTTCAGCTTCAAAACCTGCCCCCGGAACCGATAACTGTTTCAGGGGAATCGTTAAAGAAATCTTTCCTTCTGAATACGGCATCGAGATCACCGTCGATGCAGGAATGCTTTTTGTGGCTGATATAAGTGTTGCAGATTTCGGCTTACTGTCAATCAGGGAATCTTCTGAGGTCTGGATCACATTTTCCGCAGGGGCGGCTGTTGCGATCGACGGAACAGATCCTGACATACAGACAAGGGACCGGATATAGCATATTGATATAATTAATATATTATATTGATATTAAAAAGATATAATTATGATATGGATATGATATCATTTTCCGAGGCCTGCGATATCGTGATGAAATCGGATATCAGGCTGAAAGATACTGAAGAAATAAACTTTACAGAGTCTTTAAACAGGGTACTGGCCGGTGATGTGGTCAGCGACATGGACATGCCTCCCTTCAACAGGTCCTCGGTTGACGGGTTTGCCTGCAGAAAAGAGGATCTGTCAGAAGAACTGGAGGTTATAGAAACCATCCCTGCCGGAGCCTGGCCCCGGATCCCGATAACCGCCGGTTTGTGTTCACGCGTCATGACCGGAGCCCCGGTGCCCGAAGGCGCCGACTGCATGATAATGGTGGAAGACACTGAAACCATGCCCGGGGGAAAGATAAGGTTCACAGGGATTTTTAGAAAAGATAATATATCCTTAAAGGGAGAGGATATAAGAAAAGGTGATGTCGTAATACGGGCAGGTACACTGATCCGTCCTCAGCATATCGCGGTTATGGCTGCAACCGGACATATCCGTCCCCGGGTAAGTCTCAGACCTCTTGCCGGGGTGATCAGTTCCGGAAGTGAACTTGTTGAGCCCGGCAGGGTACCCGGGATATCACAGATAAGGAACAGCAACTCCAGTCAGCTGATGGCTCAGATTGAGGAGACAGGTGCAGCCGGGAAGTATTATGGTATAGCTGAAGATGATGAGGAGCAGACATTTACAGTCGTAAAGCAGGCCATCGCCGAAAACGACGTGGTGATCATAACCGGAGGCGTTTCTGTCGGCGATTTTGACTTTGTCGCTTCAGTGATGGAAAGAACCGGTGTCAGAATTCTTTTCAACAGGGTTGCCGTTCAACCGGGAAAACCGACTACTTTCGGACTTCATCCGGAGGCAGCGGTTTTTGGCCTTCCCGGAAATCCCGTATCTTCGTTCCTGCAGTTTGAACTGATGGTGAAACCCTTGTTGTACAGAATGATGAACTGCTCCCGGAGATCACTTACGTTAGTCCTTCCGATGGGACAGGATTACAGAAGAAGATCGGTCGACAGGTTGGCGCTTGTGCCGGTCAGGATAAGCGATGAGGGTTCAGTGATCCCTGTCGACTTTCACGGGTCGGCACATATATCTGCACTGAATGAAGCTGACGGGATAATCTTCATTCCCTCAGGAGTAAGAGAATTAGGAAAAGGAGATATGGTAAGTGTTAGACAGATTTAACAGAAATATAAACTATCTTCGGATTTCGGTAACCGACCGATGCAATCTAAGGTGCCGTTATTGCATGCCGGACGATGGAATTCAGCTTCTGCGGCATGAGGATATTCTGTCGTTTGATGAGATTGCGGACTTTACGCGGATTGCAGTGGGAAAAGGCATTGACAAGGTAAGGATCACGGGAGGGGAGCCCCTGGTCAGAAAAGGCATAGTCGGACTTGTAGGAATGATCGCTGAAATAAAGGGAATAAAAGACCTGTCGATGACTACAAATGGGACATTGCTCGAGAGTTTTGCTTCAGATCTCAGGAAGGCAGGGTTGCAAAGAGTGAATATAAGTCTGGATTCGGTTGATCCTGAAAGATATGCATGGATTACAAGAAAAGGAGAGCTTCGGGATGTACTAAATGGTATCAGAGAGGCCGAAAGAGCCGGGCTGAATCCTGTCAAGATAAATTGTGTGAAAGGAGGAGCCGGTTCACAGAAAGATGCTGAAGAAGTGGGTGAATATTGCAGAAAGCACGGACTGGAGGTGAGATATATTGAAGAAATGGATCTTGAAAAGGGCAGGTTCTCGAAGGTCCATGGCGGGACCGGAGGTCATTGTGCTTCATGCAACAGGCTCAGGCTGACTTCCGACGGCAAACTGAAACCCTGCCTGTTCAGCGATACGGAGTTTGATATAAGAAAGCTCGGGTACGAAGAAGCCCTGAGCCTGGCTCTTGAGAATAAACCTGAAAGAGGATTGACAAATTCAATGAACTCTTTTTATAATATTGGAGGATAATACTTATGGAAAAATTTTCGCATGTTGACGACGCCGGAAAAGCATCAATGGTTGATGTGGGAGCAAAGGAAATCCAGCATCGCAGTGCAAAGGCTTCAGGTCATATAAAAACCTCAGCCGAGACACTTGACCTTATTATGGACAATCAGCTCAAAAAAGGAGATGTGCTTGCCGTTGCAAGGATTGCCGGCATAAATGCAGCCAAGGCGACTTCGTCGCTCATTCCCCTCTGCCATAACATTGTCCTGGACCATATCAGAGTCGATATTTTCCCGGATGAGGTAGGAATAGTGGCTGAAAGTGAAGTCAGTTGCACAGGAAAGACAGGAGCTGAAATGGAAGCTCTGACAGCTGTCAGCGTTGCCCTTCTGACTGTTTATGATATGTGCAAGGCTGTGGACAAGATGATGGTAATCGACAGAGTAATGGTAACAGAGAAAACCAGGTTATGAGCCTGCCCTTAAAATATAACGTACTTATAATTACACTGAGCGACAGGGCTTTCAGAGGCGAATATGAGGATCTGAGCGGTCCGGCTATAAGAGACAGACTGTCCGGTTTCTTCACTGAAAGGAAATGTGAGGCGGTAATTAAAATGCAGCTGGTTCCCGACGACCGGGCCATCCTTCAGGATATGGTAAGGGATGCATCCAAAACGATGCACCTTATATTTACTACAGGAGGTACGGGGATCGGACCGAGGGACATTACCATTGAAGCTGTTAAACCTCTTCTTTCAAAGGAGATTCCGGGGATAATGGAACTTATCAGGGTGAAATACGGAACAGAAAACCCCTTTGCACTTCTTGGCAGAGGAGTGGCCGGAATAACGGGTAACTCCCTCATCTTCACTCTGCCAGGTTCTCTTAAAGCCGTGAATGAGTATCTGAATGATATCCTTAAGATCCTTGAACACGCCATCGCGATGATGTATGGAGCCGATTCCCACGCCAGACATTAATCGGTGAGCCTGTTTAGAGTATTGATTGTCTGCACCCCGATTATCCTGTCATATCTTTCCCTTGGATTTCTGTAATAAACCAGTACCGTATAATCGTTTTCAGTCTCGTAATGGCTTCCTTCAAACCTTGAGGCCACACTGTCATCAGTCCCATCCCTTCTGAACACATATTCATAATTGTACCATCCCTGCTTGAGCAGAATAATGCTTTCATAAGCCTTCTCTTCAGCATTGTAACTCATCAGGTTACTGGTATTGAACTCCCAGTTGCTGAAAGCCCCGGATATATACATCCGGCCCCCTTCGACCGGATAAGATGACGGAAGCGTGAAATAGACATAGACATAATCAGCGTCGGTATCGGGATTTTTCTCCTCCTGTATTGCAATGTAGTACTTCCCGTTAAAATCCTCCCAGTAAAAATACGGCTTGAATTCCCTGTCGTCCGACGAAGCCAGGTAAACATGATAATTCGATATCAAAAAATCGATCTTTCTTACAAATTGTGACTGATACCTGATGCTTTTTATGTCGAAATACCTGAATTCATTCCCCCCCGGGAATACGTTAACGTCGGTCAGTGAGTTGTATTTGAGCTGATTGCTGCTTACAAACGCGGGCTTCAGATTCTTCCTTGCGTTGTCCCACCTGCCATTCTGAAGAATAAAAGCAAACACATCCCGGTAGGGATCGTTGATCCTCAGCGAAGGGAAAGTGACGTTGAAATCGATCTGCTGGTTTTTGTTCAGATCTGCTGTCATCCTCGGACGATGGGCTGAGATCTCAATGCCTGCAAGGTCCTCCGTTACCATAAAGCGGTACGACAAAACAGGATGCTCAGGATCATTCGACGGATGGATCAGGATAATATAATTTCCCGAAAGCCTGAAGTTTATCCTGTCATTGGGGAATGAAAGCTTGTAATGGGTGTAATGAACTGTGGTATTGAATGAAGGCCTGTAATCCTCAAGCGGATTCTCAGGAAAACCTTCAAGGTAATCGGTGTGGAAGATATCCGACCTGTTCCAGTCCTTGTCGCAATGAATAAAGGAATAGTAAAAGTCATCGATGTCATCTCCCAGAAGATCAAAATGAAGCGCCAGCTTTTCCCCGCTGTTGAGCTTTATTACCGGATACGAGAGGTTCCATCCCTCCCTGTAAAGCTGGACTGTTTTGATCCTTTCATCAAAGACATGACAGGAAAGAACAGGATCGCTACTGCCTTCCTGATTCAGAGTGAAAGCGTTAGATAAAAACGTCAGTAATATTGATAAGATCATCATCCGGATTTAATTGACAAATTTACATATAGTGGAATTTTAAAGAATCATTTTTTTAATAATTCGTAAATTTTAACTTGCTATTTATACATTTGCAGTTACTGTTATCTGACTAACAGAAATCTGATCAGCCAGACTTATTTAATAGATCAATTAAGATGCCAAGATCGATAAAGCTAAAAAAGGGATATGATATCCGGATGGAAGGTGTTGCTGAAAAGAATATCGCCGGATCACTCAGTCCTTCATTGTTTGCGGTAAAACCGGTTGATTTTCCGGGATTGACCCCAAAGCTCGATGTACATGTCGGTGATTCAGTTGAGGCAGGCAGCCCGCTCTTCCACAACAAGCTTCAGCCAGAAATAAGGTTCACTTCCCCCGTTAGCGGTAAAGTGGTTTCGATCGACAGGGGCGACAGAAGGAAGATCCTTGAAGTAGTTGTTGAAAAAAGCGGCGACCGGTCCGTGGATTTCGGGAAAGCTGATCCCGAAAGGCTTTCGGGAGAACAGGTCAGGGAAGTTATGTTAAAGTCCGGCCTCTGGCCTGCTGTCCGGCAGCGCCCCTATCATGTCGTTGCAGATCCGGCAGGCCGGCCAAAATCAGTTTTTGTATCTTGTTTTGACACTGCTCCCCTGGCTCCGGATTATAATTTCATTCTTGAAAATTCTTCACTCTCCCATTTCAAAACAGGGATAAAAGCGCTGTCGAAGCTTACCGGCGGGAAGCTTAACCTTGTCCTTAAAAGCGGGGCCGAAGGAAACAAAGCGCTCGAAGGATTGGGCGGAGTCGAAATATCCTATTTCTCCGGACCCCATCCTTCAGGAAATGTAGGTGTTCAGATTCACCATCTCGACCCGGTGAACAAAGGGGAAACAGTATGGTATGTTAATTTTCAGGACGTTATTGCGATCGGAAAGTTGTTTGCGGAGGGTATTTACAGTCCTGAACGACTGGTGGCCCTTACCGGTTCGGAGGTACAGAAACCACGGTATTACAAAATGCTTCAGGGAGCATCAGTCACCGGAATTCTTGAAGGAAATGTGAAGGGGGACAATCCGAGAGTCATAAGCGGAAACGTGCTCACCGGTACAAAGATAGAGCGCAACGGTTACCTGGGTTTCTATGATTCGCAGATTACCGTCATCCCCGAAGGCAATTATTTCGAGATGTTCGGATGGGCTTTACCGGGAACAGGAAAACTTAGTTTTTCCCGGACTTTTCTGTCCTCATTGTTTCCGGGGAAAATATACAAACCCGATACGAACTTCCATGGAGGAGAGAGGGCTTTTGTGGTGACAGGGCTCTATGAGAAGGTATTACCGATGGATATCTATCCGATGCAGCTTCTCAAAGCTATTATTGCCCAGGATATTGACATGATGGAAAACCTTGGAATTTATGAGGTGGCGGAGGAGGATTTTGCGCTTTGCGAGTTTATATGCCCGTCAAAGATCGAGATACAGTCGATAGTCAGGGAGGGGCTCGATCTGATCAGAAAGGAAATGAGTTAAGCAAACTGTGATTTATTTACAATATGGATTCACTGAGAAAAAAGATTGATAAACTGAAACCCCGGTTTACAAAGGGAGGTAAGTTTGAAAAACTGCAGTCGGTGTTTGAAGGATTCGAGAGTTTTCTCTTCGTCTCCGATAAGGTAACCCACAAAGGCTCCCACATCCGCGACTCAATCGACCTGAAACGTACAATGACCGTTGTGATCATTGCCCTGATCCCGGCGCTGCTTTTCGGATGCTACAACACAGGGCTGCAGCATTTCAGGTCGGTCGGAACAGACCCTGCACTGCTTCAGGCCTTCTGGTTCGGCTTCATCAAACTGCTTCCGCTGATCATTGTAAGCTACGTTGTAGGTCTTGGGATAGAATTTATTGCTGCCCAGATACGCGGACATGAAATAAACGAGGGCTATCTTGTTACAGGACTGCTTATTCCGCTTATCATGCCTATCGATGTGCCTCTCTGGATGCTCGCTCTGGCAGTCGCCTTCTCGGTCATTCTGGGCAAGGAAGTGTTCGGCGGAACAGGTATGAATGTATTCAATCCGGCTCTTCTCGCCAGGGCATTCATCTTCTTTAGTTATCCGGCCTGGATGACAGGAGATAATGTCTGGACGGAGGGATTGACAAAAGGGATCAATGTTATCGACGGTTATTCGGGAGCAACTCCCCTGTCGATGCTCGCAACGGGTGATACTTCGAATCTGCCTTCATTTTTAAATATGTTCATCGGAAACATCCCCGGTTCGGTGGGAGAGACCTCGGTAATAGCAATACTTTTAGGAGCTGCAATCCTTCTGATAACGGGTGTCGGAAGCTGGAAGATCATGCTGAGCGTTTTCGCCGGCGGAACAGCGATGGGCCTGCTGCTGAATGCCCTTTCGGTAAATGAGTATATGGAACTCCCGTTCTACTATCACCTGGTCATGGGAGGATTTGCTTTCGGCGCTGTCTTCATGGCAACCGATCCGGTCACCGGCTCCCAGACTGAAACCGGGAAATGGATCTACGGATTCCTTATCGGGATTCTCTCGGTCCTCATAAGGGTGCTTAACCCGGCATACCCGGAGGGAGTAATGCTGGCAATACTGCTTATGAACGTCTTTGCTCCGCTTATTGATTATTATGTTGTTCAGTCGAATATAAAGAGAAGACTTAAGAGATCCAGGGTTGCACTTAATACCGGGGTAAAATGAAACACTTCAGTAACAGATATATTTTCATCTTCTCCGCAGTTATGGTGATTGCGGTAGCTGCACTGCTTTCGCTGGCAGCAACACTGCTTCAGCCGGCACAGGCCAGGAATCTTGAAATAGAAAAGAAAAAGAATATGCTTGAATCCATTAACGTGGAGGCAAGCCGTGAGAATACGGAAGAACTTTATGAAAAATACATAAAGGAAGGATTCGTGGTCAATTCAGAAGGAAACCCGGTTGAGGGTATAGATGCTTTTACGGTTGTGGTAAAAAATGAACAGAAGAAACCGCTTGAGCAGCAATATCTTCCCGTGTTCAGGGCCGAACCGGCCGATGGAGAGAAGGTAATTATTCTGCCGGTCGAAGGGAAAGGTCTCTGGGGGCCGATCTATGGCTACGTTTCACTCCGATCGGATATGAGTACAATTTACGGCACAAACTTCGACCACAAAGGTGAAACACCCGGACTTGGTGCAGAAATCAATACCTCTGATTTCGAGGGCCAGTTCCGGGGCAAAAAACTCTTTGAAAACGGGAGTTTTACTTCAATAAAGGTGCTTAAAGGCGGTGCAGGGGAAAACGATCCTCACGGAGTGGATGCTATCTCAGGAGGAACAATAACAAGCAAAGGTCTTGAAAAAATGATCTTTGACTGCCTTGACAAATACAACAGCTATTTTCAGAAAAACAAGATTTGACATATGAGCAACCAGGAAAAAGAACCGGTCTTTTCAGCAAAAAACCTCAAGCTTCTTTCAGAGCCACTGGGAAGGAACAACCCGATTACAGTACAGGTACTTGGAATCTGTTCAGCACTTGCGGTGACTGTAAAGCTTAAACCTGCCATCGTTATGGCCCTCTCGGTTATGATAGTAACAGGCTTTTCCAACCTCGTCATTGCATCGCTGAGAAAATTCATTCCCGACAGGATAAGAATAATTGTCCAGCTGGTAGTTATAGCAACAATGGTTATCCTTGTCGACCAGTTTCTGAAAGCTTATGTTTTCGATGTTAGCAAACAGCTTTCGGTATTTGTCGGACTGATTATTACTAACTGTATAATAATGGGACGGCTCGAGGCATTTGCAATGGCAAACAAGCCCTGGCCTTCATTTCTTGACGGTATCGGCAATGGGGCCGGATACGGAATGATACTGGTCATTGTCGCTTTCTTCAGGGAACTCCTCGGGTCCGGAACACTGTTCGGATATCCTGTCCTTGAAAAACTGGGCATCTATAAAACAGGTTATGAAAACAACGGAATGGCAATACTGCCGCCCATGGCCCTCATTATTGTAGGCCTGATTATATGGGTTCAGAGAAGCAGGGACAAAAGCCTTATCGGGAAATAATAACTTATAAGCCATGGAAAACCTTCTTAATATTTTCGTAAAGTCTATTTTCGTCGAGAACATGATATTTGCCTTTTTTCTGGGCATGTGTTCCTATCTTGCAGTCTCGAAATCGGTTAAGACAGCCATGGGGCTGGGAATCGCTGTTATATTTGTCCTGGTGATTACGGTACCCCTTAACTTCCTGGTTGAAAAGTACCTCCTTAAAAAAGGAGCTCTCATATGGCTCGGCGAAAGTTTTGCAGATGTCGATCTCAGTTTCCTTACATTTATGATCTTCATCGCATTTATCGCAGCTATGACCCAGCTGGTGGAAATGGTAGTCGAAAAATTCAGTCCGGCGCTCTATAATTCGCTCGGTATCTTCCTTCCGCTGATCGCCGTAAACTGTGCAATACTCGGAGCATCTCTTTTCATGCAGGAAAGAGAGTATGAAAATGTGCTCGAAGCCGGGATCTTCGGACTTGGTTCGGGAATAGGATGGCTGCTTGCCATTGTAGGAATTGCCGCCATAAGGGAAAAACTTAAATACAGCAATGTACCCGATCCGCTGAAAGGACTGGGTATAACATTTATTCTTACAGGCCTTATGGCAATAGCATTTATGGGATTCATGGGAATTTCTTTGTAAGCACTAACTTTACTATATTATGTTTCTGGCAGTCACAACTTTAGGAACCGTTTTTTACAGCATAATAGTATTTCTTATTATTATTTTGCTTCTTGTGGTAATGCTTCTCTTCGCAAGAGACAAGCTTTCGCCAAAGGGAGATGTGACACTCCACATAAATGACCGCGATATGGTAGTGTCGCCCGGTTCGAACCTTCTGATGACTCTTTCTTCAAACGGGATCTACCTTCCGTCAGCCTGCGGCGGAGGCGGTACCTGCGGGATGTGCAAATGCCAGGTAACGGAGGGAGGAGGAGCAATCCTTCCTACCGAGACAGGCTTTTTTACAAGAAAAGAGCAAAATGAAAACTGGAGGCTTGGCTGCCAGGTGAAAGTCAGAAGCGACCTCAGGATAAAGCTCCCGGAATCTGTCCTTGGAATAAAAAAATGGGAATGCGAAGTGGTTTCCAACAGGAATGTAGCGACTTTTATAAAGGAATTTGTTGTTAAACTGCCCGAAGGCGAATCCCTCGACTTTGAACCGGGAGGATATATCCAGATCGATGTGCCAAAATATGAAATGACCTACAGGGACATCCTTGTAGAGGACGGTTTCAAAAGCGACTGGGACAAATACGGGATGTGGGATCTTAAGATCAGGAACACGGAAGAAACTTTCAGAGCTTATTCCATGGCCAACTATCCGGCAGAGAAAAACCTTATAAAACTCAATATCAGGATTGCAACTCCACCCTACGACGGAGCCAGAAAGCAATTCATGAATGTCCCTCCCGGAATCTGCTCATCTTATATCTTCTGCAGGAAACCGGGCGACAAGGTCACCATATCGGGACCCTACGGGGAGTTCCATATCAAGAAGACCAACAGTGAGATGGTATATATAGGAGGCGGCGCCGGTATGGCGCCCCTGAGATCACACATATTCCACCTGTTCCATACACTCAGGACAAACCGCAAGGTATCGTACTGGTACGGCGCCCGTTCGCTGCGGGAAGTATTCTATGAAGATGAATTCAGGGCAATCGAGAAGGAGTTTCCCAATTTCAGATTCCATCTTGCCCTATCGGAACCGCTTCCCGAAGATAACTGGACTGGACTCACCGGTTTCATTCATAAGGTGCTCCTCGATAATTACCTGTCGAAGATGGATGAACCCGAAGATATAGAGTATTATTTCTGCGGCCCTCCGGTGATGAACAATGCCGTGGTCAAAATGCTCGACAGCCTTGGTGTTCCGCAGGAGAATATTTCATTCGACGACTTTGGAGTCTGATCTCAGACGTACTGCTCCCGGATTGCCCGGACCTGGCTGCTGGCATGATAGCTACCGTTTAAATACAATGCTTATTAAGTAAATACTTATGGGAATCATGTCATATGTAAAAACAAGCTGGAAAGCCCTGATGCTGGCGGTCCTTATAATACCGGCATATTCCTGCCGGGAAACCATCACTTTCGACAGTTTCGGCGGGTTTGCCCAGGGTACGACATACAGCATCGTTTTTGGAAATAACGGGACTATTGATCCCCAGAATCTGAAATCAGATGTGGAAAAGATCCTGAAGGAGTTCGATCTGTCTCTTTCCCTTTATGTAGATTCCTCCATTCTTTCAAAGGTCAACAGAAACGAAAATGTGATGGTTGACCGCTATTTCACTGAAGCTTTTTTACTCTCTGCCGATATTTCAGATCTGACAGGAGGCGCTTTCGATATAACGATCGGACCCCTAGTTAAGGCATGGGGCTTCGGACCGGATGATTACAGGAACTTTTCCGAATCAAAGCTCGATTCGCTTCTGAATCTTGTCGGTATGGGAAAGATAAGCCTTGAAAACGGACGACTGGTAAAGACAAATCCTTCGATAAGCCTCGATTTCAACGCCATAGCACAGGGATATTCGGTTGATGTTGTTGCTGAATTCCTCGATTCCAAGGGAATAAAAAGCTATCTGGTGGAAATAGGAGGGGAGGTGAAAGCAAAGGGCGACAAAAATGGCGTACTTTGGAGGATAGGTATCGACCGGCCTGAGGATAATAACAATATGCCGGGGAATAACCTGCAGGCAATTATCAGCATAAAGGACCGTTCCCTGGCAACATCAGGTAACTACAGAAAATTCTATGTAGAGAACGGTGTGAAATATTCTCATACCATCGATCCGGTAACCGGCTATCCTGCCAGGAATACACTGCTGAGCGCAACAATACTGGCTGAGGATTGTGCAACAGCCGATGGACTTGCCACTGCATGCATGGTCATGGGAAAGGACCGGACCATGGAATTCCTCGGAGAACATCCCGGATATGATGCCTTTCTTGTCTATTCAGACGAAAGCGGCAACTTTATGACCTGGTCGACCGAAAATCTTAAAAAATTCATTTCCCGCTAGGAGGCCTGATACTTCCGCACGAGGAACAGGTTCCGGATCCGTGAAGCGGAGTGCATCCTGTATCGGTGCTCTGCGCACATCTGATACCCCTCTTCCTCATTTCCCTGTTGTGCCCCACATGAAACTCGGGAAACTTCCCGCCCGGCCTGACCAAAATCCTTATTCCAAGGAAAATACCCGATAATGCAACAAGTAAAAGAGTTATTATGAGTAATTTTATGAACATGTTCTTTTTATTTCAAAGATAACACCAATTAAGCTCTGATGATTAAACAACTTCAGATTTCCTTTGTTTACATAGTGACATTAAAACAGGAACAAAATCATGGGTAAAAAGAAGAATTCAACAGATATTGCATGGGATAAGAACACGGTTCTTGCAGATTACCGCCTTGCAGTGCTCAGTCGCAACCTCAGCATTATTGGCCGTCGAGAGGTACTTACGGGTAAGGCGAAATTCGGAATATTCGGCGACGGCAAGGAAATAATCCAGATAGCTCTCGCAAAGCAGTTCAGGGATGGCGACTGGAGGTCGGGTTATTACCGCGACCAGACCTGGATGATGGCGATGGGACTGTATGATTCCCTTGAATTCTTTCACCAGCTTTATGGAAATACCGATGAAGATGTTAATTACGGCAGCAGAGGAAGAGTGTTCAATAATCATTTTTCAGTTCCAAATATTAACAGCGACGGTACCTGGCGCGACCTTACAAAACAGAAGAACTCATCATCCGACATATCACCCACGGCCGGACAGATGCCGCGTCTGCTTGGACTGGCTTACGCTTCGAAACTGTTCAGGCTTAACAAGGATCTTCATAAATTCAATACTCTGTCAGTGAAGGGAAATGAGGTTGCTTTCGGATCCATCGGCGATGCCAGCACTTCAGAAGGCCATTTCTGGGAAACAATAAATGCTGCCGGCGTGCTTCAGGTGCCTATGGCCCTGTCGGTTTATGACGACGGCTACGGGATCTCCGTTCCCAAAAAGTACCAGACAACCAAGGGAAGCATATCTGATATCCTCAGGGGCTTTGAGGATGAGCCGGGAAAGCCCGGACTGAGGATACTAAAAGGTAAGGGATGGGATTATCCCGGCCTGATCAGGCTCTACGAAGAAGGGGTTGAGATATGCCGCCGCGACCACAAACCGGTAGTATTTCATATTGAGGATGTCACACAGCCGCTCGGTCATTCCACATCCGGATCACATGAAAGGTATAAAAGCGGAGAGAGACTAAAGTGGGAAGAGGAATTCGATCCGATTGCAAAAATGCGTGAATGGATTATCAATGAAGGAATTGCAAGCGCAGGTGAGATAGATGCTATTTCTTCTGAAGCCGAAACCGAGGCTAAGGAAGCCAGGAAAAAAGCATGGGACATGTTCCAGGATCCTATCAGGATTGAAAGGGATGCCCTTGTAAAAATTATTCGCGATCGCTCATGCCGTTGCGCTGAAAAGGTTAAGGAAGCGGCAGTAGACGAAATAGCCGAAGAACTCACAAAGGTTCTAAATCCTATACGAAAGGATAACTTTATGGCTGCCAGAAAGATCCTTAGGAACATCTGTGGAACCTGCGCAAAATCCGATAACCTTAAGGAAGAAATGCTGGGATGGCTCAGACGTAACTACAGGGACGCGGAGCAGAGCTATAACTCCTTTCTTTACAATGAAATGCCGACATCGGTGTTGAATGTAAAGCCGGTTCCGCCTAAATATTCTGAAAACTCTCCGGAAGTTCCCGGAAGACAGATACTTAGAGATAATTATGACAAACTTTTTGAAAAATACCCCCTTCTGGTCACTTTCGGAGAGGATACAGGGAACATAGGAGGTGTGAACCAGTCGCTTGAAGGTCTTCAGAAGAAATTCGGGGAACTGCGGATAACCGACACCGGGATCAGGGAAGCGACAATACTCGGACAGGGAATAGGTCTTGCATTGAGAGGAATGAGGCCGATTGCAGAGATACAGTACCTCGATTATCTTATGTACGCCCTCCAGATTCTCAGCGACGACCTTGCTACAACCCACTACAGGACTGCAGGAAGAATGGTTGCCCCGCTTATAATAAGCACACGTGGCCACAGGCTGGAAGGCATCTGGCATTCAGGATCCCCTATGAGCATGCTTATTAACTCGGTCAGGGGAGTATATGTTTGCTCTCCCCGCGACATGACCAGAGCAGCCGGGTTCTATAATACCCTGCTTCAGGGGGAGGACCCCGCCATTGTGATTGAACCTCTGAATGGATACAGACTGAAGGAAAAAATGCCCGACAACATTGGTGAGTTCAGGCTCGAACTCGGCATCCCTGAAATTTTGTCGGAAGGTACTGATGTAACACTGGTTACTTACGGCTCAACTGTTAAGGTGGCCCAGGAAGCTGTTTCACAGCTTGCAGCCCACGACATATCGGTGGAACTTATTGATGTTCAGACACTGGTTCCTTTTGACAGGAACAGAACCATTGTCGGTTCACTGAGAAAAACCGGAAGGGTACTGTTCGTCGATGAGGACGTACCAGGAGGCACTACTGCCTACATGCTTCAGGAAGTTCTTGAAAAACACGGAGGATGGCAGTATCTCGATTCTCCGCCGAAAACGCTGGCGGCAAAGGAGCACAGACCAGCCTATACCACCGACGGCGATTACTTTTCCAAACCAAATGCCGAAGATATTTTCGATGCGGTCTATACAATGATGAAGGAAGCAGAACCGGAGAAATATTGATGTGGGGCACAGGGCACAGGGCGCAGGGAGATGGGAACGGGAAGCTCGTAACTGCCAACTGCCAACTGCCAATTGCCAACTTTTTGTTACTTGTTGCTGGTTTCAATAATCCGGAGCAGTTCAGCGGCAGCAGCCTTCGGACCAGTGGTTTCATATCCGGAGATCCCCAGCCTGGTCCGCATCTGACCTACAAAGACTCCTTTGCTGAAGAAGGTGCGGAAGTATCTTTCAGCGATTGAATCATGAAGATCTACATATTCGGGAGGTCCGAAGATATTTGCAAAGTAGGAATTTACAAGTCCGGTTGAGGTCGTTGTTCCCTTGCTCATTACGGCTCCGCTTCTGAACACTTCCATGGCTTTCTCAGGAGTATCCAGTCTCTCTATTACCGGATGATCGTTGTCAACCTCCTCGTAATTGTTGGCGTAGAGTATATAATCGATCTTATGTCCACGCATAACTGTTTCGTATGTTGTTACGGGAAAGACTATCCTGGCATTGGTCTGGCTGGGATTCATTATTATTGATCTGTCGAGATGACCGTAGGCATATCCCGGCTGCAGATCGTCGAGCCTGAGAAAAGCTCCGGTCTCGGTTCCGTAACCGATGGGATTCCCTTCCCCGTCAATCTCTATCGATCCCATATCGTCGGCGATGATCTTAAGTTCACGTATGTGCTTTTCACCAAGTACCCTGAATGCCTCGAGCGTCTCTGACTTGCCTGCGCCAGTGTCGCCCATCATAAGGATATTTGCTTCCTTGTTGCCGTGAAGCAGGATCCTCACCATGGCGCCATGGAAAGGCATGTTGCCGGCATCCATGACAAGCGAATTGTGCAGTGTGAGAGTCATCTTCTTGAGGTAACCGAAATATCCGAATTCATTCCTGTCGGGAACAGCCCCCACAAACATCGAATTTGCCCTGTCGTGATAAAAGACTGTCGGGTAGGAGGCAAGATTGTCGAGTTTTCCATCTCCCACACCGTACAAAAACACTGCATCAGGCTGCCTTTCCAGGTCCGAATCCTCTGCAAGCTGGAATAGATTACAGAGTGCAAGTCCAAGCTCGAAGAAATTCAGGTGGAAATAGATAAGTATTATGTATTTCCCCACTTTGGCAGGAAAGCAAAGCCAGTCGACCGGATTAAGATCCGCCAGGTCGACAGGGTTCTGATCTATCTTTTTGAAATCGCCGGTACGCTTGTTCATTGGCTGCTGGATCACCAGTGGAGGATAGATCAGGATCTGCCTGATAAGCTGAACTCCGTTGAGCTTGTTGTACCTTTCATCATTCCATCTTACCTCCCTGGGCAGAGAAATAACAGCCATTTCGGCTCCTGCCGGGACCTGCCTGTAGACGGTGGGACGGGTTCCGGTTATGTTTTCCTGGATCCGTCTGTAAACACCCCTGATAAGGTGAGTGAGATGCTCAATGGTCTCATTGAAGGTCCGGTAAGGCCTCTTGTCGAGCCTGTCGCCTTCTGAATCGTTTATGATGAACCTGTCAAAATGTCGCCAGTAGTCGTAGAGATGCTCTACAAAACCGTTGAGAACATGAAGATCCCTGAGAAAAACTGCGGATTTTTCATAAATATGAGGAACAACCTGGCTTTCATATTTTTCAAGGAGTGACAATGTCTTTACAAGATCTCCGATGGTCTCCTCATCCACCGGCTGACCGCCAAAAATGGAAAGCAGAGGTGATTCCTTCGATTTAAGGCCACAGATACAGTGTTCAAGAACCATCCTGAATTTTTCGCCTGACAGCATTTCATCAGGAGTCTCACACATCCTTTCGCGAATGTTGAGAACCGCTTTATTGCCTACGATCCGTAAAGTGCTTTTTTGCATGTCTTTGATTGAAAACCGGGCAAAAATATTACATTATTTAATTAAATGCATCTTTTTGCTTTAATATTTTTAGATAATTAGTTGCAATTCTCTGGTTGGTGGCTGGCTTTGGTTATTTTCCAGGTCCGGGGGGCTAAAGCCCCCGGGAGGATTTTGGAGTGCTGTTCCCCGTTGGCTGAAGCCAACGGTAACATAAATCCTTGGGAGAGTGACCCGAAAGATC
>ERZ1645192.711-NODE-711-length-27771-cov-6.398470_pt1 | contig 27771 bp, 28 predicted proteins | sample MGYA00575354_ERZ1645192 | MGnify/ENA primary metagenome ERZ1645192 (study PRJEB40844, sample SAMN11349763) | freshwater sediment metagenome | isolation source: river sediment | host: Sediment | place: India: Faizupur Khadar , New Delhi | collected 2017-02-21 ... | reverse complement strand
CTGCCCCCATGTACAGCCGTGAGTACGCTTCCCCCCGCATTGGTATTAAACCGTCGGGCGACGTCGTCGATATTCAGAAAATGCTGGTGTCTCTGGGCTATGCGATTACCGCAGACGGATACTTCGGCGAACTGACCGATAAGGCCGTCAAGGATTTTCAGTCCCAGAACAGCCTGACGGTTGACGGGATTGTCGGAGAAGAGACATTAGCCCTTTTGAGAGCCGCGGCCGAGGCCACCGGCCTATATGCCGATGAAAACACGCTGAGCGAGATGCCGATGGAAGCCAAGGCGCTGCTTAACCACATCAACCAGTTGAAGCTCTTCTACACCAAAACGGACATCTTCGCCTATAAAGCAATCACGATTCACAAGATTGACCTTTTGGCCGAACGGATGCGCTCAGAGTTTGGCTACAGCGTTGAGCCGCTTGTCATCACCAGCCCTGAACCGCCCTGCTATATCACGAATCCTTAAAAAACCGACATAAAAAAAACGCTTTGAAAGCTCAAAGCGTTTTTTTGATTATTCCATTTCGAAAGCGTCTTTGCCTGCGCCGCAAATCGGGCAAACCCAATCCTCGCTGATTTCACTGAATGGCGTACCCGGTGCAACGCCGTTATCAGGATCGCCGACTTCCGGATCATAAATAAAACCGCAGATGGTGCAAACGTACTTTTCCATAGAATCCTCCTGAATTCAAATTATATATATGCTTAACGTTAAGCAAAATATTCATTGAGTTTTTTTACGAGTTCATCCACGTTGACCCCGTGAACCGTTGACGCTTCTTCCAGGGTTTCGCCCGAAGAAACCGGGCAGCCGATGCAGTGCATGCCAAAATCGAAGAAAATCGGCGCACAGTTGACATCGATATCAATCACCTGTCTAATCGTCATATCTTTCGTAATTGTAGCCATATTTCAATTCTCCTTCTATCATCCTGATGTAATTACTTTTTTAGAGCCGTACATTATCGCTTTTTTAAGTCTTTCGCACAAACACGTCGCCGCATTTGGAACAGCGCACCTTGACTGTGCCTTTATATCTCGGCACCCGCAGTTTCTGTCTGCATTTCGGGCACCGGAAAATTTTGTAGAACTTTCTTTCATTATACCGTTCTTTTGCCGTTTGAAAAGGTTTTTTTATCTTGTTCCAGATTTTCAGAAACGCGATGTTCTCTTTTCGGCGCTGGCTGACGTTTTTTGAGACAATCCTGAAAATCGTAAACAATAACAGCAACCACGCAATGATGTTGCATATTACGTTATTAATCAATGCAAACGGTATGATCAACAGCATCATAAAGAAGCCAAATTGATCCGGGCCGTTGCGCCCGTAGAAGAACTGTTGCAGCTTTTGTCCGAACATTCTTTGCTCCTGATCTTTTTAAGTTAGTCGGATATGGTGAGGAATTTCAGCAAAAAACCTCCTGATGCATAAAAGTCATTTTAACAAATCGCCAACGAAAAATAAACATTTTGCGGGTATTATTCATAAACTTTTATCAATCGGCACCAGTTCCAGGTCGCCCACCGCGGCAATCACGCTTCCGGCAATCGCCGCCGCACCGAGAATCCCCGGTACCGAGAAGATATCCTCCACCGCGTGCTTGACGTCGTCCCTGGTCTTCACCGTGTTCCCCAGCCGTGTGGCGCAGGCATCCGCCAAAAGCACATCGCGGCTGACGCAGAGCGCCATGTCGGCTTTCCCAAAGCTGAGGGAATGGCCGAATGTGCCTGCCGAAGCGCAGACGCCCAGGGGCGGGTCGGCCTTTTCCAGCCGCAAGCCCAGCTTCATGCTTAAGGGGGATTCCCCCGCATACAGCGCGATGGTTCGCGGGCTCCTCGACCAAATCAGCAGGTCGCCGCCGTTTTCCACAATCAGTTCGCCGGCCGCTGTCTCACGGACCGCCTCATAAACCGTTTGGCAGAAAGCACCGGCTACCGCGGCCATGGGCCCGACGCCCGCCGTTTCGGCCGCCTTACACATGCGTTTTACCATATCGTTATCATGTTCATTATACCCGACAGGTATTAAGGAAATATTAAATTCCGGATTGTTTTCAATATGTTCATCCAGTATGCGGCGAAACGTCTTCACTGCGGCCAGAATGGTCTGTGAAAAATCCTGTTTTGAACCAATAAAAAGATCGGTCTCCTTCAGGTTCACCCTTGTGAAGACCAGATCTTTTGCATTAACACATTTTCGATAGATTTCCCGATTGGAGTAAGCGTCCATCGCTTTATGCTTCGTCGTCGAAGAAGGTGATGGCCCGCACCGGACACGCCTTGACGCAGTGTCCGCACAGCACACACAATTCCATATCAAATTTCAAGAGATAGTCCGGCGCACTCATGGTCAGCGCTTTGGAAGGGCAGACGCCCACGCATGCCCCACATTCCACGCACTGCTCCTCATAGCGGATGACCGAATCGGTATAGACGATAACTTCCAGATTCTCTTTGCTTAGGTATTCCAGCGCTTTTTCAACGTCCGAATCCTTGCCGGAAAGTTCCAGCGTCATCTTGCCCTGCTTGCCGCCCGAGATGGACGCCTTTAAGATATTCACCACAATATTATGATGCTTGACCAGCTCGGTAATCAGCGGTTTGTCGGTGATTTCGGGCGGGAATATCAGCGCGATTTTCTTTTTCATCATATGCCCTCACCCCCGATCATGGTCATGGTCTTAAACTTCTCGGTTTTCGGCAGCGGTGCCACCGGCTGGGTCAGCGAAAACTCGCCGCTCTTTACCATGGTCTTGATGCGCTCGGCGATGGTCCGCGCTTTGCTGATGCTGGAAAGCGATGCGGTTTTCACCATCTTGCCATTCAGCTCCACACTGCCGCTTCGTAGCTCGGCGTAGGAAACCCGCCGATAGGTGGGCTTCTTTAAGAGACCGAGGCCGTAATCATAGATATGCGTATAGAGCTCCTCATCGCTCTTGGCGAGCTGTGCCATCAGCTCTGCATCCAGTACCGGAATGGGGATGCCCATGCCGATGAAGATGGTCGTGCCGTAGGCTTCCATCACAGCCGCGCGGATGAATTCGGGGCTCATCTGCTTTAGGTCCCCGATGAGCGCCAGCGTGTAACCCGAATACATCTCGGCGCCGTCGTCAAATTTTTCATAGCCGTTGACCGCCTGCGTACCCTGCCACGCCACATAGCCAATCGCCCCGCCGAAGAACACGCGGGTGCCGATGCCGATGGTGCGAAGCTGGGGGTCCTTTAGCAGCGGCGAAAGCTGTCCGGATGTGGAGTACATCACGTTGCCGAAGTTGGGGAGCACACAGCCCATATAGGTGAATTTTTTCTTATCGGTCGAGTTCGTCGCCGCCGAATAGTTCTGATAGGCGTTTCTCGGGTTAAACATATAGGCCTGATTCAGCGTTTCCAGCGTCACTTTGGCCGTCACTTCCTTGCGCGGATAGCAGTCGGTCGTAAACCCGCGGGCTTTTAAAGTCACCGGGTTCCCGCGCAGCAGGTCTTCGATGACATGTGCGCCGCCGTATTGGATGCCCCGGTCCAGCGAAGGTTCGGTGGCCCCGATGTAGGTATCCACCGCCGCAAGACCGCCCGATGCCGGAACGCCGTTCAGCTCCAGCTGCGCCATCTTGATGGGCGGATCCGAATGCCCGAAGTTTAAAAACGCGCCCGAAGAACACATAGGCCCGAACGTGGCTGTCGTCACCACATCCACCTCTTCGGCCAGCGCTTCGATGCTTTTGGTTTTGGCCAGCCTGGCCACCTCGTCGGCGGTCAGAACCACGGCCGTCCCTTTTTTAATCTTCTCGTTGATTTGCTCAAATGTCTTTGCCATATTCTCTCCTTATCTTCATCGCTTAATCCCTGCCACCATCTGTCATACCACTTCCATCCAGTAGCCGTCGGGATCGACGACGAAGTATACCCCCATAACTTTGTTTTCATAGCAGATACAGCCCATGGCCTGATGCCGTTTATACGCCGCAGTAAAATCGTCGGCTGCAAAGCAGATATGCGTTTCGTTGCTGCCAAGGTCATATGGCTCGGTTCGGCCCGCCAGCCATGTCAGTTCAATATAGTAATCCGAATGCGGGGCTTTCAAAAAAGCCAGCTTAAAGCTGTGGTCAGGCGCTTCCTTTGTCTTGACGACTTCCATATCAAACGCCTGCTTATAGAATGCAATGCTTTTTTCAAGGTCCATCACATTGATATTCGTATGATCGATTCTAAACATGTTCCCTCCAGGTGTTAGGCCAGAACCAATTGCGCGCCGCGCCGCGGGATGGCCCAAACGGCCGTGTCTCTGGTCTCGTTGTTCTTTTTAAATTCGGTGATTTTGTCAAACCGGTTTTGAAAATGCATGGGCACAAACACCGACGGCGTCAGCGCCTCAATCATGCGCTGCGCGCCCGCGTCTCCGTTTTCCCCCATTCGGTAATCACAGGGAAAGAACATCACATCGATTTTGATGTCCTCCGCCTCAATGGCGTTCAATTGTGCCGTAAAATCCCGTTCAGCCTTGGCGATAAATTCGGCGTCCGCTTCTTCTTCCCAGTGCCAGAAACTGAGGTCGCCCGCGTGAAAGAACGTGGTTCCCTCGGCCCGCACCAGCAAGGATATACCGGCGTCGGTGGAGCCAAAGGCCTTTACTTCAATTCCTTCGTCACGGTAAACGCCGCCTTCGGAAATGTGGGTAACGCGGTCATTGCCGCGCGCCACGCCGCTGTCAAATATATAGCGTAACTTTTCGTTATGCTTCTGCCAGTTTAGGATGCTTCGGTTATAGTGGTCATAGTGGCTGTGCGAGACAAAGACATAGGTGTTTTCCTGCGCGGCGATTTCCGCCGCCGTCACCACCCCGCCGTCCAGCGATGCTTCGCCGACGGGCTTGTCGTTATAGTAGTCAAAAATCAACGTCGTATGCGCCAGGGCCACAAAAAAGCCTGAATTGTCTAAGTATGTAATCTTCATCCGCGCTCCAAAGCCAAAAAGTCACGCCCTCTTTTTTGCCTATTATATCACGCTGGTTCGGATTTGCCAGCGAAATTCAGCCAATTTATTTTATATTCGTCACATCTCGGTCAAATAATCCATCCCGAAGGACACCACCAGTAATAGGCCGTCATAATCGCCGAAGATTTTAAACTTGACCGCCAACTCCTGCTTATCGCGATAGTGGCATCGGTCATAAAACGCCTTTTCCCATCGCGCAATATCATACACCCCCGCGCTTTCCCGGTAATTCGGGTTCACCGGATATCGGCCCGCAATGTAAGCCACCACCTGCTGTTTCTCCATCTCGGCGAGTATCCTCCACGTGGGCTCGGACGCCTGCCGCGAGACCAGTCCCAATACCTCCACCATGAATTCCTTCAATCCAAAAAATCCGCTGTACATCTTCCCGCTGCCCCTTTCTTTTTGGTTATATTCTATCGGGAAGGGTGTCCCATAATAGGTACAAAAAAAGCAAAAGTCATAAAAACCTTTGCCTTTGGTGTTTTTGGTTGTCGGTTTTTTGGTAAAGCCTTAGCCCACTACATCGCCCGCGTAGGAAATCAGCGATGCGTCGTTCACTCCGTCAATGGCGGCAATGGTTTCCACCACAGCAAAGTCGGCCTCGCGTACGTTCATTTCAATGGTCAGTTCAATGAGCCCGCCCGAAACGGTCTTCGATTTCAAATTGCCCTGCGGCAGTTTTCTAAGCGCGTTCTGAACCTCGGTCTTGGCCTCCTTGGTGAAGGACAGAATCAGGAGATACGGACGGTCTTTTTTAAATTTGAACATGGACAGAATCATCATCAGCGCCGCAATGACCAGAACGCCGAGTCCGGCGACCGCATACTGTCTGGCGCCCAGCGTCAGGCCGGCAGCGATGCCCCAAAACATAAAGATGGTATCCATCGGCTCTTTCACCGCCGTTCTAAAGCGGACGATGGATAGCGCACCCACTGCACCCAGTGAAAGAACCACATTGGTGGCGATGGGCATGATAATCATTGTTGTGACCATGGTAATCATAATCAGCGAAGCCGCGAAGTTTTTTGAAAACATCACACCGCTGAACGTGCGTTTGTAGATCCAGTAGATGATCAGCCCGCAAATAAAGCTTAAGGCCAAAGTCAGCAGAACCGATTGAATCGTCAACTCGGACGACAGCGCAAAATCCTCTAAAACACTGTTTTTAATGACATCTTGTGTAGACATATAAATTCACCATTTCCTTCTTAAAGATTATACCATCAATTTATTTCTTACGCTTCATATTTTCGGCACAGCGCATATTTGGATATCGCCGACCGCTGGGACGCTTTGGCTGTGTTGAGTACGGCAATCAGATAATCCGGCATCCCGTGCTGGAACTTTACTTCCATCACCACCATGCCGGGTTTTAGAACCGACGCCAGCGGCACATTCGGGTCGAACATATCGGTCGAATTCCGGCCGGTTTTCACCATCTTGTCAAAGGTGATGCGCAGGTTTTTGATCGGGTGGACATAGGCCTCGCGCACATAATCGACAATCACCGTCGGATGCAGCCGTTTGGTTTTCACCTCATAGTAAAAATCCTTTGCTAATTGATTTTCTTTTCCCAAGAGAAAACCAACATCCCCCGCCATGATTTTTTCGTACTCATCGCGCGTCAGTCGTAAGCTGTCCTTGCTGATATAGTCCTTGTCCTTGTTTTTGCGCTCCAGACGAATCATCTTGTCGCTGAGGCCGTAAATTCGGATGCGGTATTTCTTACGCTTTTCCACACCCGCCAGTTTATCCACCAGTGCGGTGTTTTTAAAATCGTCAAAGTATAATGATCGAATGTAGTAGTCGCCTTCCGGCCCCGCGTTTTCGTCATGCTTAAGCAATAGATTCAGCTGACGGCTGAGCAGGACGTAATCCGCTTCGGTGATGTAATACTTCAGTTCGTGTCGATAGACCTTTTCGTTGTCGGCGCGGCCGATACGGCTGGTGCGCGCGGCAATCCGGCTCACCGTGCTTCTTCGCGTTTCGGGCGCTTCCAGTGATTTGATGCGAATATCCTGCGCGGCCGATTGTTTGGCCAGCGTAGAATCATCATACTTCACGGTTTCCTGACCCTTTGGCCGCAGCATGGGCCGCGTGGTTTCAAAAGCCTCGTCGCTGTCATCCTTTTTCTTTTTGGGGGCGTCGTCCAAATCCTCAGCCAAAAAAAGCTTCAGATCTCTTTCGACTTTCGGCGCCTCGGGCTTCTTCTCGGACTCGGGCGGTTTTGGGGGGTCCACCAGTTTGGCTTTTTCGCGGACAATGACCGGCGTTTCGGTCATATCCTGAAACAGCGCATCGCGTTTCTTCAGTTCCAAAACCTGTTCCAGTGGTTTTTCGCCGGTTTTGGTGATGACCACCTTGGGCGCGTCGCCGCGTTTCTCGATGGCAATTAGCGGTTCATCACTGACCACTTTCGGCTGGGGTTTTTCCCTGTCACGGTCGATGGCCTCGGGTTTAAACTCGGTCTTGCCCGGTTTCACCTGAATCCGCGGCTGTTCGGCAAAGCCCTTTTGCTGCCAGAGTTCTTCCCTTCGCGCCTGGCTCTCGGCTTTGCGCTGACGTTCCGCCGCCAGCATGGCGTCGATATGCTCCTGCGCCTCAGCTTTGCGTTCATCAGCCTTTTGAGCGCGGCGTTCGGCGCGCGCCTCGGGCGAATTGGCATCCTTTTCTGCGCGCTTCTTTTCAAAGTAGCCAGAGGGCTTTATTTCGTTATCGTTTTTGTTTGCCATCGTCTATTTCCAGTCCCCAAACAGTTCTTTCATCCGTTCGTCGGATATCCCAAGCTCTTCCTGCAGATGCAGTTTCGCATAATACGGGCGCTCCTCCAGAAAAGTCTGTATCATTTTAATCTGTGTATCAAAGTTATTGGACCAATTAAATATATCACATTCGTGTTGAACTTCGGACGCAACGTTGTTCGCCAGCTCCTGCATATAGGGCACGGATAACTCGGGAGCAAAGACTTCATTGATATAATAAGCGTATCGCTCGATAAACTCTTCGCGCCACGCATCGTTTTCCATCAGGCCCCGTGCGATGGACGTTGAAAACGCATTCCCCTGTCCCGTTCCGTTCGGATTCAGGACCTTTGCCAGTTTATTGCCTTTATAGCGCACATCATTACTGGTTATCCACATCGACCAGTCCATATCATATAGTATCCAATGCCATTTGCCGTCGCCTGTATTCACGCGGTAGAACTTCCGGTTGCCGTCGTCCGAGTTGTAAAAGTACACTTCGGCTATCAGCCAGTCCATAAAGTTGTAGACATCCATCTGCGATTTGACATACTCGTAGTTCTTATCGATATTGATATCGTTGTTGTCCATAAAGTCTTCCAGTGCTTTATAGTCGGCATTGGAACCGTTCAGCACCTGCCCATCGCCCGCGTTACCCTTTAAAAAGTCGATATCTTCCGCAGGGTTTGGCGAGTAGTCCCGCGCGGCCGCGTAGTACTTGCTTGGCTTTTCGCGCAGGTTGTAGATGCCCCAGTATTTGCCGTTGAGGTACAGCACGCACTGCCGAAACGCCTGAACCTCCACTCGGCCGGAATCACCGCTGCCTTTTTCCATCAATGACGTGACGAAAATATCGCGTATTCTAGAATACTTACAGTCGTTTCCCGACTGGCGCGCAACCAGCGAACGGTATGAGGTGAATTCCCGATTGTCAAAGAACGGGTAAGCCATTTCGGTTTCGCCGTATTTGCCCCGCGCGTAGATGGCAAATGACTTTTGAACTTCATAGCGCGAATAGGAGCCGAACAACTGCAGACCGATGTTTTGGGAGAACACCTCTTTCCCGTCAATATAAAACGAGAAATTAGCCGGAACTTCCATATCCTTCGTCATAAAATTAGCCGAATCAACCGCCGTCATGGCGGCACCGAGATCTTCCGCTTTGTCTAAACTGAATACCCCGCTCTGGTCGCCGGTCAGGTATTTTGCGCCGGTCAAAGCCGGGTCGCTCAAGCTGACATCGTTTCCCAGGGCATAGATGCCGGTGTTGTTGTCCCAAAGGTTAGCCGGATCGGTGACGATTGAGATAACGTCCACGGTGTGGGAGACATCGATGAAATATCCGCCGGTGATGACTTCGGATGCCAGATAGCCTTCCGCCTCCGCCACGGCGCGCACGACAGTCGTTTCGCTCACAGTGAGCGGCCCGGTATACACGTTCGAACCGGAGTCCGGTGTGCTGCCGTCCAGCGTGTAGTACACGGTCGCGTTCTTCGGCGACGTGATGCTGACCGTTTGGGTTCCCGTGTAGAATCCGGGCGCCAAGGTAAACGCGGGGCTTTCCGTATAGCCGACCAAACCGCCGGTATTCATCACTCCGGGGGTGGGCACTGGAAATACAAAAAGCGTATCGCTGTCTCCCTGCCGTCCAACCGACGTGTCGGCGGGTAAACCGCCGATGGCGTAACGGTCCAGCAACTGATTATTATTGTCGAATAATGCAACAATCTCGCCGTCAAGTGAAAGCGAGAAATTGGTGTTCAGATATTTTTTTTTTGACTCCTCGGCGGTCTTGCCGGATTCGCCCAGTCCGGATGCCTGAACCAGCAGGTATTCCCCCGGGCGTATGGTCACGTCGGGAAATCGCCATTTGCCCGGATTGCCCGTGTTGTTGGTTAAACCGTAGCCGGCCAGATTGATGGCACTGCTTCCGCGGTTATAGAGTTCAATCCAGTCATAAAATTCGCCGTCCGATTCGGGCGCATATTGGCCGTTGGAAAGCACCACTTCGCTGATGATGAGGTCGCCCATAACCAGCGGATTCGCTTCACGGAAACGTGCCGCGCCATCGTCGGTGTTCTCAAATCCCGGAGACGGGTTAATGCTGTCAGCCCACGTGTCGGCGTATTGGTTCGATTCCATCTGCCGCTGATAGGCATAGTCGCTGGCTAATTCCTTAATCGTCACCGAATCCAGTGTTTTTCCCACAGCGTTGGAAAGCACCACGGTCTCTTCAAACGATGACAGCCGGAAATCGGCATGACAGCCGGTCTTCGGGTCATCCGTTTTGTTGCTGTCGCCCGAGGCATAGATGATATAATATCCGCCGCTCTTCAAATCCACATCCGGCAGAAGGAAGTTTAAGGGGTCAGTCGGATCGTCGGAGATATAATAATTTGACAGGTTCACCGAATCGGCGCTCTGGTTATAAATTTCAATCCAGTCGCTATATTCCCCGTTGTTGTCCTTCACCATCGTCTTGTTGGATGTCATCACCTCGGTGATGATAAGCTCGGGGTTCTCCACAATTTTGCTGGCTTGATAATCCAGAACACCCTGCTCCGAATTTTCAAAGCCCGGCGTGCTCTGGGTATAGCTTTCAATTTCTTCCGGATTATCCGGATTTCTGCCCACCGATTCGTTGGTGGGAATAGCGCCGAGTTCAATGCGATCCAGTTCCACTCCGGCGCGGTTCGAAAAGATGATTAAATCGCCTTTCGCGCTCAGTTTAAAGTTGGTGTGCTGATAGGCGGAATCGACGGACGAAATTGCCTTGCCCGAAGCAAAGACGATGAGATAGCTGCCGGGTTCAATGGTAATCGCAGGCAGGGCATATTTGATCGGCTCTTTTTCATCATCCGAAAGCCCGTAGCCTTCCAGATCAATCGCCTCATCGGTCGGGTTATACAGCTCAATCCAGTCAGGAAAGTCCCCGCTGCCATCCGGCAGAAAGCCGGAATTGGAGGTCATCACCTCATTAATGATGACGCCGGTTGCTCCGCCCGACTTGACGGATTTTGTGTTTTCCTCGGAATTAAAAAAATAAACCGCTACGCCGACTGCCAGGGCGATCACGACAACGATCGAAATGATTTGAGTAATTGTGTTTTTTCGCATGTTTGTCTCCCGTAAACAAGGGTAAATCCACCTAAAAACCAGAGATATTCTAACACAATTGACTATTTCGGGCAAGGATTTGCCCGTTTAGACACGCAAAGTTCACAACTCAATGATAATTTCATATTTATCGGGCTTATCCACAGAAAACTGTGGATTCTTTTACAGCATCTGTGGATGAAACGTGAATATTTTTCGGATACCGCAAAGTTTTGCACTTTTTCGGTGAATGAGCTGTGGATAAGTATGTTATCCATACGTAAATTATGTTAATAAAGTGTTAACAGAAGATTTAAGATCTGTTGCGACGGTATCATTTGCTCCCGGAAACGTTTTGTGGCATAATGGAATGCGACAAAACAATCTGGAAGGTAAACACATGAACCACGAAACCTACGCGGTGGTCGATTTTGGCACCAATTCGGCGCGTCTGATGATTGCCGAAGTCGAAGATAAAACCATTATCGCGGTAAAAAAACAACTGAAAACCATCCGGCTGGGTGAAAAAATGGCTGAGGGCCGGCTGACCGACGCAGCCATGCGGCGCGCTTCCGATTCCCTGCAGGATTTTTTGCATGCGGCCGATCAGGCCGGGGTCAAAGCGTTCTATGCTTTTGCCACTTCGGCAGTGCGCGAAGCCGCGAACGCGGACGATTTCGTCCGGCACATAAAAGAGACCTGCGGCGTGGATGTGGACGTCATTCCGGGCGAGGAGGAAGCGGATATCGGTTATCTCGGCGCGGCGGGCGGCAAACCCGGTCGAATCGGGCTCATTAATATCGGCGGCGGCAGCACCGAGATTGTGGTCGGCGAAAACGGGAAAATCGAGTACGCGCACAGCTTTAAGGTGGGCACGGTCCGCCTGCTTCAGATGTTCCCCGAGGCGTCGCCTGAAAATCTGACCCGTTATGGCGACTGCGGAAATCATATCCAGTCGGTCTTTGCCGATCTGCCAAAAGGGCTTTCAGCCGATGTTTGGCTGGGCATCGGCGGCACAGGTACGGCGCTGGCCGCCGTGGATCAGCGCCTTAAAGTATACGACCCCGACAAGGTGGACGGATACGCGCTGGGGCAGAACCGGCTGGACGCGATGGCGGCCAAACTGCGCAGTCTGACGCTGGACGAGCGAAAACGCTTAACCGGCCTGGACGAAAAGCGAGCCGATGTCATCGTCTTCGGTGCGCTTTTGATGCAGACCTTCACGCGTCTGGTCGGCGCGGACGGTTATACGGCCTGTGAAAGCGACAATCTGGAAGGATATCTCCTAAAAAAAATACGGCCTTAAGGCCGTTTTTTTGCACGCGTCCAATCTTATTGTTCCAGTGCGTTTTCAATCGCTTTTTCAAGTGACTTTGAAGTTGCCGTTGCGCCGGTTATGGAATCAATATCCACCTTCTGCTGATCCATCACCTCGCCTGCCACCTGTTTGAGTACCCCAATCTGCGAATTGTTTCCCGTATCGAGAATTTCGATTCCAATGATTTTATGATTCTCAACCGTCACCGCGACCGTGTTGCTCCATCGCCCGTTTTCGTAACTGCCCGTATATACGCCGTCGTCAATTTGTGAAACATCCACCGAATTGATTTCCAGCGACATAGCTTCTTTGAGACCCAGTGTACCGTAACCTGCCATGACGGCAGTCAGCACAATCAGTCCTGCAAAACACAACAAAATAATCTTTAAAACTTTCATCGTATTCTCCTTATACTTTTAACATCAATGCCGCTGCATCGTCAATCTCCGCTTCTCTCTTGGGGCTGGACCAGTGTATAATCGCGGTCTGTTCCACTTCTCCCCCAGCTTTTTCGCACAGACCAACCATCTGCTTCAAACCGTTGCTGCCACCCAGAAAGGAATGCTTGAAGTGCTGGGTGATAAAACAGCCAACATGCTTGCCGCTAAATTCCGCATGCCCTGAAAGGTACATCGTCATCGCACGGCACAGAGAGAATGCGTTAATCGGTGCCCCGATAATCAGCCTGTCGTACTGATCAATTCTCGGTATATCCTTCAATATAATCGGATTCCCGCTGTTCGGACCAGCGTTTTCGGCCATAATTCGCTCTATCTTTGCTTGTTCCCCCGTCGTCACCTCAATCGCCGCTTTTATCCGCTCTGCCACAGCCAGCGTGTTGCCCGAATAGGAGTAAATCAGTATTCCAGTCGCCATTTCTTACCTCTTTCTTAATAAGATATCATCAATAATGTAATCCATGCCTTCCTGTTCCTGTTTCATCACGCTGGTTATGCCCAACCAAACATCGGTTATGCAAGAAAGCACTAAAAAAGTCCCCTTTCATTAAGGAGACTCATCTTAGCCCTCATTTATTGCATAAAGTTCATTAAATCATGATATATTACTGAGACCGGAAAGCCCATCACGCAGTAATAGTCCCCGTGTATCGCGCGGATATACTTGGCGCCATAGCCCTGGATGCCGTACGCACCCGCTTTGTCCATCGGCTCGCCGGTGGCGATGTAATCGTCAATCTCGGTGTCCGTCATGGCGTTAAAATCCACTTCGGTTTTAACGTGCGAGACAAGCGTCTTCCCTGTTTCGGTGTCGATGAGGCAATATCCCGTGTAGACATCATGCACTCCACCCGACAGTATTTTCAGCATTTGCGCCGCATCGGCCGCATCTTTGGGCTTGCCCAGAATCTCGCCGTCTTTCACCACGATGGTGTCCGCGCCCAAAACAATACTGGGAGCCGAAGCCGCGTCGGCGGCCGCTCTGGCCTTTTTTTCGGCCAGAAATTCCACGACTTCTTTCGGGTCGGTCAGCGTTGTGGACTCATCCACTTCGGGTGCGAGTACGTCAAAATCCTCGGCTATCAATTTAAAAAGCGTCTGCCTCCTTGGAGAGGAAGACGCTAAAATTAAGCGCTTTTTCATGAGCGGTTCTGCAGTTCGGGCTTGTCCGTAAAGGCAATGGCCTTTTGCGGACACTTCTCGGCGCAGATGCCGCAGTTGACGCATTTGTCATAGTCGAAGACCGGCAGATTATCCACCATGGTGATGGCCCCGTGCGGGCACACCTTGGCGCACATACCACAGCCGATACATCCGGCCTTGCAGATTTCCTTGACCGAACGCCCTTTTTCGTGGATTCGGCAGGACACATACACCTTATTCGCAGGGTCCATCATGCTGATCGTGTTGCGCGGGCATTCAGCCGCGCATTTGCCACAGCCGGTGCACTTGTCCTCGTCCACAAAAGCCACACCCTCTTTTTCGTTGACCGTGATGGCACCGAAGGGGCAGACGCTCTGGCAGGTGCCGAGGCCCAGACAGCCCACCGGGCAAGCCTTGGCACCGCCCGCCAGCGATACCGCTGCGCGGCAGTCCTGGATGCCGAAGTAATCATATTTCTGGACAATTTTGTCCTTCACGCCGATGCACATGACGCGCGCAACCAGACGTTTCTTCTCCACATTCTCCACGCCCAAAAGTTTGGCGATGCTGTTGGCGTTTTCGGAAACACAGACCGCACAGGAACTGACCGATGCCGCACCCTGACACAGCGCTTTGCCAAACGCGTCGCATCCGGGATATCCGCATCCGCCGCAGTTGACGCCGGGGAGCAAGGCCCTTACTTCGCTGAAGAGTTCATCGGGAACCACCGCCAGCTTCTTGGAAGCCACACCCAGACCGATGCCGAAGATGAGGCCGAGGCCGCCGATGACCGCGATTGATATTAAAATGGTATTAAGCATAGTTTTTCATCCTTTATTATACTAAACCGGCGAAACCGAGGAACGCCATCGCCATCAGGCCGGCTGTGACCAGCGCAATGGGGAAATCCTGGAATGCCGGCGGAATATCGGTCATCTCCATCCGCTCGCGGATGCCGGCGAACAGCACGATGGCCAATGTGAAACCGACAGCCGCGCCGATGCCCGAAAACAGTGTTTCCAGCAGGTTGTAGCCTTCGGTGATGTTGATGATCGCCACGCCCAGCACCGCGCAGTTGGTGGTGATGAGCGGCAGATAGACGCCCAGCGCTTCATACAGCGTCGGCGACATCTTCTGGATAACCATCTCGACTAACTGAACCAGCGCCGCGATGACCAGAATAAACGCGATGGTCTGTAAAAACTCCATCTTCAGCGGCACCAGTATCAGATACTGCACAAGATAGGTGATGACCGAAGCAATCGCCATAACGAAGGTAACCGCCATGCCCATGCCGACCGCGGTTTCCACGCGTTTGGATACGCCGAGGAACGGGCAGATACCCAGAAAACGGCCGAGCACATAGTTGTTGACAAGGATGGTGCTGACCAGCAATAGCAGGATTTTTACAAATTCACTCATGTCTATTTACCTGCCTTTGCTGATTTTTGAGAAATCTTTTTGGTGAGCGCCATCAGGATTCCGAAAGTTAAGAATCCGCCGGGCGCCAGAATCATCATGATGGCCGGCTGGAAGTTTGCGCCGAACAGCGAGATGCCGAGGAAGGTGCCGTTGCCCAGAATCTCACGCACAGTGGAGATCATCAGCAGGCTCAGGGTAAACCCGAGACCCATACCGATGCCGTCCAGCATGGAAAGCAGAACGGGATTCTTGCTGGCAAAGCTTTCGGCACGACCCAGGATGATGCAGTTAACCACGATGAGCGGGATAAACAGGCCCAGTGCCGAATACAGCGCGGGTACAAAGGCTTCCATTAAAAGCTGTACGATGGTAACAAACGTCGCGATGACCACGATGAACGCCGGAATACGCACCTTGTCCGGAATGAAGTTGCGAAGCAGTGCGATGACGACATTGGATGCCACCAGAACAAAGGTGGCCGCAAGGCCCATGCCGATGCCGTTTTCGACGGATGTGGTGACCGCAATGGTCGGGCAGGTGCCCAGCACCAGTTTGAAGATCGGGTTTTCCCGCCAGATTCCGTTGGTCAGCGTTTGCAGTGTTTTATTCTTTTCCATACGCCTACTCCTTATCATATACGGCTTCAAAGAAGTCGTATGCCACATTGACCCCGTTCACGACGCCCTTACTGGTGAAGGTCGCGCTGGTCAATGCGTCTATTTTGGAGGTACCGTCTGCGCCGTTCAGCGAGAACAGCGGCATCTGGTCCGCAAATTGTCCGGTAAATTCGGGTTTGGTCGCGTTGGCGCCAAGGCCCGGCGTTTCGCTCATGCTGCCAATATTAATTGCCTCAACCGTTCCGTCCGCTTTAAAGCCCACGGTCAGTACGATGCCCGGATTATAGCCCTTGGTGGTCACCTGAACGGTCATGCCATTCTTCGCGTCGCTGGTATAAGCCACATAGGCTTCGTCCACGGTCACCGAAAGATCGGTTTCGTCGGTCCATGTGCCGTCCGTTTTCAGCGCGTCCACATCCACCGCCTCAAAGCTGTCGGCTTCGGAAAGCACTGCTTTTCGGGCTTCCTCGGCTCTGGCTTTCGCGCCTTCAGCAATCGGGTCTTTGGTGACATAATAGGTCAGTCCCAAAGCCGCCGCGGCCAGCGCGCATATGATAAACAGTTTTAATGTTAAATTCACAATATCTTTCATGATTTTACTTTGACCTCCCCATACAGTTTGGGCGTAATCGCTTTATCCAGCAGCGGCACAACCAGGTTCATGATGAGGATGGCGTAGGATACGCCCTCGGCCGTGGGGCCAAATAATCGGAATACCGCGGTCAGAATACCGCATCCGATGCCGTAAACCACCTTGGCTTTGCTGTCAATCGGCGAAGATGAATAATCAGTCGCCATAAAGATGGCGCCCAGCATCAGGCCGCCGCCGAATACGTGGTATCCAACCGTCATCAGGTCAAAGCTGTTCTTACCGAGGAAGAAGGTTAAAATTGCGACTGTTCCGATATAGGTCACCGGCACGTGCCAGGTGATGATTTTCCGAATGATGAGGTAAACGCCGCCCAGCAGCAATGCCGCCGCGCTGGCTTCACCGATGACGCCGCTGACGTTGCCGATAAACGTGTTCCAAAGCCCCGGCAGGTTGGAGCCTGCGGCCAGAGCCTGCAAGGGTGTTGCGCCAGAAACCGCGTCTGCGCCGCCGGAAACCGAGGCGCTGGTCAGCGCATCCGGCACCAGAATGGACCGCCACGAACCGGCGATCGCCGGAGAAAATTTGGTCATCAGTGCCGGCCAGGATGCCAGAAGAAACGCCCGAGCGCCCAGCGCGGGGTTCATGAAGTTCTGGCCCAGTCCGCCGAACAGCTGTTTCACGATGACCACCGCGAATCCTGCGCCGATGACGGGCAGCCACAGCGGAACGGTCGGCGGCAGGTTCATGCCGAGCAGCATGCCGGTCAGCGCCGCGCTCATATCCAGAATCGAAATTTTACGTTTCAGCAGAACCTGTGCCAACGCTTCGAATGCCATGGCTGACAGCATGCAGACCAGCACCACAATCAGCGAGTACAGTCCGAAATAGTAGACACCGACCGCCAGCGCGGGGATGAGAGCGATCATCACACTGGTCATCACCCCGGTCACCGAATTGGTGGACCGCACATGCGGAGCGGCTGTCACTTTGACTTTATCAAAATACTCCATAATCTTCTCTTTATTCTCCCTCTATTTTGCGCTCTGTGCTTTTCTCTGTTTAAGAATCTGCATCTTGCCCAGCTTGAACGATTGGGTCAGATACCGATTGGACGGACAGATATAGGAACACGCACCGCACTCGATGCAATCCATCACATGATATTTCTCTGCCGTCTCATAGTCGGCACGCAGGATATGCTGGTTCATGGTCAGCGGCAGAAGCCCGGCCGGGCACGCCTGTACGCAGCGGGTACAGCGGATGCAATTGACCTGGGGCGGAAAAACGGCCAGTTCTTTGCCCAGCGCCAGAATGCCCGATGTGCCTTTGATGACCGAAACATCCAAAGAATACTGCGCAATACCCATCATCGGTCCGCCGGTAATCAGCTTTTCCACATGCTCGGTAAAACCGCCGACATATTCGCAGACATCCTCAAATGAGGTGCCCACGCGAACGATGAGGTTGGACGGCTTTTTGACGATGCCGGTCACAGTCACGATGCGCTCAATCAGCGGAATCTGCTTGACCAGCGCCTGATAGATGGCGATGCAGGTGGATGTGTTTAAGACCACCGCGCCAATGTCCATAGGCAGGCCGCCCGAAGGCACTTCGCGCTTGGTAATCGCCTGAATCAGCTGTTTTTCGCCGCCCTGCGGGTATTTCACGCGCAAGGTTTTCACGGTGATTGGGAGTCCTTTCACCGCGGTTCGCACCTTGGCGATGGCGTCTTTCTTGTTGTTTTCAATGCCGATGATGCCGCGCTGTACGCCGAGAATCTTCATCACGACCTGAAGTCCTTTGACGATGTCATCGGTTTTTTCCAGCAATGCGCGATGGTCGGCGGTCAAAAACGGTTCGCACTCGGCCGCGTTCACAATTAAATAGTCAATCGGTTTGTCGTCCGGCGGAGACAGTTTGACATGCGTGGGAAAGGTTGCGCCGCCCATGCCGACGATGCCGCCTTCCTGAATCATCCCCACGAGTTCCTTTTTATCCAGTTTGGATATATCGCGGGTTTCGCCGAAACCCGGCACTTTTTCGTCTTTAAAATCGTTTTCCACCACGATGGACAGCACCGGGCGGCCCAGGATATGCGATTTCTGCGCAATCTCGGTCACCGTGCCCGAAACACTGCTGTGTACCGGCACCGAAACAAAAGCCGCCGCTTCGGCAATCTTCTGTCCCATCAATACTCGGTCGCCCACCTCCACGATGGGTTTGGCCGGAGCGCCGATATGCTGGCTGATAGGAAAGCTTAACACCTTGGGTGCCGGCATGACTTCCAAAGCCGCTTTTTCAGTCAGGTATTTTCCATGGTGAATGCTGCTGAGCGGATGGATGCCGCCTTTGAAGGATAAATTCATCGATTAATTCTCCCCTACAAAATGAAATCTACTGTTGTGTCGTTGTATTGGTACAGGATTTGAAATGTCTTTTTTCCCTAAGTTTCTGTTCGTATCGCCCTATATTGTAACACAAAATGTTCAAAAGTAAATGTAATCTTAAGCACAATATATGCGAATATTTATACAATATATTTAAATAAACTATTGTTCGCCGGCTAAAAGTGTTTTAAAATAAGTAAAAGAGGGGGATTTTATATGGATTTCAATTTCACGTTTAACATATTATATGTATTAACTACATTTTATGCCATGGCACTGCTGTTTATGGGCTATAACTGGATCAAGGTGCTGTCCCTCATCTTCGGTATGTTCATGGGTTATGCCGCCGTAGTGCGCACCCTGCCGATAACCGGATTCTCACTGACGGCGATTGCCGCCTGTGTGGGCGTCGGTTTCGGATTTATCCTGTTTCGTTATCGCAACCTGATGCCGCTGATGATTTCGGTCGGCTTTGTCTTCTTCATCACCGGCCTCATCCAGACTTCTCAAAACACCGTCCACCCGCTATATATGCAGGCCATCTATCTTGGTATCGGACTCGCCATCGGTTCTTCCGTGTTCATCGCGCGTGATTATTTTCTGGTCATCTGGACCTCCCTGCTGGGCGCAGTGCTGTTTGTCATTTCGCTTGGCTTTCTGTCATTCGGCGGCGACACGCCCATTGTCTTTGCTTCCAACACCGATCTGCATCACCGCATCCTCGAAATTTTCGGCAAAAATACCCTGTATCATGCCGTCATGTTTGTCATGGTGCTGATGATGGGCCTGGTCGTCCAGTTTGTCTGGACCGCCAAGTTCCAGCTGTTCGTCAAGAAAAAATATAAGGGCAAACACTAAAATCCGAGAAAACAAAAGAGAGCCCATCAAGCGGCTCTCTTATTTTTTGTAGGATTATTCGGCCAGCTCCAAGGCGATTTTCATCATGCTGGTGAATGATTTTTCCCGCTCCGCGGATGTGGTCACCGCATCTTTGACCAGCGAATCGGACACCGTCAAAATGCACGCCGCTTGCTTGTTCAAAAAGCGTGCGTTGGCAAACAGCGCAAAGCTTTCCATCTCCACCACATCGCAGCCGTGCGCGTCACGGATAGTTTCAAAGTCATGAAAATGCTTGCGATAGAAAACGTCCGACGAGTGGACCCGGGCGGTATGAATCGGAATTTCGAGATTATTTGCGATGGCTTCGATACGACTGTTTAGCGCGGCCGAAGGGAGCATCACGTCTTCGGTGTATCCGGCCAGCGTATGCGCAAAACTGGATTCGCTCCAAGCGTCTTTTGCCAGAATCACATCATACACATCCAGCGCCTGGCTGTACGCGCCGCAGGATCCAATGCGCACGATTTGTTCCACATCATAGAAGCTGAAAAGCTCATAAGAATAAATGCCGATGGACGGCATCCCCATGCCAGAACCCATCACCGAAATCTTTCTTCCCATGTATGTGCCGGTATATCCGTTCATGCCGCGAACACGGTTAAACTGTGTGACATCTTCCAGAAAATTTTCTGCAATAAATTTGGCCCGCAAAGGGTCTCCCGGCATCAGCACGGTTTTCGCGATGATGCCTTTTTCCTTCACTTCGATATGCGGTGTGGGTATGCTCATCTTTCTGCCTGCTTTCTCTTCTGACGGCGCTTATCCTGATACTGCGCCGCAGTTGAATTCAATTTTTGCCTAAACCGATGGTGCCGGAGTCGGGTCGGTGGTTTCGCCGCCCGAGTCCCCCGGGTCGGTCACCACAGGCGGTGCCGTGGGTTCAGGTTCGGTTGTTTCTGCCGGCGGGTCCGTAGGTGTCGTACTGCCGCCGCTGATGCGGTTTCTGAGTGTACTCTCCAAAGAAGAACAATAGCTCTGAAACGCGGTCACTGCCGCTTTAATCTCATCCGCCTTGCCGCCCGGGTCGGTCAAAGACTCCGTATTGGCCAAGGTTGTCAGATTGCTTAACATATTGATATAGGTGCTGTATTCATCGCCCACGCATTGGCCGCGGTTGGCATAGATATAAGCGCCGGTCGTCGTCCCCTGCTCCAGCGCAATCGCGCGCCAATAGTTGAAGCGTTCGGCCGCCGGTTTAATCGCCGATACATCATTGCTCTTGCTTAAGGTCACCGACAGCCCGTAGAAATCCGCGATGATATCCTCCAGCTTATATTGGTTAATCGCCCAATAGGAGCCGTCTCCGATATAAAGTCCTTCGCCGGGCACGGTATCCCGCTTTAAGTTCTCAATATCAAAATCCATCGCCCACCGCGCCAGCGCCGATATCTGCGCTACGCTCAGGTCGGTGTACATCTGGTCTTTCACCGCCGAATACAGCTGGGGTATCAGAACCAGCTTCTTGCTGGCTTTCAGCTGAGTGAAAATCGCCGCCAGCATGCGCTGTTGGCGGTCAACCCGGGCGATATCCGAATCGCCTTTCCGCTGCCGCACATAGGCCAGTACTTCCGCGCCCCACAGGTGCTGCTGACCCACGGACAGTGTGGCGTCCGAGGTGCTGACAGCGTGATCAACATAGTAGTCCACACCGCCGATGGCGTCCACGATGGTCTTTAAGACCTCCATATCCACACAGACATAGCTGTCAATCTGAACGCCGCCCAGCATATCCGAAACCGTGTCCATCACGTTTTCAAAGCCGTGTCCTTTATAGCCGCCGCCTTCGCCGAACGCTTTGTTCACACGCGCTTTACCGCCATACCCCTTAATCCATACCAGCGAATCCCGCGGAATGGAGAGCATGCTGGCCGTATTGTTTTCAAAATCGATGTTTAAAACGATAATCGTATCGGTTCTATAGTATCCCCAATCGGCCCGCTCCTGGTTCTCGTCAATGCCGAGCAACAGAATATTGGTTTTCCCGGCCATGTAGCTGTAATCGGCGTTTGCCTCCAGCATCGACAATCTCCTCAAGTACTGGTCGTCGTTGGGGTCGACCGTGATGATTTCATCCAGGGCTTTTTGGTCGCTGATGAGCAGCTTGATATACCCGACGACGGAACCGTCTGAGGCAAACAATGATTCGGGGTGGCTGACCCCGTACCAGAATGAAGCGCCCAGCGTCACAACCGTTACCAGCAAACAAACCGCGATTAATGCAATGACTTTTTTGATTATACTCTTCTTAGCGTTTGAGTGGCTCATCTTAAAGTTTGGCCTCGATATTCCGGCAGGCAGATTTTTATTCACTACACATGAAGATTCTAAACTTATTCAATTGTCCGTGTCAACTGAAAGGTTTGTAAATATTCGTTAATAACGCGCGCTTTATTTGCCGCAGATTAGCTGATATACTGATATTAATAAAAATCTTTGAAGGCAGGATGCCATGAACCTTACTCCGGTACAGCAGAAAGTGATCTCAGAAATTGACAAGGCGCTTTTGGTCACCGCGCCTGCCGGTGCGGGCAAAACCGAGGTGATGGCCCGAAGAGCCGCGCATGCGGCCGAAAAAGGAAAATCCAGTCTCCTCTGCCTCACGTTCACCAACCGCGCGGCAAACGCCATGAAAAAGCGCATTGATGCATTGATCGGCGATTCGGCCAGGGTGGCGGTTTTCACCATGCACGCTTTTTGCAACCAGCTGATCCGTGCCGAAGCCAAAACGCTGGGTATGCCCTTCGGGTACACGGTGATGGACGATGAGGACGCCAAAGCCGTGCTGCGCGAAATCCTTTCCGATTATCAAGCGCGTCTTTCCGACCATGATATGAAGTCGGCGGCAACAACGTTGGATGATTATCGGCTGGCACTGGTCAGGAATCCGAAGGACTTAAGCCGTTTAGCCGAGCATTTCAAAACGCGTTTTTCAGCCGATATCGCCGAAGTGCTTACCCTCTATCTGGCACGCCTCAGCGCCAGTCACGCTTTGGATTTTCTTTCGCTCATCCTCATCGTCCATGATTTTCTCAAGGACGAAACCCACTTAAAACGCTGGCAGGAAGCTTTCGACTTCATTCAGGTGGATGAGATGCAGGACACCGGTCTTCTGGAATACGACATCATCGCCCGACTGGCGGCCGTGCACCAAAACCTGTCGCTTTTCGGCGACACCGACCAAACCATCTATGAATGGCGCGATTCCCGCCCGTTTGAAATTCTCGAACAATTTCGGACTGCCTTCCATCCGGCAGAATATATCTTAAACCAAAATTTTCGCTCGACCAGAAACATCACCGACTGTGCCGAGGGTTTCCTCGCCGCTTACTTTGACCAGCCGGGCAAGGCGATTGACGTGGCCGGAGAGGACGGCGACACGGTCAAACTGTGCTTCTTAAATTCGCTGGATTTCGAAAAAAAGCAAATTGAAAAGATCATCAAAAGCGCGGCGCAAAGCGGCATCCCATTCGGCGAAATGGCTGTGCTCACCCGCACCAACAACGACGCGCGCATCTACTCGCAGGGCTTGCAGGCATCCGGTCTCCCCTGCTATGTCATCGACGAATACAACTTCTTTCAGCGCGAGGAGATTAAGGACGCGCTGGCCGCCCTGAAGCTGGCGCAGAACCCCAGCGATGCCGAATCCGCCAAGCGTCTGCTTCTGAAATACGCCAAAAACATCGGCACCGGCACGCTGAACGACGTGCTGGAATCCGAACTTCCGGTCACGCTGGCCGATTTCATCACGCACGCGCACCAGAAGGAGGACGATTTTCTTTCGGACGTCACCGCGCCATATTTTGAGAACAACCTCATCGTCTTCGACGTGGAGAGCACCGGCCTGGATACCGAAACCGACGAGATCGTCGAAATCGCTGCCGTGCGCTTTGGTCAGGATGGCATTTTGGATGAATTTCATCATTATATCCGGCCCGACCGCCCGGTCGGTGCCAGTGCGGCCATTCACGGCTACTCGGACGCCTTTTTAGCCGAAAACGGCGAGGACGCTGGAACCGTGCTGGCCGAATTTCTGGGATTCTGCGAAGGCGGCATTCTGGCCGGGCACAACGTCACCTACGACATCGCCATTTTAACGTCTCAGCTGATGCGGCTGGATTTGGTGCACGCGCCCTTTTCGCCTTTTTTGGATACGCTGGATTTTGCGCGGCGTATCGCGCCCGACGCGCCCGATTATAAGCTGTCCACGCTGTCCGCCTATTTCGGCTTTGAGGAAGAACCCACCCACCACGCGATGGATGACGTTTGGGCCACCTGCGAGCTGGCGCAGGTCTGCATAGAGCAGCTTTCCGAGAGCGCCGAGGAGCGCATCGCTTTTTATGCATTATACCGCGACAAATTCCGTCCGTTCGCCGCTTTTCTGGCGGATATCACACAAAAAACGCTTGCCTTGCGCCCCGACGCTTTGCTTTCCGAAGTCATCGACGCGCTCAAGATGAAACAACGCTTTTCCGATGCCCCCAACAAGCAGTCAAATCTCGATGAGCTGGTTCGCATTTTTGCCGCGCTGGACGACCCCACCGCGCGCGCCGGGGTTTCGCTCCGCCGGATTTTAGAGCTGACCGCGCTATCGGGCTCGCTGGAACGGCAGATTGCCGGTGAAAACCGCGTGGCCGTGCTGACCGTGCATCAGGCCAAGGGGCTGGAATTCGATACGGTCATCATCGCGGGTGCAGTGGAAGGCGCCTATCCGTCGTCCATGAATATCCGATATGACAAACTGGACGAGGAAGCGCGATTGTTCTATGTGGCCATGACGCGCGCATCGCACCATCTCTTCATCACGCTCAGCCGCGCGAACGACCGCGGCGAAGCCAACCAGTCTTCGCGGTTTCTTCGCTGTCTACCCAAAACGTGTACCGAGATGTTCGTGCAGGGCGCAAGGAGCGAATCATGACCGAGCTGTTTGTCGCGGTCAACGCCAAGTACCCGCATACCAATCTGGCCGTGCGCCTGCTCTGCGCCGAAGCACAGAAAGCCGGCCTGCCCTGCGGCTTTGTCGAACACACCATCAACAACGACGCCGAATCCGTCATCACCGATGTCCTGTCCCGCGCGCCGCGCGTCGCGGCGTTCAGCTGTTATATCTGGAACATCCGCTTTATCCTCAGTGTGTCCAAAGGCTTAAAATCCGCGCGCCCCGAGATGCGGATTCTGCTCGGCGGCCCCGAAGTCAGCTTTGACGCCGAAGAAATTCTGGCACAGAACCCGTCTATCGATTTTGTCATCCGCGGTGAGGGTGAAGCGGCGCACTGCGATTTTGCGATGTTTTTGTTAGGACAAAAGCCGCTGACCGAGTGCGCGTCGCTGACCTTCCGCGACGGCGAAAAAATTGTTTCCAATCCCGTCCGATTCGGCCCGCAATTTGAAAACGCCGATTTCCCCTACCCCGATCTGGCGGATTTGAAAAAGCGCGTCATCTATTACGAGGCCAGCCGCGGATGCCCGTTTGCGTGCAGTTTCTGTCTGTCCTCCGAATCCGGCCGATACCGCGAAAAGCCGATTGACATCGTCAAACGGGATATGCTGACCTTCATTCACGCGGATTTGAAAATCGTCAAACTGGTGGACCGCACGTTTAACACCGACAAAAAGCGCGCCATCGAACTTCTGGAATTTATCATGGAAAACAGTAAAAGCACCTGTTTTCATCTGGAACTGGCGCCCAGTCTGCTGGACGACGCCATTCTAGACTGCCTCGCCAAAGCCAAGCCCGGTATCTTCCAGCTCGAGATCGGCATCCAGTCCACAAACCCCGAGACGCTGGCCGCCATCAACCGCCGCGAGGATTTTTCCGCCTTTGCGCCCAAAATCCGATGTCTGGTCGGTAGCCATAACATGCACATCCACGTGGACCTCATCGCGGGCCTGCCGTATGAGGGTCTGGCAGAATTCAAGCAATCCTTCGACGACGTGTTTTCGCTGGCCGCGCATAACCTGCAGCTGGGGTTCTTAAAGCTCCTGAAAGGCGCGCCCTTACGTGCCGAAGCCGAACGATACGGCATCGCTTATGACCAGAATGCCCCGTACGAGGTACTGCATACACCCTGGCTTTCGGCCGAGGATTTGCGTCTGCTGGAAGAGATTGAGTATTTACTGAAACGCTTTTACAACGGCGGCCTGTTTCGGTACACCGTCCTGCTTTTGGCAAAGCATTTTAATTCGGCTTTCGACCTGTTTTGTGAACTGAACCTTGCGGTTAAAACCGCCAAAATGGGTATTAAAAAAGCGTCCGAGGCTCAACTGACCGAGTTCCTCTGGCGTTTCTGCGGGGAGCACGGCGCTATAGCCGCGCAGGAGATGCTGCTGTTTGAGGCCTTGAACAAACGGCGGCTGCCCAAGCTTCCGGAAGATATCCTTTCGCCCGAACACTGGGCTTTTAAAAAGCGGTATTTCGCCAGCACCGATATCCCACTTCCCGCGCAGAAAAATCTGTTCGCAGCCCAGTTCTCATTCGACGCGCTTCGGTTTTTTGAGACGCTGAAGTTCGAAGAAACGCCAACTGTCATCATCTTCGATTACAGCAATTTTGAGCGCGGTGCGGTGATCCGGCGCGGCTGACATCGGTGATTTGCGGTTGACAGAACGGCCCGGCATCTTCTATAATTATTCGCACATAATCAAGCGCTTATAGCTCAGCAGGATAGAGCGTTCGCCTCCTAAGCGAGAGGTCCCGCGTTCGAATCGCGGTAGGCGCGCCAGCAGGCATGACCTGCCACCACAAAAAAAGCCGCATAGCATATGCTTCTGCGGCTCTTTTTATTTCCCTGTTTTTCTTTAATATACGCTTATTTCTTGCCGTTTCCCACAGCTTTTTTAAGTACGGGGATAATCAGCATAGCCACTGCGCCGCCGATGAGGGCCGTGAACAACTGCGGGAAGGAGAACGATCCCGAGATGACCGACGCTTTCGGTTCGGGTAGCTTTAGGATTAACGGTACCAGCACCAGTGCAACGCCCACAAACAGGACGGCGAATTTGGCAACCGCCGCCGTAATCCAGGCGATACCGTAGTTGACCGCCATTTTGCCCTTTTTGCTGTTGGCGATAAAGTGCCACAGCAGAACCAGAACGGTATTACCCAGCGCGATGAACGGAACCAAAACCCACAGCGGGCTGATGCCCAGGATTGAGGCCAAAATCGGCGAGACGATGGCGATGGTGAGGCCGGAGGCTAACCCAGCGACCATGACAGCCACAATCAGCACCAGATTGACCAGCGAGCCAGTCACCAACTGACCTAAGGGTTTTGTGACCACCTGGAAGACCAGAAGGAGCGCCAGCAGAATCGCCGTCTCCGTAATCCAAAGAACTTTTTGCTTATTATTACTCATTTTATAATTTCACCTTTCCTTGATTTCTTGAAAAGATTGTACTATAATTCACAAAGGGAGTATGTTGCGTACGCAACGAAATGATTGATGGATGATTTTTTTGTCGAATTGAGCACCATGCCGCTGTTTGCCCATATTCCGCCGGAGGAACTCCCCGGCCTGCTTTTGTGTACCCATGCCCGCCGACTGTCCTACGGCAAGGACGAGATGATTCTGGACGAAGGCAGTGTGGTCAGCGAATTCGGCATTCTTTTGAGCGGACGCGGACGCGCCATGAAGGTGGATGAATCCGGCCGCATCGTCACCATCACCCTCTTAAAAAAAGGCAGTGAGATCGGCGCAATTTTAGCTTCCAGCAACGACCACAGAAGTCCGGTGTCGGTTCAGGCGTTGGAGGACGCAGAGGTGCTCAAGATTCCCTTCTCGCGTGTGCTCTCGCGGTGCGAGCGCGGATGCACCTCGCATGACCAACTCTTAAAGAACTATATCGGCATCATCGCCGAAAAGGGGCTGGAACTGCACGAGCGGCTGTCCTGTCTTTTAAAACCCACCGTACGCGAAAAGGTGCTGGCCTATCTTTCCAGAGCCGCCAAGGACGCCGGAACCCGCGATTTTTGCGTGCCCTTCGACCGCGGCGGCATGGCCGAATACCTCAATGTGGAACGGAGCGCCCTCTCGCGCGAGCTTTCGGCCATGAAAGAGGACGGGCTTCTGGACTACCACAAAAACTGTTTTCGGTT
>ERZ1645192.710-NODE-710-length-27778-cov-6.334307_pt1 | contig 27778 bp, 27 predicted proteins | sample MGYA00575354_ERZ1645192 | MGnify/ENA primary metagenome ERZ1645192 (study PRJEB40844, sample SAMN11349763) | freshwater sediment metagenome | isolation source: river sediment | host: Sediment | place: India: Faizupur Khadar , New Delhi | collected 2017-02-21 ... | reverse complement strand
GGCGTTTGCGCGGTTTCTGTTGCAGGCGCCGCTGTCGGCGCATCCGAAGGTTCCGATGCCGGTTCCGGTGCATTCGAAGGCTCCGGGGCGGGCGCGGTTTCGGTTTCCGCCGCTTCGGGCGTGTCGGTTTCTGCCGTCTCAGCTGGCGCTTCAATCGTCTCGGCAGCCTCAGCTTCTGCCAAGCTTTCGTCCATGGTTTCGCCCAGGCTGGCGATGTAGTTTGCTTCGGACAGGAATAGCGTCACCGCCGAACTGAACTCCTGCTGTAGGTCATATCCCCTTCTTCCCGCCGCCACAGCTTTCACCATAAACTCGTAGTCGCCTTCCGCTCTGGGTACAAACTTCGCTGTATTCTGCGTGATGAAGGTGGTGCTTAAGGGTGTCCAGATGGTAGTTCCCTGTTTGCGATAGAAGAAGCGGTAGCGCGCGTTTGCACCGGATTCCGCGGTCAATATAATTCCTCCGCTTACCAGCTGTTTTGCCGCGTTGCTTCCCGCCGCCGTGAAGTTCAGGGTCTCCAGCGGGGCGATGGCGTATTTCGTAACCTGTGTTACGGCGAAAGCGTCCGCTTTGACGCGGCCGAGCGACCGCGCTTCCACCTTCACAAAGTATTTGACGTCTGCGGCTGATATCGGCAGAGCAATCTCAGCCGCCGCCAGACCATCGGTGTGGTTCAGCGTCTGCCAGTCGAAACCGCTCAGCGTTCTGTAGCTTCGGCCGTTGGTGGAGTACAGCACACGGTATTCCATCGCATCTCCCGCGATGTTTTCCACCGCCTCAAAGGTCAGCGAAATCGGGTTCTCTGTGAAAGCGGCTTTGGCCGGGCTTAAATCGTTCACCGCCGTCATCGGATAGGCGCCGAAATACAGCGTGAATAAATCAGAGCTTTCGGCAAATACATCCGCTTTTTTGCGGCCCAGTGCACGGGCTTCTGCGCGGAAGGTGTACGTGCCTTCGGTTCTTGGCTTAAAGATGACGGAATCGGCTGTGCTCCATTTCCCGATAGCTGTCCATCTGGTCGAACCGGCTGCCTTGTAATAGAAGCAGTATTCCGCAGTGCCGCCCGCGTATTCCGCGTTTTCGGTTGCCCGCGCCGAAAGCACCACGCCGCTCGAACCGTTCTGGATGACCGGCGTAACACCGGTTGTATCCAGCGCGACTTGGACTAGCGGCATGATGGTGTAAGCGTTTAGCTCAACCACCGCGGTTTTGTCCGCTGTTTTTCTGCCTGTCGTACGCACGTTGACCTTCAGGTAATAGTGCTTCTCGCTCGTGTTCGGCAGATTGTAATCAATGCGTAAAGAGCTTCCCGCGTCCGCTGTAAACGGCCGGTATGCCGCCCATTCTCTGGTGGTCAGCCAGCGCTTGCCGTCGAAAGAATACTGAATCTGATATTCAGTCGGCTGTGAGAAATCCTCATCGGCCGCCGATACCATCAGCGGTATGGTCTCTTTCGACAGGAACGCGTTTTTCTCACCCTCAATTGTGAGTGCGGCATATGTCGCCGGTGTGTTGCCGCTGTAGAACATAACGCCGGTGACTAAATCCTGATCGTCAATAATCGTTCTGCCCTGATTTCTCACCTCAACCTTAAAGTCATATGCGCCTTCGGCTCTGGGTTTAAACAACGCGGTGTTTTTCGTGCTGAACGCCGTACTTGCCGCCGTCCAACGGGTCGATGTGGACAGCTTATAGTAGAAACGGTATTCGGGGATGGTATCTGTTTCGTGTCCTTCCTGAGCCGCCGCCGCCGCCGACAGGGTGATGCCGGTTGTCGTAAATACCACCGGACTATCGATTGCGCCCAGCGTCACATCCGCTACGCCCACGGTCAGCAGTGAATATCTATATCTGTTGGCGATGGCGTAGCTCTGTGCATAGGAATAACGGTAGCAGTAGATGGTGAAGCCCGGCGCCGTTCCGATAAACGCGGTGGCGTCCATCTCGGCCATGCTGTTTTCGATGGTCACGCGGGTCATACTGCCGCTGCCTTCAAACGCCTCGGACCCGATTCGGGTGATGGTGGAAGGAATCGTCATGCTGGAAAATCCGGTCTGCGCAAACACCCTGTCGGTCAGGCTGGTGACGCCCGAACCAAACTGGATATCCGAAAGAGACGATGCCCCTTCAAATGCCCCGGTGCCAAGCTCTGTGACCGAATCCGGCAGAACAATTCGGGTCAGATGCGCTGCGCCTTCAAACGCGCCCTGACTGATGCCAGACGTTCCGTCCGGCACGATAAATTCTGCGGCGCTCCGGCCGACGGGATATGCCAGAAGGGTTTGTCCATCCGCGCTGTAAAGCAGTCCATCGACAGTGCTGAATACCGGGCTTTCGCCCTGAACATAGAAGTTAATCAGGCTGGCGCTGCCGATAAACGGTGCTTTGCCCAGCGTGGTGACATTCGCCGGAAGTGTCACCTCAGTGAGTCCGCTCTGCTCAAACGCGCGGTCGCCGATGGTGTTGAGGCTGTCCGGCAGAACGATTCCCAGCAGGTTTTTGGAACCGTAGAACGCCGATTCGGCGATGGTGGTGACGCCTTGCGGAACGGTAAACATATTGCCGCCCCTGCCCTGCGGATACAGCCGCAGAACTGAAGCGTCCGAGGAATACAGCACACCGTCGATGGCGCAGTAGGCGCTGTTGGCTTCGTCGATATAGATGGCCGACAGTGATGTAGCGTCCCTAAACGCATCCGGCGCGATGTCGGTGGTGGTGGCGGGCAGCGTCACGTCGGTCAGGCTGACGCATCCGTAAAACGCCTGCGATCCGACGCGAACGAGTCCGCCGCCGAAGTCGACCGCGCTTAGGTTGATGCAGTTGGAAAACGCCAGTGTGCCGATGCTCTGTACCTGATTGCCCATGATGACGGTCTTGATATATGCGTTGCCGCTGAAAGCGTGATCACCAATCTCGGTGACGATGCCCGGAATGGTGACTGTTTCAGATTTTCCGCGATATTCGGTCAGCACGCCGTTTTGAATCACAAAGTCCGAACCGCCGGTAAACGCGCGTTCCACATTCGCGATGCCGTACCCCGTGTAGATATCGTATCCGGTCGCTCCCACATCCAATGCCGAGCTATACAGGCGGGTCTTCACTTCACTGACCGAAAGACTGCTGTCCTGACTTAACATCAAAGCGACGATGCCCGATACCACCGGCGCCGCCATAGACGTGCCCGCCATGCCGATGATTCTATTGGGCGCGATATAGGTGGACCAGATATAGGACTGGGTCGTTCCCGCGCTCACAGTGCCGCCTCCGGGAGCCGCGATGTCCTTGGCGCTGCCGTAGTTGGAGTAGCTCGACTTGTTGTTATTATAATCGCTGGCGATGACCGCGATGACATTGGCGTAATCCGAAGGGTAATGTGCCGCTGTGGTGTTGCTGTTGCCGGCCGCCGCCACCACCACGATGCCCGCCGCCACGGCCTGATTGATCTTGGCTTCCTCGGCGGCGGAAGGGCTGCCGTACCCGCCCAGAGAGAGGTTGATGACATCCACATCGGCCGCAATCGCCGCGTCGATGGCGCGGATGATATCGCTGGAATAGGCCGCGAATCGGCCGCCATGATAACCGAATACGTCGATGCTGTAGATTTTTGCGCCGGGAGCGACGCCCGAAACGAATGAGCTGTTGTTGGCTTCTGCCGCGACGATTCCCGCCACATGCGTGCCGTGTCCGTTATCGTCTTCGGAGGTATTGACGCCGTTGTCATCCACCACCACCGACATGGGGAAAGTTCCCGTGTAGGTCTTGCCGCCCGAAGTATAGGTGATTGCGTCATGCGCAATATTGCCGTCAAGATCGGGGTGCGCCGAATAGATGCCGGTATCGATGACGGCGACTTTAACGCCCGCGCCGGCGCTGTAATTGCCGCCGGTATAATCCCAGGCATTGTAGGCGCCGACTGTATTTAAATGCCACTGCAAATATGAATAGGTGTCATTCGGACGGCTCATTTCGGGGTCGTAGCTTTCTGCGCCGAAAGCCGCCTCAATCGTCGCCGTATCAGTCACTTCCAGCCCGCGCGTATAGTTGGGGCTGACTGCGTAGTTTTCTTCGGCCAGCGCTTCGGTAAAGCTCTGGGTTGTTTCGCCGGCGGGCGCTTCCACCAAGGCCACCCCGTCCGAAACCAGCGTCACGCTTCCCGCGCCTTTATCCGTCATGGCCTGGGTCATGTCATCAATACTGCCCTCAAAACTGATGAGAACCTCGCCCGATGCATAATCCACGCCGTCGGTCATCTGTTCAAAATCAGGCAGGTCGGTTTCCGCGTCAGCTTCCGAAATCTGCTCGGGTTCCAAAACCTCTGCGGTCTCCATCTGGAACTCGGCTTTCTCCAAGCTGGGGCTGGCGAAAGGCGTCAAAACCACTTCCGTGGCTTGCGGTTTGGAAGGAGTGAAAAAAATAAAGCCGAATACGGTCGCTGTGACAAGGGCTCCGCCCAAAATCAACCATATCCAACTCCTATTCGGTTTTCTTCTGTTCCAACCGCTTTTCATAACAGCCTCACACGATCTCCCCGTAACATGCTTGGCCCTTTTTGTCATCTTTCTTCAGGATATATATAAACATTTTTGCAAATAATAAATAGCTTTTAACGAAATTTCACATTTTTATATAATCTCATAATTATGCATTTGCATTCATGAACCGTTTATTATATAGTGGAGTATCTGCCCGAGTCGGCACCTATAGGAAAGAGAATTTGATGAAAAAAAGAATGAAAATCCCCACGCTGTTCCTCTATTTTCTTGGCATTTTTCTGGTGGGCTTCGGTATCCCGCTCATGATTAAGGCCGATCTTGGCATCACGGTGGTCACCAGCTTTCCGTATGCGCTGTACGAGGTCTTCGGCCTTTTTTCGGTCGGCATGTGGGTGACGATTTACCAGTGTGTCATCCTGCTTTTGGCGGTCATTATCCTGAAACGCTTCACAGTCAGTATGCTGGCCTCCTTCATCACCGCCTATCTGCTCGGGCTCACCATCGATTTGATGACCCTGGCTTTGCAGGGCCTTACCTTCGATTCTTTCGTCATCAAAATGCTCATCGTCATCGCCGGTTCGTGTTTAATCGGTATCGGTGCCGGAACGCTGATCTTCTCAGCCTACCCGCCGGTACCCGATCTCGTATTCATTCGGGATATCGCCAAAGCCAAAAATATCGGTCTGACCAAAATGAAAGTGGTTTTTGACAGCGTGTTTTTTGTTCTCACCGTCTCCTTAACGTTTTTTGCGCTCGGCCACATCTTCGGCATCGGCTGGGGAACGCTGGTTTCGATTTCGATCATCGGCTTTGTGGTGGGCCAGACCGACAAATGGCTGGGGCTCGGCGTCCAGCGTCTGCCGCTCTTTACCGAAGAAAAGGAGCACCGCTTTTTAGAATTCAACCTGCTGAGTCTTCTTAAAAACGGGCACAAAAAAACCACCGACTGATCGGTGGTTTTGTTTTTAATCTTTAAGCTTTCAGTCCGCGAAGCACGATATTAAACGCGTGCTCCAGCGTATCAAAGTTTTTTCCGAGTTCCGCGTTTACCGCTTCGCTGCGGTACAATTGCTTTTCAATCATGCTCCGGCACATACGGATGACCGTCAGGCTGGTCATCTCGGCGTCCATGCCGTCAGCTACCAGTGAACCGTCCTCCAGTCCCTTGATAATCGCCTTGCCGATTTTCGTTTTGCGAATCTCCTCGGCTGGCGACAGTAGGTCTTTCAGCTGAGACTCGCGGTTGAAATGGTAGTTGTACTGGAAGCTGAACATCAGCGCATCTGCAAAATCGCGATACCTTTCCACCCACTTATGCAGAATGTCTTCCAGCATGATATACCCCGACACCGCATCCGTATCGTCGTAATCGCCCAGACTGAAAAATTCACCCAACTCGGCCATATTGACCAGAACATGGGTGGCGAGCTCCTCTTTCGAAGCAAAGTAGTTATAGACTGTTTTTCGTTCCACGCCCGCGGCAACGGCAATGTCCCGCATCGATGTGGTTTCAATGCCATGCTCGATGAAGAGTTCCTTGGCGCTGTCCACGATATTATCATACTGTTTTTGTCTCGTCCGGCTTAATTCCATTCATTTCCGCCCAAATCGTATTTGTTATACTTATTGTATCATTTTTTTGGCCGCTTTTCAATCCGCTGAACTGCCATTATATGGCTCAATTCAGCCGAAGGTGCGGCTGATTTAAGCTTTTCCGAACTTCTAACCAATGATTTTGACATATTTCCACTTGAATATTAATATATTTAATTTATATATTAATATTATTAATATTATTATTGACATTATTGATTTTCTATGTTATTTATTTAATATCATTAATGATTGTGAGGTTTCCCCATGAAACTACGTGCACCGTCCACCTGTCCCGTCTGCGGCGGCACCTATGAAATCACCCAGCTGACCTGCAAGAAGTGCAAGTCCGAGCTGGTGGGGCATTTCAGCGGGTGCGCGTTCTGCGATTTAAGCGAAGATGACAGCAAGTTTGTCCTCACCTTCCTGAAATGCCGCGGAAACATCAAGGACGTGGAAAAGGAACTCGGCATCTCATATCCCACGGTTCGGGGCAGACTCGACGGCGTCATCAAACGTTTGGGGCTTGGCGGCAGTATGTCGCCGGACGAACTGAAGAAAGAGCGCAGTGCGGTCTTTGACAGACTGAACAACGGCGAGATTACGGCGGATCAGGCGGCCGAGATGCTGAAGAATATCTGATTTTTCGAAATAAGGAGAAACGAAAATGAACGAAGAAATTGTAAGAATACTTGAAATGGTCAAAAAAGGCAAAATCACCGCCGAAGAAGGCGAAAAGCTGATCAGCGCGGTCACCGGCGTGTCCGATGGTTCCACCCCCGCGCCCCGTATATCCGGAAAAAAATTTGAAATGCTGCGCGTCCGCGTGAATTCACGCAGTGAAAAAAAAGAGGACAATGCCCGCGTGGAAGTCAATGTTCCGCTGTCCATCGCCAAAAAGGCGTTGGGGCTGGTCTCTCTGGTACCGAACGAAGCCAAAAAGGAACTGGCGGCGCAGGGAATCGATCTGGATGCCATCAATCTGACCGAACTGATCGAGATGTTCGAGAGCGGGGATATCACCGAGGAACTGGTGAATGTTGAATCGGGCGACGAAGTGAACGGCGCAACGGTGAAAGTCTATGTGGACTAAGAAATCACAGCTTCTTGTCCTTCGGATTCGGGTGAAAGGGTTTTGTATCCCGCTGGCCGTTCTGCCCCTCCGTTGTCTGGACGAGGTGGTGGAGGGCGCAATGGATTTTTTATGTCTGTTCCGTCCGCTTCCTAAAAAAGTGCTCTCAGGTGTCACCATGCTCCAGGTGTTTTTTGACGAACTAAGGGCTTATGGACGGCTGGATATGGTCAACATCAAAGCAAGCAGCGACCAGCATCCTGTCCGTATCAGCGTCCTGATGAGGTAATGAGAAATGATAAGATTACTGGCTAAATTCATCATCTATTGTCTGGTGTTAGGGCTCTCACTCGTCACCGGTTTAACGCCCGACCTTCCAATGAAAGCGATTCTGATATTGGCGGCGGTGCTGGCGGCGGTCAACACCCTGCTTCGCCCGATTTTTGTGGCGCTGGCTCTGCCCTTCAATATTCTCACGTTCGGCATCGCGTCGGTGTTCGCTAACCTTTTATCGCTGGTCATCGCCAACGCCATCGCGGGCCGTCCGCTCCATGGCTTCTGGGTCATGCTGCTCATCGCCTTTGTCGTCATGCTGGTGGATGACGCGCATCACGCCGCACGCAGCCGCGCTCAGCGGATGCGGCTGAATCAGGCTTAAGCTTCTTTCCCCGTCACCAAAAACGCCCGCTTATCGCAGGCGTTTTTTTAATATCGTTATTCAACTTTTGTTCTAAATGCCGATGCCAGATTATCGGCCAGAACAAACATCATAAGCGGGTAGATGTGCATCAGCAGGCGATTCCCTGAATCGCTCCAGTTGATGTGCAGGTTGGCTGTGCGAAAAGCGAAGACCGCCAGCGTCAGCAGCAGATAGACCGGAATAGCTCCTTCCAGAAAAGTATCCGTCTTGCGCGTGATGAACATGGCGAGAACGCCCAGCAGAATGACGCCGATCCAGGCCGTCACCCACATGCCTTCGGCGAATATGTTAAGATACATCACCTTTAAGTTGTTCACGAACTTAGCCATGTCCATGGTGGAGATGCCCAAGGCAAACAGCGCGACGGCGATGAGATACAGAACCGATAACTGCCGATTGTAGTCCTTAAACCACTTTTCTTTGGCCAGAACATAGAACCCGACGGCCAGCAGCAGGCCGACGCTGAGCGCGCTCTTATCCAGCGAAAGGAAGTCGCCGGTGTAATCCAGTCCCACGTGGGCAAAGAAACTGACGTAGCCCACCAGTACCGCGCCTGCCGTAACAAACGTATAGATGCCGAGCTTTTTGGCCGGCAGATGCTGATGTGCCAGATAGCCCAGGAGGAACGCCGCCACCAGCGGGCCTTCCACCCGCGTGTAGCACAGCGCAATCGTAAAGATTAAAGACAGCACGAGGTCCGCCGTATTTTCGGTCTGTCTGTAGCGGTACAGGTAGACCATCATGAACAAAATCTCAAGCCCTGCGAGGATGTTGGGCACCAGCGTGATACCAAGAAAAACATAGAAGAACCCCGAAGCCAGCAGAAGCGTGCCGAGAATCGCCGTCCACAGTGACCGCTTTTTGACCATGCCGCCCGCGCGCACCCCGGCGTACAGCAGATAGCCGAAGAGCAACGTGCCCGACAGCGTAAACATATTCTGGAGCGCATAGGCAAACGAAAAGCCGAATAGTCCCGCCGCGGTATTCAGCAGCGTAGGCACCAGCATCTGGCCGCCCATCAGGTAATAGGCGTACTCCACGTAGTAGTGCTCGGAAGCGTAGACCTTGCCCAGCAGGTCGTACTGGATGCTGTCATACGAGAGGATGCTGAGCGGCACCCGCGACAGCGTATACCCCGCCGCCAGGATGACCACGGTCCAGAAGATGAGCTTGATCCCGTCTTCTTTATCCAGTGCGTTTGCGCGGCTTTGTTTCCTTAAGAAAAAGCCGTACATCACCGCGGCCAGCACACAGTAGACGATGAAGATGGACGACAGCGCGTAATAGATATGAAAAGAGAGCAGCAAAATCGAGATAAAGTCAAACGTTAATAGGCCGACCAGATAGGCCAGCAGCATGGTCTGCGTCATGCCCAGCCGATTTTTAAACGGCAGCAGAAGCAAAAGCCCCATGAAGAACATCACAGCGACTGCCAGAAACTGATTGACGATGTTGCTTTCGGCGTCTTCCCCGCTTGCTATTGCTGGCTGTTTGTAAACGTCCCGCGCAATATTCATGATGACGATAAACACCGCGAAGCATAGCAGGACGGCCAGTAAGGCCGTGCCGTATCGGATGAGTCGTTTATTGCTGTTCATAGGTTTCCTCCGTCATGGTGTCATAAATCGCCATCGGCATCCAGTATGCGTCGCCCGACTCGCCGAACAGGAACACCATATCGCTGTATTGGTCGGCGGACAGGCCGGTATAGATGTAATCGGTTTCCTCGCGCGCTTCTTTTAAATCCTTGTCATAGTTGATGGTGTACTGCGCATATTGGCCTTTTTGCGCTTTCAGCCATTCTTCCTGCCCGGCCGTCAGCACACCCGGCGAAGGGTCTAGGGTTTGAATATCGGCGCAAGAATACCGCACCGCTGTCCGATTGGAAAAATCGGTGGCCGTGTCCTTTTCGCTGTCGCTGTCAAAGTAATCGTTGTCTGCATCCACCCATACGGTCTTATCTTTGGTGGATTCCTGCAGCTGAGCCATATATTTTAATGTGTCCGGATAATAACGGTTTAAGATGGTGGTGGTGTTATGCGCAATGAAGTACGGCGAAATCAGCGTCCCCAGATTGGCCAGAATCAGGCCACAAACCAGAATCAGCGCCACCGCCTTTAAGAAGGCCGTGCGCTTATTCTTGAGAATCAGCGCTATGGCGGCTACCGCTATGATGCCCAGCGCGCAGGCGGCAAACGCCGCGGCCGAAATGGTTTTGCTTCCGACATATCGGATGCCCGCCAGATACACGCCGGGCAGCATCAGCGCCAGCAGAACCGCCGCGCCGACCGCTTTGCCGATTTTCTTTATATCCTTTGGCTTTTTCTGTTTCTCCATATACTCTTATAAGCCTTCCGTTTGTTTTTGCCGCTTTGCCGGAATTCACGCAAAACGTTCACTGCATTATATCGTTTTTGCCCTTCATATGCAATTTAATCCTGCGTTTTATCGTGCGGCTATACGGGCTTCCCCGCATACCGCAGAAGCGGGGATGTGGTTTTGTCGTACATGGTGTAGAGCTGTTCGATGACGCGCCGTTTGATTGGCTCGTCGCTCGTAAAGGCATCCAGTAATTTTACGTCGTTCAGTTCGTCGTACGAGAAGGTGAAACGCCCCTGCACCGCCCCGATGAACCGCCCGCGGTACAGCACATAGAAGAGGTTTCTGTCCGGATTCTCGGGAAAGGTTTTCTTAAGTTCGCCCGTATGCGCCCGTACAAGAAAGTCGTTGTTGTCCATAATAAATAGCGTATCCGGCGGCGTTTCGGCTGGTTTTTCCAGTGCTTCGACGTCCTCCGTCCGCACAAACCCGTCCTGACCAAACAGATGAACCGATTGATATCGGCCCGCCGCTTCGCCCGCTTTCAGAAGACGGCTGATATCGGCCGCTTTGAATCCCGTAAATTCGCGCACCATGGCGGGCGTGGCGAACACGTGCGCCCTCACAAAGCGTTCAATCAGAATCGCCTGCGCCTGTTCCGAGGTGTACGCGTCCATGCTGTCCAGCCCCAGCTCATCCTCCAAAAGGTACCAAGCCCGATCCCATTCGTCGTCCACCTGGTCCTCAAGCACGATAAACGCCTGCTGGAGTTTTTTCAGCGATTCGGCTACGGCCTTGCTGGTGGTCTCGCAGATTTCGGCCATCATCTTAATGCTCATCGGCCCTTCGTCCTGCAAGACCCTTAAGACCAGTTCATCGTTGAAGGACATGACTGGCTTTGGTTTGCCGTACGCCGCAATAAACAACGGAAGTTCATCGGAAAAGACATATCCGATGCGCCCTGACTGGAACCGGCCTTTGACGAGGGTTCGGTCGCGCCGGAGCGCACGGTTGTATTCTTCGGTGTCAAACGCGAATCGGTGCTGGATGGCGGGCGGAAACCCGGGGCGAATCCAGAAACGCGTATGTACCGGCGAAAACAGCCTAAACAGTTCTTCGTATGCGTCGTCCTTCAAAGGCGCTATCAGCCCCTGCCGTTCCATCATCAGCCGTACTGCCGCGTTTTCGTTCATCCGTCTATCCTCCTTGATTCTACCCTTATTATATAACACCAACCCTGCGTCGGCTACGCGAACAAACGGTAAAAAAAAGCCCGAGTCAGCCAGCCCGGGCGAAAAAGCATCTACACTTATGAAACGGGTATGGGGTTCCAGATAAACAGCCACAGCGCCACACCGATGGCTAAAACTCCGAATACATAGAAGAAAATCACCGTGCCCTTTTCCCCCAGCACTTTTCGGAAAATCTTGATCTTAGCCATGTCCCAAATCTTGACCGGCTTTTTGATGGCCCAAAAAATACAGAGCGCACCATAGGCCAGAGCCACAAGACCCACTAACGGATTCCAGTTCATATCGTTTCCTCCTTATTGATTAATTCTTTTCTTCTATCCTCAGACTTTTTCAAGTCCTTTCCGTATTCTCGGCGCCTGATAGGCAAAAATCAGTGCCGTGATGACCAGCACCAGGCCGGTATCGAGCAGAAGCTTTGGCCATTCGCCCGCGCCTGAAAGCACGATGCCGTTGGCCTTATACATCCAGTAGAACGGCGACCAGTAGAAGCACCACTGCCATTTCTGGCTAACCAGTTCGGCACCGATGACTGAACCGATCATGGGGAGCATCATCATCTTGATGCCCGCCACCGCGGTCATCATGTCATCGGCGTTCAGGCCTTGCACAAACCCGACGATGATGCTGATGAGCGCCGATGCGACGACCACCGCCGCCAGCTGGAGGAAGTTAATATAGGTGAAACCGGTAATCAGCACCAGCGCGAAGGAGCCGACCAGCGGCAGCAGCAGACCCATCAGGGACTTACCGAATACCCAGGCTGTACGCGAGATAGGCGCCACATTGATGGCCGAAACTGTGTTGTCCATCTTCTCTTCCACGATATTTAAGCTAATCAGCATACCGCCCAAAATGGAGATCATCAGAATCATCGCGTTGACCAGTGTGTTCTTTAGCGGCGGAACGGTTTTGCCGAAGTTGTGCAGAACGGCGTTGCTGTCCGCCACCTGTGCGTCCAGCTCATACAGCGCCTTTAAGACCTGCGCGTATTCCACCACCGCTTCCTTCGGTTCGTTGCCTTGCGTTAGGATATAGTAGTTGCCGTTTTCTTCGGGCAGAATGCCCACCACGTTGTCCCGCTGGGCCACGCGGTTCTCCACTTCGCCTTGCGTCGCAAAGGTCTCCACCTTGGCAAAATCCTCATAGTAGGCGGCCATCTCGGTGTCCTTCGAAAGCAGGGCCAGATTCACCGTGGTGTCGTTGATGCCCGGCGTGAACAGGTTGATGCCTATCGCCATCACAATGGGAAACAGGATGATGAACACCGCCATAAAATTTTTCATATTGACCCGGACATCTCTTCCGAAAATCGTCAGCATTTTTTTCATGTGCGCCACCCCCTAAACCGACAGCGTGCGCTTATAGCGCGCGTTGCATATCCACATCAGCAGCATCCCCGCGGCGGTGAAGGCCAAGGACACCCACAGCACATAAGGGATATCGCCGTTCGGCACTAAAAGCTCGCGGAAGGCGTAGACGATGTGGTAGGACGGGATAAACTTGACCCACAGCGGATCCCAGGACGGGAGGTTGTAGGCGATGATGGGAAGGCCCAGCACAATCATCAGCGAAAACAATACGCCGAAGCTTTTTTCCATGTCGTCATAGAACCCGCCGAGTATCAGCCCCAGCCCCGAGCCGAAGAAACCCGTCGTCAGCACCAGCAGAATCAGCAGCGCGTAGTTGATCTGTGCGCCCACGATGGGAATGACGATAATCAGCGTGGTCACCAGCGCGGTCAGCATGACGACCAGCGCTTTGGACGTTAAGTAATGCCAGATGGGTGAGGGCGTCACGGCGTAAGCCTTGATGACCCCTTCCTTCTTGTCGAGATAGACATATGCCGCCAGAATGAAGAACCCCATGAGGCTGGCGTTAAACGTCAAAAGCGACGGCAGGATGTTAATCTTGTCGCTGAGGCGCGGCACTTCCTGCATCACGCGAATCTCCTGACTGTCGTACGCCGTTTCCAACACCGCGTTCTCGTTCACATGGAATATCGAAATCAGGTTTTTCAGTCGCTGGGTTTCGTAGCCCTGCAGGTAATAATCAAACGTGGTTTTAAAAGTCGTACTATCCACATGAATCGCCGCGCCCGTCTTATTCTTGCTGTCTGCCAGCGTCATCATATCATCCGCGTTGGCCGTAAAATAGTATTTGGATTCGTCGTTTTCATACAGCGTGGTATCGATTGTCTCGCCCTTCACCTTGAAGGTCCCGGCCTCGGCCGCACCGTCAGTGTCGTCGATATCCGAAAGCATCACTTCAAAGGCCGCCGGAGGGCCGTCGAAATACAGGAATTCCTCGTTTTTGGGCGACGTGAAATTGTCGGGCACCACATAGGCCACTACGATTAAAAGCACCACCGCAAACCCAATCTCCACATAGAAGTAGAAGCTGTGCGAAGCCAGTTTGATTTCCTTGATTAGACTTGAAAGCAGTTTCACGCTATACCAGCTCCCTTCCGGTCACCTTGATGAATATCTCTTCCAGCGTCGCTTCCTTGGTGTGCATGGTGGCAATATGTTTTCTGCCGATGAGTTCCTGCAGTTTTTTAATGTCCCTTTCGTCCACGGTCGAGAAGGTCTCTTTCTTCAGGCTCCCGCCGTCGCCGTATTCCACATCCACCAGGTTCTGTCCATACTGCAGTTTTAAGTTCCTGGGCGAATCGATGAGTTTAATCTCGCCGTCCACGATAAACGCCACGCGGTTGCAGAGCTCGTCCGCGATGTACATGTTGTGGGTGGTTAAAAAGATGGTGACGCCCTGCTTGTTCTTTTCGCGCACAATCTCCTTGATGGTCGCGGCGATGGCCGGATCCAGTCCGGTGGTCGGTTCATCCAAAAACCAGAGTTCGGGGTTGTTCATCATGCTTCGCGCGAAGGTCAGGCGGTGCTTCATGCCCTTGCTGAATTCGCCCGCTTTTTTGTCGGCCACGTCGAAGAGGCCCACCAACTTTAAAAGCGTATCGGGATCCTCTGTGGGCACGTCGAACAGCTTACTGTAAAAGCGCAAGTTCTCCCGCGCTGTCAAGGCGCTGTAGACGTTGGACTGCTCAAACGACATGCCGATTTTGTTGAACATACTGCGTTTCAGCTCTTTCACGTCGTAGCCCGCCACGTTCACCTTGCCTTCCTGTAAACGCAGAAGTCCGGTCAAGATTCCCTGCGTGGTGGATTTTCCCGCGCCCGAAGGCCCAAGGAAGCCGAAGACCTCTCCTTTGGGAACCTCAAAGCTGGCGTTCTTCACCGCGTAGTCGCCATCGCGGTTGTAGGAATGGTACAGCCCTTCCACTTTAATCATCGTTCTGACCTCCTTGATTAATCAGTCCAAATTTAAATAAATCGATCATGGCATCCACATGTTTCATCATGGTTTCTTCATCCAGCAAGAAAGCTTCACCGCTTTTCTGATAGACCACGTTGACCATTGAGATGCTGAACTCTGTTAACAGATCGCTGATATACGGCAGATTCAAGCCCTTCCGAATCTCACCCTTGGCTTCAGCGTTTTTCAGCATCGCCAGATAGAAGTCGCTGGATTTTCCTTCCGAGTTCTTCATCAGTTCAATGTAGATTTCGTGCCCGGTATTTTTCATCAGCCAATCGCCGATTTTGGCGCGTTCTGGGTTTGCCGCCGCAAACCGCAGCCCCGAAAGAAACAACTCGCGAAGCAGCGTAAAAAAGTCATGCGCCTGCGGCTCAAACGCAATCGGGGAAAGATAGGCAATCTTCTTTTGGACGATTTGATCCATCAGAAACATAAAGAGATCCTTCTTGTCTTCAAAGTACTGGTAGAAGCTCCCCTTGGCAATTCCAGCCGCCGCAACCATGCGGTTGACCGATGCCAGGTCGTACCCGTATTCGGCAAACTCGTGCACCGCGACGTTCTCGATGAGTTCCCGCTTTTCAGGCGGCAGATTTAAAAATGTTTCTTTCGGCATGTGTCATCCTCTGTATATGACCATTCGGTCATATGACTCTATGGTCACATTCTACGCTTTGTTTTTCGTTTTGTCAAGAACCGCCCGGAGCAATAAAAAAGCCGCTTGGGGATACTCTCCCAAAACGGCTCATGGTTTTTGTTCTTCGTTACCCCTTAATCGCGCCCTTGGGGCAGACGTCTGCGCACTGCAGACACATGATACACTCGTTATGCTGACAGTTTTCCTTTTGCACCATGGCCTCAACGTCGATATCCATCGGGCAGACCGTCGTACACTTTTTGCACTGGATGCAGAGGTCCTTTTTGGGTTTTAGGTAAACGCCGGGGATTTTCAGCGCATAGCGGATTTTATTGCCAATGATCATGAACGGTGCCATCCAGCACAGGTATTTGCATAACGCCCGATTTCCCCAGATCAGCACCATAACAAATGCCATGATGACCACAATGAGATAGACGAATATGATCATCTCAGAGCCCAAAAACGAGATGCCGTTTTCGGTCATGTACAGCGGGTCCACCCCGCGGACGCCGCCCGCGCGAACAAACGTCAGGATAATCATCGCAAGCCAGACCAGCCAGATGATGAAGCGAAGCACATTGCCCCAGCCAGTTTTGGCTTTTCGGTCGGTCACGGCTGTACACGCCTGATGCAGTCCGCTGGCTGTGCAGACCCACCCGCACCACGCCCGCCCGAAAAACAGCGAGGACAGGAACAGCAGGCCGAAGAGTATCGCGCTGCCCGTGATGATGCCCTCGCTGGCGCCCATGAGAATCACGGCCGGCGACAGGTAGTTGATGATCACCGGGAACAGCAGAAACATGCCAAAGACCAGCGCCTTTCGAATATTTTGTCGTGATTTTGTTTTTTTCATCGTTTTCTCCTTATATATTTCAATCATTCTTAATCGATCGCCATCGTGCCTTCAGGCAGGTTCAGCGCTTTTTCCAGCGTGGTCGAGATGGCCGAGACCGCCTCAGCATAGAAGATTTCGTCCGCCATCCGCATATGATTTCGGTGCATAAAGGCCGAGATGCCGAGATAGATAATCTCGACAGCAGATCGGGTCATCTTTCTATTCCCGCTTTCTTCCGTAATGCCGCATACCGTTTCATAGATGATTGGGAAGATGTATTTGTCCTTGAGATCATGCGTATAAAAATCCAGCCAGTCAGGGATGCCTTCCTGCTTAAAGTAGAAAAGCGCTCTCGGCCCCGGGCTTTCCCGAGATATCATGGTGTTCATCAGAAACCGCAGTTTTCGGTCGGGGGTCACGGTCATCATCCGCATGACTTCGGTCAGGTGCGCCGACATGGTGCGGATTTGGATTTCAATCAGCTCTTTGACGACGTTTTCCTTCTTCTCGAAGTAGTAGAAAAAAAGCCCCTTAGCCTTGCCCGCCGCTTTGCAGATATCGGCCACGCCCACCGCGTCATACCCTTGTTCAAAGAACAATCGGTCGGCCGTCTCCATCAGCAGTGCCCTTACATCGCTTGATTTTGTCATGCGTCCTCCACCTCTTCTCGCGTCCTCATTATAACTCACCATTTGACCCAGGTCAATATATTTTTTGACTCAGGTCAATTTTAGCTCCAAAAAAAGCGGCGTGTCGTTCGCCGCTGGATTGTTTTCTCTTCTATTTTCCGTTGATGACATCGGCGATTTTCTGAATCGCTTCAGGTTTATAGGCTTCAATCGATTTTTGCGTATTGGCCAGCTGCATCACCACGCGCTGTTCCACCGGGCCCATGTTCTCCAAGTAGTAGGCGTATCCGATATCCGTCAGCACTTCGGCGTGTTCCCGCATGGCGTCGTCCAAAATCACCTTGAAGTAATTTTCCAGTTCCTGCGGATAGCCGCATGCCAGAAACAGCCCAAACCGCTTGGTCATTAACGCCGCTCGGTTTTTAGCTAAAAACTGCTTCACCGGCTTATAAAGCCGCCCCATCTTAATCGGCCCGCCGACCAGAATAAAGTCATAGCCCGACAGGTCGGTTTTTTTCACCGCGCCGATATTGATGATGTCGGGCGTCTCTTTCAGCTTTTCGGCAATCATCTGCACCGCTTTTTCGGTTGTGCCGGTTCTGCTCGCATAGATAATCAGGGTTTTCATCGGTCATCCTTTCTGCTTGATATACGCATCGATGGCCGCCGCCGCGTCCTTGCCCGCGCCCATGGCCAGAATCACCGTTGCCGCGCCGGTCACCGCGTCACCGCCCGCGAAGATGCCGGGCAGATTGGTTGCGCCCGTACCGTCTTCGGCGATGATGCCGCCCCAGCTTTGGGTGGCGAGGCCCGCGGTGGTTTTCTTGATGAGCGGATTCGGCGTCTGGCCGATGGCCACCACCACGGCGTCCACGTCCAGAATATATTCACTGCCGGGTTTGGCCTGCGGCCGTCTTCTGCCGCTCGCGTCGGGTTCGCCCAGCTCCATCTTCACCACTTCCATGCCGTTCACCCAGCCGTCCTCAGAGCCTAAGATGCGTGTGGGGTTGGCGAGGAGAATCATCTCGACGCCCTCTTCCTTGGCGTGTTCAATCTCCTCGTTTCGCGCGGGCATCTCCTTTTCGCTTCGGCGATAGACGATGGATACCTTCTCGGCGCCCAGACGGAGCGCGCTTCTCGCCGCGTCCATGGCCACGTTTCCGCCGCCGACCACCGCCACTTTTTTATACTGCCCCAGCGGCGTGTCGTATGCGGGGAATTTGTAGGCTTTCATCAGGTTGATGCGCGTTAAAAACTCGTTGGCCGAAAAAACGCCGTTGAGGTTTTCGCCCGGAATCTTCATGAATACCGGCAGCCCCGCGCCGGTGCCGACAAAAATCGCCTGGTAGCCCATCTCCTTGATTTCGTCCAGCGTCAGCACCTTGCCGATGACCATATTGGTCATAATCTCCACACCCAGCTTCTTTAAGGTGTCAATCTCGGTGGAAACCAGTTTTTTGGGCAGACGGAATTCGGGGATGCCGTATTGCAGAACCCCGCCGGCCGTATGGAAGGCTTCAAAGATGGTCACACTGTATCCGGCTTTGGCCAGATCGCCCGCGCAGGCCAGCCCCGCCGGGCCCGACCCGACGACCGCCACCTTGATGCCGTTTTTCTTAATTTCGGGTGTCGCTACGCCGCCGTTGGCGATGGCGTAGTCGGCCACAAAGCGCTCCAGCCGGCCGATGCCCACGGGTTCGTCCTTGATGCCCCGCACACAGTGCGCTTCGCACTGTTCTTCCTGTGGGCACACGCGTCCGCATATGGCGGGCAGGGCGTTAGTTTCAACGATTTTCTGATAGCCTTCGATGAACTTGCCTTCCTTCACTAAAGCGATGAATTGCGGAATCTGTACACCGACCGGGCATCCGCTGACGCACGGCTGGTTTTTGCATTCCAGACACCGTCCGGCTTCAAAGACCGCCATCTCCTCGGTGTAGCCCAATGTGACTTCGTTAAAGTTCCGCGCACGAACCAGCGGTTCCTGTTCGGGCATTTTGGTTTTTAAGGGGGTCATATTCGCTTTTGCCATGTTCTAGTTCTCTCCCTTTCCCAAGCCGATTTTGCACTGATGGTCTTCCAGACTCTGTTTTTCCTGGCTCTTATACATCTGGCTTCTGCGCATCGCCTCGTCAAAGTCAATCTGGTGCCCGTCAAAATCCGGGCCGTCCACGCAAGCGAATTTAGTTTCGCCGCCCACGGTGACACGGCATCCGCCGCACATGCCCGTGCCGTCCACCATAATCGGGTTCATGCTGACGATGGTCTTAATCCCATATTTCTTGGTCAGCTGGGACACGAATTTCATCATAATCAAAGGGCCGATGGCGATGACCAAATCAAACGCCGCGCCGCCGGTAATCTCGTTTTCCAAAGCCGTGGTGACAAAGCCCTGATTCCCGTTGCTGCCGTCGTCGGTGGTGATAATCAGCTTGTCGCTGACGGCGTTCATCTCGTCTTCCAGAATGATGAGGTCTTTGTTTCTAAACCCGCAGATGGAGGTGACATCCACGCCCAAACTGTGCAGTTTTTTGGCTTGCGGGTAGGCGATGGCTGTGCCAAGTCCGCCGCCGATGATCGCGGCTTTCTTCACTTCCCCGCCGAAATGGCTGGCCACGCCCAAGGGACCCACAAAGTCCTTTAAAGCGTCGCCCACGTTCATCGCGCCCAGTCGAACGGTAGATTTACCCACTTTTTGAAAGATAATCGTGACCGTTCCGGCTTCGCGGTCAAAATCCGCGATGGTCAAGGGTACACGTTCACCTTCTTCGTCAATCCGAAAGATGATGAACTGTCCCGGCTCGGCTTTTTTGGCGACAAAGGGCGCGGCGATTTTAAGCAACGTCACCTGTTCATTGAGCTCGCGCTTCTCCAATACTTCAAACATCCGTTTTCCTCTTTCTAAACATTCTATTTTTAGCTGTGAAAAACAGCGTGAATAATCATCATTAGGTCAGCTAACATTATAACATAACTTCTTTCGGTTGCGGCAATATAAAAGCCATTATCCCCGATATCTTTCAGGCACCGCCGCTTATTTTTTCCTATATCATTGATTAAGCAGTGTCGTGATTACTTCTATCAAATTATCTTCCAGCGAGGGCACCACCGCATCAGCGCGGGAAACATCCTGCACCTGTGCATCCGGGCGTTTCAGCGCTATACACCGCATACCTGCGGCTTTCGCCGATTGGACACCGGCAGCGGAATCCTCGATGACCAGACAATTTTCCGGCGTAACGCCCAGGCGCTCGGCCGCCAGCAGATAAGGTGCGGGGTTGGGTTTACCTTCGGCCACGTCCTCTCCCGAAACAAACGTATCCATCGCGGTCCTAAACCCGTATCGGTCCATCACCGTCTCAATCTCATACTGCCAGGATGACGAAACAATTGCAGTTCTTAAGCCCGCACCTTGCACGGCATCGACCAGTTCGCTCGCGCCGGGCATGATGAGGATATCTCCATTCAGCAGATGAGCGCGGTAGCGCTTCTTTTCCTCGGCCACCAGCGCGTCGCAGGTCTCTGTCAACCCAAAACGCGCAATCATCACCTGCCACAGTTTACCCATCTGCGTACCAACCACCATGGCTCGGGTCTCTTCATCCAACGTTACCCCTCTTTCAGTCAGAATCTCGGCTTCCGTCTTTTCATAGAACGGTTCGCTGTCAATCAGCACCCCATCCATATCAAACAATACTGCCCGCATACTGCCTCCGTTATCAAAAACTTTTCCCCGCAGTATACCATATTCGAAGTAATAAAAAAAGCATCCGCCGTGCAGATGCCAAATTCGGGGGTTTTGCTTATATTATCGGTAAACACGCGACCAGGCCGAGATGCCGCCAATCAGATTAAAGATGTTGCCGACACCCTGCTTGTCCAAAAACGTGGCGGCCGACATGGAGCGCGCGCCAGACAGGCAGTAGACCAGAAGTTTTCTGTCCTCGTTGCTTTTCAGTTTTTCCAGATTGCCCGGAAGGGTATCCAGCGGGATGTTGACCGCGCCTTTGATGTGTCCCTGACTGAATTCCTGCGGTGTTCTGACATCCACCAGCATATAATCGCCCTTCATCTCATTCTTAAAGCTTTCCGGGTCCAGATTCTTGATGTTCTGGTTAAAGAGTTTAAACATATATATCCTCCAAATATTGATATCATCTTGATGGTGTCATTGTAGCGGATTTCCCCTTTCGCTTCTGTAACAACATCACACAGCCAAAAAAAGAGCGGGGATTAGCCCGCCCAAAAGATATGAAGGTTTCTTTTACGCCAATATTTCTCCGTTGGTATCCAGAACCACGACGTTCCACGGAATCATCCTGCCGGATTTCATCATCGCCTGTTTCACCGCCTCGGTCAAACCGCCGCAGCAGGGCACGCTCATACGCAGAACGGTCAGCGACTTGATGTCGTTTTTGGCCAAAATATCGGCCAGCTTGTCCGAATAGTCCACCATATCCAGCTTGGGGCATCCAATCAGTGTCACCTTGTCTTTCATAAACAGACTGTGCACATGCGCGTTGGAAAAAGCGCTGCACGTCGCGGCCACCAGCAAATCCGCGCCCTGTAAAAAAGGCGCATTCGGCGAAACCAGCTTGATCTGCACCGGCCACTGGCGCAGTTCGGATATCACCGTTTCGTCCGATATCGGTGCCGCCGCCTGAGTCTCTATCGATTTTCTCTCAAACGTCTTGGCGTGCGTGGAAGGGCACCCGCATGCCATGGGCTCGGCGCTGGCTTTCTTCTCGGCCATATGGCGTTCCACGGCTTCTTTATCGTAGGCTACGGTCTCTTTCTCTTCCAGCGTGATCGCGCCGGTCGGGCATTCGGGCAGGCAGTCGCCCAGCCCGTCACAGTAGGACTCGCTGACCAGCTTGGCTTTGCCGTCGATCATCTGGATGGCGCCTTCGTGGCAGGCCATTGCGCACAGTCCGCAGCCGTTGCATTTTTCTTCATCGATGGTGATGATTTTCCGTTTCATCGGTTTCTCCGTTCGTTTGTTTGACTTCATATACCCTAATATAATAGAATAGAATCAAAAAATATGTTGCATTTGCAACGTTACGAGGCCGTTATGGAAATATCCAAAGTCAATCTGTTTAGAAATATCCAGCCGGAAGATTTAGCCCAGCTGCTTCACTGCTGTGAAGCCAAAACAATCTCCTTCCCGAAGGACACCTATATCTGGACGGCGGGCGCTCCCGCGCGGCATATCGGCGTGGTGAAATCTGGGCAGGTCAACATCATCCGTGAGGACATCCTGGGCAATCGCCACATTATCGGGCAGGTCGGTCCGGGCGAGGTATTCGGCGAAACCTTTGCATGCGCCGGACTTTCCTTGTATCCCGTATCGGCGCAGACCACTGAGCTCGCCGACATCATGCTGCTGGCGCTCCAGAAGGTCATCCGCCAATGCCCGGCAGCCTGCGGCTTTCATACCCAGCTCATCGAAAACCTGATGCGGATTATGGCCGAAAAGAATCTGATTCTCAACCGAAAAATCTCGTTTTTGAGCTACAAGACCACGCGCCAGAAGATTGCCGCCCTCCTTCTGTCCCAGATGTCGTCCGAAAATGATTCCTCTGTCTCGGTGCCCTTCTCACGCGAGGAGATGGCCGATTACTTCGGGCTGAACCGTTCCGCCTTAAGCCGAGAGCTTTCGCGGATGCGCGCGGAAGGCGTCATCGATTTTGATCGCAACACGTTTATCCTTAAGAGCCTGCCCCGTTTAAGCGAACTGGCGCATGACTAAAAAAAGCTCCGGCAAACTGCCGAAGCTTTATTCTTTTAATTCTCTTTCGCCTGTTAGAACAGGTTAAAGAGATTATATTTTCCGAAGATGGAAACACCGATGAGAGAAACAGTCGCCATGATTTTGATCAGGATGTCCAGAGACGGACCGACCGTATCCTTTAACGGATCGCCGACTGTATCGCCGATAACCGCGGCTTCATGTGTCGCCGAGCCTTTTTCGTGTCCGCTGAATCCCGATTCAATCAGCTTCTTCGCGTTGTCCCATGCGCCGCCCGCGTTGGCGGTAAACAGCGCCAGCATGATGGCCGACAGGGTGGTCCCGATGAGAAGTCCGCCGACAAAGTCAGGTCCGAAGATGAATCCGGATAAGAGCGGCGCGATAATCGCAATCAAAGCCGGAAACTTCATCTCTTTCAGCGCGCCAGCCGAGGAAATCTCAATGCACTCTTTGTAGTTCGGTTTTTCTTCCCCGGTCAGAATGCCCGGGAATTTTTCAAACTGATGACGTACTTCCTTAACCATCGCGCGTGCCGCCTTGGAAACCGCGTCGATCAGCATACCGCTGAAGTAGTAAGGCAGAGAAGCGCCGACCGCCGCGCCCGCCAGCGTCAGCGGTTTGATGACGTTCAGCGACAGCTCGAAGCTTTCGCCGTGGGTGACCTGCGAATGCAGGAAGGATGCCAGCAGAGACAGCGCCGCCAAAGCCGCCGAACCGATGGCAAAGCCTTTGCCGATGGCCGCGGTGGTGTTGCCCACCGAATCCAGTTTGTCGGTAATCTGACGCACTTCGGGTTTCAGTTCGCTCATCTCGCTGATGCCGCCCGCGTTGTCCGCGATGGGACCGTAGGTATCGACCGAAACGGTGGCTGCCACGAAGGACAGCATGCCGATGGCCGCCATGGTGACGCCGTAGATATCCGCAATTTTATGGGAAGCGATGATGGCCGCGCCCAGAATCAGCACCGGATACAGGGTGGACTTCATGCCCACGCCGAGACCTTCGGTGATGGTCAGCGCCGTGCCTTCAATCGAGGAACGTGCAATCTTGCGGGTCGGCTCAAAGTCGTAGGAGGTATAGTACTCGGCAATCGCGCCGATTGCGATACCTGAAACGATACCGATGACTGCCGCAATCCACGGGGACAATGCGCCCAGCGCAAAGCCGACATTGGCCAGCTCTTCACGCGCCATACCTCTGAAGTACAGCCAGGTAAAGATGCCGGTAAACGCGACAGTGAGGCCCGCCGACACCCACGTGGACATATTCAGCTCCATATGCGGTTTGTCGGAAACTTTTTTCCAGATGAGGTACATGATGCCGATGACGCAGGCAACCAGGCCGATGGCCGCAAAGACCACGGGGTAAATCATCAGCTTGTTAATCATCTGTGTGCTGATGACGTCCGAACCCAGAATAACGAAGTTATAGCAGGCGAGCGCGATGGAAGCGACGATGGCGCCGACGAATGATTCCAAAAGGTCGGAACCCAGGCCCGCTACGTCACCCACGTTGTCACCTACGTTGTCCGCGATGGTCGCCGGATTTCTCGGGTCGTCTTCCGGGATGTGCGCTTCGGTCTTGCCGACCAGGTCCGCGCCCATATCCGCCGCTTTGGTATAGATGCCGCCGCCGACGCGGTTGAACATGGCGATCAGCGAGCAGCCCAGCGCATAGCCCGAAACCGTCATGGCAAACGGAACAAAGTTGATGCCCATCCAGTTGGATTTAATAATCAGGTTTTCGGGAGCCATCTGATTCATCAGCGTACCGAAGACCAGGAACACGATGCCAAGACCCAGCAGCGCAAATGCGCCGACCGAAAGGCCCATGACCGAACCACCCTGGAACGCCACCTTCAGCGTTTTGCCCAGCGACTGGGTGGTTCTTGCTTCGTTGGAAACGCGTACATTGGCGATGGTGGCAATCTTCATGCCCACATAACCCGCTGTCGCGCTCATGATGGCACCGATGACAAACGCAACACCGACATACCAGTCCACGACAATCGCGAGCGCCGCAAAGACAATCAGCGCAACCAGCGCGATAATCTTGTACTCATGGGCGATAAACGCGTTGGCGCCTTCCTGAATGGCGTCCGCAATTTCCTTCATTCTTTCCGTGCCCGGATCTTTTCTTTTGACAGAATAGTAATTATAGATTGCTGCCAGAAAAGCGATGGCCACGGCTGCAAAGACTACATACGTTAACATTTTTACAGCCTCCTCAAAAAAATATATTAAAACTTCTAAAAAGACGCTTTGTCATGAATTGTAACCCAATTCGGGTATTTATTCAATAAATTTTCTACCAATCTTCAAATTAATCGCTGTTTCATCATTTTGTTTGATTTTTTAAAAAAGCCCCTGAGCAGGGGCTTTTCAAGGATATCGAAAGCGCATGATTTTCGGCTATTTCTCTCCGATGGCAAAGACAAATTCGGCTTTGGCAACAAGATTGCCTTCGACATATGCCTTACCTACGCCGGTGCCGATGATGCTCTTAAGCTCGGTAATCTCGGTTTCCAGCCGCAAAAGGTCGCCGGGTACCACCTTCTTCGAAAACTTTGCGCTGTTCACGCGCGCCAAAAAGGCCAGCTTCCCGCCCATCTCGGGCAGGGTCATCAGCGCCACCGCGCCGGTCTGCGCCAAAGCTTCTAAAATCAGCACACCCGGCATCACTTTCACCTGGTCGAAATGCCCCATAAAGAACCATTCGTTGCCGCTGACCGCCTTCACAGCCACCGCGTTTTTCCCCGGTTCAAATTCTAAAATCTTGTCCACCATCAAAAACGGTTCACGGTGCGGCAGGATGCCTTTAATCTCTTCAATCCCCAGCATGCTAACAAATATCCTTCCTATATATATTATCCTTTTTTAATCAGAATACTGCTGTTATGCCCGCCGAAGCCCAGCGAATTGGATATGCCATACCGGGTATCCATCTTTTGCGCTTGGTTCGGCACATAGTTTAGGTCACACGCCTCGTCCGGCACCAGAAGGTTGATGGTGGGCAGCGCTACTCCCGCGTTTAAGCTCTGTAGGGTCAGCACTGCTTCCATAGCCCCCGCCGCGCCCAGCATATGTCCGGTCATCGACTTGGTCGAATTGACTTTGATGTCATACGCGTGCTTGCCGAAACAGGCTTTTATCGCATCGGTTTCGGTCACGTCATTTAAAGGCGTGCCCGTGCCGTGCGCATTGATGTATCCCACTTCGGTTTTGGCGATGCCCGCTTCCTCGCAGGCCAATGCCATGGCTTTGGCCGCGTGAACGCCGCCTTCCATGGGTGCCGTGATATGGTTGGCGTCGCAGGTTTGCCCGAATCCACAGATTTCGCCGTATACCTTGGCGCCCCGCTTCTCGGCAAATGATTTACTCTCCAAAACAAGGAAAGCCGCGCCCTCGCCCATCACGAATCCCTGACGCTCCTTGTCAAAAGGTATGCTGGCGCGGGTGAGTTCGGTCGCGTTGGAAAGCGCCGTCATTTGGTTAAAGCCCTGCACGGCCAGATTCCCGATGACCGCTTCGGCCCCGCCGACCAGCATGACATCGCAGATGCCGGATTTCACATACCGATAAGCCTGCCCAATCGCGTCGGTGCCCGAAGCGCAGGCCGTGACCACGCCAAAGCAGGGGCCGTTCAGCCCCAGCCGGATGGCGAGGTTGCCCGGCGCCAGATTGATGATGGCTTTCGGGATAAACAGCGATGAAACCGCGCCCGGGCCTTGTTCGCGTAAAGCGTCCTGCTGTTCGCTGATGGTGAGTAGCCCGCCCATGCCGCTGCCAAGGATGACGCCTGCCTTATAGGCATCAAATTCGATGATGCCCGCCTGTTCCCAGGCCTGCATCCCCGCGAAAATCGCAAACTGGCAGAATCGGTCCAGCCGCCGCTGTTCGCGTTTGGTGATGTACCGCTCGGGGTCAAAATTCTTCACTTCGCCGACAAATTTCACGTTGGGTATCGCTTCGCGGTCAAACATCGTACCTTCAGCAATCCCGTTGACGCCCTTTTGGGCAGCTTCAAATATATCGTCGATATTGTCACCGAGCGCGCAGACGGCGCCCATACCGGTGATGACTACGCTTGTATCCATCCATTCTCTCCTAAATCACCATACCGCCGTCCACGGTCAGCACCTGACCCGTGATGTACGCGGCTTTGTCAGACGCTAAAAACCCGACTAAACCCGCCACGTCTTCGGGCTGTCCCAGCCGCTTCAGCGGAATTTTTTCACTGATTTCATTTTTGATTGCTTCGGGTAGCCCTTCGGTCATGGGCGTCACGATGTAGCCCGGCGCCACCACATTGACCGTGATGCCGCGTTTGGCCACCTCTTTGGCCACCGATTTGGAAAGCCCGATGATGCCCGCCTTGGAGGCCGCATAATTGGCCTGTCCGGCGTTGCCCGTCAAGCCGATCACCGAGGTGATGTTCACGATCCGGCCCTGACGCTGGCGCATCATAATGGGGCCCACCGCGCGTGTAAAGTAGAAGGTACCATTGAGGTTGACGTCGAGCGGGGCCTGCCACTGCTCCGGGCTCATGCGCACCAGGAGCCCGTCACGGGTGATGCCGGCGTTGTTCACCAGCCCGTGGATGGTCCCGAACGTCTCCTGCGCCAGGGCGGCGACGCGCTGGGCGTCTTCCCAGCTGCCGATGTCGGCGCGGCAGGCCAGGCAACGCTCCGGGCCGCCCAGCTCGGCCGCCAGGGCAGCCAGCTTCTCGGCGTTGCGGGCGACCAGGACCAGCGGCCAGCCGGCCCCCGCCAGGTCCCGCGCGATGGCTTCGCCGATCCCTCGGCTGGCCCCGGTGACGATGACGGCTCCCCGACCCATGGCGTCCCTCCTCAGGCGGCGGCGCCCGCCAGCTGCGCCGGCAGGGCCTCGATCTCGGCCGCGGTGCCCACGGCGATGAACTGCACCTGCGGGTAGGCCCGCTTGGCCAGGCCGGTCAGGACCTTGCCCGGCCCCACCTCCAGCACGACGGCCGGCGGCGTGCCGCTGCCGGCGCCGGCGGCGATGTACTCCATCGTCTCGTGCCAGCGGACGGCCGCCGTCAGCTGGCGCCCGAGACCCTCACCAAGGCGCGCGGCCGTGGTCACCGGTGTGGCGCTGACGTTGGCCACCAGCGGCACCGCCGGATCTGCCAGCGGCAGCGTGGCC
>ERZ1645192.709-NODE-709-length-27779-cov-7.462920_pt1 | contig 27779 bp, 26 predicted proteins | sample MGYA00575354_ERZ1645192 | MGnify/ENA primary metagenome ERZ1645192 (study PRJEB40844, sample SAMN11349763) | freshwater sediment metagenome | isolation source: river sediment | host: Sediment | place: India: Faizupur Khadar , New Delhi | collected 2017-02-21 ... | reverse complement strand
CGATGACCTTTCGGGGCGTCCGGCGTCGCTCTGGCGGTACCGCGAGGTCCTGCCCTGCGGGAAGGACGACGGGTGCGGGCCCGTGAGCCTGGGCGAGGGGATGACGCCGCTCGTCCGCGCGGCGTGGGACGGCGCGGAAATCCTCTGGAAGCTCGATTTTCTCTGCCCCACCGGGTCGTACAAGGACCGGGGCGCGTCGGTCCTGATGAGCCGGCTTCGCGACCTCGGCGTCCGCGACATCATCGAGGACTCGTCGGGCAATGCAGGAGCTGCGATGGCCGCCTACAGCGCCCGGGCAGGCGTCCGGTGCCGGATCTTCGTTCCGGACTACACGTCCGAAGGCAAGTGCGTTCAGATCAGCTCATACGGCGCCGAGCTGGTCCGCGTCCCCGGAAGCCGCGAGGATACGACCGCCGCGGCCGAACGGGCGGCGCAGACCGAAGGGACGTACTACGCGAGCCACAACTGGAGCCCGTACTTCGCGCACGGCGTCAAGACCCTCGCCTATGAACTCGTCGAGGAACTCGGGGGCGCCGTCCCGGATTCGGTCATCGTTCCGGCGGGGCAGGGGAGCCTCGTGCTCGGGTGCGACCACGCCTTCTCGGAGATGCTCGCCTCGGGGCGCATCGCGAAACGCCCCCGGATCTACGCGGTGCAGGCCGCGCATTGCGCGCCCCTCTACCGGGCCTTTTCGGACGGCTCGCAGGAGCCCGCGACGATCGAAAAGCACGAGACGATCGCCGAGGGGATCAGTTCCGCGCTCCCCGTTCGCGGGCGGCAGGTTCTCGCCGCCGTCCGGCGCAGCGGAGGCGCCGTCCTGACCGTCGACGAGGACGAGATCGCGCCGGGCTGCTTCCGGCTGGCTCGACTGGGTCTCTACGTGGAGCCGACGAGTTCGGTCGTCGGAGCGGCCGTGTCGCGCCTTTTGAAAACCGGGGCGATCCGCCCGGACGAACGCACCGCGGCCGTTCTCACCGGAACGGGACTCAAGGCGACGGACAAGATCCTTCATCTTGCCGAACGAAACGAAGGGGGGCGCCCGACGCATGGATAGAGCGGAGTGCATCATCACCGGAGGAACGATCCTGACGCCGGAAAAAGCGGAAGCGGTCGCCGTCGCGGGAGGAAGAATCCTCGCGGTCGGCGGGCTGCCGGATCTCGAGGGGCTCGCGGACGCTTCGACGCGTCGCGTGGATGCCTCGGGATGCACGGTCGTTCCCGGACTCACGGACAGTCACATGCACCTTCTGAGCCTCGGAACGACGCTCGAGGAGGCGGACCTCCGTGGCGTCGCGTCGCTTCGGGAGATGACGGAACGGCTTCAGGGCTTCATCCGGGAACGGGACGCTTCCCGTGGGGCGTGGATCGTCGGGCGCGGCTGGGACCAGAACCGGATGGCCGAACGCCGGCTCCCGGATCGCGATGATCTCGACGAAGCGTTTCCGGACGTCCCGGTCCTTCTCGTGCGCCTGTGCGCGCACGTCGCGGTCCTGAACTCGAAGGCGCTCGAATCGCTGCCGCTCGACGAACTCGACTCCGAAACGGAGGCGAACTTCCGTCGCCGCGCGGACGGAAACCTTTCGGGGATGGTCGTGGAATCGGGGCTGATGTGGGTCTGGCGACGCCTGCCGGAACCCTCGGAGGCCGACCTGAAGCGCCGCTACCTGGCCGGGGCGCGGAAAGCCGCGGCCGCCGGGCTGACGGAGGTCCACTCCGACGATGTCGGAAGCGCGTCGCAGTTGCGTCGCGCCGTCTCGGTCCTCGAATCGCTTGCGGATTCGGGGGAGTTTCCGATTCGGATCCGCATGAAGCTGCACGCGCGGAGCGCGAAGGACGTCGCGGAGATGCTGCGGGAGGCCTCGGCGCTGCCGTGGCGTTCGGATCGCGTCCGGCGCGGTCCGGTGAAGATCCTTCTCGACGGATCGCTCGGCGCGCGGACGGCCGCCCTCGAAGCCCCGTACGCGGATGCTCCGGGGGAAAACGGCATTCTGAGCATCCCGGAGGACGAACTCCGGGAGATGGTCGCGCGGACGCACGACGCCGGAAGCCCTGTGGCGATCCATATCATCGGCGACCGTTCGGCCCGCGTCGCCATCGGATGCATCGAAGCGGCGATGCGCCGGAATCCGCGTCCCGACCCCCGGCACCGGCTCATTCACTGTCAGATCATGACGCCTGCAATGTGGGGACGAATGGCGGACCTCGGGATCGTTGCGGACATCCAGCCCCGTTTCACAGCCTCGGACTGGCCCATGGTGACGCCCAGGATCGGCGAAGCGCGCGCCCGCGACAGTTACGCGTGGAAGCGGATGTCGCAGCGCGGCGTCCGGCTGTCCGGCGGTTCGGACTGCCCGATCGAGCCCGTCGACCCGCTGCTCGGCATCCGGTGCGCGATCACGCGGACGGACGAAAGCGACCATCCGTCCGGAGGCTGGGGCCCGGAGGAACGCCTGTCGCCGCGCGACGCGCTTGCGCTCTATACGACGGGCGGCGCGTGGGCGGGGCGGTCGGAAAGGGAACGCGGAACGCTCGAACCCGGGAGGATCGCGGATATCACCGTCTTCGCCGGGGACTACGAGCGAGATCCGGCGGGCGCATGTCTGAAAAACGACGTCCGGTTCGTCATGAGCGCGGGGAGGGTGGTCGTCGACCGGCTCGGCTAGATTCGCTTCTTCTCCTTGCCGATCGCGCGGATTTCGTACTCTCCGGAATCGCAGAAAAGCTCCACGGTGCGACCGTGGTTTCCGCCTGTCTCTTCGGCGATAAGCGGGATGCCGAGCTTCTTGAGAGCCGCCTTGCACGCGTCGGTATTCTGGGGGCCGATGCGAAGGACCGAGTCCCCGCCGCCTCCGATCGCGAACATCTGGGCGCCTCCCGCGATCTTGGCGACGATGCGGGCCTTGCTCGCGCCGGCCTTCAGCATCATGTCCAGCAACAGCGGCACGCCGGTGTCCGCGAACTTCCCGGCATTGAAGTCCTTCGTCTTCGAGAGGGACGAAGACGGCAGCATGACGTGGACCAGACCGCCGATCCGGTTGACACTGTCGAACATCGCAACGCCGATGCACGATCCGAGGCCCAGCGTCGTGACGGAATCGGGGTTCCTCACGACGGCCGCTTCGGCTATTCCGACCCGCGCGTTAGCCATCGATGCGCACTCCCAACGCCGCGAACATGCGGCCGAACGATTCCGGATCCGGAAGCAGGAACAGACGCCCCGACCCTCCCGAAAGGCTCGCGCCCTCCGGAGTGATGCCCGCGTCGATCATGATCGCCTCGTCCGCGCTCCGGCCGATTTCCGAGAGGCTGAAGCTCAGGATCGCGCCCGCCATGTCCACCGCGAGCGTCGGGACGGACGGAAGCAGCTCGAACCCCAGAAAATCCGACATGGCCGTCATGCAGGAACCGATGACGATATTTCCCGTCTCCTGCAGGACGGAGAACCCCATTTCGGAAATTCCGTCGTCCTCGACGGCGCCCGTCACGTGACGGATCAACGCCATGGCCTGGTCGATGCCGATGACGAAGAGGATATTCCCCGCAATGCTGCCGTCGAAGCGCGTGTACACCGTGGCGACGGGCGTTTCCGCGCCTCCGGCGAAGTCGACGATCTCGTTGAAAGGCATGGACATCACCCGGGTCACCTTCATGTCGACCCTGGTCCCGAGCAGGCCCGAAAGGGCGCTCGCCGCGTTGCCCGCGCCGATGTTCCCGATCTCGCGGAGAACATCGAGATGCATCGCGTCCAGCCGGGGCATCCCGTTGCTCATGCGAACGCCTCCTGATTGACGGTATCGCCGATTGCACGGTCGGTCACCCGGATATGGCGGAAGATCCACCGAACGAGCATGTCCCGCAGCGCCGTCGCCTCCGCGCGCGTCATCGGGCGGGCTGCGATGACCCGCCCGACGTCGTAGACCTGCTTCACGAACCAGGAGTGCTCGTCGCGATGCTCCTTGAAAGCGGGGTGTCCGTTTCGGATCATGATGAGCTCCTCCGCGCCGAAATGCTGGATGACGTATCCGGTCAGGTAATTGATCGTGTTCTCGATCTCCCGCGAATCCATCCGTTCGGTCGCCTCCGAGAACGCATTCACGCGCTCGATGAGCTTGCGGTGCTGGTCGTCGATGATGCCGATCCCGACGGACAGGCTTTCGTCCCATTCCACTCTCATGTACGTCACTCCCCGACGGCCCGTTGCGCCGTCCCTGTCTCCGGAACGACCGGAATCCGCATCTCAAAGCCGCGATTCCATATTGTACCACGGTGGACGGACGGCCGGAAAATCCCGATGCGGTCGAAGCGCGTGAAGCCTGTCCGTCCGCGACGCGGAAAAACGCCTATCGCTGTTCGACCGTGACGGGCGTATCGCCCGCTGCGAACACGACCCGGTCCCCCGCACGGATGTCCTCGCGACGGCCTTCGAGGATCGCGCACTTCGACGACCTCGGCTGGAGTTGCACGACCTCCAGCAACGCGAGGAACCTCGTCCGTATTCCGACGATCTCCTTTTTGTCGTTGAAGATCGGTTCGCCTTCCTCGCAGACCGCGAGCCGGTCGCCGCGCCGGATGACGCCCGAGGTGCTCCCCGCGTCGACGACGACAAGCTCCCGTCCCCCGGAAGGGGAGAACGAGAGCACGCTGAGAGGTTTCACGAGCGACGGATGCGTTCCGATGCGGACGGCCGCCTCCCGGGCCGCCGAATAGCAGGCCGCCGCGAGAATGAGATCTTCCTCGTTCTGCCGCTGCGTCGCCTTCCGGAAGAGGTTGTTCGCCGAGAGTTCATCGGCCCTTCCCGCCGCCGCGACGCGGAAAAGCTCCTTCCCGGTCTGCGCGTCGGCGACGTGAACGTCGAGCGCGACCTGGCCGGTCATCTTGTCGTTTCCCATCGTCGGGACGCGCTCGACGCGCCACGCGGTGATGACGCCCGTCACGAGCGCCTTCGCCTCGATTTCCTGCCCGATGTCCGCCGCCTGCGACGGGGGGAGCAGCCCCTGGAGGACCAGGCTCTTCCGCCGGGCGATTTCGTCGAGCCGCTCGCGCTCCACGATGTCGAAGCAGCGGGTCTTGTAGAGCTCCTCCACGATCGTGGCGGTGAGCGCGCGCAGGGCCGCCCGGTTCAGTCCGCTTCCCGAGGAATCCCGGAAGTCGATGACGCCGATGCGAAGCGCCGCCGAAGCCGGAACCGCCGCAGGAAGCACGACCGAGGGCAGCGCACAGAGACAGCACAGAAGCAGCGCGAACTTTTTCATGCAGGAGTCCTCCCGATCGTCATTGGTATGCGGCTTCCAGCGTCGTCCCGGCGATTCGACCGAAGGACAGCGGCGCGCCGCGGTCGAGCAGCGCCGTGCGCAGCCGCCCCGCATCGCCGAAGAAATCGACATCGATCGTCACGGACCCGCCCTCGTACCCCTTCATCGCCGCGCCCATCGCGCCCTGCGCCGTTTTACACGTTTCGAGAATCGCGTTGGCCTGCTGGAACGACGCGATGTTGCGGACGACGAGCCGGAGCCTGTTCCGTTGCGGCGGACCGTGCGGCGTCTCGGCCTTTCCGTCGAGGAGCGATTGCCGCATGCTTGTCGCGGCGCTCACGAGCGCCCGGTGCTGGGCGTCCTGCGGGGTGTACCCCGCCTCGCGCCCCTCGACCGTATCGGAGAAGACGTACTTCGCCGAAGCCGAGTAGGCCTTGACTGTGATGACGGCCGTCGCGGTGTAGAGGTTCGCGTCGTTCTTTCTGGAGGGATGCACCGCGACGGCGCCCTTGACGAACGTGCTCACGCCGTACTGCGCGCCGAGCTTCAGGATAGCCTCCGCATCGCCTTCGAGCGCGAGCATGGCGGCCTTGTCCCGGCGGATGCGTTCGAGCTTCGCCTCGTCGACGACGATGTATCCGGAGGCGATCAGCCCCTTGCGGATCGTGTCCTCCGCCTCGGCGACCGACGCGGGGGACGTTTCGCCCTTCCCGGACGCATGCAGCACGAGCGCGAGGCGTCCGGCTTTCGGGAGCGGCGCCGCGCCGCACATCGCCGGGAAGAGGAGGAGTGCGAGGACGGCTGTTGCGAGGAGCGGCGGGGTCTGCGGGCGCTGCATGCGCCGCTCCCTAATCCAGCGCGAAGGAGGACGCATGGAAGCCCTCCTTCTTCCACGAACGGGTCAGTTCGAGCTTCACATAGGAAAAACGCGGATACGTCGGGATGTAGGCGCTTCGAAGCGCCGACGTGAGTTTCTCCTGCGCGTCCGCGCCGCCGAACTCGCCCATCAGGTCTTCGATCTGGACGTACAGCCCGCGATAGGGCAGCTTGTCCCCGAGGCACTCGAAGACCCGCAGGCGGACGTCGTTCCGGCCCAGGGCCTGGAGCGCCCGCCCCCGGAGCGCTTCGGCGTCCACGGTGTACTCCGGGGCCGGGGTGGGCTTTCCGGCGGGGACGTCTCCCTTGTGGCGCAGGTCCGGCAGAAGCTTCGCGAGCGCGTTGATCTTTGCCGTCATGTTCGGGAAGCGGCTCAGGAAGATCCGGCTCGCTCCGGCGCGGCCGAGCCGGTCCATCGCGGCGAGGTACGACTCCGGAGGGAAGCCCGCCTGGCTCATATAGACCATCGCGAGAACGTCCGCACGGACCTCGGTGTCCGCGTCATACCCCTTCGCCGCCGTAGCGAGCGTGGCCTCGAGGATGTGGCGCAGCTCCTGCGCCGTGAATTTGTGGTCCATCGCGACCGACAGGAAGAGGTCCATTCCCTTGGCCTCGCCGATGGCCCCGAGAAGGTCCTCCCGGTCGAAGTGCGCCAGCTCATGGGCCAGAACGGCTGCGAGCTCGTCGTCGGTTGCGCACGCGTCCACGAGCTTGTCCGTGAGCACGAGCCCTCCGCCGAGCACGGTGAAGGAGAGAAGCCCCTTCCCCGGAGCGACGTATGCCTTCAGCGGCACGTAGTTCCGCGTCACGACCGGAAGGATGCGGTCCGCGACGGCGTGAACGCGCTTCGTGAGGGGATGGTTTCGTGCGTACAGGCTCAGGTTGTCCCGAAGGTACTGGTCCCAGTAGGCGGAAAGTTGGACCTCCATGCGGTGCTCGTCTTCGAGAAAGCTTCTGGGGCTCTTTTTATACCCCTGACGAAAGGCGGTCTGTTCGTCGGGAAGAATCTCCTGGAACTCGGAAAGAGGAAGAAAGGCGCAATCGGGCTTGTAGTACAGGCCCGATTGCATGTCGCAGACGACCTCGGCGCGGGCCGTCGCTCCAAAGAGAAACACGCAGAGAAATACGGATGCTGCAAGGATGATCCGACGCAACATTCACAGGCCTCCCCTTCAAATTGTATTCATTGTTAAATACAGCGACGGAATGAACATTCCGGATCATGATATCACAGCATCCGGAATCGAATCATCTCCTCCGGTCGTCCTCCGCGCTCCACGGCGGCGTGACGACGCACAGAAAGACGAGCTCCTCGCCGTCCGCGGCTTCGATCCACTGGATGGAATCGGGCGGGATGAGCACTGCCTCGCCGGGGCCGATGTCGGCCGTCTCGTCGCCTATGTGCATTCGTCCCCGTCCGGAGAGCACCCAGTAGATCTCCGTCGACGTCGCGAGCGTATGCGGGACGGTCGCGGCCCCCGCGGCGACGCGCGCGTGCGCGATGCTGCACGCCATGCCTTCGGGCAGCGCCTCCCTGTCGGGGTGAAAGACCTCGACAACGCGGGACAAGTCGCTCGTTACGAAACGGGCTGTTTCATCGGGGCGTCGTACAATCATCGTCAAAAATCTCCTCTCGTTGTGCGTTCGGATACGCGCTTCTCGCGTCCGCGACGACCTCCCGGGGGACGATCCGGCGCAATAGCCAGAGCCCGCCCGCGAGAACGATCAGGTCGTCGAGGAAGCCGAGTCCGGGAATGAAGTCCGGAATGAGATCCACCGGGCTTGCGAGGTACGCGAACAGCCCGGCCAGGATCCATCGCGCGGCGCGCGGCGTCCGGTCGTCCCGAAGGACGGCGCGCCAGACCGCAAGCTCGCGTTTCGCCGCCGAAACCATTCGCCGCAGGGACATCGCGTGACTCCCTTCCCATATATCTCCGCCGTGTTCTCTTGACAATGAACCGCCTCTGCTGGTAATGTCCGGTAAATTCGCATTTCCCGCGTGAGACGCGCGGGCGAAATATGGCGATTCGATTCGGAGGATTTTATGCAATGCTGAAAGAATACACGGAAAAGCTCCTCTTTCTCAAGCGGTTTATCGGAGCGCCGACGCGGGTCGGCAGCATTACGCCGAGTTCCCGTTTTCTCGCGCGGGCGATGCTCTCCCCGGTGGACTGGAGCGCGGCCCGCGCGATCGCGGAACTCGGGGCGGGAACGGGCGTCTTCACGCGGCGCATCAACCGGAGAATCGCTCCCGGGTGCCGCCTCTTCGTCTTCGAGATCGACCCGGTCATGCGGACGAAGCTGGAAACCGAATGCCCCGGCCCGGAATACCACCCCGATGCGGCGTTGCTCGACGACGTCGTGCGATCCGGCGGTTGCGGCGATCTGGATTATATCCTGTCGAGCCTGCCCTTCGCGGTTTTTCCGGCGGAACTCCGCTCGCGGATTCTCGACGCGGTGCGTTCGGCCATCGCTCCTACGGGAACGTTCATCGCGTTCCAGTACTCCCAGCAGATGCGCCGGGAACTGGAGGCGCGGTTCGAGGAGGTCCGGATCTCGTTCGTCCTCCGGAACATTCCCCCCGCATTCGTCTATCGCTGCACGAAACCGCGCCGGTAAGGCCGGACGGGAACGCTTGAGACGGGTACGCCGGACGCAGGCCGGCTGCCCGTTTTTTCGTATGCGCGCGTCTCCGGCTTCCGTTTTTCTTCGTGAACTAGTATATTGAATAGAAGTGTATCCCTTAAAGGAGGGCATGGAACCATGCGACTTGTGGAATGCGTACCGAATTTCAGTGAGGGACGGAGAAAAGATGTCATCGAGGCGATCGTCGCACCCTTTCGCGGGCGGAACGGCTGCTCGCTGTTGGACTACCGGGCGGATGCGGATCACAACCGCCTCGTCGTGAGCCTCGCGGGAGAGCCGGAACCGATCTGCGACGCCCTGATCGAAGCCGCGCTGACGGCCCGGGAAAACATCGACATGAACGGACACACGGGCGCGCATCCGCGCATCGGCGCGGTCGACGTCATTCCGTTCACGCCCATCCGCAACATTACTATGGAGGAGTGCGTCCGCCTCGCGCGGGATTTCGGCGCCCGGTACAACGCGGAGACGGAGATCCCGGTCTACTTCTACGAGGACGCCGCGATGCGCCCCGACCGCAGGCGCCTCGAAGTGATCCGCAAGGGGCAGTACGAGGTCCTGAAAATGGAGGTCGTCAACACCGAACGCCGCCCCGACATCGGCGAGCCGAAGCTGCACCCGACCGCCGGAGCGACCGTCATCGGCGCGAGAAAATTCCTCGTCGCGTTCAACATCAACCTCGGGACGTCCGATGTCGCCGTGGCCGATTCGATCGCGAAGATCATCCGAGCCTCGGGCGGCGGCTTTCCGGCCGTCAAGGCGATGGGGGTCGATCTCGCGGAGCGCGGCATCGTCCAGGTGAGCATGAACATCGTCGACTACGAAAAGGCCGACCTGTACCGGATCCTCGAAGTCGTGCGCATGGAGGCCCGGCGCTACGGCGTCGAGGTGATCGACACGGAGATCTACGGCATGATCCCGGCCGACGCGATCCTTCGGAGCGCGGCGTACTACCTTCAGGTGAAGGACTTCGACCCGCGGCAGGTCCTGGAGGTTCGTCTGCTGGAGAGCGGGGGCGCCGGGGAATGACCGTCAGGCTGTTCCGGAACGTCTCCCTCGTGACGCCGGTGGACCACGGGAAGCCGTCGGCCGGCGAGCGGCAGAGGGATGTCGTCCGCCATTCGCCGGGCGCGATGCTCGTCGCCGACGGACTAATCGTCGCCGCCGGGGCGGAGCGGGACGTCCTGACCCGCGCGCGGGAATTCCGCGTCGACATGGAGGTTGACGGCGGGGGGCGCTGCTGCGTCCCCGGCTTCGTGGACCCGCACACGCACGCGTGCTTCGCGAAGACGCGGGAAAGCGAGTTTTCCCTTCGTCTGTCCGGCGTGCCGTACCTTGAGATCCTGAAACAGGGGGGCGGCATCCTCTCCTCGGTGCGCGCCGTGCGAAGCGCGACCGATGACGAACTCTTCGCCGTCACGCGCGCGAACGCGATGCGGGCCCTCGCTTCCGGAACGACCACGATGGAGATGAAAAGCGGCTACGGGCTCGACACGGCGTCGGAACTCCGGATGCTTGCGGTCATCGACCGCGTCCGGCGCGAGACGCCGCTCGACGTCGCGATCACCTTCATGGGGGCGCACGCGGTCCCCGAGGAGTTCCGCGGCTCTCCCGACGCGTATGTCGATCTGCTCGTTCAGGCGATGATTCCGGCGGCGGCGGACCAGGGACTCGCCGGATACTGCGATGTCTTCTGCGAGGAGGGCGTCTTCTCGGTCGCGCAGAGCCGCAGGATCCTCGAGGCGGGGAAGAAGGCGGGACTCCGTCCGCGCGGCCACGCCGACGAGGTGCACGACACGGGGGGCGCGGCCCTCGCCGCGGAAGTGGGGGCGGTTTCGGCGGAACACCTGCTTGCGGCCGGGGACGCCGGGCTCGATGCGATGGCCCGGGCCGGAGTCGTCGCGAACCTGCTGCCCGCGACGGCCTACAGCCTCCGCAAACCCTACGCGCGGGCCCGATTCATGATCGAACGCGGCCTCCCCGTAGCGGTCGCGACGGACTGCAACCCGGGGTCGTGCTACTGCGAGTCGATGCCGTTCGTGTTCGGGCTGTCGGTGATGCAGATGGGGCTGACCGTCGAAGAGGCGCTTACGGCCGCGACGCTGAACGCCGCGTACGCCATCGCGCTCGCCGGTCGCGTCGGGAGCCTGGAGCCGGGCAAGCAGGCCGACTTCCTGCTGCTTGACGGAGAGACTCCGGCGGCGATCGCGTATCACGCGGGCGGTTCGGTCGTCGATGAGGTCTACAAGCTCGGGGAACGGGTCGCGACGCGGGGTGCGTGTTGTTAGGCAGGGGTATTTTCGTTTGAGCACCTTTGAATGTTGCGACAAAGGCGGGTTTGGCATACAATAAAGCGCGGTCCGGATCCTTAAGCTCGGAGGTGCGCGAAGGCAATGACACGAAAGAATGTAACGCTTGACGGGATTTCCCTGACGATTCCCGATGTGCAGGCAATAGCCCGGGAAGGGGCGACGGCAGCCCTTTCCGGGGAAGCGCAGTCGAAGATGGCGGCGTCTGCCGCCCTCGTGGCGGAATGGACGTCCGCCGACCGGGTGATTTACGGCGTGACGACGGGGTTTGGCGACCTGGCGACCGTCGCGATCGACAAGAACGACGTCCGGACATTGCAGTCCAACCTCCTGCGGAGTCACGCGTGCGGCGTCGGGGAGCCCTTCCCGGAAGACGTCGTCCGCGCGATCATGGCGCTCCGGATCAACACGCTCGCGAGAGGGCATTCGGGAATCCGGGTGTCAACGGTGCAGCGCCTGTGCGACATGCTCAACGCCGGCATCCTTCCGGTCATCCCGAGTCAGGGGTCCGTCGGCGCAAGCGGCGACCTCTGCCCGCTTTCGCACCTCGGCATCGCCCTGCTCGGCCTTGGCGACTGTCACTATAAGGGCGAACGCATGCCCGCCGCGAAGGCCCTTTCGCACTGCGGCATGGAGCCGCTCGAACTGGAAGCCAAGGAAGGGCTCGCGCTCAACAACGGGACGGCCGCGATGGCTGCGGTGGGCGTTCTCGCCGTGTTCGACGCGCAAAACCTCGTCCGCACGGCCGATATCGCGGTCGCGATGTCGCTCGAGGCGATGCACGGCGTGACGGCCGCGTTCGATCCCAGACCCCACGCCCTCCGGCCCCACAGGGGACAGGGGCTCGTCGCGTCGAACCTTCGCCGGCTGCTCGCCGGAAGCGAGATCCTGGAACAGAACAAGGGAACGCGCGTCCAGGACGCCTATTCGCTGCGTTGCGCCCCGCAGGTCCACGGAGCCTGCCGCGACGCGATGGATCACGTGTGGGGGGTGCTGGAAACGGAAATCAACTCCGTCACCGACAACCCGCTGATCTTCCCGGAAGACCAGGCCGTCATCAGCCAGGGGAACTTCCACGGCGAACCGCTCGCGCTCGCCATGGACTACTTCGGCATCGCGGCGGCGGAGATCGCGAGCATCTCCGAACGACGCCAGGCCCGCCTCGTCGACGAATCCCTCTCCGGACTTCCTCCGTTCCTCGTGACGGGCAGCGGACTCAACAGCGGCTTCATGATCCCGCAATATGTCTCCGCGGCGCTCGTCTCGGAGAACAAGGTCCTCGCGCACCCGTCGTCGGTCGATTCGATCCCCACCTCGGCGAACCAGGAGGATCACGTCTCGATGGGCGCCTATTCGGCGCGCAAGGGGCGGACCATCCTCGAAAACGCCGTGAAGGTTCTCGGCGTGGAGCTGCTCACGGCCGCGCAGGCGCTCGACTTCAGCCTGCCGCTGACGCCCGCCGCCGGGACATCCGCCGCGCGCGACTGCGTCCGGACCGGCGCCCCGTTCGTGGAACGCGATACGTACCTGGCCCCGCTCATGGACGCCGTCTGCGGACTCGTGCGGAGCGGCGCGGTCGTCCGGGCGGTCGAAGAGCGCGTGGGACCGCTCGACTGATCCCCGGGCGACTTCGGGAACAGACAGGAGGACAATCATGAAACTCTTCGATTTGACGGTGCGCGATTTTCTCTCGGACCTCGGCTCCGATTCCCCGGCGCCCGGCGGTGGTACGGTAGCCGCGCTCTGCGGCGCGCTCGGCGCCTCGCTCGTCGCGATGGTGGGGCGGCTCTCCGCCGGCAGGCCGGTCGCTCCGGGGACGGGTGAACAGGCGGACGTATGGGCGAAAATGGAAACGGCGGTCCGCGAGGGGGATGAACTGTCCAAGCGGTTCCTCTCGCTCATGGAGGAAGACACGGAGGCCTTCAACGCCTACATGCAGGCGCTGAAGCTCCCGAAGGGGACGGACGACGAAAAGGCGGCGCGAAGGGCGGCAATGCAGGAGGCCATGAAGGGCGCGGCCCGCGTTCCGCTCGAGACGCTCCGCCTGTGCGAGCGGGTCGTCGCCCTTTCGCACGACGTCGCGGCGATGGGGAACAAAAACGCGCTCTCCGACGCCGGCGTCGCGGCGCTGGCCGCGAACGCCGCTGCCGTGGGCGCGGCCTACAACGTGCGGATCAACCTGCTTTCGATCGCGGACGCGGATTTTTGCGCCCGGATGCGCTCGGACGCGCTCGCCGTTCTCGAACGCGTCGAGAAACGCGCGCACGACGTCCGGGACGTCGTCGAGCGGTCGTTCGCCTGAGACGAAGTTTTTAAAAAAAACCGGAGGAATGAAGAAAATGGACGTTGAAAAACTGTCTCTCGCCTTTGAATGGAACGAACTGCCCGAAACGCAGCCCTTCGAGCCGGGAATCCGCAGGGCTCCGGACCGGGGATACACGCTGAACGAAGCGGACACGATCCTCGCGCTCAAGAACGCCCTCAGGTACATCCCCGAGAAGCATCACGAACGGCTCGCGCCGGAATTTCTCGAGGAACTGCGCACTCGCGGGCGGATCTACGGCTACCGATTCCGCCCGAAGGGCCGGATATGGGGCCGTCCGATCGACGAGTACCGGGGCGAATGCGTCGAAGGCAAAGCCTTCCAGGTCATGATCGACAACAACCTCGACTTCGACGTCGCGCTCTACCCCTATGAACTCGTCACCTACGGAGAGACGGGACAGGTCTGCCAGAACTGGATGCAGTACCGGCTCATCAAGCGGTATCTCGAAATCCTCACGCGCGACCAGACGCTCGTCATCGAGTCGGGGCATCCGCTCGGACTCTTCCGGTCGCGTCCCGAAGCGCCGCGCGTCATCCTGACCAACGCGCTCATGGTCGGAATGTTCGACACGCAGGAAGACTGGCATCGCGCGATGCAGCTCGGCGTCGCCAACTACGGACAGATGACCGCGGGCGGCTGGATGTATATCGGACCACAGGGCATCGTCCACGGCACCTACAACACCATCCTGAACGCCGGACGCATGAAATTCGACCGGACCCCAGACGGCGACATCCTCGCGGGGCGGCTCTTCGTCTCGTCGGGACTCGGCGGAATGAGCGGCGCGCAGCCCAAGGCGGCGGAAATCGCGGGAATCGTCGGCGTCGTCGCGGAGGTCGACCTGTCGCGGATCGAAACGCGCCATGTCCAGGGCTGGGTCAAAAAGGTTTCGGGCGACCTCGCCGAAGTATTCGCGATGGCGCGCGAATCGATGGTTAAAAAGGAACCCATGTCCATCGCCTACCACGGCAACATCGTCGACCTGCTCGAATACGCGGACCGCGAGAACATCGGCATCGACCTCCTCTCCGACCAGACCTCCTGCCACGCGCCCTACGACGGCGGTTACTGCCCGGCGGGAATATCGTTCGAGGAACGGACGCGGCTGCTTCACGAGGACCCCAAACGCTTCCGGACGCTCGTCGACGCAACGCTCCGGCGGCACTTCGAGGTCGTCAAGCGGCTCGTCGCGAAGGGGACGTATTTCTTCGACTACGGCAACTCCTTCATGAAGGCCGTCTACGACGCGGGCGCGAAAGAGATCGCGAAAAACGGACGCGACACGCTCGACGGATTCATCTTCCCGTCCTACGTCGAGGACATCATGGGACCGATGCTCTTCGATTACGGCTATGGGCCCTTCCGGTGGGTGTGCCTTTCGGGAAGGCCGGAGGACCTCCGGAAGACCGACCGCGCCGCGATGGACGGCATCGATCCGGGGCGGCGCTTCCAGGACCGCGACAACTGGGTCTGGATCCGCGACGCGGAACGCAACGCGCTCGTCGTGGGCACGCAGGCGCGAATCCTCTACCAGGACGCCGAGGGACGCATCCGCATCGCGCTCGCGTTCAACGACATGGTGCGCCGGGGAGAAATCGGTCCGGTCATGCTCGGACGCGACCACCACGACGTCTCGGGAACGGACAGCCCGTACCGCGAAACCGCGAATATCCGCGACGGAAGCAACATCATGGCCGACATGGCGACGCAGTGCTTCGCGGGCAACGCCGCGCGCGGCATGAGCCTCGTCGCGCTGCACAACGGCGGCGGCGTCGGCATCGGCAAGGCGATCAACGGAGGGTTCGGGCTCGTCCTCGACGGAAGCGACCGCGTGGACGACATCATCAAGAGCGCGATGAGCTGGGACGTCATGGGCGGCGTCGCGAGACGCGCGTGGGCGCGAAACGAACACGCGATCGACGTCAGCGGCGAATTCAACGGGAAACACCCCGACCAGCACATCACGCTGCCGCACATCGCGGACGAACGCATGCTCCGGGACCTTGTCGAACGTCCGCGACGCTGATACGCTGTTACGGTTCGGAGCAGAGCGGACAGGGAGGGGGCTCCCTTCCGGTCCGCTCTTTTCGCCGGACGCACATCGCGCAACGTCAGGAGTGAGTTGAATGGAACGAACGATCCCCGTCCGCATCGGACGGCGTACGGAAGAATGGATTCCCGGGCGCGAGGTGCTCGTCCCGCAGGCGCGTCCGCATGCGATCGCGCGAAACACGCCGGAGGAGGCGCTCGCGTCCCCGATCGGGGCGGAGCCGCTGGAGGCGTTCGTCGGAACGCGGAAGCCGGTCGTGGTGATCCCCGACTCGACGCGGTCCTGGCAACGCGTTTCCCTGATGGCCCGGGCCGTGCGATCCCGTCTGGGCGACCGCCCCGTGACCTGGATCGTCGCGACCGGGCAGCACCGCGCCGCCACGGAGGACGAGTTCCGGAATCTGCTCGGCGATGCGCTTCTGCCGGGCGACGCGACGGTGTCGCACGACTGCGACCGTGTTCGCGACACGGGGCTCCGAACGAGCCGCGGAACGCCCGTAACCCTCTGCCCGGAGGTCGCGGACGCGGGCGCCGCGATTCTTGTTGGCGGCATCATCCACCACGATCTCGCGGGCTTCAGCGGCGGGCGCAAGGGGCTGATCCCCGGCGTGAGCGGACGCGAGAGCATCCGCGCCAACCACGCGCTCTCGCTGCGGGACGGCTCGATCTGCCCCGAGGTCGGGTGCGGTCTGCTCGACGCCAATCCCGTGGCGGAGGACATGGCCGAGTATTCGCGGCTGTGCGCGAACCGTCCGGACCTGTACCTGCTGAACGTCGTCCCAGACGGCGACGGAGCGCCGTACCGCTATGTCGCGGGAGACGCGGAACGGGCGTGGAGCGAGGGGGTCCGCGTTGCGCGCGCGATCCAGACGCTCCGGATTCCGCAGAAGGTCGGCTGCGTCGTGACCTCGTGCGGCGGCTATCCCGGAGACATCGACCTCTATCAGGCCACGAAGGCCGTCTCGGCTGTCGCGGAGGTTTTGCGCCCCGGCGCGGGGCTCGTGCTCTGCGCGGACGGCGAGGAGGGCATGACGGGCGGTTTCGGAGCAGCCATGAAGCTCGGCATGGCGAGCCGCGACGCGCTTCTCGAAGAACTCGAACGGAACTTCACGATCCCCGCTTTCATCGCGCTCACGACGCTGCGCGATCTCGGGAGCCGTCCGTTTGCGCTCGTTTCATCCCTTCCGAGGGAAGCCGTCTCCCTTCCCGGCGAGATCTTCCCGACGCTCGCGCAGGCGTGGGAATGGATGCAACGCCGCGTTGCGCCGGAGCCGGTGCTGTTCGTCGGCGCGGGCAACGGCGTCGCCGTGCGGACCGAAGACGGGAATCGCGGCGAGGGGGAATAACGAAAGCGACGAGGCCGGGAGCGATTCTCCCGGCCTCGTCCTTTGTTTTTTGAAGAGCGCCTACTTTTTCAGCGCCACACGGAAGTGATTGTCCTCTTCCACCGCCTCTGCCGTCCACCCCTGCGACCTCGCGTACCGCGAGACGTTCTCGCGCGCCGTCACCGTATCCACAAGGATGTCCACGCGCCCGCCGCCCAGGGAGGCGAGCGCCTTTTTCGTCCGGATCACGGGCTCGGGGCAGGAAAGCCCGCGCGCGTCAACAATCGTTACGTCACTCATCGTCCGATCCCTCCTATACCCTGTCCCGCGACAGGAAGCCGACCGCGAGACAGAAGACCATCCCGACCGCGAAGGCCGCCGGCGCGAAGGCCGTGATCCCTGCGCCCGACGACGCCAGGCTGAAGTTGTGCGCGAAGGCCGCGCCGACGAGCATTCCGAGGATGAAGACGCCCGCGTCGCCGTCGCCCTCGCCGCCCATGATGAGCTGCCGTCCGGGGCATCCGCCCGCGAGCGTGAACGCGAGTCCCGAAAGCGTCATCCCGAGGAAATTCCAGAGCGTATTCATGTGCGCGACGGGCTGTTTCTCGAACCCCGCGTGGAATTGCCCGAGCGCGAAATTCACCGCGAAGGCCGCGACGATGAACGCGAGGACGCCCCGGAAGAGGTGCGAATCACGGAGCATCACGAGGTCGCGGATAGCGCCGACCGTGCAGAAGCGCGTGCGTTGCGCGAGCCACCCGACGAGAAGCCCGGCGCCGAGCGAAATGAGAAGCGGCGCGTGCGCGGCTCCCGGTCCTTCCTTCGAGAAGAAGACCGGACCCGTTCCGTCCTTGCCGAACGCGGGGTGCAGCGCCAGCAGCGCGAGCAGTGCGACCGCCGCAAGCGGCAGCATGAGACCGGAGACTTTTGACGTCGTGTGCGACCGGCCGAGGCTGAAGCCGTTCCAGAGGAAGAAAATGCCGATGATCACGCCGGTCGCGAGCCCCGCGATCCCGGCGAGCGCGTTCCAGTCGCCGCCCGCGAGGCGAAGATACGCGCGCCAGGGGCAGCCGAGGAAGATGAGCGCGCCGATCATCGCGAAAACGCCCAGGAAGAAACGGACGATCGGGGACGAACCGCTCCGGGGGGAGTATTCGCCGAAGGCGAGCGCCGACAGGAACGCCCCGATGACGAACCCGCCGATCTCGGGCCGCAGGTACTGGACGACCGCCGCGCGGTGCAGCCCGAGCGCGCCTGCGATGTCGCGCGTGAAGCACGCGACGCATATTCCCATGTTGCCGGGATTGCCGAATTTCACAAGGAGCGCCGCGAGCGCGCCGATGACCGCGCCCGCAATCATTGGGCCGTGACGGGACATGAGAAGTCCGTCGGAAGATTTCAAGACAACCACCTCTCGATTCGTCGTTTAGGGAAAAACGGAAGATCGCGCCCGGAGCGCGAACACAGGACAACGCGCCGCGTTATCGACGCACGGCGAAACGTCCGCGGCGGAAAACGCCCTGCGGACGGTCATCGCGAACCCGGGAGGTCGGAAAGACAGGGAGAAATCAGGAAGGGAACGTCACGAACAAAGAGGACGCATATTCCCGGGGAACCGACGGATAATCCATGCAGCCCGTGCATCGGTCTGTACGGATCGTCAGACGAAACGCATCATCGGTCTCCCCCCTGTTCTGTCGGAATATGTTCCGGAGGGAATTATACCATTTCAGGCGTACAGGATGAACTTCGGGGAGGAGGCGAGCACTCCGGCGACCTTCGCGAAATCCGGAACGGAGGAGTAATCCGGCCGGAATTTCGGGGCTGCGGAGGGATCTTTCGTCGCCTTTGCGGCCTGGAGCTGATCGATTCGCGTCTGGGCCCTGCGGATCGCGCCGATGACCTGCGCCGTTGTCGCGAGGTCCTGCGACGACGGACTTGCCGGGGAAATCGCGGCCAACTGGACCTGCCGGAGCATCCGGAGCGCATCCTCGGGCGACGTCCCCGCGGGGATGCTCACGTTCACGCGACCGCCGACCGCGTAGAAACGACCGTCCGGGCCTCGCTGGTAGACATACGAAGCCGACCCGACCGCCGCGCCGCCGATCGCCTGATGCAGCCGCTCGTGAGCCTGCACCTCGGTATGGTAGTTTCGGAAGTTCCGGAGCGTCTCCTTGTTGACGCGTCCGGAATAGTCGGGATAGACCCCGGATGACGCCGACGAATCGAGAATCCTCATGGCGCGTCCCCTCCCGGTTCATAACTGCACAAACATTATACGCAATATGATCTGCCATTCGCAAGGCCCCCGGTCCCGAGTTTCGCGCGCCCCGGGGTGATACAATGCTGCAAACTACGGAAAGCTGCGGCTCATCGGGACGCGCGGGCTCCTGTCGCGTTCGCGGACCGCGCAAAGGAGACGATCATGTCGCGACGGGAAAAGTTCTGGGCGCTCTTCGGCGTGCTTGCGGTGACGATCTTCGCGGCGTTGCCCTATGTTCTTCCTGAGGGAAACGGGGCGACGTTCGCCGGCCCCTTCGCGGTCTGGACCATCGGGTGCGTTGTCGTGATCGCGGCCGGGATCGGCTACATGCGGCCGTGGGGTGGAAAGGGAGGAAACGGCGATGTCCGGTAGCCTTCTGCTCGCCGCGATCGCGGTGTGGTTCGCCGCAGGGGCGGTTCTTTCGTATTTCGCCCGGTCCGCCGCGGGCGCGGGCAGGGGGATGAGCGGGTTCTTCCTCGCGAACCGGGGGATCGGCGGCGTCGTCTCGGCGATGACCTACAGCGCGACCACCTACAGCGCCTTCATGATGGTCGGGCTCGTGGGAATCACGTATCGTTCCGGCGTCGCGAGCCTGGGCTTCGAGCTGGCCTACCTGGCCGCGACAGTCGTCCTGCTCACGCTTTTCGCGCCCCGTTACTGGGCTGCGGGACGACGCTTCAACCTCGTGACGCCGCCCGAGCTTCTGTCCGTCCGGTACGGTTCCCGCGCGACCGGAGGCGTGGCGGCCGTCCTGTCGCTCGTGATGCTGATCCCGTACGCGTCCGTGCAGCTCATGGGCGTGGGCTACCTCGTGGAATCGCTCTCCGGCGGGACGCTCTCGTTCGGCCTCGGCATCGTTCTGGCCGCGAGCGTCTCCCTCGTCTATTCCCGGTGGGGGGGGCTCCGCTCCGTCGCGTGGACCGACGCGCTCCAGGCGAGCATCATGATGATCGCCTGCCTGGTTCTCGCCTGGTACGTCTCCGCCCGGCTCTTCCCGTCGGGAATGATGGAGGCGCTTCGCCCCGTGTCGCAGCTTCTGGAAGTCCGATGGCCCCGGCCGATGTTCCTCGGGATGACGCTTCCGTGGGTCTTCTTCGCGGTGACGAACCCGCAGGTCGTCCAGCGCCTCTACTCGCCCCGCGACGTCGCCGGCATCCGGCGGATGATCCTGGGTTTCGCCGTCTTCGGCCTGGTCTACACCGTACTCTGCGTCTTCCTCGGCCTCGCGGCCGCGGCTGCCGTTCCGGGGCTTCCGAACCCCGACGGCGCGATGGCGGCGCTTCTTTCACGCGCGCCCGCCCCGATCGCTCTCGTGGTGACGCTGAGCATCATCGCGGCGGCGGTCTCGACCCTCACGGCCGTGATGCTGACCCTGTCGTCGATCTTCGCGCGCGATGTCGTGCGCTCGCTCGCGCCCCGGATCGGCGAACACGTCGAACTGACGGCCGGAAAGGCCGCCCTGCCCGTCATCGCCGTTGCATGCTGCATCTTCGCCGCGCTGCGCCCGGGACTCATCGTCGTCCTCTCGTCGCTCGCTTCCGGGGGACTGCTCGCGCAGGCGCCCGCCGTCTTCGGCGCGTTCTTCTGGCCAAGGGGAAACGCCGCAGGGGCCGGCCTTTCCATGATCGCCGGCGCGCTCACGATGATCCTCCTCACGGTGTGGAAGATCAATCCGATGGGGCAGTGGCCGTCGGTCTGGACGCTCGTCGTGTCGTCGGCGGTCTACGTGATCGCGTCGCTCGCGTCGCGCCCATCGGGGGCCGGTGCGACGTTCATCGCCGCAGTACGCGACGAAGTGAAGATGAGCTTTCCTGGCATGTGAGATTCGCGGCGTCGGATCCGACCGTGCAGAGGTCGGAGGATGTCGTGACGGTCAGGAATGAGCAGGCGGAGCGAGATCTCCGAAGACATCATCGCATGGTATAATATCAAAAATAATGGAGATACCGGCGAAGTTGGACCCCAAAGCGGTGGTGATCGACGAAAGGAAGCTTCTTCATTATGCCCTGAACCCGGAGCATCCTGATGGGAAGCACAAAGCAAGGGCCTTTTTCGATGTTCTGGGATATGATCGAAGCAACTATAGCTTGCTACTGGACAACATCAAGGCGCACCTTTCGGAATATCCGGTCATCGAGGGTTTCGAGGATCAGTATGGGAAGCGTTTCAGTGTTACCTTGAAGATATTGGGTTTGCGCGGCAGAGAAGCATACGTGAGGACCGCGTGGATTCGGGATGCAGACGACGGTGTGATCAGGCTTACGTCGGTTTTCGTGATCGACGTGAATGATAGGGGGGTGGGAAGATGAGGGTCGAAGAACACGATTACGTTCGATTGCGGAATGGTCAGACGGGAACCGTGGTCTATGTTTTCCACTCGCCGGACACTGCCTACGAAGTGGAGCTGAGCCGATGCGCGGGAGAAATGGTCACTGTTCGCGATGAGGATCTTCTTGCTGTTGAGTGGTCCCCTGGGAGAGACGCAGTTTTGACGCCGGGGTCTGTCGCGTAAACAAAGACATGGAAAAGATCTGCTGGAAAAGCCGTCCTTCGGGGCGGCTTTTTTGTCGCCCGCGTTACGTGCGGGTGGACATAACGAAGCAGATCGTGGAGGACATCGCCGTGAACTTCTTCCGGTGAAATTCGGACACGAAGACGGGGCGGCTTCCCCGTGAGTCGTGAAGGAAGCGGAAGCAAGGCCGGAAGGGTTGTAAATCCGGGTGGAGGTCGACGGTGCGGCGGCTATCCGTCCTGACGGGAGGCGGGAACCTTCGCGATCTCGCCGATCACGATGTCCCGGTTGTGGCGTGTCGCAACCCAGTTTCCCTGGTTGTGCGCGAGGAACAGCGCGTGGAAGACCAGCGGGAGCCAGGTAATTCCGTAGAACAGGAACGTCGGGAAGTAGCGAAGATACGAAAAGTCCGGACGCCCGTTGCGGATCGACGGTCCGAGGATGGACGCGGTCATCGTGTAGACAATGGGGAAAGAGACAAGCGTCGCGAGTCCCGGAAGCGTCATCAGCGTTCCCGGGAGCCATTCCTCCCAGATCGCGACGCCGAGCACGGCGATCGACAGACAGAGCTTGAGCGGAACGAGAAGATACAGCACCAGGTCCAGATAGCGCAGCCGGCGCGTGGTCAGGAACAGGCGCAGCGCCTTCGGGCCGTATTTTCCCAGGACCCAGTAGTGTCCCTGCATCCAGCGCAGGCGTTGCCGCATCGACGGGCGGAGCGAGACGGGCTTTTCGTCGTATACGACGGAATGTTCGTTCCAATAGACGCGTTCTCCCGCAAGAACGAGCATGGCCGTCATCTCCAGATCCTCCGTGAGGCTTTCGATCCGCTCCGTCAGCTTCAGGAACGTCGCCGTCCGGATGACGAGCCCCGTGCCGCCGAGCGCGCAGGAAAGCCCCAAGTGGTCGCGCGCGGCCTGCCAGAAGCGGTTCGTGAACCAATAGCCGACGGCATAGGCGCGCGACACCCAGGAATCCGTCGGGTTCTTGACGTCCAGATATCCCTGGACCGCTTTCGCCTCGGGGCGCGCCGCCAGAAAGTCGTTCATCTTCGCGAGAAAATCCGACGCGGCGAGGTTGTCCGCGTCGAATACCGCGATTGCGTCAACGCGGTCCAGCGGAATATGCGCGAGCGCCCATCGGACGTTCCATGTCTTTCCGCGACGGTCGGGGTCGTGCCGGATCAGCACCTTCGCGCCCCATTCGCGCGCGAGCGACGCGGTCGCGTCGGTGCAGTCGTCGCAGGATACGTAGATGTCCACGAAATCCGGAGGATATGTTTGCGCTTTCAGGCTTTCGAGCAGCGGAACGATGACCGACTCCTCGTTGTGCGCGGGAACGAGCACCGCGAAACGCAGACGGGCGTCCGCACGCGGGAGCGGGTTTGCCTTCCGGACGTACGAGAGGGCGATGGCGCACTGATACAGGAAGTCCAAAAAGAGAAGCGTTCCGATAACGCCGACGACGGACAGAAACAAACCGGACAAAATCACCGATGCTCACGATCCCTTCAGGCGTCATGGTCACTCAAGCCGTTCAAAGACGCCGCTGTAGCAACCATAAATTATACCGCAAAAGCGTGCAATTCGGGTGTTCCGGCGGTGTGCTACACTATTCGAAACAGGACGACGGGGGAGGGGTCATCATGGAAAAGGAGCGGTGCGTCATCGTCGGCGGCGACGCCGCGGGAATGTCCGCCGCCGGGCAGATCCGCAAGCGAAGGCCCGACGCCGATATCGTGGTGTACGAACGAAGCGGCTATTGTTCCTATTCCGCCTGCGGCATGCCCTACTACATCGGCGGCCTCGTTGACAGCGAACGGCGGCTCGTGGTGCGATCGCCCGACGAGTTTCGCAGCCGGGGGAACATCGACGTCCGCGTCCGTCACGACGTTCTCGCCATCGATATCCCGAAGCGCTCGCTCCGCGTCCGGAATCTCGAAAACGGCAGGGAGCATACGGATTTCTTCGACAAACTGTTGATCGCGACCGGGGCCCGACCGATCGTCCCGGACGTTCCGGGCGCCGGAGCGGAGGGGATCTTCAGCCTGGGAACGCTGGAGACCGGCATCTCGGTCTACCAGCACCTTCTGGGACAGGAGCCGCGAAAGGCCGTCGTCGTCGGAGGCGGATACATCGGCCTCGAAATGGCGGAGGCCTTCTGCCTGAAGAAGCTGGATGTCACGCTGGTCGACAGGGCGCCGCAGGTCATGGGCGGCTTCGACCCGGACATCGCGTCCCTCATCGGGGAGGCCATAACCCAGACGGGGACGAAGCTCCTCCTGAACGAGGCGATCACGGGGTTCGAAACGGATTCGGGGCGCGTCCGGGCCGTCGTGACGGAGAACCGGACGATCGAGGCGGACATCGTGGTCCTGGGGCTCGGCGTCCGGCCCGACTCCGGACTGGCCGCGTCCGCGGGACTGCCGCTCGGCCCGAAGGGGAGCGTCGCGGTGGACCGGCGGATGCGAACGTCGGTCGAAGGGATCTGGAGCGCCGGAGACTGCGCCCAGGTCGTCCACCTGCTGACGGGGGTTCCGGTCCATATAGCGCTCGGGACGGTCGCGAACAAGGCCGGGCGCGTCGCGGGCATCACGATGGGCGGAGGCGACGCCGTCCTTCCGGGCGTCCTCGGAACGGCCATGAGCAAACACTGCCGGTATGAAGTCGCCCGAACCGGGCTGAACGAGAGGGAAGCGGCCGAGTGGAACATCCCGGTCGTTTCGTCGACCATCCGGAGCAAGACCCGTGCGGGGTACTATCCGCAGGCGGAGGACATCCACGTCCGGCTGACGGCCTCAAAGGAAAGCGGACGGCTGCTCGGCGGCCAGATCGTCGGCGGGCAGGGCGCCGCGAAACGGATCGACATCCTCGCGACCGCGATCCAGGGCGAAATGACCGTGGCGCAGATCGTGGATCTCGACCTCGGGTACGCGCCGCCCTTCTCGATGCCGTGGGATCCGGTGCAGATCGCGGCCCGCGAACTGCTGAACGCGCTCGGCGGAGAATAGGCGGGCGAGCGGAGCCCCCAAAAAATCGGGGAAGATCCCCGTGAGATTCGGGATCTTCCCCATTTATATGTGTAACAGCGCGAGCGTCCGTCGTTCTACGACTGCGCGCCGCCCTGGTCCACGAACTCCGCGTCCACGACGTTGTCGTCCTGTTTTCGGGAATCGCTTCCGCTCCCCTGCGAGGCGTCCGCGCCGCTCGCAGCCGGGCGCGATGTCACGATCTGGAGCATCTGCTTGACGTCGGAAATCGCGACACGGATCTGTTCGATCGTCGCGGCGTCGTTTTTCAGAATCGTCTTCGCCTCGTCGATGAGCGTCCTCGCCCTCGCCGCGTCGTTCTCCGGCAGCCCCTGCGCGCTTTCGAGCGCCTTTCCGAGCTGGTACGACGACGCCTCAAGCTCGTTGCGCGCCTCGGCCGTCTCCTTCTTTTTGCGGTCTTCCGCCGCGTGTTCCTGCGCCTCCCGGATCATCCGGTCCACCTCGCCCTTGTCGAGGCTCGTCGAGCCGGAAATCGTGATGCGCTGCTCCTTGCCCGTATCGCGGTCCTTCGCGGTGACGTTCAGGATGCCGTTCGCGTCCACGTCGAACGTCACTTCGATCTGCGGCGTGCCGCGCGGCGCGGTCCGGATGCCCTCCAGCTTGAAATTCCCGAGCACGCGGTTGTCCCGCGCCATCTCGCGCTCCCCCTGGAGAATCACGATGTCCACTGCGGGCTGGTTGTCCTCGGCGGTGGAGAAGGTCTCGCTCTTGCGCACCGGGATCGTCGTGTTCTTCTCGACGATCTTCGTCATGACGCCGCCCATCGTCTCAACGCCGAGCGACAGCGGAATCACGTCGAGCAGCAGAACGTCCTTCATCTGGCCGGACAGAACGCCCGCCTGGACCGCCGCGCCGACCGCGACGACCTCGTCGGGGTTGACCGACATGTTCGGCTGCTTGCCGCCCGTCATCTTCCGCACCAATTCCTGAACGGCCGGAATCCGCGTCGAGCCGCCGACCAGAACCACTTCGTCGATATCCGAAACGGAGAGCTTCGCCGACTTGATGGCGTCCTCGACCGGCACGCGGCAGCGCTCCACGAGATGCGCCGTGAGCTGGTCGAACTTCGCCCGCGTCAGAGCCGTCGAAAGGTGTCTCGGCCCCGTCGCGTCCGCCGTGATGAAGGGCAGGCTCACGTCGGTGCTCGTTCGCGAGGACAGCTCGCACTTCGCCTTCTCCGCGGCCTCGGTCAGACGCTGGAGCGCCTGCTTGTCCTTTCGGAGGTCGATGCCGCTCTCGCGTTTGAACTCGTCCGCGAGCCAGTCCACGACCACGCGGTCGAAATCGTCGCCGCCCAGGTGCGTATCACCCGACGTCGACAGAACCTCGACGACGCCGTCCCCGATGTCCAGCAGCGACACGTCGAACGTCCCGCCGCCGAGGTCGAAGACCATGATCTTCTGTTCCTTCTTCTTGTCGAGACCGTAGGCGAGCGCGGCGGCCGTCGGTTCGTTGATGATCCGCAGCACGTTGAGCCCCGCGATGCTCGCGGCGTCCTTCGTCGCCTGCCGCTGCGCGTCGTTGAAGTACGCGGGCACGGTGATGACGACATCCGTGATCTTCTCGCCGAGATACGCGCCGGCGTCGGTCGCCAGTTTCTTGAGCACCTGCGCGCTGATCTCCTCCGGGGCGTAGCCGTGTCCCGAGACCTCGAAGCGCACCGCTCCGTTCGCGCCTTCGATGACCTTGTACGGCACGATCGCGCGCTCCGACGCGACCTCCGAGAACTTGCGTCCCATGAACCGCTTGACCGAATAGACGGTTCCTTCGGGGTTCAGCGTGGCCTGCCGCTTCGCGAGCGACCCCACGAGGCGGTCTCCGTCCTTCGTGAACGCGACGACGGAGGGAGTGGTCCGGTTCCCCTCCGCGTTCGCGATAACCTCCGGCGCTCCGGCCTCGATGACCGCGATGACGGAGTTCGTCGTTCCAAGATCGATTCCCACTGATTTTTTCATTCGAGTCTCCCTCCCGATAGTGCGACACGAACGGTCGCAGAAAAGTCTGATGTACCCTGACCTATGAGCAAAGTATAGCGGCTTTTTGATGTTTGTCAACATTGGTCAGTACGCAATCGTACGGAAATTTTCACCGCTCCCATCGTGTACAATATCCGTCAGCGTTCGGAACGAACGCCCGCACATCGCGCATCCCGGACGTCGCTCGCATCCCGGATGCGGCGGCGGAATTCCGGGAGGGTATGGCATGACGAAGAAAGCATTGCTTCACGGCACGGTGGAAACGATGGCGGGGCGCGTCCTCAGGGACGCCTGCGTCGTGATCGACGCGGGAAAGATCGTCTCCGTCGAAGAAAAGGGAACGGCGCCCGAGGGGTGCGAGGTTTTCGATGTGACCGGAACGACGGTGACACCCGGCTTCATCGACGCGCATACGCACATCGGAACCTATTGCGACGGATTCCCCGAGGCGATGGAGGACGCGAACGACATGGTGGACCCGGTCGCGCCGCAGCTCCGGATCCTCGACGCGATCTACCAGGACGACACGGCCTTCGCCGACGCGCTGCGGGGCGGCGTCACCTGCGTCCAGACGCTGCCGGGCAGCGGCAACATCATCGGCGGGCAGGGGGCGATCATCAAGACGAAGCCCGACGTTGCGGACCGGATGGTCATGGTCGCGCCGTCGGGAATGAAGGCCGCGCTCGGCGAGAACCCCATCCGCGTCTACAAGGAAAAGAACAAGCTCCCCAACACGCGAATGGGCAACGCCGCGCTGATGCGAAGCGCACTCGTCAACGCCGCGAACTATCGCGCGAAAAGGGAACAGGCCGAAACGAAAGGGGACGCCTTCGAGCGCAACCTCGCGTGGGAGGCCATGCTCCCGGTTCTCGACGGGACGCTGCCGCTTCGCGTGCACGCCCATCGCTGCGACGACATCGCGACGGCCGTTCGGATCGCGAAGGAGTTCGGCGTCCGGCTCACGATCGAGCATTGCACGGAAGGACACCTGATTGCGGACTTTCTCGCGGAAAACAACGTCATGGCGGCCGTCGGCCCCACGCTGACCGGCAAGCCGAAGATCGAGCTGCGCAACAAGACGTGGGAGACCCTGCCCATTCTCTACAAGGCGGGGGTGCACCTGTGCATCATCACCGACCATCCCGTCATCCCGCTCGAACACCTGTCCGTCTGCGTCGCGCTGGCCGTCAAGGCGG
>ERZ1645192.707-NODE-707-length-27792-cov-6.303530_pt1 | contig 27792 bp, 19 predicted proteins | sample MGYA00575354_ERZ1645192 | MGnify/ENA primary metagenome ERZ1645192 (study PRJEB40844, sample SAMN11349763) | freshwater sediment metagenome | isolation source: river sediment | host: Sediment | place: India: Faizupur Khadar , New Delhi | collected 2017-02-21 ... | reverse complement strand
ATCGGCCAGCAGCCTGGTCAGCGCGCCAAAATGGTCGTCATGCGCATGTGTGATGATCCAGGTGTGGACGTGGTTGCCGCGTGCTGCGATGAATCCTTTGAGATAGGTGGCATCGCCCTCGGTGCCGCCGTCGATGACGATGAGCGATCCGGGCTTTGTCTGGATCACGTAGGACATGATCTGACTGTGAGTTTGATTCGGGAGCTGCCAGATGGCGCAATCCCCTTTGGGCTTTCCCGGGGTTGCGGCGCCCGCGCAGGAGGCAGCAACGACAAACAAATAAAAGAGCCGCTTCACGCCAGCAACAATACGTCGAGCGGGTGCTGAGTCAATTTTTGTTCGGCATGGAAAAAAGCTCGCCCTGCGCCACGGGTCTGCCTAACGTGAGGGCAGTGGTTTCTAGAGCGCCTGGATTTGTTTGTCTTCTGCGCCGCGGCAGCCTGGCCGCGGGGCTTTTTATTTTCCTGGTTGCGATGGCTGTGGCGCCTGCCCGGGGCGCGACCTACGTGGTGAAGCGCGGCGACAGCCTTTGGAGCGTGGCGCAAAAGCATGGAACCACCGTGAGCGAACTGGCCGACCGCAACGGGTTGAGCCGCAGCGGGCACCTGTATGTGGGGCAGCGACTCAAGCTTCCGGGCGCGAAGGCGAAAGCCGCGTTGCCGGAGAACATTCAGCGGGCTATTGACCAGGCTCCGGTGAGGACTGCGCGCTGGAGGTACATCGTCATTCATCACAGCGGCGTGGATCGCGGGGACATGAAAAGCATGGACCAGTATCACCGGACTCAGCGCCACATGGAAAACGGGCTGGCTTACCACTTTGTGATCGGGAACGGGGATGGCATGCGCGATGGAGAGATTGGCGTAGCGCCGCGGTGGACGAAGCAACTGGCCGGAGGCCATCTTGCGAGCGAGGCGCAAAACAACATTGCGATTGGGATCTGTCTTGTGGGCAACTTTGACCGGCGGCCCCCCAGCGCCAAACAGATGCAAAGTTTGCGTCTGGTGGTGGATGCGCTCCGGAAACGCTGCAAATTGAACCTCAAGGCCGTGAAGACCCATCAACAGATCAATGTCGTTCATACACGCTGTCCGGGCGCGAAATTCCCCTCAAAAAGCCTGCAGAAGCTGCTTGGTCCATGACGAAATGATTTTGACCGCGGCCCGTAAAGCCGTAAGTTTGCACGCATGAAACATTCGGGGAGGGCCAGGAGGGCGGCCTTTAAGCTGATCATCATCGCACTGATCCTGGTGGCGATTCTTGTCGCCATGGGGTTCTTTGCCGCATTCTTCGGCACGGTGCTGGTGGCCGTCGCTCCCTTTTTGATTGGGCTGTGGGTTGCTTTTGGCCTTTTCACACTTTACTTCTTCCGCGATCCCAGCCCGAAAGTGCCATCGCAGCCCAGGGGCATCCTGGCTCCCGGGCACGGGAAAGTGGATGTTATTGACACCACCGTTGAGCCGCTTTTCATGGGTGGGGAATGCCGCCGAATTTCCATTTTTCTCTCGGTGTTCAATGTGCACGTTCAAAATGCGCCGGTGGAGGGCAGGGTGGCCTTTTACCGGTATTCGAACGGTCAGTTTTTGAACGCGCTGCGAAAGGATTGCGCCGAGTGCAACGAGAACCTGCTATTGGGTTTTGAACCGGCCATCCCCGGCCTGGAGAAGGTGGGGGTTCGCCTGATTGCGGGAGCCATTGCGCGACGCATTGTCCCATTTGTTCAGCAGGGCGACGAGGTGTCCCGGGGGGGGCGCATCGGTCTGATTCAATTCGGATCGCGGGTGGATCTTTATTTGCCGATGGGGGCGGAAGTCAAGGTGCGGCTTGGGGACAAAGTAGTTGCGGGTGAAACGATTGTTGCCACGGTTTAAAGTATGTCCACGGACACAAAAACTCCGGATCAGTCGCCGAAGCTGAAGATATATTTTCTGCCGAACCTGCTGACGGCGGGAAATCTGTTTTGCGGATTTGTTGCCCTCACCAAGATCGTCGAGGCGGACCTGGCCACAGGCGATTTTGGGCCGATCAAAGTGGCGTTGGGCTATATTCTGCTGGCGTGCATTTTTGACCTGTTTGACGGTCGGGTTGCACGGATGGGCGGGGTTGAGAGCCCGTTTGGCCGCGAGTTTGATTCCCTGGCGGACCTGATCTCCTTTGGGGCCGCGCCGGCGTTCCTTGTGCACCGCGTGGTTTTGAAGGACGTCTTTGGCGGGCATGCGGAACTGGGATGGTTTATCGCTTCGATCTACCTGATCTGCGGCGCTTTCCGGCTGGCCCGTTTCAACTGCCTTTCGATCATGGCCGGCAATGGCGGCGGGAAGGAGTTTCTGGGTTTCCCGATTCCTTCCGCGGCGGGGTTGGTCGCTTCCCTGACCCTGCTGATCATTTCATTCAATGAAAAGGAACGGACACTCGGCAAATGGGGATACTTGCTGGCGGCGGTGCTGCTGTTTCTTTCGGCAATGATGGTGAGCACGGTGAAATATCCGACCTTCAAGTCTCTCGGGTTGAGGTCGGCCAATACTTTTGCTAAAGCGCTGCTGGCCGCGCTGGCCATAGGCCTGCTGCTTGTGCTGTGGAAAAGAATTTTTCATTACGTTCTGCCCTTGTTTTTCACGGCGTATCTTGTTTACGGATTTATCCGGCCTCGCATTTCCGGGCGGCTGCGGCGGGGGATCGAGGAAGAGGATGACGACGAGGCGCCGAACGGAGACGACGCGGCCAAGACGTGACCATGGACCTGGTATCACCGGTTCTGCTGGCTGGGATCACAGGCATTGTTGCCGGGATACTGCTTTCGATTCCACTGGGTCCGATCAGCCTGACCATTTTGAATGAGGGGGCACGCCGCGGGTTTTTGTGGGGGATTTACATCGGCATGGGTGCGACGTGCATGGAGGTCATTTACTGTTTCATCGCATTCACGGGGTTCGCGTCGCTGTTCACGAAGGGTTGGGTGAAAACCGCCATGGAGCTCTTCAGTTTTGTGTTTATGCTTTATCTGTCCTACAAGTTCATGTCCGCGAAATCCGTGGCGGCGACCCCTGTGGACCTGGGCGAGCGCGCGCATCGCATCGAGGCTCGGATCGAGGAGCGGTTTCATCCGCACTCGGCCTTCATGACCGGATTTGTGAGGGTCATGGGCAATGTTGGGGTCCTGGTGTTCTGGGTGATCCTTGCGGCGAATTTCATGTCGCGTGATTGGGTCAAGCCCTACTGGCTGGACAAAATTGCCTGTGTTGTTGGGGTGGGGGTGGGCACTGCGATTTGGTTTGTGGCGTTGAGTCGGGTGGCCTCGCTGGGGCACGGAAGGCTTTCACCCAAAGCGCTGCTGCGCATGGAGCACTGGTCTGGAATCGGTCTGCTGCTGATCGCCCTGGGACATGCCGCAACCATCATTTGGGAACTGGAGAAGCAGCGGCATTGAGAGTTCATCAGCCATCGAGCCTATGGAGTTGCGGATTCCTTTTGCGCGACTGAGGCTGATATGCGCCCTGAGTTTGGCGGGCCTTGCGGCTTGGGCGCAGGCGGCCGGCGCGATTCGGGAGATTCATGCCTTTGACGCCCGGCCATTGGCCCGGCTCGATCTGCGCGATCCTGCCAACGCGCATAAGGTCTGGGACACCTTGCACTGCATTTCGGCACTTCAGGGGCTGGCCAACCGCGCGCAGCCGCGTCTTTACATCTTCTATTGTGCCGGCTTTGGTGTGGATACGGACCAATTCTGGCTTGAATGGCTCAGAAACGAAGACGGCTGGCTCAAGGGAACAACCGTGCGGCAACTCGATTCCCTGGAAACGGTGCTGCAAGAGTTCCGGCCGGATTTTCGCGGGTTGGTCGTTTATGATCCAAAGGTGGCCGCCACGTCCAATTTGGGTTCCACAGCGGCTGGATGCGAAGATTTACTGCCTGTTCGGTTTGATCCCGCAACAAACTCCCTCTTTCACAGGCTGGTTTATGAACTGAAGCTGGAGGTGAAACTCTGGCTGGTGCAAACGAACGGCGCTTCCCTTTTTACCGGCAGCGGGCGAGTTCCCGGGCTTGAGGAGCCATCCACCGGCAGCGCAAAGGGGGACGCCTGCGTGTGGGCGATGCATCGATGGCTGCGCGAAGGCCAAGCGGCGCCGGGCATAGCCGCTTACTACATTGATGCCTACTGGCTGGCCCACCCGCAACGGGGCCCCAACCTTCATACGCTTTGCAATCACGACTATTTTATTTCGAAACGGGCGTATTTTTTTGATCTCTCACCCTGGGGCGACGAGCCTCCCGGGGACGACCCCGGCCAGCCAGTGGGGCTCGACAAGAGACTCTTTCTCCAGACCATGCGTCGTGTGCATGACCTTTCCGGGGGTGGTGTGGTGAAGGTTGGCGGGTTCATTCCCTGGACGCACAAGTACACCTCCGCCTCGACGCCTCCCGGCAAGCATGATGCTGTCCTTACCGAATGGGAGTTTGGGCGGCTGATTTCCCAATTCAATGGTTACATGGAGGCCGACGCCCCGGGGCTGAGTGACATGGCCAATGCTTCCTTCTTCCAGCACTATCCGCTGAAACGGGCATACAAACAAACGAACCCGAAGCCGGGCCTGTCGAACTGGGTCGCCCGCGGGTTTGTGTCGGAGCGGGGCAACGTCGCGCCAAAACTGTATGTTGGTCATTACGTTGGCGACTATGATGCGCCGTCGTGGCTTTACAAAGCTGTTCCGAAGTATTTTCCACATTCCAGCCAGGCGCCGCTGGCGTGGGCGTTCAACCCGAATCTGGCGGATCGTGCGCCCCAGGCAATGGTTTATGCCCGTATGCACGCGGGATCGAACGACTGGTTTGTGGCGGGAGATTCCGGGGCGGGGTATTTGAATCCACGCTCGCTGACCGTTCGGCCGGACTCGGGTCTGCCTTCGGGGCTGGAGGTGTGGGTGGGGCACTGCGAGGCGTACTACAGGCAGTGGGATCTGAGCATTACTGGTTTTATGCTTGACGGTTCAGGCGGTTCCAGCACCGATGCCGAGTTTGCGGCTTATCGTGGCTTTAGCCCTGATGGGATCGGAACGCACTTCGAACCCGCTCCGGCGATGAAAGCGGGGATATCTACATGCAGGGAGATAGACCTGCCTGACGAGGCAAAGGCTGCCGCAGCGATGATCGCAACGCGAGCAAAGGCAGCAGCAGGCGAGCCTGGATTTCTCTGGGGCCGCAGCATTCTCAAGCGTCCGGACTGGTACACGGAAGTATCAAGACTGCTGGCGGAGGAGCATCCCGGGGCGCGCGTCGCTGTTGTTGATCCTTACACCTTCTTCGGGCTGATCAAGATCCACGTTGAAGAGAAGCGGTGAATGGAAGTGCGGGACCGCTTTACGCGGGTTGAGACATTCCGTGAAAGAGGCGCCGCCCTTGTGTGACGTTTGCGTCAGCCTTGCGCGGGATGCAGCACCGCTTCCTTGCACCGTCCGCAAATGGTGGGATGCACGGTGTCTTTGCCAACCTGAACATCGTAATGCCAGCAACGCTCGCATTTCTCTCCGGCCGCGCGCCGCACAGCGATCACGAGCGCGCCATCCTGCTTTTCGAACTCGAGTTGCGACACGTTGAGGACTTCTCTGAGCGTTTCGCGGGCTTCGGCATCCGCCAGGGCCGGGTGCTCGGGGCCGGACACATGGAGGCAGGCGTCCAGGGCTTTGCCGATGGTTTTTGCCTGACGTGCCTTCTCGAGCTCGGTTAAGGCGAGATCGCGAAATTCGAAGAATGCCGTCCAGCGCTCGCGTTCCTCGGGGGTTTGCTCGAACTCTGAGGGCGCCCACGCCGCTTCATGAACAGACCGGGATGCCTGTCCGGGCAGGAAGGCCCACGCTTCATCCGACGTGAACGCGAGGATCGGCGAGAGCATTTTGCACAGGCTTGTGCAGATCCGGTAAAGCGCTGTTTGCGTTGAGCGCCGGCTGTGGGAGCCAGCCGCGTGTGTGTAGAGCCGGTCCTTGACCACGTCATGATAGATGGCTGAAAGCTCGACAGCGACAAACTGGCTGAGCTTCTGGTAAACGTTGTGAAACTCGAAGGTGTCGCAGGCTGCGGCATAGTCGGTCTCGATCCTGGAGAATTCCGCGAGGATCCAGCGATCGAGTGCTGTGAGCTTCTCGTCCGGAACGGAATGTTTGGACGGGTCAAAATCAAACAGGTTCGAAAGCTGGTAGCGCAGGGCGTTGCGCAGCACCCGGTAGGTCTCGGAGACCTTGGCGATTCGCTCCTCACTGACGATAATGTCATTGCGGAAATCCTGGGAACTTACCCAAAGCCGCACGACATCCGCCCCCCACTTTTTGACGTAAGCATCGGAAGTCTGGGGTTTTTCATAGCCGCCCTGGCCCTGCTTGCTCTTGGAGATTTTCTCGCGGTCGGCATCAACCATGAAGCCATGGGTCAGAACTGTGCGGAAGGGAGCGGCGCCGCTTGCGGCCAGCGAGAGCAACAGCGAGGACTGGAACCAGCCGCGATGCTGGTCGCTGCCTTCGAGGTACATATCGCACTGGAATGCTTTTTCGTTTCCGCGGAGTTCCTTTCGTTGCGCGATGACGCAGCGGGAGGACGAGCCCGAATCAATCCATACATCCAGGGTATCGGTGGATTTTCGGACAGGGGTCGGCCCGGCCCAATCGGAGGGTTTCACAGCCTCCCAAAGTTCCTCGGAAGTTTTCTCGAACCAGACATTCGAGCCGTGCTGCTCGACGAGCCCTGCGGTGTTACGGACGATGCGCGCATCGAGGATGGGCTGGTTGGCTGCGTCATAAAAAGCCGGGATGGGCACACCCCAGGTGCGCTGGCGCGAGATGCACCAGTCCGGTCGCCCGCGGACAGCGGCCTCGATGCGGTTTTTCCCCCAGTCGGGCACCCATTTGACGCGTTCGATCTCGTCAAGGGCGCGGTCGCGGAAATTGCGATGATCAATTTTGATGAACCACTGGTCCATGGCGCGGAAAATCACCGGAGTTTTGCTGCGCCAGCAGTACGGGTATGTATGGTGGTAATTCTCCTGGTGCAGCAGGGCCTTGCTTGTTCTGAGTATGTGGAGGACGGCCTCGTTGGCATCGCTCTTTCCGTGTTTTTCGAGGATGGATTTGCCGAGCAGCTCGGCGGGCATTTGCTGGTCAACCGGCAGATCGGTGGTATGCACGAGCCTCCCGTCATCGTCCACGGGCGAGTAAATTGGCAGTCCGTTGGCCGAGCCGAGCAAGTAGTCATCCGTGCCATGGCCGGGCGCGACGTGGACCAAACCGGTGCCTGTGGTGTTTTCCACAAAGGAGTCGCCTGCATGGAACCGGCCGGTGCGATTGCAGAAAGGGTGTCGGTAGCGAAGATCTTTGAGGGCCGCGCCGTTCAGGCTGCGGACGATCTCGTAAGTTTCCCAGCCGCATTTCTGGGCGACCGCAGGGAGCAGCAGCGCGGAAACGATCAATTGTTCCCCGCCTACCTGCACGAGCGAGTAGCTGAAGGTCGAGTTGTAGGCCACGGCAAGGTTTGCCGGAAGCGTCCACGGTGTGGTGGTCCAGACGACAATGGAAGTGCCGGGATGACCTTCCAGCGGGAACTTTACGAAGATGCTCTGACTGACGTGGTCTTTGTATTCCACCTCGGCTTCGGCGAGCGCCGTTCGCGGGGGGATGCTCCAGTAAACCGGTTTTTTTCCGCGGTAGACGAAATCCTGCTCAACGAGATCGGCGAACAGGCGCAGTTCTTCAGCTTCGTATTCCTTGTTTAAGGTCAGGTAAGGGTTCTCCCACTCCCCGAGCACGCCCAGACGTTTGAACTGTGCGCGTTGGATGTCGATATATTTGCGCGCATAGGCATCGCACGCCTTGCGGATCGCAGCGGCTTCCGAGGAGGTATCGCCGGCCTTGCGCATTTCCTGGGTGACTTTGAACTCGATTGGCAGGCCGTGGCAATCCCAGCCGGGGATGTATGGAGCGTCAAGACCGCGCAAGGTCTTGTACTTAATGATGATATCTTTGAGGATCTTGTTGAGCGCGGTGCCGATGTGAACATCGCCATTGGCAAAGGGGGGGCCGTCGTGGAGGACGAATTTGGGCGCGCCGTCTCTTTGGTTGCGGATGCGCGCGTACAGGTTGCCCGATTGCCATTGTTGCAGGCGTTGCGGTTCCCGGACGACCAAATCGGCTTTCATGGGAAAGTCCGTCCGGGGGAGGTTTAAGGTGTTCTTATAGTCCATGCCTCAGAAGTGCAGAGCGTAACAATGGCGCAGGGGGGTGTCAAATGAACGGAAAATGAACGGAAAAAGCCGTTAAGTTGGGGCTATACAAAATGCCGTGTTTTGCTACCTTTCGGCTCCTATGGCACTGGACGATCTACTACTCGAAGCGGAAGAGAAGATGACCAAGACGGAGCAAGTGCTAGTGAACGAGCTGGCCGGAGTCCGCACCGGCAAAGCCTCTCCGACGCTGGTTGAAAACGTGCAGGTGGAGGTGTATGGCTCGATGATGCGGATTCGCGAGCTGGCTGGCATTACAACTCCCGAGCCTCGAACCCTCACGATACAGCCGTGGGACCAGACGTCGCTGCACCCGATCGAGAAGGCCATTCTAAAGGCCAACCTTGGTCTTACCCCGTCCATCCAGGGCAGGGCGATACGCATTTTCTTTCCTGAGCTGAGCCAGGAGCGGCGCCAGGAATTTGTAAAAATCATACGCAAAATGGCCGAGGACGCCCGTGTGGCGATCCGGCATGTCCGGCGCGACACCATGGATCAGCTAAAGAAACACGCGCATGACAGTGGTGTGACGGAGGACGACGTGAAACACGCGGAGAAAGAGCTTCAAAAAACCACGGACGAATACATCGCGAAAATTGACCAGCACCTGGCGCACAAAGAAAAAGAGATCATGACGGTGTGATCGTCAGGTTTCCGGCGCCATGGCGTCAGCACTCCTGAAACATTGAGGTACTGCGGGCTGCGTTGCTGCCGGATCGGGCTTATGGCTATTTCAACTCAGGCGGGATATTTCCGTAGCCCCACGGCGCTTTGAAGGCCGGCGGGGGCGGCGGGACGGGAACGGGGCCCGGCGTCATTTGGTTGGCCAGTTCGATGCCGGTGATCGTGAATTGCCGTCCTGCGGTGGTTTCAAGATTGCTGTAGGAAGTGAGGCGGGTCTCATATCCGCCGCCATTCGGGCCGAGCGCTTGCTCCGTGGGCACGTATCCGACGCAGCCGTTGGCGAGCTCGACCGGAAAAGTGAACGGGAACTTGCTGCCCTTCTTGATTTCCAACCCATACTCGACGAAAAACTCGGCTGGATTTGAAACGAAAACCACGGGTCCAACCTGGATGGCCTGAACTTCAACTTCAACCTCGGGCCGGTTTTTTGCGACTGCGTCCAGCAGGACGGTCTCTTTTGCAAAAGCCCATTCCGTGTGGCCGACCTGAGCCGGTTCCTTTTGAGCCAGTTCCATTGCGCGTTGGACCTTTTCCGGGGACGGCAGGCGGCGCTTGATGTTCCAGACCTTCTGGCGGGCGTCCAGGCTGATGTCTGTTCCTGCGGTGCGGCCGATGAGCAGCAGGGTTTTGTAGGCTTCGGCGCCCACGCGTCCCCCGACCAGTTCGCACCACTCCTCCGATGCCGGGTTTTGGAACCTGGCGAGATTATCCACCTGTGTGACATCGCCGCAGGCTCCCTGCAGGAATACCACGGGCAAGGCGGCGTCGTCGGTTGCGCGGCGGAGGGTTCGCTCCATGGACCAGATCCAATTGGCGGAGATGCCGCCGGGACTGGTGGTGGCGTGGCAGGAGTAATTAACGATGCAGCCAAGCAGTTTGCCCTTCATGTTCCAGATGCCCACAACGCCGACCTGGGGGTCCGTGGGGCCGGCGGGTTCGAGGATGTCCGGGTTGCCGACGCCCGGGTGGGTGTACGTCAGCCCGTTCTTCATGCGGAACCTGCGGTTGAAAGCTACTTTGTCCTCGTGACCGAAGCCCGCCGCCAGTTTTGCTTCGATGGCCGAGGCGTTTGCGGCAGCCACCGCCTCGACAATCTGCCGCTTGAGCAACTTGAGGTAGCCGGGATCGGAGGTGACGCTTTTCTCGGTTGCGAGCATCTTTACGAACGGGGTGGCATCATCGAAATCCCCCGGTTCGCCCATGCCTATCGGGCCGGATGAATGAGAGTGGGATGCCCCGATAAGAACGGAGTCCGGCTTGATGCCGCAGCGCTTCTCGATATCCGCGCGCGCTTCGCTGACCAGGTGGCGTGTGACGAAGAGAATATCCACCCCCACGAGGGCGACTTTGCGTTTGCCGTCGTCAAACACCGCGGCGCGCACTTTGCAGGGATCGTGGAAGGAGGTGTGAAAACTTTTGCCGTAGTTGCCGGGCATTTCCATGCCGATCTCGGGCGTGATGTCGCGGGTGGCAAAACCCGCCTTGAACGAGGAAGCCATTTGCTGCGCCGGGGCCGCTGCAGCATTCTGCGGAGCAACGAAAGCGAGCAGGATGAGAACCAGTGCCGGCACGAACAGCCCGGCCAGCGGAGGGTGCGCCATTGTCCCGGGATGCGTCTTTGAGCTTCGAATCGTTTGCATGCGCTTACAATAAGACCCCCGATGCCCCTTTCACAAGCAGGCAGACAAGGGGATCACAAGGTTTCAGCGATCAGGCGCCCGGGTGAAGGCTGAGAGACGCCTTGTTTTTGGGGTTTGACGCGGCGAGAGTGTTGGTTACCGTTTGGACGTATGCTGCTCGAAGGTTTTTTTCGCTGTGCCCGGACGGTGCTTGTTGCCGTGGCGGTTCTCTTTGCCGGCTGCTCCGTACAGGGCGCCGAGCGCTGGTGGAAAGGCAACCTTCACACCCATTCCCTCTGGAGCGATGGGGATAATTACCCGGAGATGATCGCAGCGTGGTATAAAGAGCACGGTTACCACTTTCTCTCCATGAGCGACCATAACGTTGTTTTGGAAGGCGAGAAATGGGTTCATAGCCTCTCGAACCGGGGAGGCGCCGATGCGTTTGCGAAGTACCTCAGGAAATTCGGTCCCGCCTGGGTCCACACCCGCACCAACGACGCCCAGGTGATGGTCCGGCTTAAAACACTCGAGGAGTTTCGGGGGCGTCTTGAGGAGCCCGGGAGGTTTCTCATGATCCCGGGCGAGGAGATCAGCGACCGGTTCGAGAAGATTCCGATTCACCTGAATGCATCTAACCTCAAGCATTTGATTCGGCCCCAGGGCGGTCAAAGCGTCAGAGAGGTCATCCAGAACAATATCAATGCCGTTCTCGCACAACGAAAGGAGACCGGCCAGATCATGATTCCGCACGTGAATCATCCTAATTTTGGGTGGGCTCTGACTGCTGAAGACATGGCGCCGATTGAGGGCGAACGTTTTTTTGAGGTGCATAACGGGCATCCCGGGGTGCGCAACTATGGGGATACCAACCGGGCCAGCACCGACCGGATGTGGGACATTATTCTGACGCGCCGCCTTGCGGAACTGGGTCTTCCGGCTGTTTGGGGCACTGCGGTGGACGATGCTCATAACTACCACACAATACCCTCTCGCCAGGCCAACCCCGGTCGTGGCTGGGTGGTCGTGCGGGCTGCCGAACTGAGGCCTGAGGCCATCATTCAGGCGATGGAGGCCGGGGACTTTTACGCATCCACGGGCGTGCGGTTGAAGAGCATCAACCGCTTATCCAAGGGGCTGGGTTTCGAGATTGAGGCTGAGCGGGGCGTCACGTACCAAACTCAGTTCATTGGAACGCGTGTGGGCTACGACCCTGCCAGCACCGGGGTGGAGACGGACGGGAAACCGCTTCGCACCACCCGGATCTACAGCTCAGAAATCGGCGCGGTCCTGGCTGAGACGGACAGCCTCTCGCCTCGTTACACCTTTAAAGGAGACGAGATTTATGTTCGGGCGAAGGTGACATCTTCCAAACTCAAGGAAAACGGGTTTGCCGAGGGCGATACGGAAGTGGCCTGGGTGCAACCCTGGTCAGGGAAGTGATTGGCGCTGCTGGCCCGGATGCCCATGCCTACCATTGTTCTCGTAAGCTCTGCATGGCCGCTAAGGCAGCGGGATGTTTTTTATACTAAACGGCACCTTTTCCACGGCTTTGGGATCTGCCAGGTACACCAGCAACGAAAGCTTTTCGGGCAGCAGAGTGTTAGAGTTGAAGCGCGTTATCCTGCCGACTGAGTATGCATTGCGCATCGGAAGCAAACGCCCGTCAGAGTCGCGAAAAGCGAAGCCGGCGACCATCTGTTGAGGATCATTCAGCATCAGGACGACGTATTTGCAAGCAAGGCCATTCGGGTCACCGGGTATTTCCGGGAACAACTGGCGAGGCGAATGCTGCGAGGCCGGCGGCTCTTGACGGCTTTGCCCGGGGGCGTTTCGGGATGCCGTCTCCGTTGCTTCGTATGTTTCCTTGTTTAGGCAGGTCAATGTGACTCCATATTGCTTGAGGCGCGTTTCATCGAGCGGCTTTCCCGGGTGAAGCCTGAAGTTCTCGATGCAGACCGCCCCTCCATTTTCGAATGTTGGTGAAAGAAGTTCCAACTCGCCTTCCAAGTCTGCAATGCGTTTGGCGCCCGGGGAAGCCGCTGATAGCTGCAAGCTTGCGCAGCGCGTTCTGAGGGGTCGGGGGTCCCACCATCCCCTTACCGCAGAAATACTCCAGTCCCCGGTGCTGGACCAACCGGCCGACGGGTTCTCGCCTTCGGGCAGTGTCAAATCAGTTCCCATGTTGTCCACCGCTCGAAGCACCTTTACTTTGAAAATAGCTACTTTGGTGACAAGCGCTTCGCCGGTAAAATCGATCCAGATTCTGCACCGGCCTTGCGCGCCGGCAGTCTGTGAAATGCCGGAAACTCGTGTCGTTACCACAGCCGGAATGCCGGCGGCTTTGGTCGTGCTCGTTTGGCCCAGCAGGATGGATGCGCACAGTGCCGATACGAGCAAGCTCCCTATGCACAGAGCGGCATTTGTTGCTGCTTTCTGGCGCAGCCGGTTATCCGTCAATTCATCCGCCGTGCTCATTGCAACGGAAGCAGCCGAGTGTGGTGAATGGTTCAGGGGCGTGGTGGACACTTTGCGATTGAACCGGGCTGGGTCCACCCGGGGCGCAGGATTAGAGTTTAAATTATTCGTCCGTTCCTGCGGTGCGTGGTGCCTTATGGGCCAGCCGATGTCGTTCAGGGCGGGCATCACAGGGAAGTTGCATAGGTCGCGGCTGTGAGGCAAACAAAAATCTTTGGTTGATCAAACGCCCCGTGGACAGGTTGCAGTGGACAGGTTCGACAACTTCGAGCATGATAAGAATCGGCTCGCCAGCCATTGTTTTGACTAATGACGCGTTCGGACATGAAATCCGGGAAGCCGCGCAACGCAGCGTGGGTATTAGGGTTTTTGCTTGTGCTTTTGATTGCCGGCTTTGCGGCGGTTGTGATTGCGTTTGGCCGTTCTGAAGATGGGCGGCAGACCGCCTCTTTGAGCAAGCCACTGTCGGGAGATCCCGCATACGCCGGGTCGGCAAGCTGCCGCGAGTGCCATCCGAAATTTCACGAGTTGTGGTCCACATCGTTTCACGGGCTTGCCCTGCAGCCTTACACCCCGGAGCTGGCGAAGAAGCTTACCCCGCAGACTCATCCGATTGTTGCGGGCAAGTACACCTTCCAGGCGGACATCAAGCGGGGGGTGGTGGTTGAGCGGGGTCCGGGCGGGACAGCGGAGTACAAGATGGTGCAGGCGACCGGGGGGAAGAACGTGTTTTACTTTTTGACGCAGATGGAGCGGGGCTGGCTGCAGACCCTGCCGACGGCATATGACGTTCGCCGGCAGGAGTGGTTTGACACGACGGCCAGCGCCGTCCGGCATTTTGGGGGAGGGGAAACGGACCAGGCCTTGTATTGGAAAGACCGACCGCTCACGTTCAACACATCGTGCCACGGGTGCCATGTGAGCCAGCTTGAGAAGAACTACGATCTTGCGAGTGACAGTTACCGGACGACGTGGGCGGAGGCGGGGATCAATTGCGAGACCTGCCACGGGCCCGGGGAAGAGCATGTGAAACTCTTTCAGAACTGGCCGACCAACAAGCCGCCGCCGACGGACATAAAGCTGATCGTGACGCGGAAGCTTTCGACCGAACAGCGAAACGACATGTGCGCGCCGTGTCACGCCAAGATGTCGCCTATTACGGCGTCATTCAGCCCTGGAGACCGGTATTTTGACCACTTCGATCTCGTGACCCTCGAGAATGCGGATTTTTACCCGGATGGACGGGATCTCGGGGAGAACTACACGTTTACCCTGTGGCGGATGAATCCATGCGCTGAATCCGGCAAGCTGGATTGTGTTCACTGTCACACATCGAGCGGGCGGTACCGATTTCATGAGCCGGCGAAGGCGAACGACGCATGCATGCCTTGCCACAAAGACAAGGTGGAGAACGCGCCCGCCCACACGCACCATCCCGAGGGCACCGTGGGCAACCACTGTGTTTCGTGTCACATGCCCATGACCGAGTTTGCGCGGATGCGCCGCAGCGATCATTCGGTGCGTCCGCCCGCGCCATCGGCCACCATCCGGTTCGGCTCGCCCAACGCGTGCAATATCTGTCACACGAACGAGACGCCGCAATGGGCGGACAAGCACGTGCGCGAGTGGCGCCAGCGCGATTACCAGAAGCCGATCATCGAGGTTGGCGAGTTGATCGATGCGGCGCGGAAGGGGCGATGGTCAAGGCTGCCGGAGATCCTTGCCTACGTGGAGGCTCGCGATCGAGGCGAAGTGCCCGCCGCCTCGCTGGTGCGCCTGCTGGCGAATTGTCCCGAGGAATCAAAGTGGGCGGTGGTGCGGCGCGTGACGCTGCGAGATCCGTCTCCACTGGTGCGGGCCGCAGCGGCGGATCTGCTTGGGGCGCGGTTGGATGCGGCGGCCATCGAGACCCTGGCGGCGGCGGCGGCTGATGATTTCCGGCTGGTGCGTGTTCGCGCGGCGTCCGCGCTGGCATCCGCCTCCGAGGATCAAATCCCGGCGAAGGCGAGGGAACAGGTCCGAGCCGCCACGGCGGAATATATCTCGTCAATGCAAGCCGTCCCTGACGATATGGCGGCCCATTATAACTTCGGCAACTATCACATGAGCCGCGGTGACATGGAGAAGGCATTGGCGGAGTTTCAAATTGCGATGCGACTTCAGCCCGAGGCCCTGCCGCCCTACGCAAATGCGGCGCTGGTTTATAATGCGCTGGGCCAAAACGACAAAGCCGAAGCGAGTCTCCGGAAGGCCCTGAGCCTGGAGCCGACAAACGCCTCTGTGAACCTGAACCTGGGCATGTTGCTGGCTGAGATGCAGAAGCTGCCGGAGGCGGAAAAGGCATTACGCGCGGCATACAAATCCGACACGAATATGGCCCAGGCAGCCTACAACCTGGGGCTGCTGGTTTCGTCTGAGCGCCCGAAAGAGGCGCTGGAGTGGGCGGCGCGCGCCGCGGCGTTGCGTCCCGGCGAGGCCAGGTATGCCTATGCGCTGGCATTATTCCAGCATCGGCAGGGCAAGAGCGCAGAGGCAACCGCCACACTCGAGAAGCTGATGACCGGGCCTTGCGACCACCTGGAATCCTACGTGCTGCTTGGACAGCTTTACGAGCGCGCGGGGGAAGCATCTAAAGCGGCGTCGGTATATCGCAAAGCGGCTGGAAACGGACAGATTCCCGAGGAGGCGCGCGCCGCACTCAGGCAGCGCGCGGAGATCGTCGAGAAAAAGCAATGACGTTGGCGTCGGGCGGAGTTCGTCAGCTTGCGGAGCCGTTTTTGCCGGCAGGGCGTGTGGATGACGCGCAAGCGTGGAATGGTTGGTGACTGAGAGCCTTTGCAGAACGGTGCGTCGTGTCGGGGTGCGAGCGGGGATAGGGCGATTCCCTTGCAGTCTATGAATATGAGCTGTTTGCCTGGAGGCTTTGGTTCTTTAATGCCGGGTAAAATTCTGTTACCTTGATGCTGCTGATGAAACTTTCGTGTGCGCATTTCTCGATTGTGATGTGTTTTGTGGCGACGGCGGGCGGCGCGCAAACGGTGCCGGACCAGATTGACGCGATTCTTTCCCGATCAACGGTATCTGCCAACTCGTGGAGCATCCTTGTTGAGACGCTGGATGGTTCCACCACGTTTTATGCGCGGAATCCGGATACGGGCCTTGCGCCGGCTTCGAACACGAAACTTTTCACGACGGCGGCGGCGTTTGGGCTGCTGGGAACGAATTACGCATTTCAGACGAGGGTGTATGCCAATGGCGTGATCGCAAACGGGGAGCTTGCGGGCGACCTGAATCTCGTTTCAGAGCACGACATTACCTGGAACACATCGGTTTTTTCGGGGAACGCCCGGGCGGCTTTGGACCGGATCGCCGCGCAACTGAAGGCGAAGGGTTTGTCGAGCGTTACCGGGTCTGTTCAATGTTACGGGCTATGCGCCTACAACCTGGGTTCTACCGATTACCTCACCGGCAAGAGCACCGCCGGTCGAAATGCCGACGCTGCCGTGGCATTCAACGCGGCGCTGAACGCGCAGGGCATCAGCACCACCGGAACCACTGCGGGGCAAACCGGATTTAACCCTCCCGGAACGCTGTTTCACACCCATCTCTCCACGGAAATGACGTATGGCGGCCAACCGCTGCGATTGGGCGTGGCGTGCATACCGTTGAACAGAGTGAGCCACAATGTGATGGCGGACGGCCTGTGCCGTCACCTGGGATGGAAACTGACCAACGCAGACAGCTATAGCGGTGGGGCGGGTCAAATCATTCGGTGGCTGCGCAACTCGGCGGGCCTGAGCACCAATGGAATCGTCATGAATGATGGCTCCGGGCTTTCCAGCAACAATCGTTTCACCGCGAGGCACTGCGTGATGCTGACGCGCTATATGCTCCCGGCGTTTCCATCGTGGGAAGGCACCCTGCCGGTTGGTTGTGTGAGCGGAACCATCAGCAGCCGGTTTTGCGGAACGGATGCCTCGGGGCTTGTGAAAGCCAAGACGGGCTCGTTGAGTGTTTCCATTGCCTTGAGCGGGCTGGTGGATAACAAGCACGACGGCCGCCGGATCCTGTTTTCTTTTCTGTCGAACAAGAGTTCGATTAACCAGAGCGAGACGCGGCAGGCGATGGACGATTCGGTCGTGGTGCTTGCGGGCCGGGCGATGCCGATCTCGCCCCGGCTGCAATTTGTCAGGAGCGGTCCGGGCGGCGTCACCGTTGCGTGGTCGGATGAGGAGTTTATCCGGACGGGCTACCGTGTATATACGAGCCCTGATGGGGTTACCTTTGGCGCGCCGATCGCGGTTTCCGCCAATACGCATTCACTGGGATTGGCGGGGATTGCTGATGGCGAGAGCCGATTCGTGAAAGTCTCGGTGGTGAGTGCAGGGGGCGAGAGCAAGCCTTCCCGGATCTATGCGGCCAGGCCTTTTGAGTCCGGTACGCAGGTGCTGGTTGTGGATGGCAACGATCGGTGGCAGTTTCAACGAACGGAGAATCCCGGGACGACCAACCACGCATTTGCGGCGGTCGCGGCGCGAAGCCTTGGCGGGATTGGTTTTGACACCGCGCATCACACCGCGGTGATGGATGGCTCTGTGGGGCTGACGAATTACCCGGCGATGATTTGGTTGCTGGGTGAGGAATCGACGGCGGATCGGACCTTCGACACGCAGGAGCAGGCGCTCGTGACTGAATACCTTGCGCGCGGCGGCAACCTGTTTGTTTCGGGTTCCGAGATTGCGTGGGATCTGGACCGTGATTCCGGTCCGGGGACGGCTGATCGCGAGTTTATACGGACGCAATTGAAAGCGTCCCTGGGCGGGAATGCGAACGACGATGCCGGCACCTATGCTTTTGGTCCGGCAGCCGGGGCGGCTTTCAGCGGAAACGCGGCCAGCGGTTTCGACAACGGGACGCGGGGGACCTACAATGTGGATTATCCGGACATCCTCGTGCCGCAAAACGGCAGCACTTCGGCGTTGACTTATGTTGGCGGACTGGGCGGCACTGCCGCCGTGCAACACGCCGGATCCGGCAATGGGGGGCGGGTGGTCTTCTGGGGATTTCCGTTCGAGACCATTACCAACGGGCCCGCTCGCGACGCTTACATGAGTGATGTGCTGCGGTTTTTCGACATCCTGGAGCGACCGATGCTGTTTGCGCCGGCGGTCATGCCTGGCGGCCAGACGGTGAATATCTCGTGGTCGAGCTATTCCGGGCTCAATTACCGCCTGGAGTATAAAGAGGACCTTTCAGACTCGTCCTGGACCGCACTGGGCACCGCAGTGACTGCGACCAATACTATTTGCTCGAAGCTGGATGCCCTCACTGCGGGCAGGCGTTTCTACCGGGTAGCGTTGGTGCATTGACGCCCGATTCCCGAGCGACCGGCGAAAAGCCCGGCAGTTGATCAGAATTCGAACGTCACATCGCTGAGCCGGGAGGCAATTTCGGCGAGGATGCGCTGTTCCTGCTGTTCCCCGCGCGCCGCGAAGGTGACGCTAAAGCGCAGGGATGGGAGCACATCATCCCAGGGCACGGTGGAAATGAGTTTCTCGGTGATCAGCCATTGAGAGACTTCCTCGGCGTTTGCGAAGGGAATGCGCTCGCCGGACTTGCGGACGGCGGCCACCGGGGCATCCACGTAGAGGAAGAAAGAGCCTTTGGGTTTGTTGGCGCGGAAGCCGCGCTGCCGCAGGACTTCGACAAGGCCGCTCATGCGCCGGGAGTATTTTGCGGCGATCTGGACGGTGATTTCCGGGTGGTTAAAGCCGTAAGCTGCGGCGTGCTGCACGGCGAGGAACTGGCCGGAGTCCGTGTTATCCTTGACGTCGCCGTAAGCTTTCACGAGCAGCTCGTTTCCGGCGACGAAGCCGATGCGCCAGCCGGTCATATTGAACGTCTTGCTGGCGGAATGCAGCTCGATGCCGACGTCTTTAGCTCCGGGCGTGGCCAGGAAACTCAGTGGCTTGCCCTCAAAGACCAGCGCTGCATAGGCCGCGTCATGAACGACCACGATTCTGTTTTTTTTGGCGAAGGCGACGACCTCCGCAAAAAAATCGGGCGTGGCGCTGGCCCCGGTGGGGTTGTTTGGATAATTGAGCACCAGGACCTTTGCGCATTGCAACACCTCCGCGGGGATCGAATGCAGGTCCGGCAGGAACGCGTTTTGTGCCGAGAGCGGCAGATTATGGACCTTGCCTCCGTAATACCTGGCGTGCGTGCCGAAAACGGGGTAGCCCGGGGTGGTCATCAACACGTAATCGCCCGGGTTGATCAGGGCGGCCGGGAGAATGGACAGAGCGGCCTTGCTGCCGATCGAATGCATGACTTCCGTGTTGGGGTTGATGTCCCGGACACCGCAGACCATATCGAGGTAGCGCGCGGCGGCGGTCTTGAGAACGGCGTCGCCGTTGTCTGCGTAGCCCCTGTTTTCGGGCTTGCGCGCCTCGGTGCAGAGAGATTCCACCACCTCCGGAAACGCCATTTCGTCCGGCTCGCCGACACCGAGGTCGATGATCTCCGCGCCCGGATGCGCCTGCATGGCCGCCCGCTTCGCGCGCTTGATCTTCTCGAATTTGTAGATGGCGGTGGACTTGCCGTAGTTGCGCCCGCCGATCCGTTCGGCAAAAAGCTCTTGTATGTAGGATTCAGACATAATTCAGGCCGGCTCACTTTTGGAATAACCCCCAGCCGGGCATCGGAAATTATGAAAACCGGGCCATGATCGCAAGGCTGAGCGACGCCGAAGCGCGCCAGGGGGTTGTGCCTTCTGCATGGCCGGGCAGGGGGCGGGCAGAATATGGGCGTCGTGTGGGGGCAGGGGTCAGGAAACCGTTTTTTTCTTTTCCGAGATCAGGAAAGACAAACCTGCAGCGACCAGGAGAAGCACACCTGAGGTGACGAATGCGGCTGTGTAATTTCCATTGAGGTCACGAATCCTGGCGCCGAGAATCGGCCCGAACACACCGGCCACCCCGAAGGCCGTGAAAAGGATTCCGTAATTCACGCCCAGATTCTTCAGGCCGTAGGAATCTGCCGTTGAAGAGGGCATTAGCGTGAAGATGGCTCCATAACAGATTCCTGTGAAGGCGGCTCCGAACATCACCATCTCCGCAGTGCGGTATGTGGAGAACAGGAACATATTCACCGCTTGCAGCGTGAAAGCCAGGGCCATGGTGTTGCGACGGCCTATGCGGTCGGAGACATAACCGCTGAGAATGCGACCGATCGTGTTGAAAACTGCGAGCATGGCGATGGGCATGAAGCCCCACTTCATCCCGGCCTGTTCTTTGGCAATGATCGCCACGTGCATGATGATCATGAGGCCGGCGGAGGCGGACATGACGAACATGACCCAAAGAAGGTAAAAGCGGGGTGTGCGCAGCATATCCTGCCAGTCGGCATCCATGCCGGCATGGGCGGTTGGGGTGGCGGGCGAAGCGGTGGCGGCGGGGCCCGGGTCGGCGAGGCCTGAAGGAGAGTAGCCTGACGGGGGATTTCTGAGGACCTGGCTGAGCAAGGCGAGTAGGATGACCGACCCGATGCCGAGGTACAGCATTGTTTGCGGGATGGTATGGCGAGTGAGCAGGAACTCGGTGAGGGGTCCGACATAGACGGCGGCGATGCCGACCCCGCTCACCACCAGGCCAGTGACGAGCCCCTTTCGTGCGGGGTGAAACCACTTGATGACAGGAGGGGTGGTGGCGGAATAGCCGAGGCCAATGCCGATACCGCCCACCACGCCGAAGGCGATGGTCATGCCCAGGGGGGAGTTCACAAACGCGCATGCGATCATGCCCAGTCCCAGGCAGCAGGAAGAGAGAGCGACCAGGCGGGGGCCGATTCTGTCCTGCAACCGTCCGGCAAAGATCATGGTGATTGCGAACGTTGCGGTTGCGAAAGTGAACGGGAGGGAAGCCTGAGTTTTCGTCCAGTCCCACTGGCCGACGAGCGCCTTGGCGATGACACCCCAGGCGTAGAGAGAGCCGAGGACCAGATTAAGGCCAAGGGCGGCCAGCAGCACGGTCCAGGCCCGCAGGTCCTGAGAGTGTTTTTGTTGCATAGAGTCCATGGCCTGAGCAGGTTCTGAAAGCGTGGGGAACTTCACAAGAATATTGTTTTGCGATGCGTTTTACGGTATATTGGGGCAGTGAACCGGCTGACAAAGCGGGAACAAGTGGTGCTTTTGGCGGCAATCAGTGCGCTGTTGCTTTGGTGCGGAATGCAAGCGTTTCGCACGACACACCCGCGTGTAGCCGCCGCCGAGCCGGTCGAAATACAAGATGCAAGACATTAGCTTTGAAGAGGCTCTGGACCGAATTGTGGGCCGGGATCCCCGCTACTCGCGGGACGCCTACTTTTTCGTCAGGGAAGCGCTGGATTACACCCAGAAGCAGATAGCAAAGGACCGGCGCGGGCGCACGCGGCACGTGACCGGCGGCGAGTTGCTGGGGGGCATTCGGGACTACGCACTGAGCCAGTATGGGCCGATGACGATGACCGTGCTCGAGGAGTGGGGAGTGCGGCATTGCGCGGATTTCGGGGAGTTGGTGTTCAACATGGTTGAGGGAGAACTCCTGGCCAAGACGGAGCGGGATTCCCGTGCGGACTTTCAGAATGGATATGACTTTTACGAGGCTTTTCGCGCGCCGTACCTGCCCCCGAGTAAGAGCAGGGCGACGAAACCCCGGGTTACTGCCCCTTCCGGCAACTGACGCCGCCGCGTGAATTCGAAACTGAGTTCCCCGAGGCGGGCTGAGATTCCGCCCATACCCCCCGGCACATCGCTGACCACGCTGGAGAACGGCCTGGTGATCATTGTCCGTGAAGATCACAGCGCGCCGGTGGTTTCCGCGCAGGCGTGGTGCATGAGCGGCAGCGTTCACGAGGGCAAATGGATGGGCGCGGGCCTGTCTCATGTGCTGGAGCACATGCTCTTCAAGGGGACATCGAGCCGGCCCGGGAGCCGGATCGACCAGGAGGTGCAGGAGGCGGGTGGCTACATGAATGCCTACACTTCCTTTGACCGCACCGTTTATCACATAGACGTGCCCAGCACCGGCGCCCGGACTGCGATTGATATCCTGTGCGACATCATGCAGAACGCGTCCCTGCCGGCGGAGGAGTTGGAAAAGGAGAAGCAGGTCATCGTTCGGGAGATGGACATGAACGTGGATGATCCGCAGCGCCGCGCCAGCCGCAGGTTATTTGAGACGGTCTATACCCGAAGCCCCTTCCGGTACACCGTTATTGGCTATCCTGACGTATTTCACACCGTTTCTGCGGATGACATCCTTGCGTATTATCGCGAGAAGTACGTTCCGAACAATGTGTTCTATGTTGTGGCCGGGGACGTTCAGAAAGGGGAGGTCGTCGAGCAGATCCGGCGGGCCTATGCGAATTCCAGGAGCAAGCCGCTGGCTCCGCTGGTGATTCCGGAAGAACCGATCCAAACCGGCCCGCGCGAAGAGATTGAAGAAGCTCCGATCGAGCTTGGTTACGCTCACCTGGCCTGGCATGTGCCGGACGTGCGGGATCCCGATGCGCCGGCGCTGGAGATCCTGGCCGCGCTTCTTGGGAACGGACGCAGCTCGCGGCTCTATCGCAGAGTGCGGGAGGAGAAAGGTCTTGTGCACTCGATCAGCGCGTGGACCTACAGTCCTGGCGGGCAGGGATTGATGGGCATCAGCGCGACGATTGATCCTGGCAAGTTCGGGCCGGCGCGCGATGCCATCCTGGCCGAGGTGGAACATCTCCGGAGCGAACCTGTTTCTGCCGGAGAATTGGCCAAGACCGTGAAGCAGTTCCTTTCAGCCACGCTGGCTTCGCGAAAGACGATGCAGGGCCAGGCGCAGGACCTTGGGGGATGTTGGATTTCGACGGGGGACTTGAACTTTTCCGAGAGATTTCTTGAAGCGGCCAGGGGGACGACTCCGGAAGCCGTGTTGAGGGCGGCGCAGAAGTATTTGGACCCTGCGAGGCGCACTCTTTATTGCCTTTTGCCATCGGGGACGTCCCCGAAACAGTTTTCTGAGGTCGCGCGGGCAACCGACTCGCGGATTGAGAAAGTGGAACTGCCGAACGGCCTGCGATTGCTGTTGAAAGAGGACCATCGCCTTCCGTTTGTGGATATGCGCGCGGTCTTTTGCGGTGGCGTGCTGCACGAGGCCGCGGAAAAAAACGGCATCACGCAGCTTTCGGGAAGGATGCTGCTCAAGGGCACAGAAAGGCGCTCGGCGGAGGAAATTGCGAGCACGATCGAGGAAGTTGGCGGAAGCATCGAGAGCTACGGGGGAAACAACTCGTTTGGGGTCAACATCGAGGTGCTCGGAACAGATTCTGCGACGGCAATGGATGTGCTGAGCGACGTGCTTCTGCACCCCACCTTCCCGTCCGAGGCGCTTGAGCGCGAGCGCGAAGTGCAGTTGGCGGGCATTCGCGCGCAAAGGGATCACCTGCTGCAAAGCGCGTTCAAGGCGATGAGGCAGGCGCTTTTTGACGGACGGGGCTACGGGATGGATACGTCCGGCACGGAAAGCGCGGTTGCCTTGCTCACGCGAGAGGACCTTGTGAACCTGCACACGCGACTGGCTGTGCCGAACAACTGTGTGCTTTCCATTTTTGGAGACATTGACCGTCGTGCGTTGATGGAGGCGGTGTCGGGGGCATTTGGACAGTGGCAGCCCGGGACGCGGGCGGTTTGTCCGAGACATGTGCCCGTGCGGTCTGTCCGGCGTGTGAGTGAAGAGAGAGACAAGAAACAGGCGGTGATCGTGTTGGGGTATCCCGGTCTCACCCTTGATGATCCGCGGCGGTATGCGCTGGATTTGCTGCAGGAAGCGTGCAGCGACCTGGGGTCGCGTTTGTTTCTACGGATTCGGGAAGAGCTGGGGCTGGCGTATTTTGTGGGTGCGCAGAACTTCCTGGGCATTTGCCCGGGCTACTTCGCATTTTATGCGGGGACCCTGCCCGAGAAGGCCTCGCTGGTGGAGGAGGAACTCAAGAAAGAAGCCGGGTTGCTGCGGTCTGACGGGCTAACGCGAGAAGAGCTCGACCGTGCCAAGGCCAAGGTTATTGGACAGCGAAAGATCGCCCGGCAGGATCTCGGGCACCGGGCCATGACGGCTGCGTTGGATGAGCTGTATGGCCTGGGTTATGACGCCTCGGACAACGAGGATGCGAAATACGAAGTCGTGACGCTCGACGATATCCGCGAGGCGGCGCGCGTCCAATTCGATCCCGGGGCGCACGTTGTGAGCATTGCGGGCCAGCCTGCACCCTGAACCGGGCTTGCCGCGGATTCCCGGGTGTGCCGGTGAGAGCTACGATCCTGCGGTGTCGCTCAGGCGGCTTTTGCGCGCGCGGCTGGCGCCCTCTTTGGCCGGGTGTTTCTGGTACGGGGAGTGGAGATTGAAGTAAATGCCGCAAAGAGGCCTTGGGCCGTCCGTCTGGCTGAGGATCACGGTGATGAATTTGTCCAGGGCGATACCATGCCGGAGCTGCGGACCGCGGGTTTCGAAGGCGTTGATAGCCTTGTTGATCAGGGAGAGCAGGGCAGTGGCGAACTCATCGGGAGTCTTTTGGATGCAAACGATGTACTTGTCGTAGGCATCCAGAGCTTGCTTTATCTCCTGTCGAAACAAATCAGCGGTCACTAGTTCAGGCTATCATCGCCGGTGCCGGATGGAAAGAAAAACTAAAGAAAATGCATCCTGCATCCTGCGCTATAGCCGTCCCCTGCGGGCGCTGAATAAGGTCTTCCCGGAGATAATGCGGGGATAAGCGCTGTGGGGGGTATTTTCCGGGTTGGCTGGCCACATGAGCAAAACTTAAGCATTTTGCCCTCACAAAAAATGTCCACATTTTAGCAACACCAGTGTAGTAGAACCTTGCGGTAGAAGCTACGGTGCTGATAGCTGTGGAACCACTGGTAGAGCAAAATAGCGGGTCAACCTCTTTTGAGAAGAAGAAGAGGCTGTCCGTGCGTGGAGCGCCGCCGATCGCAGATCCGGAGGCGGCGTTTGGCACGCCCAGGGATTTCCTTGAGAACCAGTTTGTTTACGCTGTGGTGAGCGCCCGGGCACGGGGGTTGTGCGTGGGTGTGAACCTTTCGCCGGACAAGCTGTGCAACTTCCGCTGTATTTACTGCGAGGTGCATCGTAACGGGGATGTTCCGCAAACGTTGGACGTGGACGTCATGGCGGATGAGCTGAGGCAAACCCTGACACTGGTGCTTTCGGGCCGGCTGCGCGAGCGGCAGGGCTATCATGCATTCCCGGACGAACTGCTCCAGCTTCGGCATGTGGCGCTCAGCGGCGAGGGGGAACCTACCCTGTCCCCGTTTTTCAAGGAGGCCATTCAAGCTGTGGTGCATATTCGAGCCATGTGCGGGTTCCCGTTCTTCAAGCTGGTGCTGCTCACCAACGCCACCGGGCTGGATCTGCCGCATGTGCAGCAAGGGTTGAAGTATTTCACCCTGAGCGATGAAGTGTGGGCAAAGCTTGACGGGGGAACGCAAACCTACCTGAACAGGGTAAATCGTTCGGAAGTGCCCCTGGAGAAGATTCTTTCCAATATTGTAATGCTCGGACGGCAGCGGCCGGTGGTGATTCAAAGCCTTTTCCCGGCGATCAATGGCGAAGAACCGTCCCTGGAAGAGGTCGAGCAATACGCGAACCGGCTCAACGAGATCAAGAGGGCAGGCGCGGAGATCAGCATGGTCCAGATTTACTCGGCCAACCGTCCCTCGATCAGCGCCGGCTTCGGGCATCTGCCTCTGAAAGCGCTGTCCAGGATAGCGCAGAGCGTGCGATTGGCGACGGGCCTTCCTGCGGAGGTATTTTAAGTTCCAACGGGAGGCCGATGGTGGCTTTGCAGTGCAAAATGCTTGCTTGCAACAATTTGCGATTGATGTCAAGCGACCAAAAGACTTTATCCACCGTGTTTGCCTTGACCTTCCGTCCCCCAACGATAAGCTCTTAGCGTTTTCGCACGCGCATGAAGCGCGGCGCGGCTAACTTTTTCTATGACCGAAGGATATTGCGTCAAATGCAAAGCCAGGCGGGAGATAGTGGATGCAGTCGAGGAAACCATGAAGAACGGCCGCAAAGCGATCAAAGGCAAATGCCCGACATGCAGCACGGTCATGTTCAAGATTTTGGGTGGCAAGGCGGCAACGCCTGAGCAACCTGCCCAAACTCAGGAAAATCCCGAAAAGCAGTAAGGAAACCTGTTATTTATGGCCCAGGAACTTGGATACGTCATCATCACCCCTTACTCTCTGTACAAATCACGTACAGGAGGCATTCTCAGCCGGTTGCTCATCCGCACCGGGTTGGAGCTTGTCAGCGCGCGCATGTTCGCCCCGAGCGAGGAGCTCATTCGGCGCTACGCGGCACAGATTATTACCGCGACTGATCCGCAGGAGCGGCGCATTCAACAGATGATCCATGATTACATCGTGCGGAACATCGGGCCGGATCCGAAGACGGGTCGGCGCCGGCGCGCGATGGTGGTTCTTCTGAAGGGTGAAGATGCGGTGTGCAAGACGCGGGACGTGGTGGGGCACATCAGTCCTGAGCGACGGGGTGGCGAGACCATTCGGGACACGTATGGCGACCTGATCATGGACGAGGAGGACGGCTCGGTGACCTATTTTGAGCCTGCGGTGCTGGCCGCTCCGAATGTGGAAGAGGCGCGGAGGAAGCTGACCCTTTGGGCGGAGTACTCGGACAAAGACGGCGGGGTGTTGGAGGATGTGATCGCCTACCAGCCCAATGAGAAGCCGCAGCGCACCCTGGTGCTGATCAAGCCCGAGAACTTCCGGTTCCCTACGGGCCGTCCCGGCAACATGATTGATTTCTTTTCCCGGACGGGTCTTTTTATTGTCGGGGCGAAGGTTCATCGGATGAGTGTGGCACAGGCTGTTGAGTTTTATGGTCCTGTCAGGGAAGTGCTGCGGACCAAGCTGAAGGGGATGGTGGCATCCAAAGCCAAGGCGGTGCTTGAGAAGGAGTTCGGGTTCAAGATTGAGGAGGACGTTGAGAAGCAGCTTGGAGATGTCCTGGGCCGGCCTTTTGGCGACAACCAGTTCGAGAACATCATTCGCTTCATGTCCGGGCGCGCTCCGTCCGAAGCCACACCCGAGGAAACGAAGCAGCCTGGCACAGAGAAATGCATTGCCCTGGTGTATGAAGGCGTTAACGCGGTTCAGAAGATCCGGGACGTGCTCGGGCCAACAGATCCCTCGAAGGCGCCCCCGGGTTCGATCCGGCGCGAGTTTGGCTCGACCGTAATGGTCAATGCCGCCCACGCGAGCGACTCTGAAGAAAATGCCCGCCGCGAGATGAAGATCGTGAATGTCGGCGAGAACAATTTCCGGAAAGTGGTCGAGGAGTGCTACGGCAAGTAGCGGCTTCGGGCGAAGATTGGCTGAGAAAACGGTGTGTTTCATGGCGGATGCAGGCGATGGTCGCGCCGTTTCCTTTCATGTTGGGCATTCGCATCTTGATCCTGCGATCGTTCTGGCTTATTAATGTGGTCTGTCGGAGCGTAGCTCAGCCTGGTAGAGCACTTGGTTTGGGACCAAGACGCCGCAGGTTCAAATCCTGTCGCTCCGACCATTTTTTTCTTGAGACCCCAATATAGCGTTGTATTCCGAGGCATCCACAATCATCGCAGCGCCTTGAGCAGGGCGCCCTGTTCGGGTTTGTTAATAGCTTTTCATCGGGGCTAATTTCCTGTAATACA
>ERZ1645192.705-NODE-705-length-27834-cov-10.500810_pt1 | contig 27834 bp, 26 predicted proteins | sample MGYA00575354_ERZ1645192 | MGnify/ENA primary metagenome ERZ1645192 (study PRJEB40844, sample SAMN11349763) | freshwater sediment metagenome | isolation source: river sediment | host: Sediment | place: India: Faizupur Khadar , New Delhi | collected 2017-02-21 ... | reverse complement strand
ACCGCTGAAAGCTAAAATTATCCACGAATTTTTATCGAATAACAATATCTCACTTATTGTTTCAGGGCAATTTTTTTACCTGAAACGATATGATTTTTAAGAAGACGGAAGACCGAAGACAGAAGACCATAAGACCTGAACGACCTGCACGACCTGCACGACCTGCACGACCGTACAATTAACTCCGATGAATACCCTGTCGGGCTAATACATCAAATGCATTTTCTTCTTTTCCCTCCACCCTGCCTGATTTTCATATTCCACAAAATAGATTTTCAGATCTGCCTGATTCTCATACTCGACGAAATAAATCTTTTTCTTTGCCTGGTTGGCATACTCTGTAAAGAACCACTTACCGTCATTTTCCCCTGCCTGGTTCGCGTACTCCACCTTGTATACTTTTAAATCAGCCTGGTTTTCATACTTAACCACATAAACTTTTACATCAGCCTGATTCGGATATTCAACACTGTAGACTTTTTGCGCCGCAACAGCCACGGCAAGACTGAAAAACACCAGCATAATAATTATTCTCATCACTTTATGTTTTTTAGGTTTCAGCACGGAAAAGGTCCGGATTCTCCGGTCCCCTGAGTTGTTTTTACTGTTTTAATCTATCTTTAGTTAAGCAAAAAATGATCCAAACAGGATTTATGAACAAATCAATTTAAACCAATGTATCTGCTGATTGTTATCCGGAAAACAAATAAACAAGTTGGCAGTTGGCAGGATGCAGTTGGCAGTTGGTAGTAAGCAGTTGGCAATTACTGTATTCGGTATTCCCTGCCTGACTGACTGCATCAGCAGGCAGGCAGGGGTATTCGGTATTCGGTATGAGTCTTCGATCCCCTGCGGTTAACCAGTAACCAGCAACCAGTGAAACCCAAATGACTAAAAAAACCAACTCCCTCAGAAAAGAGGTGAACCGGATAAGGATTGTTTCAACAAAATGTGCAGGATGTTGTAGAACCGGTATCAGGAAAGCTTCAGAATACCGTTCTCAACCTTTTTTCCTGAGCCAGGTGAGATGGCTGACCACAAACCTGATATCACTCCAGGTAACCCTGTCGCCAAGAGCTTCTTTTACAGGTCCCATCCTGAAATCCTCAGTCCCGTCGAGGTGGCCGGAGATCAGATCGATTTTTTCCTGAGACAGGAATCTTTCAACCGGCAATTCGCCTGTACCCACGTAATATGAGAGATGGTTTTCGATAGTGCCGGTACTCAGGTTCCTTTCCTCTGCAATCAGGGCAACTTCCTTTCCTTTCATGAAAAGATCAAAGCTTACTTTTTTAGTATCTTCTCTTTCCTTTTTTGGTTTTTTCTTCTCAACAAGAGGGATATCGGGCGGTTCAATGTTTTCCTCCCTGCAATAAGAAGTTATTATTTCCAGTATCTCCTCACCGTACTGTTCCGATTTCCTTGTTCCCATACCCTTTACCTGCTTAAGGGCACGCATCGACTGAGGTAATAAATTCACCAGGTTGACCATAGTTTTCTGAGGCAATATCATGTAATGAGGCAGGTCCATCTCGCCGGCCATTTCATTTCGCCATCCCTTTAGCTGGTTCAACAATGCAGGATGCTTTACGACTCCGGACCTTTCCTCAGCCGAACCAGATCTGCGGGTCCTTGCTTCAGGAATCTCAATTGCCGCTTTTGCTCTTGCTTCCAGATACTTACCTGTCTCAAAACCTGTTCTGACAGCATTGAGGCAGGCAAGCTTTGTTACACACTCCTTTCGGGTCCGTTCCAGGGCTTCATTCGCTGATTTTCTCACTGTCCTGTTATCTGTTTCCACAGCGATGCCGGTCATTATGTCGCTCAGATCAGCTTCAATCTTTTCCGAAAAATACACTGCTGCTTTCTGTATACGCTCCTGCAGAGGAAGGTTAGTCTCAATATCAGGATCGCGTCTCAGAAAAATGTTGATCTGAAGCTGGAACTTTTCTGCAACCTCCACCAGACCGGTCCTGACAAGGGGTATAATGTTTCCAATCTTTTCGTGAGGATTTCCCAGGATGGCTTCACTGTTCTCGCTCAGTATTTTTTTGCAATAACTTAAAGAGTTTACAAGTGAAGCAAAATCGAAGAGTTCTGAAAGAAGCTGCCGCTGGTAAGTCTTCCTTGATTCATCAAGCTGGTTCCGGTCGGACTGTTTTCTGAGCGGGCTGCTTACGAATTCGGAAACAACCGGATTGTCAATAAGGCTTCGCCCGTTGATCCTGCTGCTCAGGACGAGTCCGTCGAGCGATCGGCAGCGGCTGAGTGCAACATAAACCTGTCCGTGGGCAAAGGCTGAACTCGCATCTATAACTGCCCTGTCGAAGGTAAGTCCCTGGCTCTTGTGGATAGTTATAGCCCACGCCAGTTTCAGCGGGTACTGGGTGAATGTTCCTATTACTGTCTCATCTATCTCCCTGGTCTCTTCATTAAGAGTGTACTTCATATTCTGCCACTCAGCCTTTTCCACCCTGATATCGCTTTCGTCGCCGGGGCATCTCACAACTATTGTGTCGTCCTCAAAAGATATGACCTTTCCGATTTTGCCGTTAAAGAACAGCCTGTCGCCCGACAGGTCATTTTTGATGAACATGACCTGTGCTCCCTTCTTCAGTTCCAGTTCGGTGGCGTTGGGAAAGGAGAGCTCAGGGAAATCATCCTTTACATGTGCCCTGAAGGAGTGAGTTTTACCGGACAGTTTTTCGAGCTTTGAATCGTTTATGGTCTGGGCCTGGTAATTATGAGTGGTAAGAGTGATGTACCCTCCTCGTGAATCAGGATCAAAATCAGGAATATACCGTTTATTAAGCTCGATGAGCACCTCCTGAGTCACGTTATTGTTGCGGATCTTGTTTAGCAGGTCGATAAAAGCCTGGTCGTCCTGCCTGAAGATATGTTTCAGTTCGATGGTTACAAAATCGGTGTTGCAGAGGGCTTTGCTTTCGAAGAAGAAGAATGACTGATAATACTGGCCGATAAGTTCCCTGTCTTCATCCCTGACAACGGGTGCAAGTTGCTGAAGGTCGCCTATCATAAGCAGCTGTACTCCGCCAAAGGGAAGGAGGCGGTTCTTGTATCTCCTCAGGGCGGAATCAATGGCATCAAGGGTATCAGCCCTTACCATGCTTATCTCATCAATAATAAGAAGATCGAGGCTTTTTATAATGTTGATCTTTTCCCGGCTCATTTTATATCCGGGTGGATCATTTCGTTCAGATTTTCCTGCATTGCCGCTTCCGGCGATGTAAAGAGAAGGTATGTAAGGGTGAAAGGGCAGTTGAAAGAATGAATGGATAGTTACTCCTCCCGCGTTGATTGCAGCCACGCCGGTCGGAGCGACAACTATCATTCGTTTAGGAGATTTAAGTTTCAGGCTCTTAAGGAAAGTTGTCTTACCGGTACCAGCCTTTCCGGTAAGGAAAATACTGCGGTTGGTAAACTGAACAAAATCGAATGCCAATTGAAGATCCTGGTTTATGACAGTTTCCATAGTAAAAGTGTTATTCAGCGAGAGACCGGAATCAAAGTTACAAAAGTATGTTTGAAAATATAAGAAATGCTGCTATAAAATTGAATTCCGTTTGAGTTCCAGGGCTTTCAGACGTCATGGCGACCCGGGCAGAAAAACGGACAATAACAGTATCAACGCAAATAAGTGTGCAGCCTGAGCGGGTATGGGACCTCTTCACCTCTCCCCTGCTTTTGTAAGCAAAGAAGAAATCCAGAAATTTCCGGTGATAGAAAATGAATAATTCCCACATTTGGATTTTAATTAAAACCTGGCAGCAATGCAAAGTGCAGAAAGTCTTAAAAAGAGAATTGAAATGGAAGAAACCTCTGATCTGAAGAGGGAATCTCCTTCCGGAACCTCAACGATCAAAGTGGGAGATGATTCCAATTCGAGTGAGATACTTGTCTTTACTTCCCTGTGCAATGTTTATAAAGTTCAGAAAAAGGAACTTATTGACAAGTTACAGGCTCTCCGGAAGATTGATCCCGAACCTGATGAAAGGCCTGTTTATCTTACAGGAGAGAAAAGATATAAGGGCTTTTTGATCGTGGCATTCGAAAATGGTAAGATCGGAAAGATTTCCATGGAAAGTTTTAAAACCGAGTACACAAGGAAAAAACTCAGGAATGCTTTTAACAGTGAATCCCGTCTGATCTTTATTGAACACGTCGAACATGATATTGACCTGGTTGCCATGAGCAGTATAAAAAAGGTGGTATTGTTCAACACTTCGCTAATCAATCCGGTCGAAAGCAGGACAACAAAGGGCGTACAGGTTATGAAACCGAAGGCCGGCAGTTCAATGATAAAGGTTAAGAGGCTCGAGAGCGTAAAGTTTACTGATCCTGAGTATTATCGCAGGAACGACTCATTAAATGCAATCGGATTTTACCTGAAGCCGGGTGATGAGATCTGACACCCGGCTGACATCCAGCGTTCTGCTATTTCCTTTGCCATGTGCCATCGACTGACATCTCTTTTAAATCGACAGTTGCATTCCATTTATAAGTAGCCGGCCATTTCCGGAACGAACGGACGATGCCGGTAAATACCTTGAAACTGAACGGTATATTATGAGGTTCCCATTTTTTTGTGACATCAAACTCAATATAAACCTTGCTGTCAACCCTCAACAATGAGTACCTGCCTCCGAAAAGCACCTCGCCGGAGACGGCATATTGCCAGGAGCCTTTAACTTTTTTATTCTCCTGCAAGGTCAGAAGGTTTGGGAAACCACTCATGAATTTCAGCTCAATTTTGTCAGACTTCGAGTCGACCCAGCAGCTTTGAACTTCTTTATCCCCGTTAAAATGAAGGCTCATATTTCCGGTTCTGACTATACCGGTTGAAATATTTTCAAGAACACATGGTCTTGTTACAGATGCATTTATTTCACCGATGACAAGACTGGAAGCATAACGCATGAGATATACCTTATGTCCGTCTCTTGAGATTGGAAAGTTAGCCGGAGTAAGTTCCCTCTCTCCAATTGTAACTCTGACGGTTGTTCCTTCTCTTCTCACGAAATCGAATTCCTTCATATATACCGCGAAAAGCTTGCCGGGATCCTTTACATTATTTCCCACCGGAGCAAGAAACGGAAAGGGATGAATGTTCTGAGTGTTTTCCTTAATAAGTATTTTAACATTACGCCCGGTTTTATCTTTAAAAGCAATATCAATATCAACTCCATTTTCCGACATGTCAAATCTTGAAGGCGACATAAGAGTCTCAGCCGTATAACCAAGTCCATCGCCAATTTTGAATGTCTTCTCATCAAAACTGACACCCGGTTCATAGTAAACATCTACCTTATTGTCTTTTCTGTACATAAGAATTTTCAAACCCTTACCCGTGGCACCGTCAAATAATTGCGGTTCAATTCCCTCGTACTCGGGATCATCCTTAAAACTGGCGACAAGCAGGCGTCTCATTGGTTCTTCATTTAAGGTAAAAGGAAAAACAAACATGCTGCATGTTATCAGGTTCTGATAATTTTCCTCTGCAGTCTGGGAATACGCTGTCGCGCCCGCAAGAAACATAAGAGCTATGGGCAAAGTATGAACCAGGGATGACTTCCCCTCCCTGCGGGGAAACATATATGACAGAACCTGCACAAAGCCGTTTAAAACAGTAACAACAAGAACAACTGTAAAAACCAGAAAATTTTCCAGAAACAAGGCTGCCAGCCAGCAAAGGACAAGGAAGACACCGAAAATCAGTATAATGACACCTGCTGTGTCAACCACTCCGAAAGTGATAAAGAAACAACGTAAATAGTCCATGGTAATTTAGTTTTAAAATTTTACAAATGAATCTGATTCAGTGGGGCAGGGTTTTGAAGCATTAACAGTCATTTCCCTGACAAATAATTCAATGTTACTGACATTGATCTCAGATACGCTGCCTGCGGCACCGGAAATTTTCTTAACGATAAGGCGCTCGATACAATTCATCTCTTCAAACCGGAATTCACCACCCATGTTTTTGATGCTGCGTGCATGATTCCTGAGCAATTCCGGGAATCCTTTGCTAATCTGTTTTTCTGCCTTGTCAAAGAACATGCAGCAGACAAAAATCCCGACTTCTTTCTGAAGCAGCGACAGAATATTCTGTTCGATAAACTTCCTGACAACGGGTAACGGTGAACCTGAATACAAAGGACTTCCTATTATAATACGCCCGAAGTGACTGAGTTCGATACGGTCTTGCTTGTCGAGGTTAAGAAGGACTACCTCATCGTCAATCAGAAGATTCCTTATCTTTTCTGCCACCAGACCTGTTGTGCCATGCTTTGATGCATAAATAAGAGCTGTTTTCATTTTTTTGTGTTTGAGATTATGCTACAAAGGTAGATGAGGCCCGAATGACGGGGGTCTCAACAAGTCTTCGGGAGGTCTCAGAAAAGTCCTTTTGTGAGAAGAAGAGGTCTCAGTTTATTGAGACTGTCGAAATTTTTCTGTATTGGAACGGGGATTTACCTACTGGCATATTCTCCCGGAGTAATACCAGTGACATTTTTGAAAACACGGTTGAAAGTGGCTTTTGAATTGAATCCGCAATCATAAGCAATCGATAGAAGCGTGAATTTCTTGTTTTCAGGTGCCTGGGAACGGGTCTTAAATTCTTCGATGCGGTAGTGATTTATAAAATCGAAGAAATTCTTTCCAAGTTTATTGTTAATGATGCCGGACAGGTAATCGGGAGTGACTTCCATTTCTGAAGCCAGGGCAGAAAGGGTTATTTCAGGAATCAGGAATGGTTTGTTCTCTTTCATATAATTCAGCAGGAAAAGAATAAATTCATTCTCCTTTTTTGTTAATGAATATTTGATCTCTGAGACCGGTCCTGGTTCCTGAAGTTCAATACCAATATTTTTTTCTGAAAACAGGTTGCCCTGGCGGTGTCCGAAAAATCCCAGGACAATAATATAGACCGAACCCAGTATGAAACTCGCCTGGTGCAAAAACCTGAACGGGGCGAGTGGTATAATCAGATCAATCGCGAAAGCCAGGTAAATGACCGTGTAAATCACTGCCGAAGTTATCATCAGAATACGAAGCCAATACAGATCGTACCTGGAGGTTTCGGAAAAATACACTTTAATCTTGCGGTTGTAGCGCCTGACAAGTACTGCTGCCCATGAGAGATATATCAGTGACGATAAAGTCATTGTGATAATCACAGCAGGATAATCCCACTGCTGTTTAAATGATTCCGATTGAAGTTTCACAATCTTTTCATCCAGAGGCTTTGTGTAATATTCAAAAGTAAAGAGCACAATACAGAGCAAAAAGGGCAACAGGTTCAGGAGGTACACAGGTCTGAACCTGAAATGCTGGTCGGTAAGCGATTTTACATACAGCCATAAGATCGGCCAGTGAAGCAATAGAAATGGAGTGGAGATAAAGAAGAATAAGGGGTATGGGAATCCATGAGTGCGATTGTATATTTCAAGGTAACTCAGAAAGGTATTAAATGCATAAATCAGGAAGAAAGATGACAACAGGTAGTCTGATACAGTCTTCTTCCGTTTCAGAAAGATCAGAAGAAAGACTATTATGCCCTCAAATACTCCAAACAATAAAATGGATTCCATCTTATAATCAGGTAGTCAAAAAGATGTACCAAATTACATCTTTCCTTCAAGAAATACATCGTCTTTAATTAACAATGTGAATTAAGGGTTGAAAGCTTATAAGTTATTAACACTTAAACATTGATTATCAATATAATGTACGAACTTGATTTGTTCAAGGTTTTGATAATCATTATCTTAAGATATACTTCTCTTACTCATGCCTATAAGCGTGATTCCCAGGGCAAAAGAGGTGTAATTAATAACTATTTGCCTTTATACCTGTATATGTGTATATGCGATTCAGAACTTAATTACCTCTGTCAGAGGTACCAGTTCATATGTGTGTGACGGTTTATATTTCATCGTCCACAGGTAGGGAAACATAAGGAATATGCCTCCGACTATTGCCCCGGCATCCACTTCTTCGTTCCTTGTGAAAGAGCTGTTTAATGTTTCATACCCTTCCTTTTCCAGCCTTAATCTTGTGGTACTGCCAACAATTCTTGTATCACTATGGGCGTAAGGTGTCGTTCCTACAAGTTCTTCATTCAAATAAATCTTTGCTCCTTCCGGTTTTGATTGGATCATGGTAGTGCTTGAACACCCTGAAAGCAGAACTGATGCTGTCAGTAACAATGCTGTTGCCCGAATAACCAAAGCTTGTTTCATCATTTCTTCAATTTTTAATTAGTACCTGATACACTGAATTATAATAAATTTAAATTTTATAATTCCCCGGATATAACTTCAAACTCACAATTTCCGCTTTCCCAAAGGGTAGATCCGACTCTCAGCTGATATCCATTCTCAAGGCCATCAATTAATGCCCTGAAAGGGTTTATACAGTACATGTTGCAGGGTTTCTGGATATCCATCTTTTTAGCTATCGCACAGAGCAGGCAGAAACTTCCTCTGGCTGTGATCTTTTCCGGTTTTTCTTCTACATCCCAGGATATGCATCCAAAAATCTCTGAGAAAGTATTAAACAGTTCCACGGGAGAGCTTATGTTCAGCTGAGCCAGCTGACCCTTTGCTGCCAGTTTTTGTTCTTTCTCTTTTTTTAATTCCACTATGTCCAAAATACCAGCTTCGGAGTAGTTCCTGATCGAATCCGCCAGAACGCCTGCATAGAAAAGCTGAAGCATCTTTAATCTTTTTTCTGTTTCCATTTGGTTTAACTACATTTGTTTATGCAAAGTTGATACAGACCAGCATGTTGCACAATAGTGATCAATCATCATTTTATGAATATCCATTCTTTGCAGGCCAGGTTTAAACAACTTCTCGATGATCAGACCATTCTCCCTGAAAATATCGATTATTCAATACTCAATTATCACATAAGACTTCTGGAGCACATTGCACTTGTGGAGAACAGTTCACTTACGATCTATGATATTTATCAGAAGAGATATGTTTTTGTCCGGAACAGGTTCAGGGAATTAATCGATTATGATGACAAGACAGCTGCTGAAGAAGGTTATTCATTTTTCTTCAGACTGATGCACCCGGATGATATTTCCTTTGTTCTGGATACCTGTATAAGAGCGACGGAGTTTATGCTGGAAGTACCGGTAGAACAGCGGAAGGATTTTAAGACAGTATTCGAATTCAGATTAAGGAATAATCAGGGGAAATATATCCGATTCATTCAGCAAATGGTTACCCTTGAACTTGATCTTAGAGGTAACATGTGGCTGATCCTGATCTTGATGGATGTCAATCCAAACCAACAGGAAAGCAAGTCGTTCCTGAGGAGTACAATCAACATTAAGACAGGCAAAACTTATCAGTTCACTGAAGAGAGGGAAGAGAAGCAATCCCAACTCAGTAAACGTGAGATTGAGATCCTTGGACTAATTGCAAAAGGCATGGCAAGCAAGGAAATAGCTGAACAATTATTCCTGAGTGTAAATACAGTAAATAATCACAGGCAACGGATTATTGAAAAAATGGATGTGAATAACACCTCTGAGGCGTTGACCTATGCAATGAAAATAGGAATAATTTAATCTTGACCGATAATAGTTCTTATGCTCTCCCTTCTGTTCAGTGTTTGTCTTTATACCCGGATATAATTGAACGTCACTATTTTAAACCAGGCTAATTAATCCAGTTAACATCCACTTTCCTCTCAGGAATGCTGTGGAGAGAAACAGAGGGGTAGCCTATCGTCATAGCTGCGTAACACTTATTTTCAACAGGGATATGAAGAAATTCTGCGAGCTTTGTAAATCCTTTCAGGTGATCACCGGCAGCAGCTCCCTGGATCAATCCATTCCAGCATGTAGCCAGACCAAACGATTCAGCGTAAAGCTGTACCAGTTGTAATGCTGTGTCACAATCTGTCTGTGGTGTCGAAGAAAACCTCGGCGCATGGAAAAATATAGCAGCAGGAGCATTATAAACTATTAAATCATTTCCTTTTTTGTAGCTGTCATGTCTCATTTGCAAATCGGGAACAACTCCGATTCCGGCTTTTGCCAGCTCCGAAAAATTTGCCATAGCTTTAAGGTACCAGCTATTCAGGAGTCTGATCGTTTTCTGAATATAATCTGCTGTCATATCCCTGACAATATTCATGTTATCCTTTCCGGTTACAATTGTCATCTCCCGTACCCATCCTACTCTGTGATGCGGGCTTCCGGGGGCAAATCCGGCAATCCCGGCTATTTTCTCCAGTAATTCAACCGGCGGAATTATCTCTTTATAATTCCTGACGGATCTGCGCTGAGTTAAGAATTCAAATGCGCTTTCAGAGGTTACCGGTCTCTTGTTTTTGATGCGTTCAAAATTTCCGGAATTAAATCCGCTGTGAACAATTGAATTTGTCGGACATCCGCAAATGCATTGTCCGCAAAGGACACATTCTTCAGGATGTGTTGTTACCATGTCATCTCCTTTTGCGGATGTAAATATCCTGGTCGGACAAATTTTTGTGCAAAGACCACATCTGGTACAGGTATTTAAGTTAACCTTTATTACCGGGGTTTCTAAATGGTTGTTTTCCATATCATATTCTTTTTTATAATAACCTGGCTTATAGCCAAAGGATTATGAGGATCGTTAAGAATACCTCTGATAATTTAAAAGACAGCTCTCACAAATTCATGTTTTCACAGCTTAGCTGACTTCTGCTTATTTGTATCGCAAGTTCGTCGAAAATTTAATCTATCAGTTTCTTGATCGGATTTTTTTTACGGATAGAAGTAATCTGATTGAAACCATCCTTTTTCTATCTCTTACAGCTTCCTGCCCTTTGTCAAAGCAGATCCTTTATCTGCCAGGCATCTGCACATTGCCGTCAGGGATCAATTCTGATACCGGTAAAACCTGTTTTTAAACTTCCTTTTAGAATACTCTCCTCTCTAGTGTACTGATGGTTTGATATTATGGATGTGAAAATAGGATAACCATAATACATCATCATGGACCGATTTATCTATCCGACCAGGCTGTTTGAAGAAAGTGTGATGACAAAGATGTAGTGTCTCGCCATATCAATTAACCTACTTATCCCTGATAGTAAGCTTAAACACACCCAATCCTTTAGCGTAAGCCCTGTCAGCTGCAGCAATTATAATAGTGTACTCTGAAGGTTCAGTGGGCATACCAGAGAACCTTCCTGTTGTTTCATCAAAATTTAACCACCCCGGAAGCGGCTGACCATTATTTAAAGTTGCTGAGTAAATAAATGTGGTCTCACCATCATCGTCAATGAAACCACCTTCAGGAATCGTAAAATCAACTTTACGATTCACAAATCCAACCTGGTTCTCCAGACTTTTTTTCAGGAAAGGGACATTATTGGTATTCTTCAGGCTGTCAATAAGATTATCAATCCGAACCCAGAATATCCCCGCATCCGAATAATCGGGTTTTGTACCGGTTGAATAAAACAAATACTTTTTATCGGCTGTAACATATGGTCCCCAGCTTGCAAGTCCAAAATTAATGTCTTTGCCCAGGCTGCGGGGGCTTGTCCAGCCTCTGTCTGCTTTTGGGTAACTTATTGCAAGTCCGGCAGGAGCAGCTATTATAATGAATGATTCATCTTTAGCAATATAAAAATCCAGGTTATCCCATTCTGTATTTACAGGTCGCCCTAAGCTTTGTGCAATTGAGTCAGTATTTGCAACGAGAAGTTTACACCAATCATTCTCTCCGATAGTATTATCAGATTTTGATGAAATAAAATAATCCCCTTTGCCGGTAACCTGGAGATAATGGGCCGAGTTAAGGTTCTTCAAAATCCGTTGGGGCCGGGTCCACCCTTTACCCTTTTTAACAGCCATGAAGGTTTCATATCCGGAACCGGCGGTCTGAAAATACATTGTATCACCCGTTACAGAAAGCGCAGGTGCAAGATAGCCGGGAAATATATTGAATGGTCCCCTCCATTTGCGGTTTGAGAACCTGTAGCATTTAATGGTATCTCCTGTAGCAGGATAATAGCTTTTAACCTCTGTATAGAAGATCTCTTTCCCGTCATTTGAAATTGCAATTCTTTCGGCTGCAAATGAGCCGGTCGTTACTTCTAAAATGAACCTTTCAGGGATTAGTTCCGGAGGTTTTTTTCCCAAATACATACATGAATCTGGTATTGATTGAGGATAGACAATTCCTTCAAACAACAAGAAAGCAATCACAATTAAGCTTGTTTTAGAGGTTAATGGAATCCTACAGTACCTATTGATCATTTTTGTAAGTATTGATTCTCTTTCAAGGGCCGGTATTCTATGCCAGGGGCGCAACCCTGATCACCACATCTCCTTTTCTATCAGCACTTTCTGCATGCCTATGGGCTTCAGGTGCCTGGTCAATTTTAAATACCCTGTCAATTATAACCTTGATTTTACCGTCTTCAACAAGTTCTTTTATGAATTGCAGATCTTTTGTCTGAGGAGATGCCAGAGCACAAATGACTTTCTTTTGTCCTGAAATTTTTGTCAGCAACATCTGAAGCAGGTTCCTGGCTTTAAAACTGACAAACAAACAGGTTCCCCTTTGATTCAGTAATGTTTTACAGGTTGAAACTGAACCCTTCCCCAGAATGTCAATAATATGGTCATATGTCTCACCGCTTTTTGAGAAATCTTCTTTTTTATAATCAATTACTTTGCCGACACCCAGTTCTTTTAAATAATCCACTCTCTCTGTGCTGCATACACCTGTAACTTTTGCTCCGAACTGGTTTTTGGCCAATTGAACTGCTGCAGAACCAATACCTCCGGAGGCACCTATCACCAATACCTTCTGTCCCCGTTTGATATTCACTTTTTGTAAAAGGCACAGTGCCATTAATGATCCATAGGGTATAGCTGAAGCTTCTTCAAAAGAAGTATTTGATGGTTTGGTTGTCAACAGGCCATTTTCAGACATACACAGGTATTCCGAATATGCACCCATTTTTTCTCCTGTGTAGCCAAAAACAGCATCACCAACCGTAAAACGCTTTATATTGTTTCCTGTTTGCTCAATTATCCCGGCGAAGGAATTTCCAAGAATTGTGATCCTGGGTGATTTAAGGCCAAAACTGAGTTTGGCAAGTATCCAGATCAGGAAAGGCATATTGAAGTGTTTGGCGGGAATATGCCTGAATTTTCTGGCTATGAGGTCTCCAAAATTCACTGAAACTGCCTCGATTTTAATAAGCACTTCATCATCTTCAGTGGAGGGCATTGGTATTTCCTTAATTTTAAGCACATCCGGGTCACCATATTCAGTGTATACTATTGCTTTCATTTCATTGCTCAGTTTACCAGTTTAACATCTCTATATAATTTTGAACCCACCAGACCAGCCAGCAACAATTCCCCCAGTCCCCAGACTGTCCCTATTATTGTGAATTTTAATGGCATAAATCCGTATGCAACCAATGATGCATTACTAAGAAAATACCCAAAAAAGAAGACTGTCAATGATGAAATAATTGCCGTTTTTAATCTTGTTACAAATAGTGGTTTTAATATTGAGTAAAGGAAAACCAACAGAATTCCATTGCTGATACTGACAAAACAAAAGAAGACCATTGCCCATGTACTTAACGGAGGCAGACCTCTGCCGGCAAGTATTTCATCCATCTCATTTCCGACTGCCGGAACCATTGAAAGCGCACTGATTAGTATTATTATTCCGGATACAAATCCTGCAAATAGTACACTTTTAAAATTTATTGTTTTCATTTTTTTAGTTTTTAATTTTTTCATTGTTGGACTCATCATTCCTGTTCCTCCTTAAGAATTTTCATATCCAGCTGCATCTTTGTAAGGTTGATGCACACCGGTCCCCTTGCCAGAAAATCGTAGCCCAGCACACCGTCTAACAATCGTCCGTATGCATTTTCAAGAGCATCCAGCCTGGTAATAATGGTAGTCATGTCCCTGAGTGAATAATTTCCGAGCTTCAGCTCATCCAACTTTCCAACAAGCACTTGTGATTTTGATGTTCCTGCTCCTGAAAGTTTCGCTGAGCTTTTTACAGAGATTGATTGAAGTACTTTTTCAGGGCATGTCAGATCGACAGCATTTGTTTCAGCTCCTGTATCGAGACAGAATTTCATTGTTTTTCCGGCTACGGTACCACAAATGAATACAATGTTCGCCGACTCCCCGATCTTCTGGGAATAATCTCCCCGGAAAGAATTGTCTGATACTGAAGTCCTGTTACCCTTTTTATCGATTCTGTATATCCTCAGCTCATTGCTCCGGATATCAATCAAAATCTCAAAATCCTTAATCAGACTTAACCCGAATAATCCAAGGACCTTAACGCCGTACCTGTTCTCCAAATGGCTGAGGTTCGACAATATTGCAGTTGTGTTGGTATATCTCAGTCCTGAAACGATCATGTTGCTGGTTGTAATTCTTTCTGCAAGTCCTGCGCTGCCAGTGATGCCTTCCGGATCGGTTGTTCCTGTTTTAAGATATTTTCCGAAGTAGGTGCTGTTGAGTACCAGGTCGGTTGTTCCTGTGTCGAAGATCAGGTTTCCGTGCTGATTGTCGATTATTGCTTCAATCAGGTAAACCCTGCCTGCATTCCTGAGCGGGATTATCAGCATGTCTGCTTCCGGGTGCAATCCCCTTATTTGTTTATTGTTCAGGGGTAATATTTCACCTGTCAGAGTTAGTGAAGAAAGCATCAGTGATGCCATGGTGACCAATATGACAATTAAAATCCTCATCCTGTCAATAATTTACTTCGAATGCTATTTCTCAGATTTGGCGATTTTTAGAGATTGACACCGATATACAAGTTGGGTTCAAAGAGGAAATAATTATTCCATTTACTTTCTTTTTCCCGGAAACCATGGGGACCTTTGCTGTCAATTGGCCAATAATTGCAATGAATCTGCGGTTCAATAAAAAATCTGTTATTAAACAGGGGGATGTGGTACCCAAGGTGATAAGAGGTATATAGCTTAAAACCATCATCAATCTTATCTTTGTTTTCATCCAGATAAGTCTTCCACAATGGCAATATTTCAATTTGTGCGAATAACCCTTTCCAAAGTAACCGCTGGTAAGTCAGACCTATCCCATTTTCCTCGAGTCTGCCCGGGTATGCTTCGTCTTCCTGCATCTTATCTGGCCCCCAGGGAATGCCCATAGGTTCAAATAGTTGCCAGGAGGCAACTTTGATTTCAATCCTGTCTTCTGGAGTAATCCTGTATCCAAAGTGAAATTCGCACATATGTGTATTTTGTTCCTCCGGTCCAAAATTGAGGAATGTCAGATAAGTTGTGCTTACTGAGAATTTGTGGTAAGGAACGGCGTCCTTGTCTGAACCTCTCTCTTTCGTTGGAGAGTTTTGGCTGAATGCCATTGTTGCGAACAAGGCAATCATAAATGTTGCTGGAATTATTTTCTTCATTTAAATGGGTTTATGAAATTTCATTTGGGTTATTTAATTTCCTTCAGGATTAACTGATATCAGGGTTAAGTTTAAATCGCGAATGATCTCCAGTATCCCATGCAGATGTGAATCATCTTTAAGGTTTCCGGAAAGAATTGTACTGCCTGCTTCATAGCTGATTTTCATACCTTCAAACCGATTTGTCCATTCCTGATCGAGATGCCCCTTAATCACTATTCTTGTTTTGCCTTTCATTTTTATCATACTGAATACTCAGCAAAGGTCAGAGACCCCTGGCAAAAAAAATCACCCATGCGGGTGATTCTGAGGGTGATTTTAATAATGATTTTGTCGTTTTCAGACCAGACTGAGCAGTTTTGCTTTCTTAACAGCCTTTGTGCGGCTGTCAACACCCAGCTTCATGAAAATATTCTTCAGGTGGGTCTTAACTGTATTTATTGAAACAAACAGTCTGTCAGCAATCTCTTGATTAGAAAGGTCTTCTGCGATAAATTTCAGTGTTTCAATTTCACGGGTACTTAAACCCAGATCGGGTGATCCTTTTGATTGCCTGATCTTGGAACCAACAGCCTGCCTGAACTTCTGCATAAAGCTATCAGATATACTTGTCTTTCCCTCAGCATGCATCCTGTAAACATCATTCAGCAGAACACCCATCTGATCGAGGTCAAAAAGAAACTGTATTATTAAATTCTCATCTGCCGCCATATCAAGTGCTTCAATATATTCTGACAGAGCTTTTTCGTGTTCATTCTTACTTATATACATCAATGCATATGCAAGTTTAAGATCAATCAATCTTTCAATTCCATTCGCCTTTTTTGCAATTACATATATCTCCGACATAAGCTCTTCTGCTCTGATGTATTCGTTCTGTTGAAGCAGTAAACGGGCAAAATGAATGTATGAGTACAAGGTTTCAAAAGACAACTTAAGATGTTGTTCCAATCCTACTTCTTCAGCAAAATCAGCAGCTTTATTAATTTCTTGTTTCTCAATAAGAAGGTATATTTTCCAGCCGATATAAGTGGACGCAAGAAACGGAGCTATTTTATACCTTTTCAGTACATCCTCCAGTTCACCTATTTTATCAAAGGCTCCTTCTTTGTCCTCAACAGCATGAAGGGCATATGAATAAGCCAGTAATGCCATTATTTTGTACCGGATATCCCTGGCATTTTCACACAACTTATATGCTGTTTTAGCATTTTCAAGAGCCTCATCATAATTTGTCCAGAAACATTGAATCACTGACATCATTGAAAAGAGGCCGGTGAAGGTCCATTCGACCTTCGCAATACCCGAAAAACCACGTCTGCTCATAAGCGAAAGAGTGTCGGTGCACAGAGCAAATGCATCCCTGTACTGTCCTAACGCACACCGGCGCGACACAATTGCTGACGTTATCGTTGCAATAAGATAAATATTATCTGTTTTCCTGCTGTACTCAAGAGCGCGATTAAATGCATCAAGACCTTTATGCACACCGCCCCTTACCAGTTCAGCATTCCCGATGAAATACCATGCCCATCCTGTCCACAGCGGGTTGGCCCCGGAAAGGTTATCAATTGCAATTTCACTATATTTAATTATTGTTTCCGGGGGTGCTGAAAATAATTTCATATAGGCCAGTGTAGTTGCAAGTTTCCCGAAAAGAAACTTATTGTCAGGGATGGCTTTCTTTGCCGATCCTTCTCCCCTGATTACGGAATCAATAGCTTTTTGTGCGTAGTCAAGATATTTTTCAGACTCTGCTACCTGTCCTGCTGTGATTAAAATCCATGAATAGTACAATGCAAATTCCTGGTTACCTTTAATAACCTCGTCGGGCAGAAGGTTGCCATACCTTAGTATGGCTGAATGCTGGCCTACTTCCCACATTCTCTCAACAATACGGCTGAGAATACGGATAGCCTGCTCAAAGTTTCTGGTCTCCAGAGCGTGATATATAGCTAGTTCGGGCAGCGAATTTTCATCATACCAGTCACATGCTTTATTATGTAACCTCTCAAGCTGCAAATCAGATTGAAGTATAAGTCTTTGTCTTAATAAGTCGGCAAAGAGGTGATGATATCTGTACCAGTTTCTCTCGTTATCGAGAGGTATTACAAACATGTTATCTCTTTCAAGGGTTTCAAGGATCAACTGGCTGTCACTTCTGTTCAAAACAGTGTTGCAAAGAGGAGCCGACATTTGCTCCAGTATTGAGGTCTGAAGTAAGAATTCCTTGATTTCATCTGTCTGGATCTTTAGTACCTCCTCCATCAGGTAATCCATTATGTAGCGATTGTCACCTTTCAGATCCCTGACAAATTTTGAGATATCTTCACGACCCTGCATTGATAAAGCTGCGAGCTGCAAGCCGGCAATCCAGCCTTCTGTTTTTGTCTCGAGCGAACAGACATCATCTATTGATAATACCAGTTTGAGCTTCTTATTGAACAAAACAAAAATATCATTTGCCGAAAAACTAAGATCTGATAAACGTATTTCTACCAGCTGATGCTGACTCCTTAACCTTGAAAGTGATAGTGCAGGATCAGAACGGGTCAGAATCACAAAATGAATATTACCGGGAATATGCTCCAGAAAATAAATTACAAGTTTCGATATTTCGTTGCTCCTGATCAGATGAAAATCGTCAAGTACCAGCAATAAGTTCTTATCTATAATGAGCAGATCGTTTATTAACAGGCTGGCAATTGATTCGACTGATGGTGAGTTTGGTGAATTTAGAAGGCGAAGGGCACTTTGTCCGAAATCGGCTTGAATACCTTGAATTCCCGAAATTACATAACTTAAAAAAACCGCCGGGTCATTATCCCCGTTATCGAGTGAGAGCCATGCAGCAGAAATTTTGTTCTGGTTTATCCAGTCGCTTAACAGGGTTGTTTTGCCATAGCCGGCAGGAGCTGATACCAGAATCAGCTTTCTGCTCAGGCCGGACTTCAGTTTTTCAAATAGCTCTGATCGATGAACTACATTATTTCCGGCTTGAGGAATATGCAGTTTTGTTAAAAGCATCCCAGAATAGAATGAAAATATACTCGAAGATATTAAATTTCTGATTGATAATAAGGATATTGTGGGTTGCTTCTATAAGGTTTTATGTGACCAGTCTCAATAAGACCTCACACCAGTAAAATACGGCATCTTTCTGCTTGCCTGCCTCATGAGTTCATCAACCAGTCGGGCCGGACTGCCTAAAGAAGATGAAAGCCTGTGGTCGTAATTCCAGATCATCTTTTCTGAACCGCTATCGTGGATTGACAAAGAAGCAACCGCCTCATTTGTTGGCGCCCACCATCCTGCAAAGACTGCCAGTGCAATTGCAGCACCCTCAGACAATGGTTTTGATAGTGAATAATTTGAAGTCAGTATCCCATCAACGCCAAGGATATTGCACAGATCAGCTGGTCCAAGAAGTTTCCCATCATAAAATCCGGCATTAAAAAGCCTGGAATTTGTTGTCTCAACATCCTGGATATCAACGAAGATATTCCCCTGCATTTTTCTTTTAAGCATCCAGCTGTACATTTCTTTCTGGAAATTTACTGATTCTGTTTTTTGTTGTTCAATCAATGCGGCAGCATCGACCTTCCTTCTTGCAGCAATAGATACTTCGGGAGGTACTATGGCAATGATTTTCTCAGTATTTGCAAGGTATCTGGCATCGGGAGTGTAAAATACCTTTGCGCAACTTTGCAACAAAAGTGTTGCGACTATAAATAAGACTAATGACTTTTTCATAACTGTCAGAGATTTTAATTATATAATAAACCCTTTAAAATGAAATTTTTCAACCGGATTGATTGAAATAAGTATCAGGTTATAATCCCTGATAATATTCAGGATCCCATGCATATGTGCCTCATCCTTTAGACACCCTGTCAGAATTGTATTGTTCCCTTCATAGCTTATCTCCATACCCTCAAAGCAATCCTTCCATTTGCCATTAAGTTGCCCCTGAATTTTAATGATGACCTTCCCTTTCATTTTCCTGCAGATTTAATTCCTGTACAAAATTCGGGAGGACCCATTAAAAAAAAATCACCCTCGGGGGTGACTCAGGCGGGTGATTTTTTGGAAAGTGAATTTATCAGAAGTCGTTAATTCTGATTGGAAGTTATATTAATCCATGCTCTTTTGCTTTATCTACAGCTTTTGTGCGATTATCAACGTCAAGCTTCAGGAAAACATTCTTTAAATGAGATTTAACTGTATTAGCGGAAATAAACAATCTGTCAGCAATTTCCTGATTTGTTAAATCTTCTGCGATAAGTTTCAGAGTATCGAGTTCGCGATCGCTTAATCCCGATTCCAAATTAATTATCTTAAGTTTTTCTCTCTTTTCAATTGCAAGTTTAAGCTTGTCAGTCAGCCTTTTAGGAATATTTGTTTTTGCAGTGGCCTGTCTCTTAAACACATCTGTCAATAAATCTTTTATTCTGTCATGATAATAGATAAATGACATTAGAATATTTTCATCAGCAGCGTATTCCAATGCTTCAAGCAGGTTCGCAACAGCTTTTTCCTTATCCCCTGTATGTTTATATAAAATGGCATAAATTATTTTCACCGCAATCAAGGTTTCGACCCAGTTTGCAGCATAAGACATGGTCTGTAATCCGGTAAGAATTTTTTCAGCTTCTTTAAATTTTAATTCCGCTATCAGTAATAATACAAATGATAAATAGCCACGATTTTCCAGATATGAAATTTCCTTATCAGTTCCCAGTCCATTTTCCTTAAAAAAATTACCGGCTTTTTCAAGTTCATTCCGTTCAATAAGGATTTTTCCTTTCATGTCAATATAAACAGCTCTGGCAGCCGGAGATATTATATTATCTTTTATAATATCATCTATCTCATTTAACAACTTAAAAATCCCGGCATTATCCCCGCGTCCGAATAAAATGAGCGCATAAATTAATCGAACCCAGACCTTATATGAACTGTTGGAAAAATTTCTGCTTGAGCTATAGGCAATCTTTATATTTGCCAGAGCCTCTTCAAAATCTGTACGCATACATTCAATTTCTGCCATACAGGCATATAGCTCAACATAGGTGGGTTCCGATCTGGTAATCTCAGAATATCCGCTATCTTTCATGTATTCTATAAGTTCGGAACATTTCCTGTATGCAGAAGTATATTGCCCCATACGCTGCTCCATATAAGCTACATTATAGGCATTGGTAGATATAAGATAGATACTGCCAGATTTTTTGGCATAGGCAAGCGCCTTTTCAAAAGCACCGACACATTCAGCGATATTTCCGCAAACCTCTTTTGCCCATCCGACAGAGTACCATGCCCAGCTGTTCCAGAACGGTTCATCCTCCTTCAGGTTCTTCAAAGCTTCCGTACAAAAGCTTAAAGCTTTTTCCGGGTTTGCTTTCATTGAGTAGAGGTATGCAAATGCAACACATATTTTTCCTGACAGTATCTTATTTTCCTGAATTTCACAATCTGATGAGCTCTTATCATTAATTGAATTATTCGCAATTATTCCGGCACTCACCAAAAATGGTTCAGCTTTCTGAATCTGACCGGCTATGATCAATATCCATGCATAGAATAAACAAAAATCTGCATTCTTTTTAATTAATTCATCTGGCAGTAAATCACCATATTTCAATATGGCAGCATGTTGTCCGTTTTTCCACATTGTCTCTACTATTTCTCCAAGAAACAGAATGCTCTTCTCGAAATTCCCTATCACTATTGCATGTTCAATTGCAAATAGCGGCATTGAGTTAATTCTGAACCAATCACTTGCCTTATTATGAAGTTCAGCAATGGCAGTTTTGCTTCTAAGATGAAGTCTTTGCTTTAACAGGTCCGCAAAGAGGTGATGGTATCTGTACCAGTTCCTTTCATTATCCAGGGGGATTAAAAACATGTTGTTTTTTTCCAGCATCTCGAGAATTTGCTGACTGTCATTCCTGTTCAGAACAGAATTGCACAGAGGAGCAGATATTTGCTCCAGTATGGATGTCTGAAGTAAAAATTCCTTGACATCATCCGTTTGGATCTTAAGTACCTCCTCCAGGAGATAGTCCATGATGTAGCGATTATCTCCGGCCAGGCCCTGAATATATCCGGAAATATCTTCCCGTCCCTGCATGGATAAGGCTGTGAGCTGTAAACCTGCAATCCAGCCTTCGGTTTTTGTTTCAAGAGAATAAACATCGTCAACAGATAATCCCAATTTCAGCTTTTTGTTGAAGAGTACCGAAATATCATTTGCCGAAAAACTAAGATCAGATAACCTTAATTCAACAAGTTGTTGCTGACTCCTTAACCTGGAGACAGAAAGTGCCGGATCGGAACGGGTCAGGATTACTATATGGATATTACCTGGAATATGATCCAATAAATAGCTTACAATTCTTAGAACCTCGTTACTTTTAATCAAATGAAAATCGTCGAGTACTAATAAAAAGTTATGTTTGATGTCGAGTATTTCATTGATTAACAAACTTGTAGTTGATTCGAAAGATGGAGAATCCGGTGAATTCAAAAGCTGCAGGGCGCTTCGTCCGAAGTCTGCATGGATATTTTGAATTCCTGAAATTATATAGCCTAAAAAAACTGCAGGGTCATTATCACCGTTGTCGATGGAAAACCATACTGTGGGGATCTTTTTCTGATCAATCCAGTCACTAACAACGGTTGTTTTGCCAAATCCGGCAGGAGCTGAAACGAGAATCAGCTTTCTCTCCAGTCCGGAGTTCAGTTTCTCGAACAATGCTGTCCGGTGAACAATGTTTTGACCGGAGGAGGGAATATGCAGTTTTGTTAAAAGCATGTGTGAAGTTATTAGATATTTTGATCACTGTGAATCAAAATATATCCATTTATCCGAAATACATATTTCGGATCCCATCACCCGAAACCTCTGATCTCAGGTATCCCGAATGAAAAGATGATCATTTCATCTGGACTCAGTTATTTATTGTCAGTTCCCCTGAAGATAAGTCCCGGAAGTGGGATAATCTCGTTAACTGACTTCTCATATTTATCGTATTCTTCTCCAAAGATCTTTCGTAATACACTGGTTTCTCCGTGAATTGAGATCTTGAATCCTATGTATAAAACCAGAGCAATGGAAAGCGTTAAGCCGGAATGAAAAATTATTCCCAGAGCAGGTATAATGAACACTATTATGGAGGAATAAATTGGATTCCTGCAAATAGCAAACGGCCCTTTGGTAAGCAGTGTGCCTGGTTTAAAGTATTTGATGAAATAAACAGCTGAATATCCCCAGAAGATCAGTCCCATTCCTAACCATATAACTCCTATGACCTTAAGAAGTGTAAGATCAAGAAATCGAAGATCAAGAAACTCGGGATACCTGATCATTATTGTCAATGAAAGTATGATATAGGGTAAACATAACAGTGCAAGCCTGGGCCCGCAACCAAAAAGGGTCATAGATGTTTTCATTGTTAACTTCTTATTATCTGAATTGCAAGTTTGTCGAAAATTTTACCTGTCATTTTCTTGATCGGATTTAGTTTCACCGGATAGAAATAATCTGAATCAAACCACCCTTTATCCCTGTAGTAAGTATAGTCGCGGCAGCTCTCATCAAGCATTTTATACATACTTGTCCTTCCCATTCTGAATACCATTAACCACCATAATGAAGGAGAAGGAAATTCCTGTTTCACAAGTTGTGAATAGAATTTCCTGCTCTGTAAGTCAATGATCCTGTCAAATTTCTCCTGTGATTTATCAGTCATTGGTTCAAGGGTCTTCAGGCAGCATCCCTTAACCACATTAAATCCCAGTCCTTTACCCACGAAGTCGAGATATTTCACTATTCCTTTTCCCTTTCCGATTCCCTGAACCACAATACTGGTAAAGGTTTTTCCAAAAAAATCAGGGCGATGAAAGCCAAACCCGAGCCTGTCAAGGAAGACTTTCATCAATCCTGATACCTGGAAGGAATAATTGGGTGATGCAAATATCACCCCATCTGAATCATTCATCTTCCCGATTAGTTTATCCCTGTCATCCTTGAACGGGCAATATTCTTCCCCTTTATCGAAGCAGATCCTGCATCCTTTACAGGTTCCAAGATTGTACTCGCTCAGCCTTACCATCTCATATTCCACACCACCAAGAGTGTGCAGATTCTGAAGGAATTTTTCACAGGCTATGTAAGAATGCCTTTTCCTTCCGCTGCCAATAAATGCTGTTACTCTCATAATTTCATTTGATTTTAGTTGTCAGCCAGAGTTGTTGATCTGTTCAGTACATCCTTAATTAAGATTTCCTTAAGTCGCTGTGGTTCTTCAAACATCGGACTATGAGCCGATTCGTTAAAAGTGTAAAATCCTTTAACAGGAGCCTCTATTTTTTCCAGGTATTCTTTTGACAGATCCTTATTAACAGTCAGGTCATATTTTCCACTGAAGAAATATACCGGGATTTCAAGACGGGGTACTTTAGCCGGAATATCAGCAAGAAATACCTCCTTTCTCAGTCCGGTTTTTTTCTGAAATGAAAATTTTGAAACCCAGATATTCACTTTCTCCCTGACAGTGTAAGCTTTGCAGGTCCAAACCGGTACAAACACATCTTTGATTATTGATTTCATGTTATGCATGGTACCGATGCCAAGATCGTGCTGTGCCTTATCTCTCAAAACGGAATTGAAAAATGGGAGTAAAAGTGAGTCATTCTCAAGGATCGGGTATTTTTTTAATTCAGCAACCATTTTTGAATTACCATCGGCCAGGTACCGGTTCATCATATATTTGTAACAGAGTGCCTCTGATTCAGCCTGACGGGTAATCTGTGCGATTCCCATATATGCATGATATAATTGCGGATAACTCTCAACAGCTTGTATTGCGAAAGCCGAACCACCGGAGTGAGCCAGAATATAAATCCGTTCTTTGTTAAAACGGCTCCGCAGGTAATTCGTCACCTCGACTGCATCGGAAGCCAGTTTTTCCAGAGTCATGCTCTCCGGAGTCACTTCGGGGGTATATGAAATCCCGCCACCCCGTTGTTCCCAGTAACAAACAGTAAAATGATCCTCCAGACCGACCGGATATTTTTCAACCAGAAAATACTCGGGGAAGGAAGGTCCTCCGTGCACAAATAAAAGGACCGGATTATTTGTATCCTTTCCTCTTATAAACATCCCCTGTTTTACCCCTCCGATATTTACAAATATTTTTTCGGAAATACTCCCGGCCAGAACCTGGCCTTTCTGATCCTTAAAAGGTTTAAGTTTGCCCGGACTGATTATAAATAAGGCGGTTAATAAAGTCAACAGGCCCAATAAAATAACTGAAAGCACACTTGCCATAAGTGATCTTTTTTTTGAAATCTGGTCATATTTACTCACTCTTCAATTTTTCAAAAAGCCGGATGATCCGATTAGCTAATTTTTACGTTTATCATATTCTGAATATCAAGTGAATCTGCAACATTTGCTATATCTTGATTTCCCTTGTACAATTCCAGTCCTTCAATTCTGTCTGTATAATATGTATTGAAGAGATGAGACCTGGTTGATCTCATGAAAGTTATGATACATTTTATGAAAATCAAAATCAAAATTAACAGACCGGATTATTTCTATTGCCGTTTTACTTTTAAGAAGAGGGTTCTCTTCTGTGGTTTCACCAGTTCCTGCACCGGCAGCATGGATACAGATGGACGTGTTTTTATGAACATCTCCGGAAATATTAAAATATTGTAAGACTCATTCGACATGAAATTTTGTTCATGTCGAATTTTATTCATATATTCGACATGAAATAATTGATATGCCGGGTGATAAAGTCGACAGAGATTATAAGGTTGAACTAATATTAATAATCGACACAATGACCTACAATAGAACACTTCCATATAATGATCTCCCTGATCTTCCTCCGGTATTTGATGCAGCTACCAGTGAATTACTAATCAATCATGCTATTAAAGCAGCAAGAAGCCTTGCAGAACTCAAGGGACTTTGTGAGACACTTCCCCGGGAATCACTTTTTAATCTTCTGATAAATACAATTGTACTGCAGGAAAGTAAAGATAGTTCTGCTATAGAAAACATTGTTACTACCCAGGATGAACTATACATGGCTGCGGCTGAAGAAGCCGGAACAACTTCAGCAACCAAAGAGGTGCTGGGATATCGGACCGCATTGTATGCAGGACTTAAATATATGAAAGAGCAGAACAACATAATATCAACCAACCTTATGGTAAATGTTGCTCAGAAGATTTCTCAGAATACAAGTGGCATCAGAAGGACTCCGGGGACCGCACTGAAAAACAATATCACCGGCGAAATCGTATATACTCCACCATGCTGTGAAGATCTCTTAAGAGAGAAACTTAAACATCTTGAGATATTTATAAACGACCCGGACTTTTGTAAACTTGATCCGATAATTAAACTGGCACTTCTTCATTATCAATTTGAATCGATCCACCCTTTTGGTGATGGTAATGGAAGAACAGGCAGAATATTAAACAGCCTTTACCTGGTACAACAAAATCTGCTGTCTTCTCCTGTAATATACCTGAGTTCTTATATAATAGACAACAAGCAGGACTATTATCGGTTATTGCATGAAGTGACTGAGAAGCAAAACTGGCGTGATTGGATAATGTTTATGACTACTGCAGTAAATGAAACCGCAAATCTTACAAACCGAAAAATCCGGGGGATTATCCAGTTAAGGAAAGAGATGGAGGAGAAAACTATGCAGGTTTTGGAAAAATTCAACAAAAGGCATGAACTATACGACTTAATGTTTACCATCCCCTATCTTAAAATAGAAATAGTCGTAAAGAAGGGCATCGCTCACAGGCAAACTGCTGCCGTTTATCTTAAAGTACTGGCAGCTAATTCAATACTAAAGCCCATAAAACTTGGCAAAACAACATATTATGTTAATCACAAATTGTTAGACCTGATTACACAACGATAATAAATACTGAGACCGGTTTCGGCCATACCAGGAATTAATAAGAAACACAATGGTGATGTCTGAGATTATTACGAATAGCGATGCGAGTTACGCCTTAAGTATTGTTAAAAAGATCTGCAGTGAGGTTGGACCGGGTCTGGCAGGCAGTGCCCAGGAAAGTGAAAGGGCCGATATCATAAAAAAGGAATTGGAATCGCACCTTGGTAGGGATAATGTAGCAATTGAAGAATTTAAGTTTGCACCTGGGGCATTCCTGAGTTCATATCCCATTTGTGGTCTTTTCATACTTTTTGCCGTCCTGTCAAATATCTCTATGGGGCAAATTTTATGGGTTTCACCCTGGTTGACCTCCATTTCCGCGCTTGCATTTTCCCTCATGGCACCGTTCCCGTTTATCTTCGAGTTCGTCCTGTCCTATGAACTGCTTGATCCATTATTCAGAAAGAAGAAGTCAATAAATGTGATCGGGACGCTGTCCAGACCCGGAACTAAAACTGCAAAGCGATTGCTTATTATCAGTGGACACCATGACAGTGCTCCTGAAAATACATGGCTTCGTTTTCTGGGTTACGGATTCTTTATACTCCTGGTAACTTTCTTTATAGGATATGTATCCATACTTGTGATGAGTATTATCCAGTTTTGGGGTTTAATTGCAGAAAATGCCAGCATGGTTCGTGACGGAACCCTGGGATGGTTAATGATGGTTTATCCTATCATGCCTGCTGTGATATTTGCATTGTTTTTTACCCGTAAAGGGAAAGATGGAGGTAACGTACCAGGTGCTGCTGACAATCTCTCGGCAAGTGCTTTATCGGTAGCACTGTGCAGGTTCCTAGTAAAAAATCCCGCTTACATCCCCGAAAATACTGAAATCAGATTTATATCCTTTGGAGGCGAAGAATCAGGGTATAGAGGATCAAGACGTTATGTAAAACGCCACCTTGAAGAGTTAAAACGACTTGATGCAAGGATGCTAAATATCGAAACAGTCGTCCATCCGGAGTTCGTCATCCTTACTTCGGATATTAACGGCACTGTCAAGAATTCGCCTGAGATAGTGAAAAGTGTAATCGAAGCGGCCGAGCGTGCCGGAGTTCCCTTTAAGGTGAAACCTGCCACCCTGGGCACTGCAAACGATTCAGGTCCCTTCAGCCAGACAGGACTGAAATCAATTACTATCCTTGGATTTAAGATACCTCAACAAATGGTGGCCTTTTATCATCAGAAACGGGACAAACCTGAAATCCTGACTTTAGAACCTTTATTAAATGCGCTGAAATTGACCTTCGAATGGGTCAGCAAGGGTGGATAATAGACTTATAAATGCAGTAGCTCAATTATATACATTCTCCGGAATGGATAACGAATACTACAGGATCAAGGATAAATGCAGAAAAGGT
>ERZ1645192.704-NODE-704-length-27846-cov-6.283041_pt1 | contig 27846 bp, 28 predicted proteins | sample MGYA00575354_ERZ1645192 | MGnify/ENA primary metagenome ERZ1645192 (study PRJEB40844, sample SAMN11349763) | freshwater sediment metagenome | isolation source: river sediment | host: Sediment | place: India: Faizupur Khadar , New Delhi | collected 2017-02-21 ... | reverse complement strand
ACGGGTTTCGGAAGACAACAAAACCACAGCAATCAGTATAAGGATATTAACTCCATATATCCAGATATAAAAATCACAGATGGATGTGTAGTCGGGTATGGTCATGATAATCATTGCCGTCAAGCCGATTAGAAACCAGAGGATTTGCAGCCGGATGGTGCTGACGTCCAGATTGGCGACAATTTCGGATATCGTATTCTCTTCGCCGGTGAACAGCGAAGCGGTTGCGTTGGCCACGGCAAATATCCCGATGGTCACGATACCGAACAGCATCACAATCAGGGGCCAGTCCAGATATTTAAAGAGTTTAAAATCGATAAATCTGTTTTTCATAAAAAATCTTTCTTAAAGGATATAAAAAGAGACGGCGAACCATCGCTTTCGATTATACCGTCTTTTTATTTAAAATCTTGTTTTGTGTTTAAAAGTTTACACATCGTTGATGAAAAAAAAGAATCAATTTTCTGGCGGAAAAATCTCGGCTTTTAACGTGTTCCGCGCCCGAGAAGCGGTGAAACCAGAATTTTATCGTTGATGACGCGCGCGATTTCGGGCATTCTGCCCGTTTGTCCTTCGGGGAAAGCCGCAATATGCGTCCCAATCCGCATCTGTTTGGGCGAAAGAATCAGAGCCGAAACGACGGCCTTTTCGGAACCCGATGATCCCGCATGAACCAGTCCGCGCAAAGCCCCCATCACGGCTACACTGCCGGTGGCGAACACTTCGGCGCCGTCATTGATATCCCCGATAACCGTGATGTCTCCGTCCACCTCAATGCGCTGTCCCGCACGAATTGAACTGTAGATGAAGATAGAATGGTCGTAGACTTTGGCGTTCTCGCGCTGAGACCGCTCCTCTTCCTCCATCACCTTCTCAAAGCCGTCTTCATTGCCGAGAAATGTTTTTACCGACAAATCGCTGACTTTGCGGATAGGTGTATGGTTGGGTTCGCCGATTTCGGAATCATGAATCAGCTCCCGCTCTTCTTCATCCAGTTCGTCTTCAAATTTAACGTTGGTGATATCATAGTCCATCGCCAGCAGGTTGCGGATGTCCCATTTCTGTGCTTTATTCATCTCCCGTCCCCAGATAATCACCTTGGGGTTGGAGCCCTGAAAAAAGGATTTGGACGCAGAAAGCTTGTCAACAAAACCTTCGCGAATCTGCTGATACGCGATATCCTGTGCAAAGCGGATTTCAATCAGCCCGTTTCCTCTGCCTTTGATCGATACGACATTTATATCCAAGAAATTTCCTCCGAAATCGATGTTCTTTTAATTATTCTACACGTATTTTGTATATTCTGCAAGCGATCGCCCACAACATATAGTTTACCGGACTATCGGTTCGTTAATTTCCGGCACGGTTTCCGGCGCCGCTTCTTTTTTCTTATCCAGATAGTATGTGACGATGTCCTGTGCCACCAAAGCGGCCAGACCGCCCGAATAACCCTGCGGTATCATGACGCATATCGCAATTTCCGGGTCATCATATGGTGCATACGCGATAAACCAGGCCGAGTTTTCGATGTCGATGACGTTGGTCTCGGCTGTGCCGGTCTTTCCGGCAATTTCATCAATATATTCATAATCGGCAAAGTAAGTCGCCGCCGTGCCTTTCTGAACAACGTCTCGCATGCCCTGATGAATTTCGTCCCAAACCGCCTGCGGCACATCGGTCATCTCATTGAAAACAGACGGCTCAATTTCTTCGATGACTTCTCCTTCGGGCGAAACGATTTTACTGACCAGATGCAGGTTATAGACCGTTCCGTTATTGGCCGCCGCCGCGACATAGCGCACCAGTTCCAGCGGGGTTACCGATGTAACTCCCTGGCCAATCGCAGTCGCCAGCGTCATATCCGGGTTCCACTGCAGCTCGGTCAGGATGGACGCGATGGCCTTGTCCCACAGCCGCTGATGCGACATGGTTTCGGGGATATTCATCTCTTCAGACAGAATCTTACGAATCGCCGGGCCGGTCTGTGTGGTGCCCGAGCCCGCGACCTTAAGCAGTTTGGATGCTGTATTGAAAATTTCATCGTCCGTATATTCCACGCCGCGGTACGCCGCAATTTCGCGAAGCTGAGAGCGTATCAGACGGTGTACCAGATACGGGATGGATGTGGCCTGTTCATATACCGATTTGGTGTTGTCGTACAGCACGGTTTGGTTGCCGACCTGTCCCACGGGTTCGCCGACCAACTCAATACCGGTTGAGGAATCCAGCCCGAATTCCTGCGCCCATTTCACAACGTTATCATTACCCGTGGCGTCAGCTATCGTGAAAAAGTAATAGTTGCAGGAGTTCATCAATCCGTCGGAAAGATCCTGATTCACATGCAGATAGAAATTCGGAGCCACCCAGCACTGTTTGGATTTTCCGTGAATAACGTATTTGGTGTATTTGCCCAGGTCGTCAATTCGCGTATTCAGCGTAATGCCGCTGTCCGGGTTCATCAGTGCGCCCAGCGCGGTGGCCAGCTTAAAAACCGACCCCGGTGCAATTTTGGTGTATACCGCTTTATTAAACAGCGGCGCCGCCGGGTCATTGGCCAGTGCCTGATAGTTTTCGTCACTGATACCGCCTGTAAACAGGTTCAGGTCATAGCTGGGATAGGATGCGATGGCCAGAATTTCGCCGGTGTTGACATCCATGACCACTGCCGCGCCCGAATTGGCAAATTCGATATCATATTTGGTTCCGTCAATATCCACCTGATTCTCCGAATCGTCGTTAGCGATATATTCAACATACCGCCAGGGTCGGTTTCGAATCACCTGATGCTCATATTCTTCAATCTCGGGGATTCGGTTGGCCAGAGAATCCTCAACCGCCATCTGAAGGCCGATATCCAATGTCAGCATTACCGAGTTGCCCTGACTGGCCGGCGTAGACGTCAGCACCTTGGTAATCGCGCCGCGGCTGTTGACCTCCACTTCCTGAGTACCCTGCCGCTCGGTGCTGTTACCGGTCAAAACGTCTTCCATTGCGGCCTCTATGCCGGCAATGCCGACCAGATTGTCAAGGTCATATCCCTTCGCCGCATATTCCTCGGCAGATTCTTCGGTAGTGATTTTTCCCAAATAGCCAATGGTATGCGCGGCCACGTCGCCCTGAACATAGGTTCGGACGGTATCCTCTTCAATCGTGACGCCTTCCAGTTCGTTTCCTCGGGTCTCAATCTCTGAAACGGTATAGAAATCGACGTCCGATGCGATGGTGACCGGCACATAGGCGCGGTAGGATGAAAGCTGAACTTCCTGCCAGATGGAGAGCAGTTTACGCGCTTCTTCATACGTATATTCTTCGGGAATCAGAAAACGAGCGCGAAGCTCAACATAGATTTCTTCGGGGGTGCGCTCGGTGCCGACGAACATGTTGGTACGCCAGGATTCTTCACGCTTTTTCTTTGCTTCGGCGTTCTCAATGCCAAAATCGAAATAAAAGTTGCCCACTTCATCCTTATTGATGACAAATGAGTCGATAATTGAACCGCCGTGGGATTCGACAATATCGATGGTTTTGATGAAGATGTCCGTGTAATATGCGCGCGCCGCAGTGGAGTTAATCGTCGGATCTTTTACCACCGAGACGTTGAACGACTTTTCATCATACGCCAGCGGCAATCCGTTTCGGTCCATGATAGAACCGCGTGTTCCCTGTACGGCGACAGTCTTATGCTTTCTGTTTTCGGAAAGCTCCAGATACTTTTCTCCGTCCACAATGGTCAGTTTGGCCAACGTAAAAATCAGCACCATAAACATGGCGAATAGAATAACGCCTAAAATCTTGTATCGGTTTTGTAAAGAATGTTTCTTTTTCATCAAAGATTATCCAAAAACTCCGTCGTCGCTTTTCTGGTCATAAATTTATATCGGTACAGCCACTTCATGAATAGTTCGGTCAGCAGCGTGAGCGCGCCGGTGGTGATTGCAGCCGGGATGGCGTAGCGCACTAAAACATACATCGCCGAAAACGGACGTCCCATGAAGAATACAATAATCATGGCAACGATTTCTTTCACCACAACGCCGATGGCTGCTAAAAATGCCGCCGCGTAAAAATTGACCGTATAAATTCTGATGGCAACATAGTGCATCGCGATGGCCGCGATGAAAAATTGGAGGGTATAAAACCCGATGCTCGGGCCGTAGACAATATCCATCAGAAGTCCGCCCGCCATGGCAAACACCACGCCGTTGACGCGCTTTTCAATTGCGATGATCGATGCGGTGAAGCATATCAGAATATCCGGGGCAATCCCAAACATATATATCTGGGAAAATACCGACCCGGACAGGATGACGTTGATGATAATCAAAGCGCCCATCACAAAAAGTTTCATCGGCTATTCCTCCGCACCAGACGAACTGGACGGACTGGGTGACGGCGAAGGCGAAGGTGATGCCTGAGGTTCGGTTTCAATATCGGTCTCCTCGGCTGTAAATTGGGTAATCACCATGACTTCCTCCAGATGCAGAAAATCGACCGCCGGCTTGACATAAGCTACTTCATCGCTGTTTTCTCCGGTTCGGGTAATTTCGACCGTATCGCCGATAATCAAGCCTTTCGGATATACACCACCGAGACCCGACGTGATGACGCGGTAGCCCGGCAGAATATCGGCGTCAAACGGCAGATACGCCATCTCGAGCAGTGGGTCGGACGTGTTGGTCAGCGTCGTTCCCTGTACCACGCCGTTATCACGCGTTAGTTCAACGATGGCCGCCACCCCGCTGTCATAATCAATAATACTCATCACCTTGGACCAGTTGGCGCCGGTTTCGATGATTCTGCCGACCAGACCGTCTTCGGTGATGACCGGCATATCCTTCTGGACCCCGTCCAGAACGCCTCGATTGATGGTAAAAATGCTGAAATAATTGCTGGAATCCCTTCCCGTGACTCTGGCCGTGACGGTCGTAAAGTCCACTTGGTCTTCCTTATAAACCAGCAGGGTTTTTAATCGCTCGTTTTCCTGCCTCAATTCTTCCATGGTGCTTAAATCGTTTTTATATTGCGCAATCTGCTCTCGCAGTGCTTTGTTTTCCACGCGCAGGTCACTGGGCGCAAAAACACGCTCAAGAAAATTCCCGATGGAGTCGGTGACCGAATAGATACCGCTTTGTACGGGCATCAAAATGGAGCCAATGACCGATTCGCCGCCGCTCATATTCTGTTCGCCCGATGTCATAATCATCAGCGCGATGAGAATGAATACTACGATGACCGTGATGAGTGCCGGTCTGTTTTTAATAATGCCTCTTTTTTTCGCCATATCTTCTCCATCCGCTATTTTTAGCGCTAACGCATTATAGCATAATTTTTTTTGAGGGTTAAGCGGTATGCAGATTATTTACAGATTGGTTTAATTTCAAAGCCTAAATAAAAAGCGCCGATACCGCACGAGGGTATCGACGCCGGATTATTTTTAACGATTACTTATACAGCGGAAACGCTGCACAAAGCTTTAAAACATCCGCTTTCACAGCCGCATTTTCCGCGCCCTTGCTTTTCACAACTCTGGCAATGAATTCGGCAATCTTGACCATTTCGGGTTCCTTCATGCCGCGCGTGGTGACTGCCGGTGTTCCCAGACGGATGCCGCTGGTGACCATCGGGCTCTTGGTTTCAAAGGGAATTGTGTTTTTGTTGCAGGTGATGTTCGCTTCGTCCAGCCAAGTTTCCACTTCTTTTCCGGTTACGTCATTGCTGTTAAGGTCCACCAGCATCAGATGATTATCTGTTCCGCCCGAAACCAGATTCAGGCCGTTGTCCATCAGCGCTTTGGCTAATGCCGAGGCATTTCTAACAATCTGTTTTTGATAGGCCTTAAAGTCCGGGCCCAGCGCCTCTTTAAAGCTGACAGCTTTTGCCGCGATGACGTGCATCAAAGGTCCGCCCTGCGTTCCCGGGAAAATCGCTTTATCAATCGCTTTGGCATATTCCTCTTTACAGAGAATCATGCCGCCTCGGGGTCCGCGCAAGGTCTTGTGTGTGGTGGTGGTGACGAAATCAGCATACGGCACAGGCGAAGGATGCTCACCCGCCGCGACCAGCCCCGCGATATGCGCCATATCGACCATCAGGTAAGCGCCGACTTCCTTAGCGATTTCGCTGAATTTCTTAAAGTCGATGGTTCTGGGGTAGGCCGATGCGCCAGCCACAATCATCTTCGGTTTGTGCTCCAAAGCCAAACGTCTCACTTCATCATAATCGATGGTCTGCGTGTCTTCGGTCACATGATAAGGCACAATATTAAAGTAGGTGCCCGAGTAGTTGATCTTCATGCCGTGCGTCAGGTGTCCGCCATGGGACAAATCCATGCCCATCAGCGTATCGCCGGCTTTCAGCATGGCAAAATACACCGCGGTATTGGCCTGTGCGCCTGAATGGGGCTGTACGTTGACGTGTTCGGCCCCGAACAGTTCCTTGGCGCGTTCAATCGCTAAATTTTCGGCCACATCCACAAATTCGCATCCGCCGTAGTAGCGTTTTCCCGGGTACCCTTCCGCATATTTATTGGTCAGGTGTGATCCCATCGCGTTCATCACCGCCTCCGAAACAAAGTTTTCGGACGCGATCAATTCAATGTGCGTCTCCTGGCGGTTGAGCTCGTCCATCATGGCCGTATAGACCGCTTCATCCACCGCTTTTACTTTACTAAAATCCAACATATATTCATCACTCCTGTCTAAATTTTTTAGGCACAATTTTGAGTGCTTTTTTCGCTGCCATCTGTTCTGCTTCTTTTTTCGTTTTTCCCGATCCGCTGGTAAACACCGTGCCGTTCACGATGAAGTTCACATAGAATGTCCGGCTGTGCGGCGGTCCTTTTTGCTTGTAAACGATATAGGTGATTTTGGTGTTTGGTACCTTATGAAAATATTCTTGAATGCGTGTTTTATAATCCTTGAAGCCGCCGCCCGAGAGCACGGATTCGATATTGGCAGTAAACAACCGTAAGACCACGTCTTTGGTGTTTTCAAATCCGCTGTCCAGATAGATCGCGCCGATAGTCGCTTCAATGGTGTCCGCCAGAATCGACGCTTTGGCCCGGCCGCCGCCCTGTTCCTCGCCTTTGCCCAGCTTTAAAAAACCGGCAATCTTGATATGCCTGGCCACTTCATACAGCGACTTCTCCGTTACAATCGCCGCACGGGTCTTGGTCAGTCTTCCTTCGTGAAAATCCCTTTTTAAGGTAAACAGATGCTCGGAAATAATCAAATCCAGGACAGCATCGCCCAGAAACTCCAAACGTTCGTTATTCTCTTCTTTTGACAGGCTGGAATGCGTCAACGCTCTTTCGAGCAGACTTAAATCATTAAAATGATACCCCAGCGTATCTTCCAGTTTTTTATATTCACTCATCCGTATTAGTTAAATGCGCAGGATTAAGCATACTATCGATAAAATTCTCTTTACGAAGACAATATCTTTAATGCTGCGAAAAGTTTTTTAAAGAAACGAAGCCCCAAAAGATATGAGGCTTCTTCAAATAACTTGGTTGGTTTTACTTTACTTGAGATTCGATATAGCTTACGATATCCTTTACGGTGACTACCGAAGGTAAATCTTCGTCTGGAATGGTGATGTCATATTCCTGTTCAACATCCATAATCAGCTCTACGATATCGAGTGAATCGGCGTTCAAGTCGTCCACCAGGTTGGATTCAAGAGTAATTTTGTTCTCCTCAATCTCCAATTGGTCAGCCAAAAGCTTTCTGATTTTTTCAAATACCATAATCTTTTTCTTTCACCTCCGCGAAATAAGCTAAAAGTTTATTCGGTAATGCTCTGTATATCATTCTTGATGTTTTCAACCACACCAGAAATAATAAACTTTCTTGCCTGTCGAATGCCCGACCGGAATGTCTTGGCGTCGGCCGAACCATGTACCTTGATAACCCCGCCGTTGACGCCCAAAAGCAGTGCGCCGCCCAGCTCCGAGTAATCGAGTCTGGCTTTAAAGCGTTTGAATCCGGGTTTGGCCATCAGCGCCCCGATCTTGGTGAAGAACCCTTTGGTCAGTTCATCCTTCAGCATGCCGGTCATGGTCTTGGCCATGCCCTCAATGAGCTTCAGCGCCACATTGCCGACAAATCCGTCCGCCACCACCACGTCATAGTCTCCCGAGAGAATTTCCCGGCCTTCCACATTGCCTTTAAAGTTGATGTGTTTTTCCTGCGCCATCAGCTGAAAAGCTTCCATAGTCTGCGCGTTGCCTTTTCCGGGTTCGGAACCGTTATTGATCAGCCCGACCCGCGGATTTTTGACGTCCATGACGCAGCGCATATAAACCGAACCGATAACCCCCCATTGGGCCAGATAGAACGGTTTGCAGTCCACATTGGCGCCGCTGTCCAGCAGCAGAACGCTGCCGGTGCGCGTGGGCAGAACCGGGCAGAAAGCCGGTCTGGATACGCCCTTGATGCGCCGTACAATCAACGTAGCTCCGGCCACCAAAGCGCCCGAATGCCCCGCTGTTAAAAATACATCGCAGTCGCCGTCCCGAACCAGTTCAAAACCGCGTACCATGGATGCATCTTTTTTCTTTTTGATTGAGTCCACCGCTTTGTCGGTCATCTCAATCACCTCGCGGCAATCGACAATCTCAACACGTTTTAAATCGACCGAATGCTTCGCTAGTTCGGCTTCGATGACTTCCTTTTTGCCGGTTAACACCAACGTGATATCATCGAAATCCTTTACCGCGGCGGCTACGCCCTCAATCACTGCTCCGGGGGCATTGTCCCCGCCCATGGCATCTACACAAATTCGCAAAATTTAATCACCTTTTGTTTAAAATATACACTAGCTAAAAGTATATTAGATAGGCTAATCTTTTGCAAGAGAAAAAGGCACAAATAATCATGTGCCCTTAAGGTACCCTTCTCTATTCGGCCGCTTTTTTAACTTTGTCAGGAATGACCTTAACGCCGTTATAATAACCGCAATTTTTGCATGCCCTGTGTGACAACACAGGCGACTTGCACTGCGGACATTCGCTGATTCCCGGCAAAGACAGCTTCCAGTTTGCACTTCTCGTGCGTTTTCTTTGTTTTGAGGTTCTTCTCTTTGGTACCGCCATACGCTTGCACCTCCTTAAAAGCTTAGTCCCGAAACAGGCCATCCAATGCCGCAAATGGGCTGTTCGCTTTTTTTGTCTCTATTTCACAATCACAGGTTTCCAGATTCAAATCCTTGCCACAATGCGGGCAAAGCCCTTTGCAGTCCTCTTTGCACAGTACGTGCAAAGGAATGTTCAGAATGATATTGTCCAATACCGCACGGTCCAGCACCAGCACATCGCCAGTATATTCGTAAACATCGTCCTCTCCCGAGCCAGAGAAGGTCTCGGACAGGGAAAGCGAAATATTCACGCGTGCATCATTCAAGCATCTGGCACACAGCGCGGATAACACCGTTTTTACCTCAGCGGTCACCATAACACCGTCCTCTTCGGGCAGATATGCGCCGTTGACGCTTACCGGCTCCAAAAAGTTGTAGGACATTCCGCTGTATTCAAACTCCGAAAAGGCTTCGGAACATTCGAACGGGAACGATTCACCCAGCAAATCTTTAGTTTTGGAAAGATCAATCTTCATCATTATGCTGCCATAAAAGGAATTATTGCTTTTTTAGAGCAACAGCATAAATTATAATTTCCTTTCGGAAAGATGTCAATCCTTTTTTAGAGGCACAGCGCCTTGGTTTCCTGCGCGATTTTCAGCTCTTCATCTGTTGACACACAGACAATCTTCACCTTGGAATCGTCTGCCGAAAGAATACTCTCTTGACCGCGAACGCTGTTCTTTTCGTCGTCCATCACCGCGCCGAGGAATTCCAAACCTTCGATAATCATCTTGCGGATACGCGGGTCGTTTTCTCCGATGCCTGCCGTGATGGCGATGACATCGATTCCGCCCATAGCCGCGGCGTACGCGCCGATGTATTTCTTTACGTTATAGCAAAAAGCGTCCAGAGCCAGCTTGGCTCTCTCGTTCTTTTCGGTGTCCCAAGCTTTCCAGATGTCACGGAAGTCCGAGCTGATGCCCGAGATGCCGTAGACGCCCGATTGCTTATTCATATAGTTGGTGACTTCATTGATGGTCATGCCTTTTTCCTTCATCAGGAATTCAACGATGGCCGGATCAATGCTGCCACAGCGTGTGCCCATGATGAGGCCTTCCAAAGGTGTGAGGCCCATCGAAGTATCCACGCATTTGCCGTGGTCCACAGCGGCAATCGAAGCGCCGTTGCCCAGATGGCAGCTGACAATCTTGACTTCCTCAGGCTTTTTCCCCACCATTTCGGCCGCGCGTTTGGATACATAGGCGTGTGATGTGCCGTGGAAACCATAGCGCCGAATCTTCATTTCGGAATACGCTTCGTAGGGCAAGCCGTAGATATATGCCTTTTTCGGCATGGTCTGATGAAATGCGGTATCAAACACCGCAACCATCGGCACATTCGGCATAATCTTCTGGCATGCACGAATACCCATCAGGTTGGCGGGGTTGTGCAGTGGACCGAAAACCGCGCATTCCTCAATCGCCGCGATGACGTCGTCATTGATGATGAATGAACCCGCATATTTTTCACCGCCGTGCAGAACACGATGTCCCACCGCTTTGATTTCGTCCATCGATTTGATGACGCCGTAATTGGAATCGGTCAGCGCTTCCACAACCAGTTTAAATGCGTCGGTGTGGTCCTTCATCTCTTTATCGATCTCAATTTTCTGGCCGTCTTTTCCTTCGTGTTTTAAAACCGTTCCGTCAAACCCAATTCTTTCGACAATCCCTTTTGCCAGCACAGATTCACCGTTCATGTTGATGAGTTTATATTTTAACGATGATGAGCCCGCGTTTACAACTAAAACTTTCATTTTTCATTACCCTTTCGATATGTTAAGCTGGTAAGCTTTTATTTACATTACGCCATATTCTGCGCTTGAACCGCTGTGATCGCCACCACACTGACGATATCGTCCACGTCGCATCCGCGGCTTAAATCGTTCACCGGTTTGGCCAGTCCCTGACAGATGGGGCCGATGGCTTCGGCTCCGGCCAGCCGCTGTACCAGTTTGTAGCCGATGTTGCCGGCCTGCAGATCCGGGAAGACCAGAACATTTGCTTCGCCAGCCACCGGGCTACCGGGTGATTTCAGCTTGCCTACCGAAGCGACCAAAGCCGCGTCGGCCTGCAGTTCGCCGTCCACGTTCAGACTGGGAGCCAGCGTCTTGACCAGTTCGGTCGCCTGAACCACTTTATCAACCAGCTCGTGCTTGGCACTGCCCTTGGTAGAGAACGAAAGCATGGCCACCTTGGGGTCCATACCCGCCAGTGTTTTGGCTGTCTCCGCCGAAGAAATCGCAATCGCCGCCAGCTGTTCGGCTGTCGGGTCAATATTTACCGCACAGTCGGCAAAAATTAAGACGCCGTTCTGTCCGTATTCTTTTTTATCAACTTCCATGATGAAGGATGAGGAAACCACCGAGATGCCCGGTGCTGTTTTGATAATCTGAAGTGCGGGTCTTAGGGTGTTGCCTGTGGTGTTGATGGCGCCGGCTACCATGCCGTCCGCTTCGCCCTGTTTAATCATCATCACTGCAAAATACAGGGTGTCTTTCATCGTCGCCAGTGCCGCTTCGGGTGTGACACCCTTGCTCTTTCTCATCTCGTAGAAAGCATTGGCGTATGCTTGGAGTCGTGCATCTTTCTCGGGGTCTACGATAGTGACTCGGCTGTAATCCAATCCCGCCGAAAGTTTTTTAATCTCCGCTTCGTTTCCTAAGAGAATCACATCCGCGATGCCCTCTTTAGATATGAGTTCAGCCGCCTTAATCGTTCTTTCCTCTGTGCCCTCGGGCAGGCAGATGCGTTTCATGTCGGCTTTTGCCTTGGCTTTAATATCGTCCATCAATGCCATAGTAATTTGTCGCTCCCTTCAGTCGCGTTTAAAAATTCGCTTCTTATCATATAAATAATTTGATATACTTAATTATATAGATGTCCTTAAACAAACATGTCCATTATACATAGTTTAACCGCATTTGAAAAGGTGAAAATATGAGAATATGCGCAATAATTGCCGAATATAACCCTTTCCACGCCGGACACGCCTACCACATCCAAAAAACGCGTGAAATCTCCGAATGCGACCATGTGGTCTGCCTGATGAGCGGCGATTTTGTTCAGCGCGGCGAACCCGCCATCTTTGATAAATGGCATCGGGCGCAAGCCGCGGTTCGCTGCGGCGCCGACCTGGTTTTGGAACTTCCGGCCATCTATGCCCTGCGCTCAGCCGAGGGTTTTGCCTGCGGAGCTGTGCGCATTTTGCAGAATCTCGGTATCGATGTTCTGTCGTTCGGCTCCGAAACCGATGACATTCATCAGCTCAAAACCCTTTCAGATATTCTGATTAATGAACCCAGCCGCTATAAAGAGCAGCTGAAGACCTATCTCGACCAGGGCATCTCCTATCCCGCATCCCGCAGTATGGCCATGCAGGAATACCTCTGCAACCCCGAGGTCAGCATCCTGATGACCGGATCCAACGCCATTTTGGGTCTAGAGTATTTAAATGCCCTAAGCCGACTAAACTCCGAAATCACGCCGACAGTCATTCGCCGAAAAGGCGACAATTATAACGAAGAATCCCTTTCGCTTTCGCTCTCCAGCGCCACAGCCATTCGAAAGCATCTCTTAAAAAAAGGGCTGGATGAATCCATCCTGGCCAATATGCCCGAACCCGCTTTCCATATCTTTGCCGACTTGCTGGACAGCGACTTTATTCCCGTTTCTTCTCAGCATTTCTTTAAGGAGATGCTGTATGCCGTCCGAATGATGCCTGCCGAAGCCATCGCGAACATCCCCGATGTCTCGGAAGGTCTCGAAAACCGAATTAAATCCGCTGCCGAATCCGCCAAGGACTATGACGATCTGGTCCGAAGAATCAAGACCAAGCGCTACACCCAAACGCGTATCCAGCGCATCCTTATCTATATACTACTCGGCATCACGCGCGAGACGGCCCAATATGCCGACGCACACTCGCCTGAAAATATCAAGGTTCTGGCCTATAAAAAGGATTCAGCCCATCTGTTGTCGCATTTTTCAAAAAACAGTCAGGTCAACCTTTTCCACAGTTCGGTCGGGCTGGAAAATGACCCGTTTGTCGGTCTCGATATCCGCGCCGCTGATGTCTATGCGCTGGCACAGGAAGTGCCCGAATTCTTCGCGTGCGGACGGGATTATACCCAAAAAACGCTGACCGATTAAAAAAAAGACTGTCCTTCAGGGGACAGCCTTGATGTCTTTTAAAAATTTTCTCGGATATACTGAATCAGTGTTTCCAGTAAATCCGTTTCACGGACTTTTAGAACCTTTTCGCCATGCACAAAAATCAAGCCTTCTCCGTTGCCGCCCGCTACGCCGATATCCGCTTCCTTCGCTTCGCCGGGACCATTCACCGCGCATCCCATCACCGCCACAGTCAGCGGTTTTTCAAAATCAATCAGCGCCATTTCAATATCATTCGCCAGCTTCTCCACGTCGATATCCGTCCGTGCGCAGGTGGGACATGCAATAATCTCCACGCCGAATTTTCGAAGGCCGATGAGATTTAGAATCTTCTTGGCGGCAAAAATTTCACGTACCGGGTCGCCTGAGATGGAGACGCGGATGGTATCTCCGATGCCTTCCAAAAGCAAAGGCGCCAATGCGGCCGATGATTTGACCAGCGCGTTCTCGTATGTCCCCGCTTCGGTCACGCCAATATGGATGGGGTATTCCACCGCTTCGGCCAGCTTGCGGTTGGCATCGATGGTCTTTTTGACGGACGAGGATTTAATGGAAACGACTATATCGTCAAATCCCATCTTCTCCAGCCTTCGAACATTATTAATCGCCGAAGCCGTCAGTCCTTCGGCCGAGTTGCCGTACTTAAACAGAATCTCTTTTTCCAGCGAACCGCCGTTGACGCCCACGCGAATCGGGATGCGCGCCGCCTTAGCCGCATCCACCACGGCTTTCACCTTAACATCATCCCCGATGTTTCCGGGGTTAATCCTTATTTTATCCGCGCCGTTTTCAATGGCCAGAACAGCCAGCTTATAATCAAAATGCACATCGGCAATGAGCGGGATATTCGTTTTGGATTTCAGCGCCTTAAAAGCTCTGGCACTGTTCTCGTCAGGCGCGGAAAGCCGCACCATCTCGCATCCCGCTTTTTCCAGAGCGGCAATCTGCGCAGAAGTCGTTGTGATATCCGACGTTTTTGTGTTGGTCATGGATTGGATAGCGACAGGGTTTCCGCCGCCAATCGTCACTCGACCGATATGGATGGTTTTAGACATGGCATCAGCCTCCAAACCACATACGGATGGCGTCCTGATAGATGAGATAGAACATCAGCCCAAACAGCAGAATCATCCCCACCGCGTGAATCGCGCCTTCCACATCACGATTGACGGGCTTTTTGAAAATCGCCTCGATGACAATGAATACTGCGCGCCCGCCGTCCAGCGCCGGGAAAGGCAGCATATTGACCACCGCGAGGTTGATGCTGAGGAGCGCGATGATTTCCAGAACCACGCCGAGTGAAATATGGAACGCCTCCTGAATCGTGTCGGTCACCATCAGTATGCCGCCCACGTCCTGCGTACTGGATTGTCCGGTAAACAGGCCGCCGATAAACTGATAGGTCTGCATGGTAATCATATACAGCCATTTAAAGCTGAGCCCAATCGATTGCCCGAACGTGTAATCCACCGGCTCCTGAGTAAACGAGAAACCGGCCAGATACCGCCCTTCGGCTTCATCATACTGACGCGGAATATCAAACTGAATCAGTTCGCCGTCTCTTTCCACCGTGATGTCCAGATTGACTTCATCGTTTGATTTTGCCAACGCCATCGACATTTCGATGGCAAAGTCGATATCCTGTCCTTCAAAGTTTCGGATGACATCGCCCGCCTGAATGCCGTAAGCTTCGGCCGGAGAGCCCGCGTTGACGCTCTGAACCACCGGCTCAGCGTCACCGTAGAAAGTGAGAATGGCGATGGCTAAAAACACGGCCGTAATCAGGTTAGCCAAAGCGCCTGCCATAATAGTAATCAGCCGTTTCCATGCCTTTTGGTTATTGAACGCTTCCGGGTCGGCGTTGTTCTCGTCTTCGCCGTGGAACAGGCAAAAACCGCCGATTGGGAAAACACGAATGGAAAACTCGGTGCCTTTTCTATCCCATTTCACCAGCTTGGGCCCAAAGCCGATCGCAAACTTGTCAATTTTAAATCCCAACGCGCGTCCGGCCAAAAAATGACCGAGTTCGTGCGCCATTATCATAAACGCCAACACCAGCACAGCGCCGACATATCCTAAAATCGTTCCAAACATGATGCCTCCAAATATTCTACAGCGTCAGGGCAAAAGCCCGTACTTCCCTGTCCATCCCAATAATCGCGCCCGTATCGGTGAGTTTCTGCCCACCAAAATGGTTCATTGCCTTTTCCACCAGCTTAGGGATGCCGCCCAGCAGAAAATCACCTTTTAAGAATCGGCTGACCGCAATTTCGTTGGCCGCGTTCAGCACCACCTCCGAAGACCCGCCGTCGTCTTTCAACGCTTCAAACGCCAGTCCCAGACACGGGAAATTCTCCGCTTTTGGCTTTTTAAACGTGAGATTCAGCGATGTGAAATCCAAAAACCCAGCCGGTGCGCCAAAACGCTTGGGAAAGCCCAGCGCATACTGGATGGGCTGGCGCATATCGGTGACGCCCAACTGCGCCATCACACTGCCGTCGGTATATTCCACCATGCTGTGCACGATGCTTTTCTCATGAACCAGCACATCGATTTTTTCGGGCGGCATATCAAAAAGCCATCGCGTTTCCATGCACTCCAAGCCTTTGTTCATCAGCGTCGCGCTGTCGATAGTCACCTTGGCGCCCATATTCCAGTTGGGGTGCTTTAACGCCTGTTCGGGTGTCGCCTGCTCAATCTCGGCTTTTTCCCAATCACGGAAAGGGCCGCCGGAAGCGGTCAGAATCAGTCGATTGACGGATTCAGTGTCAAAGCCGTTCCTCAAGCACTGAAAAATCGCAGAAAGCTCGGAATCCACCGGATAGAGTTTGGCACCCTTTTGGTTCAGCAGATTTCGTACCACACGGCCTCCGCAGACCAAAGCCTCTTTGTTGGCCAGCGCCACGCGGATATCATTTTTGATGCAGGCCTCCAGCGCCAGAAGTCCGGCGATACCCACCACCGAAATCAATACGGTGTCCGCCGGCACTTGTGTCGCCAGTTCAATCAGGCCTTGCTGTCCATAAAAAATTCTAGTGTTTTCGGGGATATTCGCTTCCAGTTTGTCTGAATGCTCGGCGCCCGAAAGGCACACCGCTTCGGGTTTGTACTGATTAGCCTGGTCGATCAGCAAATCCACATTGTTCTCGCACGAAAGGCCGGATACACAGTATTCATTTTTGTTCTGATCAATCACGTCCAGCGTCTGTGTGCCGATGGAACCGGTAGATCCTAATATTGTAATCTTCTTCATGGCTATATAATCAAACTTCCGTAAACCAGCGTAAAATACAGATAAATCATGGGACAGATAAACGATGAACTGTCAAAACGGTCCAAAACGCCGCCGTGCCCTGGGAACATATTGCCAAAATCCTTGATACCGAAGTAGCGCTTGACCATGGAAGCCACCAGGTCGCCGACCTCGGCCGCCGCAGGCAGAACAGCACCCATAATGATAAAATGAATCGGGTTGATTTCAAAACCCGTCGCGGAACTGTAGATATAGCCCAGCAGAATGAGCACCGCATAGCCCCCAATATACCCAGCCACCGCGCCTTCCACCGATTTGTTCGGGCTGATGCGCGGAATCAATTTATGTTTTCCAAACGCCGTACCAAAGAAATAGGCGAACGTGTCCGTCGCGACGGCAGTAACCACTGCGATGAGTATCAACAGTACGCGCAGCTGCACATCCCTAAACATGGCAAGGCCGAACATCGCTGTAAAGAATATCGACGGATAGATGAGCGTGAAAATGCCCAGCATCAGGGTATTCATATCCCGACGCTTGTTAAAAATCGCTTCGGTAATCATCCAAAACACACCGATGCCGTAGGTGAGCACCACATACTTCCATCCAAAAAACAGATAGATTGGAGAAACCACCGCTGTGAGTATAAACGGCAGATGGTGATTCATATGCGGAATTTTGCGGTTTGCCGCGCGGATAATCTCGTACTGTGAAAAGAGCGAGACCACATAGATGATGCCGCGCAAAAACCAGTTGGGGAAAAACAGCGCCATGACCAGCAGAAGAATCAGCGGAATGGCCACCAGACTTCGAATAATCAGTGATGATTTCTTTTCTGCCATTTAAAGCCCCCCAAATCTGCGGTGACGATTCTGATAGATCATCAGCGCGTCGCGGTATCGATCAAATGTGAAGTCCGGCCAGGCTTCCTTGACGAATATGAATTCGGCGTAGGCAATCTGGTAAAGCAGGAAATTCGATATCCGCTCTTCACCGCTGGTGCGAATGACCAAATCCGGGTCAGGCTGACCTGCCGTGTACAGATAATCGGAAACGGTGGTTTCGCTGATATCCTCGGCTTTTATCTTCCCGTTTTTCACCTGGCTTGCTATTTTCTGTACCGCCTGGGTAATCTCCAGACGTGAGCCATAGTTCAGTGCGATATTTAGAATCATACCTGTGTTGTTTTTGGTTTTTTCCTTGGCCGCTTCGACTTCCTTCAAAGCCATTTCGGGCAAGCGCGAAATATCCCCCAGCGTGAACAGCTTGACGTTTTCTTTGTGCAGTTCATCCAACTCGGAACGCAAATATTCGACCAGCAGGTTCATGAGCACGCCGACTTCGCTTTTCGGGCGTTTCCAGTTCTCGGTGGAAAAGGCGTACAGCGTCAGCACCTGAATGCCGATATCACTGCTCATCCGAACGATGTCCTTGACGCGCTCCATACCCTCGCGGTGTCCAGCCGCACGCGGCAGGCCTTTGGCCTTGGCCCAGCGACCGTTGCCGTCCATAATGCACGCGACATGGACGGGCGTCACCGCCAGTTTCAAATCGGCGTAAACCTGTCTGTCGCCCTTATTCTTTTTTCTTAAAAATGTCTCTACAAAACCCAAGTTATTTACCACCATGAATAAACAATCCCAAGGCAAACACCTTGGGAGATTATTTTTTTAGAAAAGCTTTGTCTTAAACGCAGACACCACCAGTTCCAGCCGATCTTCTTTTTGTCTTTGGCGGATGACAATCTCCGTATCGGCAGGCGCATCACCGGCTTTGGCACGATATCGGACAATTTCAGGTTTAAGCCCCGATTCTTCCGCAGCCTTCAATGCTTTTTCCAGTTCCAGCCCCAACAAAGACCGCACTAGACCGCCATGATCTCCGCTTCTTTATCCTTCATCATCTTGTCAATCGTTTTGGTATGCTCGTCGATGATGTCCTGAATCTCTTTCTCCAGATCTTTCAGGTCGTCTTCGGTAATCAGACCCTCTTTCTGATCCTTCTTGAAATGGTCGATCGCATCGCGGCGAATGGAACGCAAGGCTACTTTGGCGTCTTCGCCAAAAGTCTTGACCACCTTGAAAAGTTCTTTTCTGCGCTCTTCCGTCGGTTCAGGCATCACCAGACGAATGACTTTGCCGTCATTGGAAGGGTTGATGCCAAGATCGGATTTCATAATTGCTTTTTCCACTTCGTTTATCAAGGTGGCGTCCCAGACCGAAACCAACAGCATTCGCGGTTCGGGTGCCGTGATGTTGCCAATCTGGTTAATCGGCATCATGGAGCCGTAACAATCGACTTTGATATTATCCAGCAATTGCGGGTTGGCTCTGCCGGCCCGAATATGAACCAGTTCGCTGGTTAAAACGGAAATGGTTTTGTCCATTTTCTCTATCGCCGCTTTCAGCGCTTCATGCGTCACTCTGATATTCATAAAATCTCCTAAAAATAAATTTTATATACCGATATTCTATCTAATGAACCGCTTTTTTTCAATACCTTAAGTCATTGCTTTTATAGTTTGTTCATCTTATTCGGATTCTAAGGCTGTATCACAGTGATTGATGCGTGTACCTGACTTTTTGCCGATTAAAACATTATGAATCGCGTCCTCTTCTTTAAGGCCGAAGACGATGATCGGAATTCGGTTGTCCATGCAGAGCGAAACCGCCGTGGTATCCATCACCGTCAGCCCTTGATTGATAAAGTCAATATAGCTGATGGACGCGTATTTCTTCGCGTTTTTGTCCACGTTCGGATCGGCGGTGTAAACGCCGTTGACGTTTTTGGCCAACAGAATCATATCCGCTTCCATCTCGGCCGCGCGTAAGGCCGCTGCAGTGTCGGTTGAAAAGTAGGGATTGCCGGTGCCGCAGGCGAAGATGACCACATAGCCTTTTTCCAGATGGCATACGGCTTTTCTGCGAATATACGGTTCGGCAATCTGCCGCATCTCGATAGCGGTCTGCACACGCACAGTGAGGCCGATGGCTTCCAGACGGTCCTGCATGGCCAGCGCATTGATGGTGGTGGCCAGCATACCCATATAGTCGGCCGTCGCCCGATCCATATCCACGCCTTGTCTGCCGCGCCACAGGTTCCCCCCGCCCAGCACAATCGCGACCTGAACGCCCATTTCGGTCGCTTTTTTAATCTGATGCGCCACCTGATTGATGACATCAAAATCAAAATTGCTGCCGTCCTTACCGCTTAAGGCCTCTCCTGAAAGTTTTAATACAACGCGTTGATATATCGGTTTTTCGGTCATGTTATGCTCTCCCGTGATTTAAAAATGTTTCGTTTTGATAAAAAAAGGGAAACACAGAAAATTGTGCTTCCCTTAAACCATGTCTTACTTTCCGGCCTGATTCATGACTTCGGCCACAAAGTCATCTTCCCGCTTCTGCAGGCCTTCACCCATCTCATATCGGGTGAACTTCACGATGCTGACTTCGCCGCCCAATGCCTTGCCTTGCTCGGCCACAACATCTTTAATCTTCTTGGTATCGTCTTTAACGAATATCTGATCGACCAGACAAACGATGGAATAATACTTGCTGATACGTCCCAGAACCATTTTATCCACGATGTTTTCGGGCTTGCCTTCGTTCAGCGCCTGTGCACGGAGCACTTCTTTTTCATGCTCAATCTCTTCACCCGGCACTTCGGTCTGGTAAACATATTTCGGGCTGGCCGCTGCAATCTGCATGGCCACGTCGTGCATAAACGCATTAAAATTCGCGTCTTTTGCCGCGCCTTCTGGGCATTTAAATTCAACGAGAACGCCGATTTTGCCGCCCATGTGAATGTATGCGTCCAGAGCGCCGTCCGTTTTAACCGCCGCAAAGCGCCTTAAGGAAATATTTTCGCCGATCGTCGCCACTTTTTCACTAATCATGTCTTTAACTGTTTTGCCGCCTTTGGTCATGGCCAGCAGAGCTTCAACATCCGCCGGGCTGCCTTGGCTGGCAATCTCAGCAATTTCGGAAACAAATCCCTGGAATTCGGGTGTCTTGGCCACAAAGTCGGTTTCGCAGTTGACTTCAACCAGAACACCGGTCTTTTTGTCCGCGCTGATATAAGCGTTCACCACGCCTTCGGCCGCGATTCTTCCGGCTTTTTTGGCGGCAGCAGCTAATCCTTTTTCGCGAAGATAATCCATCGCTTTTTCTATATTGCCGTCGGTCTCGACCAACGCCTTTTTGCAGTCCATCATACCTGCGCCGGTTACTTCGCGCAGCTCTTTAACGGCTTGTGCAGAAATCATTTATATATACCTCCAATAGCTCAAAATTTGTTAATCAACGATCTTGGATAAAGCTTAGTCTTCTACTTCATCGTCTTCTTCGCTGTCTTCTTCTACTTCAACTTTTTTTGCGGCTTTCTTTGCCGGCTTTTTGGATTCGGTCTCTTCTTCTTCAAAAGCGACATCCATATCTTCGGAAATCTCTTCGGAATCATCCGCGCTTGCGGGTTTGACCGAAGCGACCAGCTGTTCGCCCTGTCTGCCTTCCAAAACAGCATCTGCCATCTTGGCGGTAATCAGTTTGACAGCGCCGATTGCGTCGTCATTGCCGGGGATAACATAATCCACTTCATCCGGATCGCAGTTGGTGTCCACGATGGCGACAATCGGAATCCCTAAGTTTCTGGCTTCGGCGATTGCGATGTGTTCCTTCTTGGGGTCTACCACGAACATCACGCCCGGGATATCGCGCATATCACGAATACCGGACAAGTTTTTGTTCAGCTTTTCGTGTTCGCCGCGCAGTTTGATAACTTCCTTTTTGGGCAGCAGATCAAATTCGCCGTCAGCTTCCATGCGTTCAATCTGTTCCATGCGCTTAATTCTGTTTTTGATGGTTTTGAAATTGGTCAGCATGCCGCCCAGCCATCTCTGGCTGACGAAGTACATACCACAGCGAACCGCTTCGGTTTCCACTGCTTCCTGAGCCTGCTTTTTGGTGCCGACAAACAGAACGGTTTTGCCCTCTGCGGCTGCGTCACGCATAAAAAAATAGGCTTCTTCGGCTTTTTTTACGGTTTTCTGCAAGTCGATGATATAAATATCCTTGCGTTCCGTAAAAATGTACTTCTTCATCTTTGGGTTCCATCTTCTGGTTTGGTGCCCAAAGTGTACACCTGCTTCTAAGAGCTGTTTCATTGAAATTACAGACATGTCAAAAATACCTCCTCGTTTTTCCTCTCAGCGCATCTTCTTCTAAAGAAAAACCGCATATTAGCGGTCACGAGTCTTTAAAATCAACGCCGATGTGACATTCCATCGCGTATTATAGCATAAGGGCTTCCCTCATGCAACGTTTTTTCAGTTAAATTTGCGGGCATCAACGGCTGATAGCCGCTCTATATGATGCTGTGTTTATCAATCTTGGTCTTGATGCGCTGTAACGCGTTATCGATCGATTTCACATCGCGCCCCAGCTCGTTGGCAATCTCGGTATATGATTTGCCGTCCACATAGGCGTTCAGTACCTTAAGCTCCAGCTTGGACAGAATTTTGCTGATTTTCTGCTCGATAATATTCAGCTCTTCGCGGTCGATAATAATCTCCTCCGGGTTCAGCCCCTTGTTTTCAGAGATTACATCGATCATAGTGCGTTCAGATTCTTCATCGTAGACCGGCCGGTTTAGCGACACATAGGAATTCAATGGCTGGTGCTTCTGCCGCGTGGCGCTTTTAATCGCCGTGATAATCTGCCGCGTGATGCAGAGCTCGGCAAACGCACGAAAAGAATTCTGTTTGTCAGGCTTAAAATCGCGTATCGCTTTATAAAGGCCAATCATGCCTTCCTGAAGGATATCGTCATGGTCAGCACCGATGAGAAAATACGATCTGGCTTTGGCGCGCACGAAATTCCGATATTTATTGAGGATATATTCCAGCGCGTTGACGTCAAAATCGTGCGCCAAAGTGACGACCGTCTCGTCCCGCATATTTCGATATGGCATGTCGGATATGGCCGCAGGCATGTGATCGTCTTTGATCAGTTTCCTTAAAGCTTGCGTCTGGTTACTGTCTGCAGATTTTTCGTTTGGATTAAAATTGAAATCGCTTTCGTCGCTGTAATCTTCTAATGTCAAAGTTCCGGTGCCTCCTGCTCTGCCAGCTTAAAGACATAATTATTATACTTTATTATATACTTATGCGTCAACTTTATGGGAATTTTACATATTTAAACATAATGTTAACATTCGCACTTTATCCTTGGTGATTTTTGTATCTTTGGATTATACTTTTACGCATGAAGAAATCGATGAAAAACCCGAAGAAAAATCGCATTCTAACTTTTTTCAAAATCCTTTTTTTGTTGGCCCTGGCCACCGCAGTCATCTGCGTCGGCATCAATCTTTACATCGTCGCCTACGCCACGCCCTACATCTACGATATTGAAGATGTCCCCGAGGACAGCTATCAGGCGGCATTGGCGCTCGGCGCCAAGGTGGCGCCTAACGGCACACTGAGCTATGGTTTGCAGGATCGGGTCGATTATGCCGTTTTGCTGTACCAGAACGGTCTTGCCGATAAGCTCCTTCTCTCCGGTGACCACGGCCGCGTCGATTATGACGAAGTCAACGCCATGATGGATTATGCCGAGACCTATGACATTCCCGCCGAGGATATTTTCTTGGACCATGCGGGTTTTTCCACCTATGACAGCATGGTACGCGCCAGAGAGGTGTTCCAGTGCGATCATATCATCATCGTCACGCAGAGCTTTCACCTGTACCGTGCCGTGTACATTGCGCGAAAGAACGGCATTGATGCCGTCGGTGTGCGGGCCGACCAGACCAATTTTGTTGCGCGTATTGTCATCAAGAATCGCGTTAGAGAATTCCTGGCCCGAGTTAAAGCCTTTACCGAGGTTGAAATCCTGAAACCCGCTCCGCGGTATCTGGGCGATGCCATCCCCATCACGGGCGACGGAACCGTGACGCACGATAAAGAATAATCTTTAAATAATAGTGAAGCACGCTGATGAAAGCGTGCTTATTTATTTTGAGTACTTATTGATATTTTTAATATAAACCGTTTAGAAATTGCTAAACGTCTTAAATGATTTTATTTTAGAAGATTGATTGTCTTTTGCATCGGGTTCCAGTCAGCCAGGTCACCCAAACCAATCTCTCCCCATGTGGTATAGATATGCCCGATGGCCCGTTTATTTTCTTTTTTCGCGTCAAGGGTCGCGGTTATCAGTTTTTCTGCGGCGTCCGAATCCTTCCAGCTGGCTGTCAGCACCTGAAAACCGGCATCCAGAAGATATGATATGGAGGGATAATCGTCCCGCGCTTCATAGTGCCAATCGCACAGGATGATATCCTTGGGTATCCGATCAATCGCTGTGTATGTCCCGTTGTAGGATGATTCCCATTCGGAATAAGCCTCGTCCAGCGCGGCGCCGTCCAGCAGTCTGTCGGCCCACATATACATCGTCGCGCCCTTCTCCACTGTGATGTGTTGATATAAATCGTTCACCTGTTTGGCGTATACTTCGCCTGGATCCTTCCCGCCGCATCGCGGGCAGTCTTCATCCGCAATAATGAACACCTCGTCCATCCCGACATGAAAAGAATCGGCTTCAAACGCGTCCATCAGCTCATCAATGAGGTCGAAAATGATGGGGTTTACGTTTTCATTCAGCGGGCACCAGCTGCGGCAGTATATACCCGCGTTATTCGGATATTTCCCGTGCGTTTCGTCCAGTTCGGGATAGACCGAAAGCAGCGCGTTGGTGTTCTCCTGCCAGGATTGATGTCCGAGGCAGTTGAACTCTGGGACTATTTCAACACCATATTCTCTGGCCTTTTCCGCTAACATGCGCGCCGCGTCAAAAGAAAGCGCTCCCGGGTCGCCCAACTCGGGGTGGCTTTGATACTGGTAACTATACCCCACTTCGACAATCATCAGGTTGATGCCCTTTTCAGCCAGCAGGGGCAGGCTGGACGCCAGGGCATCGGCGTCAATATCATTGAATATCATCACATGCATGCCGATGATGGCTTTATTCTCATGGTTTCTTTCCGCCTGCGTCATCGTTGCAGTCGGGTTTGTGCTCGTTTCATTCGGTTTTGCCATGGTATTGTCTGCGCCTTTCGCACATGATATTAAAAGCCCGCCAATTAATAGGGTTCCCAAGATTAATACCAGCGGGTCAATTCTCTTCATTGATCTAATCCCTCTGTTCTGGCTTACGCATCCGCATCGCCGATGTCTTCGCTTTCTTCAAAAGCATCCGGATCATCTAGCAAACTGACCTGTTCGGGTTCGTCCAGCGTATCCACGCGTTTCAGCTTGGCGCGGATGTTCCGTGTATTGGCACTGGCTTTTTCCAGATGGTTCTGCGCGGCGTTCAGCGAGTTCTTGGTTTTTTCCAGTGTTTCGGCAAAAACACCGAATCCCTTCTTAATCTCGCCCAGCGTGTTCCAAATCTTCACCGAGTGTTCTTCAATGGCCAGCGTTTTAAAGCCCATCTGAAGGGCGTTTAGGAGCGCAGACAGCGTTGCAGGCCCGGTCACCACCACGCGGTACTGATTCTGCAGTTTCTCGAGCAGGCCCGCCTGAATCGCTTCGGCGTACAGGCCTTCAATCGGCAGAAACATAATCGCGAATTCGGTGGTTTTGGGCGGTACAATATATTTATCGTGAATCTTCTTTCCTTCTTCCTCAATTCGCCGGTGCAGGGCTTTTCGGCTGGCGTCCAAAGTCACATAATCGTTGGCGCTCTGAGCGTCAATCAGCCGGCTGTAGTCCTCCATCGGGAATTTGGAGTCGATGGGCAAATACAGCGGCACATCCTGCCGCCCCGGCATCTTGATGGCGAATTCCACCGTCCCAGACCCTACCTGAAAATTCTTGACATACTGTTTTTCGGTCAGCATATCCTGAATTAAGAGTTCCAGCTGAACCTCGCCCCAGAGTCCGCGTGTTTTCACGTTTTTCAGGACGTTATTAAGTTCGCCCACCCCGTTGGCCAGAATCTTGACTTCACCCATGCTTTTGTACACCTGCATCAACTGTTCGCTGACCTGGTTAAAGGACTGGGTCAGACGTTTTTCCAGCGTATCGCTGAGCTTTTCATCCACGGTTTTGCGCATATCGTCCAGTTTCTTGTCGTTGCTCTGCTGAATGTTTTTCAGCGAGCTTTCAACCGTCTGGTTCAGCCGATCCATGCGTTCCGAGCTCATTCTGGATATCTCGCTGAGCGCTTTAATATTGTTGCTGTTAAACTGGGAAAACAGGCTGACCTGCTCCTTGCGGTTCTCGGCGTCCTGCTCGGCGGTTTCCCGTCTCTGAGACTTCAAATGGTTTTGAATTAGATCAAAGTAAACCTTGCCGTCGCCCTGTTGTTTGGTAAAGGCTTTAATCAACAGAACCGCGCCCATCAGCACATTGACGCCCAGCAAAATCATTATCGCATACAATAAATTTTCCATCTTAACCTCTAGTTTTCATCCTGAATCATCACTTCGGGATTCTCTTTAAACGGATTGACGCGTATCGCCAGGCTGTACAAGTACGGGAAATGGCTTCGCATATGCGATATGTAATCCACCCACTCAATCCCCAGCAGAATATACGCGCGTTTGGCGTCCTCGGTGATGTGCGCCCGATCGGCTTTGGGCAGATGGCTCAAATCTTTCCGCATCTTAAGCTCCTCGCTTAAGTGGAACACCGCCATGAGAAGTTCTGTGAAGGTCTCATGCTCCAACAGTGCGGGGTTTTCCAGCATGCGCACCATATTCATGCGGTTCTCACGAAGCATCCCGTCAATCTTTCGCATATTGTCCACATCAAAAGTCATCATTGGATGATAATCCTTTTTGACGTTCATCAGACGCTTGATGTCTTTTTCGTCCCAGCTGAGTTTGGCGTTCAGTTCCTCCTGAATGTTCCCGAGATTTTTGTCATTGGTGGCAAAAATCCGAAGCAAATCGCTCCCCAGTATCGAAAAAAAGGTTTCAATGACCATATACAGCTTGGACATCTTCTTCTTTCGCTCGTTGGCTTCCAGCATCCGATTTAAAATCAGCGACACCATCAGCACTTCAATCGGGACAAACGCTAAATCCTCCAGCGCGTAGAACTCGATATGGTACAGATCATGAAAGATTAAGAGATGGACAGAGTATAGTATCAGCGACAAAACCAGCAGCAGAGCGATAAACCCCAAATCACGCCGGTTGGCCAGAGTTCTTTTTTTCATGGCGGACAACCCCTTTACGAAAGCTTTAAACTTTTTTATAGATTATACCATTTTCCGAAAACAATCGCCAGCGAACAAACCATGTCCTCCGTGTAAATACAGCGGCTTTGGCTTGAGATTCCGTCCATCTTGCTTTATAATGAGGCTAATACTTTTAATGAGGATACACTATGAAAAATATTTTGGTTACCGGCGGCGCTGGATATATTGGGTCGCATACCTGCGTTGAACTTTTAAATCATGGTTACAACGTCATCATACTCGATAACCTTTCCAATTCGGACAAGCGCGTATTAGACCGCATCCATACAATCACAGGCAAGCATGCCGTTTTCGTCGAAGGGGATTTGCTGGATACCGATATTTTGGCAAAGGTTTTTTTGGAGAACAGCATTGACGCAGTCATCCACTTTGCCGGGCTCAAGGCAGTCGGCGAATCGGTCAGCATACCTTTGCGTTACTACCACAACAACATCACCGGCACGTTGATGCTTCTGGAAACGATGAAAAAGTACGGCGTCACCAAGCTGGTATTCTCCTCTTCGGCCACGGTTTATGGTATGAACAATATCTCTCCGCTCACCGAGGATCTGCCGCTGTCGGCTACCAATCCGTACGGCTGGACCAAGATGATGATTGAACAGATTTTACTCGACCTCTGTGTGTCGGACAGCGTCTGGTCGGTTGCAATTTTAAGGTACTTCAACCCCATCGGTGCGCATGAGAGCGGACTGATCGGTGAAAACCCGAGCGGGATACCCAACAATCTGATGCCGTACATCACTCAGGTGGCGGTGGGTAAACGCGAATTTTTGGGCATTTTCGGCAACGATTACGAAACGCACGATGGCACAGGCGTCCGGGATTATATCCATGTGGTAGATCTGGCGATTGGTCACCTGAAAGCCCTGGAAAAACTGGAAAGCCTTCAGGGCGCTGAAGCCTATAACCTGGGCACCGGCGTCGGCTATTCGGTTCTGGACGTTTTGACCGCCTTTGAGAAGGCCAATGGCGTAAACATTCCTTATCGCATCCTCCCGCGCAGACCGGGTGATAT
>ERZ1645192.703-NODE-703-length-27846-cov-7.527689_pt1 | contig 27846 bp, 18 predicted proteins | sample MGYA00575354_ERZ1645192 | MGnify/ENA primary metagenome ERZ1645192 (study PRJEB40844, sample SAMN11349763) | freshwater sediment metagenome | isolation source: river sediment | host: Sediment | place: India: Faizupur Khadar , New Delhi | collected 2017-02-21 ... | reverse complement strand
GATTACAACTTTGTTCGGCCTCATGAGGCTTTGCATGGCTTATCACCCTACCAATACGCAGTTCAAAAAACCTGATTATTCCGCTTATAAATGTTACTATTTTTGGGAGGTTGACAGGTTGGACCTCCAAAAGCATCCACAGTGGAGCGGGTAGAGCTTTCGGGCTCGGCCGGGAAGTAGAGCGGAATGCCGACATCAGGGGCAATTATTTTCTTCAGAGAGAGGCCGTCGCGTTCGGCTATGCGCTAAGGTAATCCATCCATCGGTCGCGTTTCTTGGTTTTCTCACTTTACGCAAACAATTATAAAAACCGGAGATTCCTAAAGAATCATTAATGGTCCCTTAACAATAAGGCAAATACTAGTTAAGAGAATCCAAATTCCATCCTTCTTGTTTATTTCTACCTAAAGGGCGTTAAGAACTCAGAAGCCTGTTAGGAAGCTAAAAATTATTGAGATTAGTAATATCTAATTAGTTTTTTAGAATAGTAGTGTCATCCACAAATCCCTCGTGAAGTAGAGCACAAGGCCGACCACAATAATCGCAGCTAATATCCACCAATAATCGCATAAAAATGAAACTAAACCTTCCCACCACTTCTTTTCCATCTCATTCTCCTAATTATCAATTGTATTTAGGTCGTTTTTTCTTCGTACAAGTGAACTCGCAGCGTTTCCCAGTACTATCGCAATTAGAAAATCAAACGCCACCAGAACAAAGCTTATAACAATCCCTAATCCACTAAAAAGGCCAGAATCATCAGTGATCAGGCTTCTCAAAATAATGTATATCCAATCAAAAATACCCAAAATTAATGACGCGGATCGAGCAGCATTTCCGAGTTTATCTAAAGGAGCATCAGTAAACATGTCCTGCTTGAATTGTGAATTCGCAGCGGTCATACCAATGAGAAAATAAAGTGGTATCCGCACCAGCCAGAATAGAAAATCTCTGCTCGAATCCCAGTAGTTAATCCCATCTGATAACATATGTATAGTGACTATTAATAGACCAACTACAATCCCGATAATTATGGCCGGTCCTTTATGTTTCTCTTCTTCCATATTTCTCTATTATCCTTTGATCATCTTCGTTTTCCAATCGTCAGGAGCCTTGGAGGGAAGACAAGCGTTTCGCATGGATTGTATCAGAGAAGAAAGGGCTTTATCAACATCTCCTAAGCCAACATTTGGAGGTAAATTGTCACTCAGCCATTTTCCCATTGCCACTACACTCTTCAGGTTCTGTTCGATGTCATAACTAACTCTATGAAGCTCTATCACTTTCCTTTGCAAGTCTATGATGACATAACTTGCTCGTGTATCTCCATCTCTTGAGTAACCAACAGAGCCGGGGTTTATTACAATGTTTTCAAAATCTCGACTTTTGTCTTTGAATTCGTAAGTTTTTTCAAGTACTAACGATTTTTCATGTCCATTATGGAGATTTTCACAGAAAACCATGGGAATATGAGAATGACCAATCAGGAAAATATTCTTTCTATTTGAGTTCCAAAACCTTTTTTTCCCCACATCATTAATAATATTTGTATCTTGGAAACGCTTCATTAGGTTAGGCAAAAGTACATCGTCCATCCAGGGATAATGGTACATATCATAATTTTTGCCGGGACCATTGTGACTAAGGATAAAGTTGGTGTTTTTCACTTCCCGCCTCACCAAATCGAGTGGCGAATTTGTCACCTGTTTTAGATAATCAATCGCCTTTGAGCTAGTGCTGATTTGATACTTCTCATAATGCATCGCCATCATGGCAGAGGCGTTAAATGAGAAATCATCTAAGCCAACATATAGGTCTTCGTGATTACCGGTCACAACATTTTCTGGAGGGATTCGTTCCGCGAGTAGTTCTATAACCTTTACTGGCTCAGAACCGTAACCAATCACATCGCCCAGACAAAAATATTCGTCAACTCGTCTTTTTTGTTTGTCGATATTTGCAAAAACGCTCTCCAAAGCATAAAAATTTGCGTGTATGTCAGAAATAATTGCGATCCTCATATGTGTCTACTTTCTCGAGTCAGGCCAAGTGATTGAGGGCAATATTTCGGAAATCTTTAAGATCATCCATTACAAAATATGGATCTGACCGTTTAATCTCTACAGCAAGAGTAATAAAATTGTTTTTCCGGATCAACTCTTGTGCTTTCTCAGGTGAAAGTTTTACGTGAACACCTAAGATTTCATCACAGTTTTTAACACATTGCTCTATTCCCGATTTCATCAGTTCAATAGTATTAATTTGCTGATTAATGTGCTCAAGTAATGCCGCAGCTTGTCCGCTTAATATCGTTTCTTTGTATATGTTAATGTCACCGGTATCTAAAGAAGAGAGTATTCTTTTCAGTTGTATCACTTGGCTCTCAATGGCTTTATTTGAGAAATCACGGTTTAGCGAATGGGTCAAGGGATTCCCCGCATTATGATTGTTATTCCTACCTCGTCCAAATAATCTAGCGACAAATCCGCTCCTCCGCTCTCGTATGGGTTCTTCCGCCATCTCTCGAGCAGCATTCATGTTGTTAATCCCTGGAATAATTGCAGGCCCTTGATCCGCTTCAGGTTCACCTATTAGGTCCTTCAAATTTTGCAGTGATTCCTGATACGATCGGATTTCGTTCAATTCGCCTTTCTCTAGTAATTTAGTAAAACTATCAAAATTGCTTAAGAAAGCTGAGATCTCCAGTTTTTGAGATTCTATTCGCTCACTTAAACGTAACTCTCTTGTAGAAAGGTTATCAATCTGCTTTAAACAAGTTTCAAGGTATGAAGAAATACTTGATAGTCCTCGGAGAAAATTTGTACCTATTGGTATTGAAATATAGCTTTTTAAGGATTCTTTTATGGTAGCGTTATTTTCAGCCGAGTAATCCTTTAGTCCGTCTATACATTCTTCAATACTCTTAATTACGATGACGCATTCTTTAAAATTTTCTTCACGAATCCTTTCACGTAGAGATCTGTAATCTTGGTTCAATCTTTTTAGACTCGTGGACCATTGGGAGAAAGCGGTAAGAAACTTGGTAGTCTCACGAAAACTATACTTTGTGCTCAACTCCTCGATAGCTTGTTGTGTGGTTTGTATCTCGGCGCTCCACCCACGATCGTTGCCATCAATTATTCTTTTGGCACTTTCTTCCCATATTTCTGAAATCCCTCCAGATGCCAATGCATCTTTTATTAGATTTATTTCATTTAGCTTCTGATTGCAAAGATTTATACTTTTTTCAATATCAGCGAGCGTCACAGGGTTGTCTTCAGAGTCGTCTCGAGATTCAATTCCGATAATTTGATGAATCGGCAGATTAAAATCTTCAGGGGAATACCTTACCCTTATCATCACAGATATCCCCTTAAGTTGGGAGAGTAGTACTTCGAGTGCTTTGCTTTTGAAATCTATCTCAGCATCATCCAGGAAATTTATCTTTCTCGCGGTAGTGTATAGCTTTTTGGAAACACGTGGTATGTTTCGCTTTAAAGTATCATTATCGATCAATGCTTGACTTCGTGAAAAGTCATTCCCATTTATTTGCTCGGCACGCGAGATGCTGACAACCTGCAAGACCGCATCAATAAAATTATCTTTTTCTAAGAAGTCCTTATATTTTCTTGTATGATCTTGAACAAAGTTAATAAATAATGTGTTGAACTCCTTTTCGATGACATCTTTTCTTGTTGTGTAACTCTGCCTTAGCTTATCTACTCCCTCAAGTACCTCTAATTCGGTAATGTTACTTTTTGTCTTTATCCTTACTACATCAAGCTTTACCTTTAGCTCATCAGTTTCTTTATCATTTTTTGTGATATCAGAAAGTTGTTCCAAATCCGATTCAGCCGATTCAATTGAGAAATTTGGATTTTCTTCATGTAAATAGTAACTGATCCGCATTTTTAATAAAGAAGCATTTCTTTCAATCAGGTCCTTATGCTCCTGAAGAAGGGCCTGCGCTTTTTCCCATTGTTTGCCTCTAAGTAGACTTCTTAGTTTTGATGAAACATATTCGGTTTTTATTTTAATGCATTCATTTTGGATAACTTTATTCTGTGGAAATATTTCCGCCAATTCATTCCAATAATTAAACAAATTGGTGGCAGATTGAAGCCCTGATATTGTTTTCTCATCTTTCGTGTAACGAAATGCCTTCGCAACAGCGAAATCTTCAACGCATTTATTAAATTCTTTTTCTCCTCGTAGATCCAGTTGGTGATAAGCTATTAGTACCAGGTCTCCAATACTTGGATCTTCTTCTTTCTTCTTAGCATCCACATCTTCACAATAGCTGGAGATTTTCTTTTTCACAATTGATTTTATTATTGGCCAGATCCTCTTCGCATCATAAGTATCGATTGATTCTTGGTATCTTGGCCAACTTGAGTCGTTTTCCGTTGCGTTTCCAGATACATAGCAAATTGTCCTCGCTAAAGAATAGAGTTGCTTAAAATCATGCTTATCAATTATCTTCTCGAATACCGCAGAAACCTTTTGTTCCTCAACATAATTTCCTGAATTATCGGTAATAGATCGAAATTCGTCTGTATCTCTTTCATTTAAACTGGCTTCATTTATCTGCTCCCGATAGCGGTCAATTAAGGAAAAAATTGTTGTCAGGGGAGAAGGGTGCTTAATACCCAACCTGCTATACGATGAAGAAAACATCTCCGTTAATTGTTGAGCACCCTGAATTATCTGTTCGATCTCCTCGTTCGCGAGGTCAACGCTTTCATCAGAAAAATCCATCTCCTTTAATGTGTCGAGTATCCATTTAGCCGCCCGAATGTTTCGGTTATCCATGTACCTTTTCAGTCGGGATAAATAATACTTTCGCCTTGATTCTTTAACAATTTTTGTTATTTCATTTTTGCTTTCAGTATCACCGCTCGTAAAAGAGCTTGCGTTTCGAATGCCGTAAAAATACTCTACAACACCTTGAAAATCGTTTATTTCAAAAAGTCTCTTAATGGTTTCTACAACCTCATCAAAAGATCGAAACTTAGCAATCCTTTGACTAATCTCAATAAAAGCGCTAAAGCTGTTAAAATTTGTGGTTTGGCTAATCAACATATAATTGTTGATTGCTTCTGAAGTCTCTCCCGAATCGAGGAGTCTCTCAATTTCTTTTATTGATGACGAAAGGTCATCAATTAGTTGTTCTTTTTGAGAAACGGCTTTAAGAAGCTCATTGATTTCAGCTTCAAAGTTATCAAGCTCGCTCGGCTTAGTGATTAATTTTTTTTCCTCCGAGTCAAGAAAATCCGCACCCGTTGGAACACCGAGCCAAGGCTCGAGGATCTTTTTACGAATTCTGTTTATCGATTCCCTAATGCTACTGATATCTTCCTTGGCTTTGTCAAGTTTGAGCTTTTCAAGCCGATCGATTCTTAACTCAACGTCATCTAATTCCCTGCGAATATCATCAAGCCTGGTCTTTTTAGCTGCTTCAAGGTAAATATGAATTTTTTCAGCAACGTCAGGAAGATAATAAAACTTTCTTGAGTTGAGATATAGACTTACCTTTTCATAAATATCAGTCTCGGCATCAGCCTGTAATACCAATCTCAGGGCAGCCTTTTCTTTTTCAACATAAAGGTTATACTCCTCTATCCGTTCACGAATTATCTGTTGTTCCCGCTCCTGGAAGGGACGTTTTTTGATAGTTTCTTCGATTTTATTATTATCTGAAGTAGTAAACGTGTAAATCTCTGTCTCGTCAAGCACCTGTTTCAGATGATTGACCGCTCTGGAGGGGCTATCCTTAAAGAATTGCTTGGCATGGTCAAGCTGTTTTTGGGCTTCATCCGCTGAAGCCAATTCCCAGCTTCTTCCAAGTTCAAGGATCGCATCAGCCCTGGACTTGGCCTCCCCCTTAATCATATAAGTTTCAAAGTTGTAATAATCTCGCACCTTCCGAAATTCAATGTAGGTATCTCTAAGGTTTTTGAATGAGATGACTGAGCTCATCACTCCCATTTTCTGGTTATAGTCATCCAACCATTCGCGACTTGCAATGATCATCTTCTTTTCTTCGGTTGTGAGCTTAATCGTACCTCTAGAATAAATACCTTCCAAATATCGAAGTGAGGATGAAAATCTGTCGATGTTAACTTTATCTGTTAGGTAATTGAATAATTCCGTGATCCTATCTGTAGACAAAGCGCTTGAACGGTTTGTTTCGAGATCGGCTATCGCTTCAGCAATTTTCTGATCAGAAGGATTCCATTGTTTTAAGTCATCTAGAAGTTTTTGAAAAGCTTCATCATCTTCGGTTTCACGTATCGTGTCTAGTAATGCACTTGCGACTTGTTTTCGTTTTTCCTCAATATCGCCAAGCAATGCGAGGGTTTTATCCTTTAAGTCCCCCTGGATGTAATCATTATTGGCGATAAGGTCTCTAATCTGATTGTCTACATCAATCAATGCTTTATCAGGAGCTTTCGTAAGTAGATCCCGAGCTCTATCCGATAAAACTTTCAGTTCAGCAACAACATTATTCTGAGGTTCAACAGGTTCTTCCGGGGAAGGCTCGGGTTTTTTCAATCCGAGATCAAGCCAAATTTTTTCATCAGAGGGATCAGGTTGATATCCATCGGTATTTATCCAATTCTTAATGAGTTTTACTATTCCGGAATAAGTTTCTGCAGTAGAAAAATCCGCTGTAGTTTCTGCTTCAGTAACCTTATTAACCAATAGTGCTAAGAAATCATCATAGACAACTTTATTTGCTAAGTAAACTTGGTTTGACATCCTACTACCTCAATGATTATCTCCATACTAGTAAATACGAATCTTCGAGATTGAGTAAATGATTCATCTCATCTACCAATTGGATCTCATACTCACCCGTAAGATTCAAAGAAATAAGACCATACTGGTTACTTATTTCCGTAAATGGAGAATCTAAAATCAGGTTACGGTTTCCATTCGCATCGCTTTGATAAAGCTGCAAACGAGATTTCGTTATATCAATCTCGTTCTGTGTAAAAAAGCTTAGATTGTAGACTCCCAAAGTCAGACTCTCATTTGTTTTAAAGTGGTCCAACAATTTCTCATCGCATAAATCGGTTGAGCAATCAACAGTGATTTCGCCTGTGCTTTCGACATGTTCCAAAGGTAAAAGAAGTGTCACAATTTCGCCAGAAAAACTATTAATATTTATAATGAAGTTTTTGAGAGGGTCTGGTAACCGGATCAAACTAAATAATCTTCCGTTAAGGAGGTTAGTTGGTATCTGCTCTTTGTAACGGATCATAAAACTTCTTCCTGTTTGTTGATCTCTACCATACTCTACAACACCAAGAAAACAAGGATTTGCTGTCTCGGATACATCGCAATTTCTCAGGTCAAGATACTGTACATCAGGCTCATTTGTAACAACATTCAATGCCTCCGAATCAGGTTCGTTCGCAACAGCAAGATTCAAGGGAATCTTTCCATCACATGGTAATTCGAGTTCAGTTAAATTTGTGAATACCGCATAAGTTCCATCCGAAAGTTCTGGAAGACCCTGAATAAAACATATCTTCCGATCTAAGTCACAGAATTTCTTGGAAAGTTCCCCATAAAAATCAATTCTTTGAGTTTCGGCTAAGGGGGTAGAGGCGGGATTTGGCGCGCCAGGCAACGCTTCAGTTGGCGTGTCTGTCACGGTTGGTGTCATTGCCACTTGGGCGATGGCAGTCGCAGTCATTCTGTTTGCATTTTCAACCAGTGTAGACATAAAAGCAACGTTGGTTTGCGTTGCATGTTCAACCTGTAGTGTTGTCAACTTATCGATACTAATCCGAACCGCGGTAGCGATTGCGATGATCGAAACAGCGACTAATACACCTATACGAATATTCTTTAATATTCGTCTTTTTTTCTTTGATTTCCTTAACGCTGATCGAAAGGCTAACTCATCTGTGATATCGTCTATATCACACATGCTCAGTTTTTTATCTATTGATAGCTCCAAATCCTTTAGTTCAGATTCCGACAGATGTTTTTTTCCTTCAGTGACTAGGTTCCAAACGCTTGAAGAATCATTCGTTTTCATCGCTCATCCCACACTCACGGATTGAATGGCTTTTTTAACTAGCAGGAAGTCAGTGATCGATTCTTTTATTTGCTCAATTTCATGTGAGTCAAACTTTTCAGTAGACCTTAATCGAGTCAAATCTCTATCAAAGGACATTCGACAGAGTCTATACAATTCAGCGAGGTAGGCCGAGATTCCCTGTGTATCATAAAGACGGTGGGGTATTCTATAATGGCGTTTTTGCGACAGCAGCTCAAGCAATGGGCGATGCAGCACACATTGTGAAATATAGGGTTTAAATTTTGATAGTTGCTTATTGTAGGATAGCAATTGAAGGATATGGATTCTTCGATCTATAATCTCTGGATCAAGTTGGCGAAATGCATCCAGCTTCTGAATCTTTAGCATGGCTGCTTCAAGTTCCCCATTCTCGATGCTTTGATCAATTTCAACGCTAACATTATGATCAACAGACTTGGATAAATCCATTTTACGGATAATTGAACCCCATTCTTCATGTCCTAAAAGATCGTAAAACAAAAAAACCTGGGGACTTATCTCGCAAAAACTTGTCAGATCGCCAGTCAATCTGGAAGTCTCGATCATACTTACCAAAACTTTATTGACTTGGGACCTCAGCTCTTTTTCTGAAAGTTGATCATTGTCCAGGTTTGCGGTTTCTCCCCTCATCTGTAGACCACGATAAAACGACCTCCACTCTGTTATCGTCTTTTGATTGCTTTCTTGTAAGGTCTGAGTAAGTTCCTTAAGGCTTGAAATCAAGGCTTCGTTGTTTTGGTATTGTCGTTGGTATTCGCTTTTTAGTTTTTCAAGTTCATCAAGAATTCTCTGGCTTTTTGTAGTTAATCCCGCAATTTGCGATAGCTTAATCTGAATGTTAGCGAGTCTGAAAGCGCTCTTTTCTAAATTCCCTTGTAAATCCACAAATGTGTGATTTTGAAGCTGATCAAGAAAATAATCTATCTCCAGATTCCAATCCTGAGGGTCTAGCAGCTCACACCAAATCTCAGTTATTAAATGGAGTGTTCTTTCTTCTTGGAACCTATTCCTCTCCTCACATATCGCATTAAGAAGCGTGTGCGTTTCTGTATCTCCAAATTTGAGGGAGTAATTCTTCAGAAGACCTATCTCTTTATCAGATAACGAATCTAGTGAATTATTATCTAAAGAGGATAGAAATTCTTTTTGGTAACTTTGGATAAAGGGTGCTTGGTTAATCCGCGAATCCAATTGATGGAACTTTCGAAGTAATATGGCGACTTTATTACTGTCCGTACTATTTACAGCTTTCTCAGTAGCACTAAGGTTACGAATGATATCTACTATATCTTTGAGTTCCTGGCTTGGGTTTTCGATGTAGTCAACAACTCCAGATAGCGTCTTTGCCATCTGGAGCTGATGTTCTTCTAGCAAGTTACGCAGAATATCATAGAACTCAGAAAAATCTGACGGTTTGATCAGACCATGTACGGCAGAATATAAAAGGCCTTTATATGCGACGGAAATATTGCCATTTTGGACTGCAGATTTGGTCATGCTCCAGGAATGGGTTTCTGGCGAGAGTGGTGCCTGTTTGCTTTTGATCAAATCCGCGATTTTTAGGTCGATTGTACCGAATTCGGGAAAGTGCAAAAACTCGATTCTTTCACGGTTGGGAAGTTCTTTAAGGAATTCCCGAGCTTGCTTATACCTACTCAAAGCTTCTTCCAGTTCATTTTTATCTTCAAGTACTTGACCCTCTTGCAAAGCAGTCAAATAACTTAAGTACGAAGGGATCTTCTTCTCATTCCCCCAAGCTTCGTTCTGATTTGCGAGATCCTGGTAAATTTCCAATGCCGCAGGAGTCGAGCCACCTTCAACTTCCTTTATGATTCTTTCGCAAAGGAGGTACACCTTTTCCCGCTGTCCAACATTTGTCTTCTCCAATGTATCGATAACATAGCCCCAAAGATGCAAACTTGTTGGATCTGTCGCTAAAACTTCACCTTCCGAAAGCGCTTTTCTGGCTGATCCGAAATCATTGATTTGGATATAGGCTTTCGCGAGTTCAACATATGAATTTGCCTTTTCGAGCGAGTTTATCTTTTCCGATAGATCGCTGAACGCAATTGCATCTTCCGCAAATCTCAGTTTGAGCACATCCAATGCTCCGGCTGCGCGTTGTGTGGCTTCATATTTTAGGCGATGTTCTTTTTCTGAGTCGGCCTTTGCCATGTTACTGCGGATGATAGTTAACAAATCTTCACGATCAGATGTCCAGAATCGGTTAATCGTTTGCAATTCTATTCTGGCATTCTTCACATCAATTAATCTGTTCTGTTTCTCTCGGGTTAGCAACCGCTTAAGTAGGTTTTTTGTCCCATATGAGAAATTCTCATTCTCAAGGGCTTTAATGATATTCTCTGCCGGCTCTTGATTTAGTTTAGTATTGAAGCGGCGCCCTTTTAGAACACCAAACAAGTATGTTGATATCGTAAATACCTCAACAGGCCAATTTGGGTCTTGATCAGTTGAAGTGGTTTTATAAATCCCGCCGAGGTCAATGACCCTGAGCCTTCCCTCTCCATCATCAAAGGACCAGAAGAAATTTTCAGGTTTTAAATCTGGAAAGACGAAACGTTTTTTAAGTTGTAGTTCTTCAAAAAACCAAAACATCGATAAGAATGTCTTAATCGCGTCAGGCTCATTCCACCTAGACCAATGGCTTTCCTCAATAATCGGTCTACCGCTAACAAATTCCATGACTATGAACGACCGACCGTTTATTTCCCCCTTTCCATAAACATTTGGCGTTACTCCACGGTTGTTGATCACTAACTCAGAAGCTAGTGTTGTTAGAATTTCATACTCTTCTTTGACTAACCTCTCAGCCTCCGGAAAATCCTTCGCAATTTTGACGGCCACATGTTTTTCATCATTAAGTCCATCTTTAATTATCCCTTTATATACAACCGCCGTATAACCCGAGCCAAGCTCTTCTTCCAACGTCACTTCTTGGAGGTTGGTCGTTTTGATTTTAGTTCCAGGCAAAATGACGTCATCCATCATGGTTACGCAAGCTCCTCAATGGAAATTAACCGGCAGATCCTGTAAAGTCTGTAAAGATCCATATATTTCTGCTCACTTGGTTGGAGTTTTTTTATTTCTTCAGAAAACCATTGGCCATTATCATCGACCTTCGGACTTTTGGACACTACGCTTTTAATTTTTTGCATCGTGCCCATGAATGCATTTTTATTAAAAGGACTGACGGAATCTTGGGTCTGCAAGTTAGCCCGTATGCGAATGGTGAAATCTTCGTACGCGTCCCATAATGAACCTACGTTTTTCCGCTTAGTACCCATGGAACCATCAGTAGGTTTACCTAAAGATTCATGAATACCATCCAGTATAAATGTCCAGCCGGTATTACCCACCCAGGAGATGATATTCCGATCAAACGCTTTCCAGAAAAGTACAACCAAATTCCGATCATAAAGAGTCAAAACCAACTCTCGACAAAAAGGCGCATGATCATCTGAATCTTCTAAGGATTCAAAGAAAGCCGCGTTTCTCAGGTGTGGATCGAAATGCAGATTTTCGAGAGAACTGTAAACATTAGGACTGGGAAATTGCCGGTAGCTCAATCCAATATCCTGGATCATTCCAATTATGAGTTGTGGCTCATTTAAGTTTACAATTTCTGTTTTTACTGTTTTTGGAAAACAAAAGTTTCGTGTTGAAGGCCATTCCCTGTCACTGCTGAAAACGAAGTATTTAGTGCTTGAGCTGTCACCCTTAATCCCGACAAGCTCATCAAAATAATTCTGATTGTAGCTGGTATCAATCGGAGGCAGATTTTTCGGCAAAGTTTCGAAGTGGGACGTGATCTGATCCGCGAAAAGCTTGACAAGCTCTCCTACAAAAAAACCCAGCTTATCCGGAAAAGGATAACCGAATTGATGGTAATCGAACGTCGTTGGAACCGTGGAAGGTACACAGAGAGGGACAAAATTCAGATTATTATCTTTGAGCTCACAATGAACCTGTACATGAGTGTTAATGTTTTTAAAGATGCTGTTTTTTAGGTTGTCGGAGAAAAGATCTTTAAAAAGACCATTAGCCTGCATAACAGATTGGTCCACTGGCACATTCCACCGCAAGATTTTGTCCTGGGTAGATGCCGAGAGCTCAGCTTGCGCTTGCGTTGCTCTGGCTTGCAGGCTTGCTTGCAACATTTGGTAAAATGTCGATTTTCCAGGAAAGAAATTTGAGAGACTTCGCAGTGGTCTTTCGCCTAACTTGTTGTAGATGGCCACATAAGAAGTAGCCCAACGTAATTCTTCGCGTGAGTTGAGCGTATCTTGAAGCCAACGCAAGAAATCTTCAGTAGACGCTGCCCGCAGATCCATCGTCGGGGCGTTATTCACCAGATCTTGGGTTAGCGCGTAGCTTGGAAATATTCCCGCATTACCTGTGAGCCAGTCCATCGCAAGTTTGACTGCAAAGTATTGAACAAGCGTTAACCACGGCGTTCCAAGCGCGCGAAGTTTGACGCCAATAATATTCGAGTCAGGGTAAGATTGGGAATAAAACAGAGAAAATAAACTGAGCACCGCCTGTTTTAATGCTTCAGGCGAGAATTCAACCTCATTAAGAACGATCGCGCTGTTTATGAGTTTATCTTCTCTATTCTGGCCGGGAAGTGGGGTATGATACCCCGGCTGCAACCAGAAATCCAATTCCCGCAAAAATATGGCTTGCTGCCTGCGTGTTGTGATTAAGTCATCAGGGGCTACGTTAAGCAGTAAGTACCAATTAAGATTTTTCCCTCCCATTGTTTGCCACTGGTAAGATTCAATCACAAGTTCAGCAACGATTTTTTGATAGGCCTTGTGAGTAACATCAGCAACTAAGATGACACGGAACATATCGGATCGATCGACGCGAACCTGCTCAAGAATCGTTCTTAGCCCTTCCTGGTCCTCAATAAAAACTGTTCGTGAGGACTCTTCGGCAATTTCACGTATACAGCCAAGGCAAATGATTTGTGTCTTCTCCCAATTGAATCCAGTCCGATAAACTGTATTTATCTGTCTGAATTCCCGCAAGACTTGTTTTCCAAATTCACCCATTCCAACTATGATGTTGTGAACAGGCCAAGCCGGTCTTGGAAGAATTCCAGTCGGTATAGAGGAAAACGTTCCTGGTGGAACGCAAACCGTTCCACCAGGGGGTCTGTATGCTACTAAGCCAGGTATCTGGGTTTGATCATTCATTGAGCTTTGTTACCTACTTGAGCCGTTCCAGGTACATGACCTTTGCCAAATTTGCCAGGTCGGAATATTTTTGTGCATCAAAGAATTTCCTTTCATTACTATCCAGTTGTTCAATACCAAATGCAGCACTCTGATGGATAACCCTAACAATGCTATTGGGATTGTTTTCGTCAGCGTTTTCAGTATATTTGACCCGAGTATTTGCGTCTTCCTCATTTTCCAGGATTTTTTCTCTTAGCTTAGTCCAATTGATTCGAACAACCTCCCTCTGGTCTGGGTTACAGTCCTTTCCGACAATCCATTTATTAATCAGATCGAAAACATCAATTGGCTTATTTGTTGTCAAACTATTTGCCTCACCCTCATAAATCGTCACCGTTTGGCCATCCAAAGTGCAAGTCCATACTTCAGGTTGGCGAGTACTCAAGGCTGAATGGGATAGAATGCCTTGGGCGTAACTCAGGAAGAACAATGTTAGTCTTTCAGCTTTTTCAAGCAAAGCGACCACCTCGGGGTGCAGTGGTTTATAGTTCATTCGCAACAATTGGGAGATACGATGTGAATAACTATGCCCTTCGCGTTCGGCTTTAAAAGTGAAGAACTGGGAGGGCTCAGCAACTTGCCTGTCAAAAATACTGTCGATAAAAATCTCCTCCAATTTGCTGTACAAGTAGAATGAAGAGCTTGGTATTGAAAACCGGGATCGTAATACGCTCAGACTGAATTCATCCTCTGACCTCACCCCATTAGACACCAAAAAATTCGGGTTAATATCACCGAGTTCACGGTCGATAGCAAGTTTCGAGAAGTCGTTATCCAAACTTTGCATGTAAGCCAAGTTACTGCTGCCATTTAAACGTACCCATAAGGCATCAGAAGCATGCGTGGCATTTACAGAAACAGGCTGATAAAATGGCTCTGAGTTAATAGCGAGCTGTTCAGCCAATGCAAGTGTGGAGGGGTAATAAGCAGGCCTTGGCAAGGTTAGAGCAATTGGTTCGCCTTGAAAAATAATTGGTAGATCTTGTTTGTTGCTTCTCTGTGCAACGAGAGAATAATTATTACTGACACTTTCGTCACTTTTGGTCGTGTCGAAATATACAATTTGTCCCTGGTCATTCATCATTCCCAACAGATATTCCAAGCTCGATCCACCTACACGTTCAGTGACGTTCCAGACAAAACTCGCTAAAATATCGCGTAATTCGTCCGTGGCCGAATAGCTCGTGATGGCTTTCTTTCTGATTTGCTCTACTCTATCAAACCCTTGATAATGTTGATTTGTGACACCCATATCAATCAACTGTTCCACGCCCATCAGGTTTCGATCTGTCTCAAAATGTGGATTCCCTCTGGCAAGCTCTTTTTCCAGACCGTTCGTTCCTTGCCGTACGATATCAAACGAGTAGTTGTAAACACTGCGATATCTGGTTTGTGATTCTCCCAGCTGGTTCCCTTGGACGAGGAGCTCAACCCAGGCATCCAACTCTTGCAAGCTCTTTTCGGTAAACAGGCGCATCTCTAAAACTGCCTGTTCCATGGACTGGATCATACTTTCAGCAAGATAAAATTCGAAAAGCTTGTCCGTCCTGCGTAAGTAATCCCGCTCAGCTTCTCTGGCTTTGGGGCTCACATTATCATCAAAAAAGGCAAATATACATTCTTTTGAGGCCAAACGGTCAAGGTTTTTGAGTGCGGAATCGCGGTTCTGTATTCGAATGGATTTGGTTCTGTTAAGATCAATACGCTCTTTTAATTTTGTAAGGTAAGCTTTGTAGGCATCAAATCGTCGTAATATCGTTTCATAAACACCCATGACATATCCAATTTTCCCGCCTTTGGCTATATATGCATCCGCATCGGTTCCATTAAGTTGGATCAAGCTCCAATTACGCAGTAAACCTTTGTAATTTCGGACAAGATAGTCTTTTAATTCACGCAAATCCTTATCTTTTGAGCCTTCATTCAGCCGGACTTCTTCCTCTATTGCTGGATTGAGTGGGTTTCTCTTCCTGCCCCATTGTCCAAACCATTGGGTATCAAGGTTTTCAATGCCTGATTTTAAGTCAGCTTTGTTCTTCGCAGGTGTCAGGTTTCGATCTCTTGAAGGTTTGACGTGGTTCCAAACACGGTCGGCTTTTAACGCGTCGATTTTAGGCTTGAGTGCTGGGTCTGTGATCATTGCGGTAAAAGCGGAAAAGGTCGCTCCAGTTCTATCAACAATTTTCTTGGATTCTTGATCCGCGTAGCTGGTTAGGTCCGTTCCTTGACCGCTGATCACAGCAATATGCGATAACAAGGCATTACCAATCGTATCTCCGTGCTTGTCAGCTCGCATGAATCGATCGGTACCTGTATTTAAGTCATTCGGCTGTGCTTCGAGATTCTTGTCGCTTCGCACACCGATTGCGAGGCCCGACAGGTCTATACTCGGTTCAGTGAGCCGTTCAAGCGCTGCAAAAGTCATTTCAGAGTAGATCTGCTGTCTGGCATAGTTTACCGGGGTCTTAATCGAATAACTCCCAAGGGAATTGTGGTAAACACCACGGGGTAAACTAGTTCCTTGGGCAAGCATGACATTGATTAAGTGCTGTGCGTACGCATTCCCGGATACATCATCCAACATGGTGGATATTGCCTGGGCAATGGCAGGGAAGGTTGCATCCTCAGCACTAAAATTGCTTAGGGGTGTTGTATGGCGATTCTGATCGAAAAGGTAAGTTACATCAAAGACCGGACGATCACAAGTGACCTCCAAACCCGTCTGCGGGTCATAAACAATTTTTTGATGAGACGAGTCACCAATGTCCCGAATCGACATAAAACGGTCCAATTCCTTCCAGGCTGTGTAAGACCGAATTCGTTTTCGCCGATCAGGGCCATTTTTTTCCCATGCTGTTGGCAGTACAATGAAACCGCTCAACTGGTAATTTGTTAATCCAATTGAGTTTGCAGCGGCTCGGGTAAGCCAGGCTATATCAATGAAAGTACCTGAACCAGTTCCGCCGGCAATCGAGGTGATGATGTACACTTGTAGTTGTCTACCTTCGAGCAAAGGGCGTAATTCAGATAATTTTTTATTAATTTGGGCGTATACTTTTGTCACATTATTAAAGAGGGAAAGCCGGCCCAGCTGCCGATACATGCCTGCGCCAACAATGGTATTACAGGAAATCGGTCCTAATCCAACCAGCGTTTGGGTGTCAAGCCAGTCAAATTGTGCAAGCTTCGGATTAGAATTGTGAATACTGCGAATTTTATCATACAGGGGTTCTCCAATTTGTAGAAACTCAAGGTTTCTATCCAAACTGACATTACCGATTTTGGCGTTAGTAAGCCCCTTGAGACGGTCATCCCCTTTAAAGTTATCCACACCAGCCAAGTTTACTTCTGGCAATTGCGTGTCGATCCCTAAAAGCTTGACATTACTCAAGCCCTGACCGTTCTTAATCTCCAACAAATCCTTTTTGAGCAAGGTCAATACCCACTGCCCGGTACCACCGAGGCCAATAATCAACGCTGGTTGTGCCATATTCTCTTCTCCTTTTTAGTCAATTGATCACATACTGAAAAAAATGATGAAAAACAAAACTGCAACTACGAAAAGCAGGAGATAAGCCCCTGCTTTTAATTTCGGCTTCTTAGGTTCTTCGTCACTTTCATAAACCAGTTCATAATCCACATGCTCGCTGCAGTAACTGCTAGATCCACCTGGAGCTAACTCAAACGGTTCAATGCGACGATTACACTCGGTTTTTCCGCTGACAATAATGTTTCTTTTATCAATTTGATCTGGATCATCCAGGTTTTTAATAAATGGTCTGAAGGCTACATTTAATGCCTTAAGATCAAACCCGGTGATGTCCTTCTTGCGAATATTCTCCTTTCGTTGCTTACCCCTCAATCCAATTACCTGAATCTCTTTGTTATATTCCATAATCTTCAGAATGCCATACACTGGATCATAATGCATCAGAACCTGGAGTAACGCGAACAAAAGACTGGCGAAAGCTAGAGATAACACGACGCCTTTATAAAACCCCGGTTTTGACAAGAACGAGCCATCATGTCTTGAAAAAGACACTTTCTGGTTCCGTAAATCAGGCCGGAATTCCTGGTTGTATTCACCGATCAATGAGACATGGAGGATTAATGGAGACTCGCTCTCAATGCCAGGGATGGCACCGATAAAACGTTCCGGGTTTTTGGGATCCAGCTTGAGTGTGATTTTTTCGGAATTGGTCCCGTCAGGATACTCAATCCAAGCTTCAAAAGATTTATTGGGGTCGGGAAGGATATTTACGATCGGCTCCTCTAATTTCCCGGTTCTCGACTCCATGTGGACCAAGACCTCAATGGGATCCACCTTGAGGGGCCACCCACCCAGAATGGATTGATGTATCCGGTTGATTACCACATCGTTTTCCGGCTGGTCAATCTTTATTACAAATGGGGTGACGGTGTATACCTCGAACTCTAACTTTTCATGCCGGAACAGCTCGCGTGTAGAGGAATAGGTTGAAGAGAGTACTTCTGAAATCTCAGATTGGCTACCGTTGAAGTAAGGTGTTGTTCCGATAAAATCCACCAGGTACTTTCCAGGCTTAGGAACAAGAAGAGGGTCCAAAGACTGGTATTTCGCAGCGGTCGGATTCCATTGGAGCGGGTATTCCTTTTTCTCACCTTCGGGATCTGTCACTGTAGCGATAACGTTAGCAGTGAAGAAAGGATTTTGATTCTCTTCAACCACATTGCCGGAAGAGTCCCTCATCTCGTAAGTGAGGTAATACGGTTCTGAGACGTCGTAATAGGGTTCAAGGTCATATTGGGCAATCCTGGTTAATGGCAGCGTATACCCACCTGGATTTATCTGAACCTCCTGGTAAAAAGCACTGATACCTCCACTGGAACACCGGTCAGATTCGATAAACCAAATGCCAGCGTAAGGTTTCACGAAAGTGTAGCGTTCATTAGTCCCATATGATTCGTATTCAAGAATATTGAACCCCTCCGCTGGTTTACCCACTCCCCTGCTCACTTCAAAAACCTGGCCATTGCTATCTGTATATCTTAGTTTTACGTCTGTATCAGATGAAAACTTGTAGAAAACAAAGGTTGCCCGGTCCAGGAATGGGTTGACGGCGACAGGACCGCACTCAACACGCCCTGTGGGTACGCCTACTTTTTCAGCCAGTACCTTCTGGAAATACTCTGGGATTTCATTGCGGTTTTTACCACCTTTCTCATAGAAATCCATAAGTGTACTGGCATGTGATTCAGCAATTTCAAGGTATACATCCCGTACTGCCGTTGGCCAGTTCTCTCCAAAGTTCATTAGCACCGGATAAATATAGGTGCTTTCGAGGTATTCCGAATTCGTTACATCGTATTTTTGTAAACAATTGTTAATTTCTTCGTACGGGACCGCGTCAAAGTTGCCCGCGACCGCGACTTGTTCTTGGATGCATTGTTCCCGTTTGTATACTTTTGGATTAAATGGTAGGTTTTCCGTCAACCAGTCCCTCAATTCCTTAGCTGGGACGATGTAACCTTTGCCCTGATTCCCTTTGTCGTCATCTATCATTCCATCCGTCAACCAGATAATGATCCGCTTCCTGGCCACATCCGTTCCAAGCGTGGATTGGTCAAACATTTTTTTTGCTAGAATGAATCCTTCCAATGGCTGTGTCGTGTATAGGTTGTCAGCAACAATATTCTCTTTGACACGATTTTGGACCACTTGTAATTCGTTGAAAGTATCTGGAGATAGTTCAGTCAAAGGGAGGTCTATCCGCCCTATTGTTCCAAAAGAAACCACCCCCACCTGGTGGCGGGCGTCCGGGCATCGGTCCAGTGCATTTTCAGCCAGCCAATCGACCATTGCTTCGACTGCTGTTTCTCTCTGATCCGTGGGGTCACTGGGAGCATATAATGTTCCCCCCATACTGCTCGATTGATCGATCAGAAAAATTACATCCAGCGAATAACATGCCTCCCCGGAAGAGCCAGACTGGGAGAGGGCTACCCCTGAGCTATTTGCCATGACGGGTAGATTCAGGCTTGCCAGGAGTAATGAAGTCAAAGCAAATAAAAGCAGGGTACGGTTAAATTTCATGCATCCTCCACAAGGAGTTCTAAAAGATTCTTGGCGACAAAAGAACTTATCATAAGTACAAAGCAATGATGTTAATCTTGCTTCAAAAACTAATTGATGCTTCTCTACTGGTTAAATAAACCGTTAAAGATATCCTCATAATCGTTCAACGTATCGTTTAGGTACGACTCATAATCCATGTTGTTTGTCCCACCGCACCATTTCCAACGTCCTTCTTCTTTAACCATGTAATAATCCGAATCAACTGGCATAGTGAAAGGCATGTGCAAGATGGTCATGTTCATTTTTCCGGTAACGTGGACTACCGCCTGATCGCCTGAATTTGACGTTTCTTCATATTTAATGTCGCCAATATCGATTTTATATTCTTTTACGAGATCCCCAAGCTTGGTGTCCGTTAAGCTATTGATTACTTCCGGTGCGATATAGGTAACCAGACTACTGATAACACCCACGCTTTGAATATTAGTTTGGTAATCAGTACAGGTTAATTTGGAAATTGAGTTCCAATCCATCGAGACGCTGGCTTTGTCATACTTTTTGGCCCCAATTTCAGAGGCGGTGGTACAAGCGCTTAGGACAACCAACATGGCAGTACATAAAAGAACTTTCGCAATTTTGCTCATTTCTCCTCCTTGAATAAGCGCAAAATCGTGATTTTCTGTCGGGATCTTCTATCTTTTTCTCGGGTTTCCCCAGTAAGGTAATTCTAACCGATATTCTAGATTTTGAGTAGAAATTTGACCGCCTTTTTTGACGAATTTGCAAAAATTTCGTGCCAATTTTTACTCCAGTCCCACAGCATAAGGAAATAAGACCGAATTCCTTCACTGTCTGGTTTTGGGTTGCCTGGTGATTTTCCGGGAAAGGTTTTTTCAGGCTCTCAAGCACTATTTATGGCCGAGGGGCAATGTAGTATTCGCCATTCCTACTTTCCATAGTCCAGCCTATCCGTCCGGATTTCATCGATTTCACTTTCCACCAAACGCCCCCTTCACCGCATAAAGGACCTTCCAGAATCTCCATCTCGCCAAGTGGATAAATACGGGCGACAATTTCACTATCAACCTTAGGTTCGACCCGAACCCGATTGGGTAAATCCGGAATTTCTTGAACGAAAGCGATATCACCAACTTTCAGTCGACTTAAGACGGTATTGGGACAGGCCTGGTAGGTATCAATCGCCTCAAGCCAAGGGGTTGTTCCGTCCGATTCGGGGATCCATCCTCTTTCGTTCCTGGTGGTTAGAATTTCCCAAAAACGCCAATTATCCACGCATTTAGGTCCATTCACTAGCAGTACCACTTCCCCAACTTGAAGTTGACCTGTCAGGCCGGCAGTATTTTTAAAACCAGCTGAATCGCGCAGTTTCATCTCATTGCCAGTCTTGATGACGAAGGCGGAACCATAAATCTTCAGGGAACTTGAGTAACATGAGTTCGTCGGCATTACCAAAGTAGCCGTGGGGGCCAAAGTAGCGGCGGCGGTAGGCGTCTGTGTGGGGGTGTTTTTCGCGATAGTTGGCAGGGTGGGAGGTTCGGTCTTCTCCCAGAAATACTTTGGTTGGGTTGAAGTTACCTCGGTAACGGATTGTGAAGTGTTTAATTGTTCTGGAATCGGCGTAGTCAGGTGGCGATATTGCGTCACCACGCCTTGGTACCGGATGCTTAAGGTGTCGTCCTCGATTTTATACTGGAGAGAGTCTGAAACATCTTCGCTTGTGATTTTCATCACTCCGGGGGCGACAATACCATACTCAAAAGTTGCTGCTTCCCGCAGCCAACTCTGTTCCACAACGAGAGTGCCATCTTCCAGAAATTCCAGATTTGCTGCTAAGTCATGACTGGCACCATTGGAATCAGTGAGTTCCCATTGTCCGAGCAAAGCGCTTTCAAGTTTTGACCCTCCAGAAGAGCAAGCCGCGGTCCAGCAAAAGAAGAAAAGCACAAGCAGAGTAAAAGCACGCCGATTCATACACCACTCTCCTTGAAAATGTTAAGTAACACCCCAGATTCGCACGATACCTTCATAACCGCCGGAGGCCAGAGTTTGGCCATCCGGGGAGAAGGCCACACTATAAATCCAGTCTGTTTCTATATACTTAGCCTTACCTAAACCCGGCAAATCATTGATATAAATCCCAATGGCGGTTGCCAGGTCACTCAAGCGTCCCTTTCCCAACCTAGTCAACTCTTCTACCTGGTTGGCATTATCAGGGGCGATCTTTTCATGGTCTCGAAACAGATTCCCAATCACCTCGCCCATGGATTGCACAGGTACTTCGGTCATCTTTTCCGCCGGCGCAAGGTTGGCGCTTTCGGCACGGGCATAAGTGTTTTTACCCTCCCCAAATTGGATAATTAGGCTTTCACCCTTTACTTGGTAGGCAAAGGTTCCTGATAAACCTGATTGGGTAATATTCAGACGTCCTGGCATCACCACAGCATATTCAACCTCTGTTGTGCCACCAATTAATAAGCGGCCACTCTGGGTGAAGATGAGATCGTCGGCATAGGCTTCATTGCCACGCTCACTGGATACGAACTCCCAGGTTCCCAGAAGCTCAGTACCAAACTTATCGTTGGCCACACCGCACGCTGTAAGCATGGTCAATGTCAAGACCATATTTAGAATAGAAACAAAGGAAAACTTTTTCATACGGGCCTCCCCTTTCCAAATCAGTTTGGTGACTCGCCCCAATAATGTTAAGTTGAATTATACTTTAATCAGTTGGGGGATGACGTTCACCCCCAAAGCCAAATGGAGGTGTTTTATGGATTTGATCCAAACCAATATCACCCCGGCTGACGGGGAGCAGTCAGTGCGCACATATTGTTGCACATACTACAAATCCAAACTGCTTGGGCTTGAAACCAATGGCTACCTGGGGGTTACGAACAAGCGGGTCATCTTCCAAGCAATGGGCTCCTCAGTCTCCGGGAAGAGCGTGCTCCAGAGTGAAGTACCTGTCGCCGACGTTTCTGGCATCAGCAGCTATAAGGGCATTTATTTTAGCCTGATGAGCCTGCTTGGCGCTTTTTTCGCGACAGCGATCTTTATCGTTTTGACCGCTGGGCTGATGACGACTATTGCTATGGCCATAGATTCGTATGATGCTTTTAGAGCGATTGCTTGGATCGTGGCCATTGCGGCATTGATAGGGTCATTCCTCTTGCCAGTCAAATCAATTTGGCGACCAATCCTGGCTGGGGTATCCGCGGGAGCGTTCTTTGCGTTAGGTGGAAACATATTCTCATTCATAAGCTTTGGAGGTTCATCTGATTTTACGATCTTCTTGGCAGCGATCGCATTAATTTACGCACTCCTCTGCATGTATTGGAATGCAAGGCGACCAACATTTTCGTTGTCCATCAACTCGAAAGGTGGCTCGAGCACACCGATTTCCATCTCAAGCGCTTCGGGACTGGGGCTCTTCACAATCTCAGGAGGCAAATCACTCAACGCCGAGCCAGCCAAAGACGCGGAACCGATGCTCAAGGAACTTGGCGCACTAATCCTGGACATACAGATGTTGGGTGACTATGGCATTTCAAAATGGACCCAGCACTAACACGGCGGAGGACTTAGATGGAATCAAATCCTTTAAACGCAACGCTATCTGAAAATGAGCAAGTGGTCCGGACATATCAGTGCACCAGCCTTCGCCAGTTGTTCATGAAACCCAGCATTGGTTACCTTACCATTACCAACAAGCGGGTTGTCTATCATAGTGAAAATAAAAATGTCAGAAGCCGAAACACGATCATTTCCGAGATACCTCTAAATGATGTGGGAGGTATTAGTACATTTATTGGACAGTCTTTCAATATCCTTTACTTCCTCCTTTTTAGTGTTTTCATGTATTTTGTTACGATCTTAGCGGCAAGCAATTTGCCAGAATGGATGACAGGTTGGGTGGTCAGTATCATCTTGGTGTTGCCTTATTTGGTCGGGTTTCTCTTTGAAAAGAACATTATCAGTAAAGAAATCGGTGAGAAGATCATTCAAAACCTCCAGAGCACGCCCATGGAAACGGTGCTTGAAAAAAGAGATAGCAGCTTCTTCATGCCAATCTTTAAGGTCATGTTCCTGATTGGTTTGGCTTTTTTGGCTTTCAATTTATCTCGTGGAGCAGGTTTTCAAGGGTTATTGCAGTATCCGATCCTCCTCGGAGCCTACTTTATCATCTATGTAATGGTGTTTGGAAGAAATAGAACTTTTGGATTGTTCATCTCATCCAAAACTTCTGGCATTTCTGGAATTCGGGTCCAGGGGGGCTTTTTCAGGAATGGCAATCTTGGTGAATCAATCACAGCCAACCCGGCCGCAGACGCAGAGACCATCGCGAGGGATCTGGGGGCCATCGTGTTGGACATACAACAGCTTGGGGACCTGGCAGTTTCCAAGTGGGCTGGGTAAGCGGTTTAGGAAAAAAGCAGCGGAGGATCTCCGCTGCTTTTTTAGAGGAGAAATCCATGTTTCAAGTGGACAAACAAAGGGCTTACCGGGTTTTGCTCGAAAGCGGTTTTGACAAGATATCAATCGAATCCTTTTTGAAGAATTTTCCCGCGCTTGATGACTCCTTGAGAACGCCTGTTGAAGAATGGCTTGAAAATCAACAGGTGCCGGAACTTGTAGTTGACGGGGTGTCTATCCAAGATGTTATAGAAAAACGTCGATCCCATTTTTTGAAAGCCATCCGGGATCTCAATCGACTTCTCGATCCCAATTTGACCCCTGAACAGCACGATAATTGGAAGCGGATCATTACCACACCACGTTTCTATGAGTGAGGGGGTGAGGATGATCATGCCAAACATCGTGAACCTTCGCAAGGAAAACTGGCTCAAGTGTACTGATGAACAGCGGCTCGAAGCATTAAATCAATTAGAAGGATACATCGCTGGGCAGGAAGGACGGGCTCCTTGTCCGGTCAGTTCGAATTGGCTGGAACCGCGCACACGTGGGGTACATCAGTATTTTAATGACGGGAGGGAGAGTATTGAGCTGAATACCAGCCTGCTCGCATCAGATGAACCTTACCAGGCCGTGGAAACGCTTTTGCATGAAGGGCGCCATTCTTACCAACATCATGTAGTCAATCATCCCGAGCTTGCGGAGAACGAGCAACAATTGAGGGATTGGACGATGAGCCAGGAGGGCGGATACATCCGACCTGATGGTTTGAATAATTCGCTTTACGCTTCCCAGCCAACTGAGGTTGACGCGCGCGCCATTGCTCGTAGTAGGATGGATAGCCTGTATGGATCAGAATTGAAGGACGAATATTACCAAGGCTACAAAGCCCAAAAGGAGCAAGAGGCGGCGGATATCGTTGAGGAAGCGAAACAGGATCTTGGAGAAGACTATGAGCAAGTAGCCAGGGAGGCTGTTCAAGAGCAGTATCAGCAACTCCAGGAAGCGCAAGAAGCCCAGCCACTTGCAACGTCGCCTTATCTCGGTACTAATTCCAAGAGTGAAAACAGCCAAATTGAGACGAATCCGATGAATCCAAGCCTTGATAAGGGGGGAAACCCCGCGCCCAGCCCGGAAAAACCGCTGAGCTACGAAACCTACAATCAACTAAGGGACGATGACCTCAATTATTTTGAACAGATACGTGATCATGCCGAACTAATGAGACAAAAAGGGTATACGGATATCGCAGATGAGGAACAAGCCGAAATGCAGAGAACAGTAGAGCGATTGGGAAAGCTGCAAAAGGAAAGAGACCATATATACAACCTAAATGGCAAACCACGTGGGGCAGATCCCTCACAAGAAAATCCGACCGAACAAATAGATAACAGATCTGATCAAACTTTGGATCTCGGCGAACCTGAATCAATCGCACATGCGGCTGAAACTTCTCCAGTAGACGCGGTCAATCCACCTGAAGACCTTACACAGGAAGTAATCTCTAATACAAATCAGGAAGGTAACACAATTCCAAGCGCGCCCGATGAAAGTCAAACCGGGGAAGATCTTGGAGAAAATGCATTGGAGCAGAACGCGGCTTCAAATCTTGAAGAAACGACCGAGACACCACTGGAAGCGGCTAGTCCTGAAATCTCAGCAGAAACAGAAGCCCTAAGCCAGACCACTAACGCAAACATCTCGGAACCTCAACCAGAAGTAAATTCCGACACTGATCCTGGCGCGGAAGCGGAGGACGAAACCTACAGGTATGGTCTTGGTTTTTAGGGTCATTACCCAACCTTGTTTGAAGCTTGTGGATTGCGCTGAATCAATGAAAAATCACGACAACACAGTAGATGCTCTTCCGGAGAATGACAATAAAGAAGGTGCAAAGTGACAAACCAACCAGGCGCAATGAAACAAACGACCGTTTTTGAAGGTAACGAGCTTAAGCTAAAAGCCCCAATGCTCGACACTCAAAGCGCAAGGTGCTTTCTGAGAGGAAAAGGGCTTGACGGCAGCATTGTAAAAATCCCATTGAGCGAAGATTTACTGAGCAAACATATGCTCTTCCTTGGTGGCATCGGGATGGGAAAAACCAATGGAATCTTTCAGATCATTGCCCAGCTTAGGGAGCGAATGACTGAAAATGATGTCATGCTGATTTTCGACACGAAGGGAGATTTCCAGAAGGAATTTTTCCGTCCTGGTGATGTGGTGATTAGCAATGATGAAAAAGCAACGGGAATAGCAGGCACAGATTATTGGAATATTTTTGAGGAAATTGACTCTGGGAGTTCAGCTGAGGAGGAGGTAATCGAAATTGCTCGGGCATTGTTTTATGAACGTAGCAAAAATTCCAGTCAGCCGTTTTTCCCCAATGCCGCCCGTGACCTCTTTACAGGGTTGATGCTTCACTTCCATCGCACGGATCCAAGCGCTTCCAATTTTTCCCTTAGAAAATTTCTGGACCAATCCTCTTCCTCTGAAATTCGAGCAGTGCTCCAGCAACACGCGGATTTGAAAGCCATGGTCAGCTACATATCCGATGATCGTTCACCACAGACACAGGGCGTCATTTCCGAGTTGCAGCAACACATCCGTGAAATCCTTGTGGGTAATTTTCGCAATGATGGAAAGCTTTCCATGCGGAAATTAGTTCGAAATAAGGGTGGAAGAGTCATCTTTATCGAGTATGATCTTGGGATTGGTGGGATGTTAACACCAATTTATCAGCTCTTAATAGACATGGCGATCAAGGAGGCACTTAGCCGGAAAAAAAGTGAGGGGAATGTCTGGTTCATCATAGATGAATTTAGGCTGATTCCAAATTTGCAGCATGTAGATGACGGAATAAACTTCGGCAGGAGTTTGGGGGCGAAGTTTATAATAGGTGTTCAAAATGTGGAGCAGGTCTTTCACGCATATGGGGAAGCTTTGGCCCACTCTATCCTTTCCGGATTATCAACAACTGTCGCCTTTCATGTCAATGACGCCAAAACGAGGGGGTTCATTCAGGGTTTGTTCGGACGCAACCGCAAGAAGGAAGTATATATGGCATCGGTGGCATCCAGAGGAATTGTGGAACAGGTGAGGGACGCGAATGTGGTTGAAGATTGGGAAATTTCCACCATGGGAGTTGGAGAAGCCATCATTGGGCTACCGAGTTCTGAACCATTCAAATTCAAGTTCGAAAAGTATAGCTGACCATAAACGTTGGACTACAGATAATTACCAAATACATATTTCACCGCTCAGTTCTGAATATTTACCCTGTATATTTAGTCTGTAGGGTACCAGTTTGATAGGTCATTATTTCTAGTAAAGGACAGGTGAAACATGGATGATTCAACCATTTTTCTGTAAATTTATGTCAGAAATACCCAATGGTCATCAGTATGAATCATTTTTTCCAGCGCAATAATGCTTGCCAATCTGCCATTCTTCTCTTGTTTCCATCAATAGCGCTGAAACCAAGCGCAGACATGAAGCCTCATTTGGAAACACACCAACCACTCTTGTACGTCTGCGAATCTCTTTGTTGATCCGCTCCAGACTATGAGTTGTCCGGATTGTTCTGCGGTGCTCCAAAAGGAAATCGAAAACAGTAAATCCCTCAGTTAGGTTCTCTTCCATCCAGGATGCCAAACGGGGCGCAGAGTTAGCTTGTTTCCCGATAGAGACCTGCAGGTTTTCTTCCGAAATCTTCCGATCAGGGGCATTGAGCATTGCCCGGATATCCGCCGCCACGCTCCGCTCGCGATGACACAGTATTCCTGTCATTGCGAGCCTGCGAAGCAATCTTTCTTTTGTCTGTTTGCCTGCTTAAGAAAGACGAGATCGCCACGTTCCGCTCGCGATGACAAGAAACTCGAACCTGCTAAGCAATCTCGCTTTCCTGTTTGCCAACTCCGAACAACCGAGATCGCCACGCTGCGCTCGAGATGACACAGTATTCCTGTCATTAGTATGATGAAATAGGAACAAAGAGACACGGC
>ERZ1645192.701-NODE-701-length-27929-cov-12.582155_pt1 | contig 27929 bp, 26 predicted proteins | sample MGYA00575354_ERZ1645192 | MGnify/ENA primary metagenome ERZ1645192 (study PRJEB40844, sample SAMN11349763) | freshwater sediment metagenome | isolation source: river sediment | host: Sediment | place: India: Faizupur Khadar , New Delhi | collected 2017-02-21 ... | reverse complement strand
CGTTCACGCACCGTGGCCTCGATCTCGTAGGACTGACGGCTCATGGGTGTACCTCTTTCGAGTGTTCGAACGAAAAGAGGCCGGAACTCCGGCCTCGCCCGACCCGCGTGACGTCGTCCGACGCGACGAGGGCCGTCCCTCACGTTGCCTCCAGGGGTGTCGGCGTGTGGGAACGGGCGGGTCTCTAGCACCGAGGGGGTTCGAGCGCAAGGATTTCGGCCGGCCGCGGCGGATTTCCGCGCCTTCTTCCGGCGCTCGATCGCGGCCACTCTTGCAAATGTTCTTGCTATGTTCGAATATCCATCCCTGCCATCTGCCGAGGATGTACGCCGTGACCGACCGCCGCTTCACCTTCTTCCACGCGCCGAATACGCGCTCGAGCTGCACGCTCCATCTGATCGAGGAGCTGGGCGTTCCCTATGACCTCCACCCGCTGTCGCTCGACCGCGAAGATCACAAGGCGCCGGACTATCTGGCGCTGAACCCGATGGGCAAGGTTCCGGCGATCCGCCACGGTGCCGCGGTGGTCACCGAACTCGGCGCCATCACCCTCTATCTCGGCGACCTCTTCCCCGAGACCGGACTCTGCCCGCAGCCGGGTGATCCGCTGCGCGGGCCGCTCCTGCGCTGGCTGTTCTTCTACGGCAACTGCGTCGAGCCGGCGGTGCTGCAGAAGGCGATGAAGTGGCCGGATCCACCGAAGCGGATGGCCGGCTATGGCGCGTTCGACGACGTCATGGCGGCGGTGGTCGACCGGCTCGAAGAGGGGCCATGGTTCCTCGGCGAGCGCTTCACCGTCGCCGACGGGCTGTGGGGGCCGGCGCTCGGCTGGCTCACCCGTTTCGGCATGGCGCCGCAGGTGGCGGCCGTCACGGACTATGTCGCGCGCATCGAGGCGCGCCCGGCGACGGCGCGGGTGCTGGCGATCGATGCGGAGCTGACGGCGAAGTTCGAGGCGGGGTGAGCGGCGCGGCTGCGGTCATCTCGGCGGCGCGGCGCCGTCGTGAAGTTCGTTGAAGGAGCGGCCCGACGAGGTCAGGTGCGCCCGCATCTCGCGGGAGGCCGCCTCGCGGTCGCCACGTTGCAGAGCGCGGACGACGCGCTCGTGCTCGGCATGGGACACCGCCAGACGGCCGAGCCCGTGGAACTGGGCGCGGCGGAAGGCGAGTACCCGGCGGCGGACGCCGAGGACCGTCTCTTCCAGGAACGGATTGTGGCTCGCCGCGTAGATGAACTCGTGGAAGCGGTCGTTGGCCTCGCGGTAGGCGACGAGATCGCCGAGACGTACCAGTTCCGCCGCCGCCTCGTGCATCGCTCCGAGTTCGGCGCGCTCGGCCGCGGTCATCGCGGTGGCGGCGAGGCCGGCGCACAGCGCCTCGAGCTCGGCCATCACCACGAACATCGCATCGAGCCGCTCGGCATCGAGGTCGGCGACGACGGCGCCGCGATGGGGTCGGTGTTCGACCAGCCCGGCGGCGGCGAGTTCGCGCAGCGCCTCGCGCACCGGGGTACGGGAGACGCCGAAACGCTCGGCGAGCCCGGTCTCGTCGAGCGCGGTGCCGGGCGCCAACCGACCGCAGGCGATGTCGTCGGCGATCTCCAGCCGCAGCCTCTCGGCGTGGGTCTTTCCCGATCGGCGGATCTGCGGCAGCGGGGTCGCCGCGAGCCGGGCATTGCGCCGTCGATCCGCCTCTCTCGCTTCCGCCATGATCGCTCCGATCGTTCTTCGACCCGGAGGGTCTCACCGTCGACCTTGCAAGAACGAAACCACCGTTCGCCGTGACCGTCCATTCGTGCTGTTGCGTGACGCCGGAGCGCGGAACCGCGCGCTGCCGTTCGCCCGCTGCCGCCCCGCCGGGCCGCAAGAGCGCCTCGAATGGTGGTTGCCCAGATTGTATATAACGGTCAAATATTAGGCATTCTGCTCCGTGTCGGTGAACGTTCGGCAGGCGGAGGCGGCGGTTCGGCGCCGTGTCGGGCGACGACGGAAGGAGCGAGCGATCCGTCGAATTTCGACACAATTCATTGTCATGAAAAGATGATTTTCTTCGGCAACCGAACCTCTGAGCCGTTTGGCACATCGATTGCCACGGGAGAAAGCGAGACGTCGGCATTGCATACAATTCGCGACCGACCGAACCGAAAGGGGCTCGCATGTCCAGGATCCTGCTCTCCCGTCGTACCCTCCTGAAGTCGGCCGCCGCCGGCCTCGTCACCGCGCCGCTGATGGGCATCGAGCGCGCCGCGGCGGCGGGTTTGACCATCGGCATCATCTACGTCGGCCCGCGCGACGACTTCGGTTGGAACCAGGCGCATGCGGTGGCGGCGAGCGAATTGAAGAAGGTGCCGGGCGTCACCGTGGTCGAGGAGGAGAACGTGCCGGAGACGGTGGCGGTCCAGAAGACCATGGAATCGATGATCAAGCTCGACGGCGCCAAGCTGATCTTCGCGACCTCTTTCGGCTACTTCGACCCGCACATGGTCGAGATGGCGAAGAAGTTCCCCGACATCGAGTTCCGCCACGCCATCGGCCTGTGGAGCAAGGACAAACATCCGTCGAACGCCGGGTCGTACTACGCCTATCTGCATCAGGCCCACTACGTCGACGGCATCGCCGCCGGCCTCTCCTCCAAGACCGGCAAGCTCGGCTTCATCGCCGCCAAGCCGATCTCGTCGGTGCTGCAGAACATCAACGCCTTCGCCATGGGCGCCCGCAAGGTCAACCCGAAGGCGACGGTGCAGGTGATCTTCACCGGCGACTGGGCGCTCCCGGTGCGCGAGGCGGAAGCGGCGAACGCGCTGGCGGATGCCGGCTGCGACGTACTGACCTGCCATGTCGACAGCCCGAAGGTGGTGATCGAGACGGCCGAGAAGCGCGGCATCATGAGCTGCGGCCACAATGCCTCGCAGAAGGCCTTGGCGCCGAAGGGCTTCATCACCGGCGCCGAGTACAAGTGGGAGACGATCTACAAGAACTTCGCGGCGCTGCTGACCAAGGGCGAGAAGCTGCCGAACTTCGAGCGCGGCGGCTACGACAAGGACTACGTCCAGAACACCGCCTTCGGCCCCGCCGCCAGCGACGCCGCCAAGGCGGCCGCGACCGCGGCGATCGCCGACCTCAAGGCCAACAAGCCCTACGTCGCCGGCGAGTTGAAGGACAACAAGGGCAACGTCGTCGTCCCCGCCGGCAAGATCATCGACAACTACGACGTCTTCCTGGAGACCACCAACTACCTCGTCGAGGGCGTCATCGGCTCGATCACCTGATCGGGCCCCGACCACCGGTCCCCGCCGCGACACCTCCTCCGCGGCGGGGTCCGGAGCCGGTCCGGGCGCGGTGGCTCGGCCTCTCCGCCGGCTGCATCGGTCGCCGCCGCCTCCCGGTTGCCGCTTCGCGGCGCCCCCTCATCCGCCCCTTCGGGGCACCTTCTCCCGCGAGGGGAGAAGGGAGGGGGCCGACGCGACGCCGACGAACGCCGGCCCCTCGTGGGGCGACGAACGCCGGCCCCATTCGGGGGACCGCAATGCCGGTCCCTCGTGGGGCCGTCGCAACGCCGCAGGTCGTGGAGCCGCCGATCGGGCCCCGCGTCCGCATCGAACCGCGGGACGGCGCCGCCGGACCGCGCGACCGCATCGCCGAGCCGCATCACCGCTTCGCTCCTCCGCCGCCGGGAGATCCGCCCTTGACCGCAGTCGACGCGACCACCGCCCTGCCGACCGCCGATGCCTCGGCCCGACGCCGGGTGATCCTCGCCTCCGTCGAGGCGGTGCTGGTGCCGATCGCGGCGGTGGCGGTGGCGGTCGGGCTGTTCTCGGTCTTCCTCGTCGCCCTCGGCAAATCGCCGCAGACCTTCTTCGAACTGTTGTGGCGCGGCGGCTTCGGCACCGCCTTCTCCTGGCAGAACACGCTGACCCGCACCGCACCGCTGATCTTCACCGCGCTCGCCGTGGCGCTTCCCGCCCGGCTGGGCCTGATGATCATCGGCGGCGAGGGTGCATTGGTGATCGGCGGCTTCGCCGCGGCGGTGGTGGCGCTGCCGTTCCTCGGGGTGGCGCCGGCGTGGGTGATCCTGCCGGTGATGTTCGTCGCCGCGGCGCTCGCCGGGGCAACCTGGATCGGCTTCGTCGGAGCGCTGCGCCATGCCCGCGCCGTCAACGAGACGATCTCGTCGCTGTTGATGTTCTACATCGCGGTGGCGATCCTCAACTTCTTCGTCGAGGGCGCGCTGCGCTCGCCGGCCGACCCCAACAAGCCGTCGACGACGCCGATCGGCTCGGAGAACATGATCGGCGTCATCCCCGGGCTCGAGGTCCACTGGGGCCTCGCCTTCGGTGTGGTGCTGGCGATCGCCGCCCATGTGCTGATGACCCGCACCACCTTCGGCTTCGCCGCCCGCGTCACCGGCGGCAACGTCCGCGCCGCCCGCGCCCAGGGTCTGCCGGTCGGACGGCTGATGATCGCCGCCTGTGCGCTCGCCGGGGCCGCCGCCGGCATCGCCGGGTTCTTCGAGGTGGCGGCGATCCTCGGCAAGGCCAACGCCTCGCTGGTCGCCGGCTACGGCTTCACCGGCATCCTCGTCTCCTTCCTCGCCCGCCACAATCCGATCGCCATCCCGCCGGTGGCGGTGCTGTTCGGCGGGCTCGCGGCGGCGGGCGGTCTGATCCAGCGGCGGATGGGGCTGCCCGACGCCACGGTGCAGGTGCTGCAGGGGCTGATCTTCCTCACCATCCTGCTCTCCGAGACGGTCTATGGCCGCATCCCGTTCCTGAAGCCGGAGGGCCGTCGATGAGCGATGCCTTGACCACCGTGGCGGTGGCGATGTTCGCCGGCGCGGTGCGGGTCTCGACGCCGTTCCTGTTCGTCAGTCTCGGCGAGGCGCTGACCGAGAAGTCGGGGCGGATCAATCTCGGGCTCGAGGGGACACTCGTCTTCGGGGCGATGAGCGCCTACGCCGTCTCCTACCTGTCGGGGAGCCCGTGGACGGGGGTCCTCGCCGCGGGTCTCGCCGGCTCGGTGTTCGGCATGGCGCACGGCTTCTTCTGCCGGCTGCCCAAGGTCTCCGACATCGCCATCGGCATCGCCCTGATGCTGTTCGGCACCGGCCTCGCCTTCTTCTTCGGCAAGGGCTTCATCCAGCCGACGGCGCCGCGGCTGCAGGCGATCGACTTCGGCTTCCTCACCTCCGATCCGCAGTTGAAGGTGGCGTTGCAGATCAACCCGCTGTTCTTCATCGGATTGGCACTCGCCGTCGTCCTGTGGTGGGCGCTCGCCAACACCCGCTTCGGCCTGATCGTGCGGATGACCGGCGACAGCGCGGCGACGGCGAAGGCGATGGGCGTGTCGGTCGATCTCGTCCGCTTCGTCGCCACCACGATCGGCGGCTTCCTCGCCGGGGTCGGCGGGGCGTTCCTGTCGCTCTACTACCCCGGCTCGTGGAACGAGGGGCTCTCCTCCGGCCAGGGGCTGATGGCGGTGGCGCTGGTCATCTTCTCGCGCTGGAACCCGCTGATGTGCGTCGCCGCCGCGCTGCTCTTCGGCGCCGCCGGGGCGCTCGGGCCGGCGTTGCAGTCGGTCGGCATCTCCCAGGGCTACCACTTCTTCAACGCCGCGCCGCACATCCTGACGCTCGCCATCCTGATCGCCTCGTCGTCGTCGAAGCGGTCGCTCAAGGGTGCGCCGGGCGAACTGTCGATCACCAAGTGAGGATCCCGCCCATGCCGACGCTCGCCGCCGATCCCTATCCCTGGCCCTTCGACGGCGATCTCGAGCCGTCGAACACCGCGCTGATCATCATCGACATGCAGACCGACTTCTGTGGGCCGGGCGGCTACGTCGACACGATGGGCTACGACCTCAGTCTCACCCGCGCGCCGATCGAGCCGATCAAGGCTGTGCTGGCGACGTTCCGCGCCAAGGGCTTCCACGTCATCCACACCCGCGAGGGCCATCGCCCCGATCTCGCGGACCTACCGGCCAACAAGCGCTGGCGGTCGCAGCGGATCGGCGCCGGGATCGGCGATCCCGGTCCGTGCGGCAAGATCCTGGTGCGCGGCGAACCCGGCTGGGAGATCATCGACGAGTTGGCGCCGATGCCGGGTGAGCCGATCATCGACAAGCCCGGCAAGGGCTCGTTCTGCGCCACCGACCTCGAGCTGATCCTCAGGCTCGCCGGTATCCGCAACATCGTGCTGACCGGCATCACCACCGACGTCTGCGTCCACACCACGATGCGCGAGGCCAACGATCGCGGCTTCGAGTGCCTGCTGCTCGAAGACTGCTGCGGCGCCACCAAGCTCGAGAACCACCTCGCGGCGATCGACATGATCAAGATGCAGGGCGGCGTCTTCGGCGCGGTCGCCACCTCGAAACAGCTCCTGGAGGCGATCGCATGAGCGAGACGGGGGGCCGCGCGATCGGCGTCGAGACGGTCGGCATGACCAAGATCTTCGGGTCGCTCGTCGCGCTCGAGGACGTGTCGATCCGCGTGCGTCCCGGTACCCTGCACGCCCTTCTCGGCGAGAACGGCGCCGGCAAGTCGACGCTGGTCAAGTGCATGATGGGCTTCTATCAGCCGACTCGCGGCGAGATGCTGGTCGACGGGCAGGAGGCGGCGATCCGGAATCCGCGCGAGGCGTCGGATGCCAAGCTCGGCATGGTCTATCAGCACTTCACTCTGGTGCCGTCGCTGACTGCCGCCGAGAATCTGGTGGTGTCGCGGCCCGATTGCCCGGCGGTGATCGACTGGGCCCACGAGATCCTGGCGCTCGAGGACTTCATGGCGCGGATGCCGTTCCGGGTGCCGCTGGCGACGCCGGTCGCCAATCTCTCGGCCGGCGAGAAGCAGAAGCTGGAAATCCTGAAACAACTCTATCTCGACCGCCGCTTCGTCGTGCTCGACGAGCCGACCTCGGTGCTAACCCCCGACGAGGCCGACGAGATGCTGTCGCTGCTCAAGGGCATGACGCAGCGCGGCGAACTCACCATCCTGATGATCACCCACAAGTTCCGCGAAGTGACCGCCTACGCCGACGAGGTCTCGATCCTCAGGCGTGGGCGCCTGGTCGGCGGTGGTCTCGTCGGCGAGATGACCACCGACGAGATGGCGCGGGCGATGATCGGCGACACCGCGATCCGTGAGCGCGCCGCCCGCCTCGAGCACGGACAGACCTCGGTGGTGCTCGATCTCTCGGCGGTCTACGCCTCGGACGACGACGGATTGCCGGCGGTCACCTCGGTCGATCTCAAGGTCCATGCCGGCGAGATCGTCGGGATCGCCGGGGTGTCGGGCAACGGTCAGTCGGAACTGATCGAGGTGCTCTCCGGGCAGCGCGATCTCGACGACGGCCGTATCCTGGTGCGCGGCCAAGGCTTCGAGCCGGTGCGCGACCAGATGGATCGGCTGAAGGTGTTCTCCCTCCAGGAGGAACCGCTCCGGAACTCGGCCGTGCCGCGAATGACGGTCGCCGAGAACATCGCGCTGCGCACCTTCGACAAGCCGCCGATCACCTCGCTCGGCTGGTGGTTGTCGCCGGGACCGATGCGGAAGAAGGCGCGCGAATTGATCGACCGCTACCGGGTCAAGACGCCATCGACCGAGGAGCCGATGGAGAACCTCTCCGGCGGCAACGTCCAGCGCGCCGTGCTCGCCCGCGAACTCTCCGGCGACGTCGACGTGCTGATCGTCGCCAACCCGTGTTTCGGCCTCGATTTCGCCTCCGTATCCGAGATCCGCACCCAGATCCTCGAGCAGCGCAATCGCGGCGCGGCGGTGCTGCTGGTCTCCGAAGATCTCGACGAGATCCTCGAACTCGCCGATCGCGTCGCCGTCATGTCGGGCGGACGGATCACCCTGCAGGCCCCGATCGGGGCGACCGACCGCACCGCGATCGGTCATGCCATGGCGGGAGGCCATTGAATGATCACCGTCGACGCCCGTCCCTTCGCCTATTCGTTCCCGCCCGAGACCACAGCGCTGGTGGTCATCGACATGCAGCGCGATTTCGTCGAGCCCGGTGGCTTCGGCGAGACCCTCGGCAACGACGTGTCGCGACTGACGGCGATCGTGCCGATCGTGGCGAAGCTGATCGGCCTGGCGCGGGCCGAGGGCTGGACCGTCGTGCACACCCGCGAGAGCCACGACGCGACGCTGTGTGACTGCCCGGAGGCGAAGCGGACGCGCGGTGCGCCTTCGCTGCGTATCGGCGACGCCGGCCCGATGGGGCGGATCCTGGTGCGCGGCGAGCCGGGCAATGCCATCGTGCCCGAACTGGCGCCCCTCGCCGGCGAGATCGAGATCGACAAGCCCGGCAAGGGGGCCTTCTACGCCACCTCGCTCGGTGACGTGCTCAGGATCAAGGGCATCACCCACCTGATCTTCGCCGGAGTGACCACCGAGGTCTGCGTCCAGACCACCATGCGCGAGGCCAACGATCGCGGCTACGACGGGCTGCTGATCACCGATGCCACCGAGAGCTACTTCCCCGAATTCAAGGCGGCGGCGATCGAGATGATCGTGGCGCAAGGTGGCATCGTCGGTTGGGCGGCGCCGTTCGCGGCGCTGCAGGCGGGGGTCGCGGCGGCGAAGGGGGCGTGAGCATGGAGGTGAACATCCCCGAGGTGGTGGCGGAGGTGACGGCGATCTTCGAAGCCTATGAGGCCGGTTTCGTCGCCAACGACACCGACGAACTCGCCCGGCTCTTCTGGCAGGACGCGCGCGTCGTCCGCTACGGCATCGCCGACATGCAACACGGGCCGGAGGAGCTCGCCGCGTTCCGCCGCGACTTCGTCGCCGTCGATCTTCCCCGCGATCTCGACCGAACGGTCATCACCACCTTCGGCCGCGACGTCGCCACCGCCGCGACCCTGTTCCGCCGCGCTTCGGCGCCCGGGAAGGTCGGCCGGCAGATGCAGACCTGGGTGCGCTTCGCCGACGGTTGGAAGGTCGCCGCGGCGCATGTCTCGATCATCGACGAATGAACCCGGGAGAGGGCGGCATGGCCGAGGGGCAGGAACGCTGGAAGGGCCGCAACGAGACCAAGGACGGGCTGCGCCGGTCGGTGTGGGCGGCGTTGGAGGCGAGCGGCGCCGGCATCGGCTGTCCGTGGAGCCGCATCCCGAACTTCGTCGGGGCGGAGGCCGCGGCGGCCCAATTGACGACGCTTCTTCCCTGGAAGACGGCTCGCGTCGTCAAGGCGAACCCCGATCCGGCACAGATTCCGATCCGCCGCAAGGCGCTGGAAGCCGGCAAGTTGCTCTATGCGCCGGTGCCGGAACTGGTGAAGCCCTTTCCGTTCGTCGCGCTCGACCCGGAAGACCTCGCCCGGCGCGGCATCGCCTTCGCCGACGCGGCGCGCTCCGAGGTCTTCGTCGAAGTGGGCGAACCCGTCGACTTCCGCGAGATGAGACCGATGGACTTCATCGTCGTCGGTTGCGTGGCGGTGACGCGGGCCGGCGGGCGGACCGGCAAGGGCGGCGGCTTCGCCGATCTCGAACTCGGCATCTTCCGCGAACTGGGGCTCGTCCCCGACCACGCCCCGATCGTCACCACGGTGCACGACCTCCAAGTGGTCGACGACGATCGCCTCGTCATGCTCGGCCACGACCAGCCGCTCGACTGGATCGCCACGCCGACCGAACTGATCGAGACCCGCACCGCTCATCCCGATCCGACCGGCGTCGCCTGGGACCACGTTCAGGCCGATCAATATGCCGGCATTCCCTTCCTCACCGAGCTGCGTCGCGATCTCGAAGGCCGCAAGAGCCGCTCCTGACGTCCCGTCCCCCGATTCGAGGTCCGACCATGACTCTTCCCCCCGTCCTCGACCTCACCACCCTCTCCGAGGGCTATCGTTCGGGTGCCTTCACGCCGCTCGACGTGATCGAGGAGGTGATCGCCCGGATCGATGCCGGCGCCGATCCGGCGGTGTGGATCTCCTGTTTCCCGGACGAGGCGTTGCGTGCGGCGGCACGGGCGCTGGGCACGCACCCGGATCCGGCCCGGCCGCTGTGGGGCATCCCTTGCGCGATCAAGGACAACATCGACGTCGCCGGCCTGCCGACCACCGCCGCCTGTCCCGCCTTCGCCCACGAACCGGCGGCCGACGCGGCGGTGGTGGCGAGGTTGAAGGCGGCGGGGGCGCTCGTCGTCGGCAAGACCAACCTCGACCAGTTCGCCACCGGCCTGAACGGCACCCGCTCGCCCTACGGTGCGCCGCGGTCGGTGTTCGATCCGGCCTACATCTCCGGCGGCTCGTCGTCGGGTTCGGCGGTGGCGGTGGCGAGCGGACTGGTCGCCTTCTCACTCGGCACCGACACCGCCGGTTCGGGGCGCGTGCCCGCCGCGTTCAACAATCTCGTCGGAGTCAAGCCGACCCGTGGTCTGGTGTCGTCGACCGGCCTCGTCCCTGCCTGCCGCAGCCTCGACTGCATCACCGTCTTCGCCGCGACCGCCGGCGACGTCGCGGCGGTGCTCGCGGTGATGCGCGGCTACGATCCGCGCGATCCGTTCTCGCGTGTTCCGGAGCGCCGGCCGTTGCCGCTCGTCGGCTTCCGCTTCGGCGTGCTCGCCGCGGCCGAACGCGAGTTCTTCGGCGATCGTGCCACCGAGGCGCTCTACGACGCGGCGATCGCGCGTCTCGCCGGACTCGGCGGCACCGCGGTCGAGATCGACTACGCGCCGTTCCGCGAGAGTGCCGATCTCCTCTACGGCGGCCCGTGGATCGCCGAGCGACTGGCGGCGGTCGCCGATTTCCATGCCGCTCACGCCGCGGAGATGGATCCGACGGTGGAGAAGATCATCGCCGGGGCGACCGACCACACGGCGGTCGACGCCTTCCGCGGGCTCTACCGTTTGGAGGGACTGCGTCAGAAGACACTCGCCGAATGGGCGAAGGTCGACCTGCTGCTGCTGCCGACGGCGGCGACCATCCACACGGTCGAGGCGATGCGGGCCGACCCGATCGCCCTCAACTCGACCCTCGGCCGCTACACCAACTTCGTCAATCTGCTGGATTGTGCCGCCATCGCCGTTCCGGCCGGCTTCCGTCCCGACGGGCTTCCCGCCGGCGTCACCCTGATCGGCCCGGCCTTCACCGACGAGGCCCTGGCCGTACTCGGCGACCGGCTGCACCGCGCCCTCGGCGCCGGCCCCGGCGTCGACCGCCACGGCACGCTCCCCGGCACCCCGCTCGCCCCCGACGCCGAGGGGCTGGTCGCGATCGGGGTGGTCGGGGCGCATCTGACGGGCATGCCGCTCAACGGCCAACTGACCAGCGTCGGCGGGGTGCTCCTGAAGGCGACGCGGACGGCGCCCGACTACCGCATGTTCGTGCTGCCCGACACGATACCGGCGAAACCGGGGATGATCCGCGATCCGGGGTTCGTCGGGCCGGGGCTGGAGATCGAGGTGTGGGGGCTGCCGCCGGCCGCGGCGAGCGCCTTCGTCGCGGCGATCCCGGCACCGCTCGGCATCGGCAAGGTGCGGCTCGCCGACGGCACGGAGGTCTCCGCCTTCCTCTGCGAGGCCCATGCCGTCGCCGGGGCGACCGAGATCACGCGGGGGGGAAGCTGGCGGGTCCACGTGGCCGGAGGCCGGTGAGGCCGCGCGCCGGGAGCACGATCGGTGCGCCGGGGGCGCGATCCGCGCGACCTCCGGCTCGACCGACCGGAATCGGTCTCACCCGGCGAGTTCGCGCGACCGCTTCGCCGCGGCGGCGACGGCTTCGGTCATCAGCTTCGTCAGCCCGTCCTCGCCCATCAGCACGGCGAGTGCCGCGGCGGTGGTGCCGCCCGGCGAGGTGACGTTCTTCCTCAGCGTGTCCGGGGTCTCGGGCGATTGCCACAGCAGTTCGCCGGCGCCTTCCACGGTCGCCCGGGCGAGGCGGGTGGCGAGCGCCGGTTCGAGGCCCGCCGCCGCTCCGGCCGCAGCCAGCGCTTCGGCCATGTGGAAGACGTAGGCCGGCCCCGAGCCGGACACTGCGGTGGCGACGTCGATCAGGTCTTCGCGGTCGACCCATTCGAGCCGGCCGAGGGTGGCGAGCAGCACCGAGACGAGGTCGCAATCGGTGGGCGGCACGGTGGCGACGGCATGGGCGGCGGTGATGCCGCGGCCGACCTGCGACGGCGTGTTGGGAATGGTGCGGACGATGCGGGTCGTGGCGAGGCCGCGCTCGAAGGCGGCGATGGTCTTGCCCGCCACCACCGAGACCACCACCGTCTCCGCCCCGACCAGCCCGGCGAAAAGCGGCAGCACGGCGTCGAGCACCTGCGGCTTGACCGCCACCACCATCACCCGCGCGGTCAGTCCGGCCGGGGCCGTACTCTCCAGGCGAACGCCGCGCGTCGCGGCGAGGGCCTTCAGTTCGTCGGAAGGGTGCGGCTCGATCACCACCACGCCGTCCGGTGGCAGGCCGCGATCGAGCCAGCCGAGAAGCATGGCGCCACCCATCTTGCCGGCGCCGATCAGCACCAGCGGCGTGGCCTCGCGAAGATCGATGCTCATGCTCGTCCCATCGTCTCGAAGAGGGCGCCCTCCAGCGCCTCCTGAGCCGACTTGCCGGCCCAGACGACGAACTGGAAGGCCTGATAGTAGCGATCGCAGGAGTCGATCGCCGACGTCAACATGGCGTCGACCTGACGCGCCGACGGCTCCGCCCCGCCGACCAGCAGATGGGCGTGGCGATACATCACCACCCCTTCGCCGGACCACAGGTCGAAATGGCCGAGCCACATCTGTTCGTTGACCAGGGTGAGCAGCCGCATCACCTCGGCGCGACGCGCCTCGGTCACCTTCAGGTCGAAGGCACAGGCCAGATGCAGCGCTTCCACGTCCTCCATCCACGAGAAGGAGACGTGGTAGTCACACCAGCGACCTTTGATCGAGACGGTGATCTCGTCGTCGCCGGAGCGCTCGAACGTCCAATCCTCAAGCGCGGCGACGTGTTCGATGACGTCGACGGGGTTGGTGTGACGTTCGGCTTCCAATTCGATCAGGCTCATCGAGCGGTTCCTCGCGTGTGAGGGCGACCGGACACGGGGGATACGCGACGCTGGGCGCGGATGCCGATGGATCGAACCGATCGATCGGAACCTGCGCCGCAGGAACACCAGGCGACGCCCGAACCGACGCGATCGGCTCGGAGGACACTCCGGAAGACCATCGAACCGAAGACGACGAACGAAGAACGCCGGATCGAAGGGAACGCGACGGAGACACACCGGGACGAGACGAAGTCCCCCCGGGGACGCGATTCTCTGTGACCCAGTATAGGGAGACCGACGGTCGCTGCGACCGTTCCGTCTCGGCCGGATCACGAAAAATGTGGACGAATCAGTGGTCCTCCGCCGAACGGGCGGTGGTTTCGGCGATGCACGCGGCCAGCCGATCGATGTCGGTGGCGGCGAAGACCTCGATCCCGGCGGCCCGCAGAGCCGTCGCGGTGACGCCTTCGCCGACGCGTCGGCGGCCGGAGAAGGTGCCGTCGGCGACGAGATCGACGCCGCAGGAGGGGCTGCCGTCGGTCAGGAGCGCGAAGCGGCAGCCGCGCACCCGGGCGGTCGCCACGGCGATGCGGGCGCCTTCGCGAAAGGCCGCGGTGTGATCGCCGCCGTCGGCGTCGACGATGCGGGCCTCGCCGGCGAGCACCGCCGCAGCCTCGGCGCCGGGCTCGATCTCGGTCGCCGGTCGCGGTACGGCGAGGCCGGCGGCGGTCTCCGGGCAGAGCGGCACCAGGCGCCCCTCGGCTGCCCATTCGGCGAGGAGCGGGTGATGCAGGGTCCTGGCGGCGCCGTCGAAGCGCACCGGCCAGCCGATCAGACAGGCGGAGACGAGGATGCGCTCCATGAGCCTCAGCCGACGGCGGGGCCGGAGGGATCGCCGGCGATCAGCGTCTCGGAGAGGCCGCTCTTGCCGCCTTCGAGCCGGGCGAGCCGCTCTTCGAGTGCGGCGATGCGATGCTCGAGGCGCTCGTTCTCTTCGCGCGCCTTGGCGGCCATGTCGCGCAGCACCTCGAAGTCTTCGCGCTTGACCAGATCCATGTCGGCGACGAAGCCCTCGGCGCGCGCCTTGAAGGCGGTCTCGACCTCCTTCGCCACACCCTGTGCCATGCCGGCGGCGTCGGTGACGAGCTTGGCGATATCGTCGAAGAAACGGTTGGACGTCTGGGTCATGGCATCGCTCCGAGCGGGCAGTGCGCCCCGAGGGGCTTTCGGCTGGTTATGGGGTCTCGAGGCGGCGCTCGCAAGGGGCGCGGCGCCGGCTGCCCCATGCTCGCCGCGATCGCGTGGTGGTCTCACGATCCCGTCGTGGTGCCACGCTTGACGGGTGAAGCCGCGCCCCCCACTGTCGCCCGACTCCGTTCCCGCGCGTCCCCGCTTCGAGATCCCGATACCATGCCGATCTTCGCCCTGCCGTTCCCGGCGATCGACCCGATCGCGATCCAGTTCGGCCCTCTCGCCGTCCGCTGGTACGCGCTCGCCTACATCGCCGGTATCCTGATCGGCTGGTGGTACCTGCGCCGCCTGATCGAGACGCCGCGGCTGTGGGGGGCGACCGACCGGCCGACCGTCGCCGAACTCGACGACTTCGTGCTGTGGGCGACCCTCGGCATCGTGCTCGGCGGTCGCATCGGCTACGTGCTGTTCTACAATCTCGGCCATTACCTCGAACATCCGACCGAGGTGTTCATGCTGTGGAAGGGCGGCATGGCCTTCCACGGCGGCTTCCTCGGCTCGGTCGTGGTGATGCTGATCTTCGCTCGCCGGCGCGACTTCTCCTTCCTCACGCTGTTCGACCTCTTCGCCGCAGCGGCGCCGATCGGCCTGTTCTTCGGCCGGCTGGCCAACTTCATCAACGGCGAACTGTGGGGACGGACGAGCGATGTCGCCTGGGCGATGGTCTTTCCCTTCGCCGGCCCCGATCCGCGCCATCCGAGCCAGCTCTACGAGGCGGCGCTCGAAGGCGTCGTGCTGTTCGCGGTCGTCGCCCACCTCGTCCACCGCTCGGAGATCTTCAAGAAGCCGGGGGCGCTCGCCGGCGTCTTCGCCATCGGCTACGGGCTGGCGCGTTTCGTCGTCGAGTTCTTCCGCGAGCCCGATGTTCAGGTCGGTTACCTGATGGGCGGCATCACCATGGGCCAGATCCTGTCGCTGCCGATGATCGTCGCCGGCCTCGCCCTGCTCCTGTGGGCGCTCGGCCGCGCCCGCCGCACCGGGTCCGCCCCATGAGCCCGACGCCGCTCGAGCACCGTATCAAGGCGCTCGTCCGGCTGAACGGGCCGATGCCGGTCTTCGACTACATGGGGACCTGCCTCGGCGATCCCGAGCACGGCTACTACATGGCGCGCGAGCCCTTCGGACAGGCCGGCGATTTCGTCACCGCGCCGGAGGTCTCGCAGATGTTCGGCGAGATGATCGGCGCCTTCGTGATCGAGACCTGGGAACGGCTCGGACGGCCGGCCCCCTTCGCGCTGGTCGAGTTCGGCCCCGGCCGCGGCACGTTGATGGCCGATCTCCTGAGGGTGGCCCGTCGTGTCCCCGCCTTCTTCGCGGCGGCGCGGCTGCACCTGGTGGAGACCAGCCCACGTCTGCGTGCCAAGCAGGCGGCGACGTTGGCGAACCAGCCGCTGCGACCGACTTGGCACGACCGTCTCGACACGTTGCCGGCGGGGCCGCTGCTGGTCGTCGCCAACGAATTCTTCGACGCGCTGCCGATCCGGCAGTTCGAATTCCGTGGTCGCGCCTGGCACGAGCGGGTCGTCGGCCTCGACGACACCGGCGGTCTCGCCTTCGGCCTCGGCCCGGCGACGCTCGCCGAGGGGGCCGTGCCGAAGGAGGCGGGGGAGCCGCAGGACGGCGCCATCCTCGAGGTGTCGCCGGTCGGGGTCGAGATCATGACGGCGCTGGCGAAGCGGGTGGTCACCGACCGCGGCCTCGTCGTCGCCGTCGACTACGGCTATGCCGGGCCGGCCTTCGGCGACACGTTCCAGGCGATCCGCGCCCACACCTACGTCGATCCGCTCGGCCGTCCCGGCGAGGCGGATCTGACCGCTCATGTCGACTTCACCGCGCTCGCCGGCGCCGCGATCCGCGCCGGTGCCGCGGTGCACGGCCCGGTCGAGCAGGGCGATTTCCTCCTCGGTCTCGGGCTCGCCGAGCGCGCCGGCCGTCTCGGCGCCGACAAGGACGAGACGACGCGCGCCGACATCGTCTCCCAGGTGAACCGCCTCGTCGGGGCGGAGGAGATGGGCTCGCTGTTCAAGGTACTCGCCGTCACCCCGCCCGGCATCGCCCCACCGGGTTTTCCACTCGCACCGGGACCCGTCGCTCCGTGATCCGATCCAACGCTCTTTCCGCCCTTCCCGGCATCGCCCACGGCTTCTTCACCCGCGACGGCGGGGTTTCCGAAGGGCTCTATGCCACGCTCAACGTCGGGCTCGGCTCGGCGGACGCGCGCGACGCGGTGATCGAGAACCGCGTCCGCGTCGCCCGCGCCCTCGGCGTCGAGGATCATGCGCTGGCGATGCCCTATCAGGTGCATTCCCCCGACGTGGTGGTGGTCGAGGAGCCGTGGGCCCACGGCGAGGGGCCACATGCCGATGCGGTGGTCACCGGCAGACCGGCTCTCGCCGTCGGGGTCGCCACCGCCGACTGTGGGCCGATCCTCTTCGCCGACAGGCACGGACGGGCGGTCGGGGCGGCGCACGCCGGCTGGAAAGGGGCGATCGGCGGGGTGATCGAGGCGACGGTCGCGGCGATGGTGCGGCTCGGGGCGGCGCGCGGCGACATCGTCGCGGTGCTCGGGCCGACGATCTCGGCCGCGGCCTACGAGGTCGGTCCGGAATTCGTGGCGCGTTTCCTCGCCGAGGATCCGGGCCACGCCGAATTCTTCCGTCCGTCGGAACGGCCGGGCCACGCGATGTTCGACCTGCCGGCCTTCATCCTGATGCGACTGGAGGAAGCGGGCGTCGGCACGGCCGAGAGCCTGGCGCTCTGTACCTATTCCGACGAGGACCGCTTCTTCTCCTATCGCCGCACCACCCACCGCCAGGAACCCGACTACGGTCGGCTGGTCTCGGCGATCGCGCTCACGGAGCGCCGAGGTGGGCCGCGTCGACGTCTCGACCGCCGCGCCGTTCTCGGATAGACACGGGTGCCAGACATGCTCTCGCAGGGCCGTGCTTCCATGCCTCGTTCCGACGTCTCCTTCGGCCGCCGATCGTTCCTGATGCGGGCGGGTGTTCTCGCCCTCGCCGGCGGTCTCCTCGCCGCCTGCTCGGGCGAGAACGGGCTCGGGGACGGCGGGTCGCTGATCTCCGGGCGCACTCGCCTGCCGCCGCTCACGGTGCAGCCGCCCGCCGGTCACGCCTCGGTGCAGATGCTGCCCTTCACCGGCATTCCGGTGACGATCGCCGACGGCGTCTATCACTCCTTCCGCCGGCGCGCCGCCGAGGCGGGGATCGAGATCGTCCACCGCCTCGACGAGCCGGCGACCTATCGCGTCCAGGGGCATTTCGTCGCTCTCGGCCACGAGACCTCGACCACCATCATCTTCACCTACGAGATCTTCGACGCCTCGGGGCGGCGGCTGCATCGCATCGTCGGGCAGGAGGTGGCCAAGGGCTCGGACGGCGATCCGTGGGGGCGGGTCGACACCGATGCCGAGGAACGTCTGGCGGTGCGCGCCACCCGTGCCATCAAGGCATGGCTGACCCGCGCCGCCACCTGAGAGCGACGCATCGCTGCAACTGCGAGATCATCGGTTTACGGAATTGAGCGGGCTTGATAAAAGGCCGCCGAACACGGCGCCGACCGCTGGCGCCGATCGTCTTTCCGGATCCCGGCGCCGCCGCGATCCGGCCCTCGTCGAGAGGCTCACGATGAAGCTCGTCTGCGGCAACTCCAACCGGGCTCTGGCCGACGCGATCACCCGGTATCTCGAGATTCCGTTGTCGAGCTGCCTGGTGCGCCGCTTCGCCGACCAGGAGATCTTCGTCGAGATCCAGGAGAACGTGCGCGGCGAGGACGTCTTCGTCCTGCAGTCGACGTCCTATCCGGCGAACGACCACCTGATGGAGCTGCTGATCATGATCGACGCGCTGCGTCGGTCGTCGGCCAAGCGCATCACCGCGGTGCTGCCCTACTTCGGTTACGCCCGCCAGGACCGCAAACCGGGGCCGCGCACACCGATCTCGGCCAAACTGGTCGCCAACATCATCACCCGCGCCGGCGCCGATCGGGTGTTGACCATCGATCTCCACGCCGGTCAGATCCAGGGTTTCTTCGACATCCCGACCGACAATCTCTACGCCGCCCCGGTGATGATGCGCGACATCAAGGAGCGCTATGCGCCGGGCACGGTGATGGTGGTGTCGCCCGACGTCGGCGGTGTGGTGCGCGCGCGAGCGCTGGCCAAGCGCATCGACGCCTCGCTCGCCATCGTCGACAAGCGCCGCGAACGGCCGGGCGAATCGGAGGTGATGAACGTCATCGGTGACGTCTCGGGTCGCTCCTGCATCCTGGTCGACGACATCATCGATTCGGGCGGCACGCTGTGCAACGCGGCGGAGGCGCTGCTCGCCCGTGGTGCCAAGGACGTTTCGGCCTATTGCACCCACGGCGTGCTCTCGGGCGGTGCGGTCACCCGTATCTCGGCGTCGAACCTCAAGGAACTGGTGATCACCGACTCGATCCAGCCGACCGAGGCGATCAAGGCGGCCTCCAACATCCGCGTCCTGTCGGTGGCGCCGCTGCTCGGCGAGGCGATTGCCCGCACGGCGCAGGAACAGTCGGTGTCGAGCCTGTTCGACTGAGGCCCATCCGGTCGAAACGTCACGGCGGCCGCCCCTCGGGCGGCCGTTTCCGTTGCGTCGTGCCGGCTGGAATCTCGATCGCGACCGGACTATGGTGGCGCCGCGATCCACGGAGGCCGGAATGGCGACGAAGAAGGTCCTCGAGAAGATCGAAGACGCGCTCCTCGCCCTGGCGGGCGAAAAGGCCTTCCTCGACATCCGCCTCGCAGAGATCGCCGAGCGGGCCGAGCTCGATCTCGCCGAGCTGCGCAAGGCTTTCGACGGTCCCTTCGCCATCCTGGAGAGTTTCTGCCGCCGCATCGACGTGCGTGTGCTGGAGACCGACGACCCCTCGCTCGCCGAGGAACCGCGCCGCGAGCGCCTGTTCGACGCGCTGATGCGGCGCTTCGACCTGCTGGTGCCCTACCGCGCCGGCATCGCCGGGCTGGAGCGCTCGGCGCGGCGCGATCCGGTGCTAGCCTGTCATCTCGCCCGTCTCGCCTGCGGCTCGCAGGCTTGGCTGCTGGAGAGCGCCGGCATCTCCACCGCCGGTCTCCTCGGTCGGCTGCGGGCACCGGCCCTGGCGGTGGCGGTGGTGCGGCTCCTGCCGATCTTCCTCGCCGACGAGGAGGAAGGCCTGCCGAAGACAATGGCCGCCCTCGACGAGACGCTCGACCGCCTCGGTGCCCTCCAGACCCGCGCCGACCACCTCGTCGGCCTCGCCTGCCGCCTCACCCGCCGCGGCCCGCGCCGGACGGAAGAGGCGGAAGGCTCGGGGATCTGATCCGGACCGGACGTGAAGACGAGAAAGCCCGGCGCGAAGCCGGGCTCTGCGGTCTCGAACGAGCCGTTCCGACCCGGCCTGAGGGCCGGACCGTTTCATCGGGCCTCGGCACTGCCGGCCTCGCCGAGCCCCACCGGGGCTCGTCGTTCCGCTGCGCGGAACCGGCCGTCAGTCCTTGGCGCGTTCGACGTAGGAGCCGTCGGCGGTCATCACCACGACGCGGGTGCCGATGCCGACGTGCGGCGGGACGGCGGTCTTGACGCCGTTCGACAGCATCGCCGGCTTGTAGGACGACGAGGCGGTCTGGCCCTTGGTCACCGGCTCGGTGTCGACGATCTCGAGCGTGACGCGCGCCGGCAGCTCGATCGAGACGGGCACGTCCTGGTAGATCGAGACCTGACACTCCATGTCTTCCTGGAGGTAGGCGGCCATGTCGCCGACCACGTCCTTGGGGACCACGATCTGGTCGTAGGTCTCCTTGTTCATGAAGTGGAAGCCCTCGTCGTCGTTGTAGAGATAGGCGTAGGCGCGCTCGTCGAGCATGGCGCGCTCGACCTGCTCGGTGGTCTTCCAGCGCTCCGACACCTTCACGCCGTCGGAGATGCGGCGCATGTCGATCTGCGTGGTCGGAGTGCCCTTGCCGGGGTGGAAGCTCTCGGCGGAGAGAACGACATAGAGCTTGCCGTCCATTTCGACGACGTTGCCCTTGCGGAGATTCTGCGCATTGACTCTCATGGGTCCCGGACCTCGATCGGCAAAAACAAAATGTCGCGCGAACCGAGGGGTCCGCACGCGTCGGCGTCTCCTCTCTCACGTCTTCGCCCGGGAAGGAAGCGAAAAGTCATGAAAGCCGCCACACCCTGGTGGGATCCCACCACCCACGCCGACCGCCGCCCGGCGCTCCTCGCCCGCAATCGGGTGAAGAGCGCCATCCGACGACATTTCGAGGCCCAGGGCTTCACCGAGGTCGAATCCACCTGCCTGCAGGTGTCGCCCGGCAACGAGACCCATCTCCACGCCCTCGGCGTCTGGATCACCGGTGACGACGGCGAGCGGCGACGGCGTTTTCTCCACACCTCGCCGGAATTCGCCATGAAGAAGCTGGTGGCGGCGGGCGAGACGAAGATCTTCGACTTCGCCCGGGTGTGGCGCAACCGCGAGGGCGGGCCGACCCACGCCACCGAGTTCACCATGCTCGAATGGTACCGGGTCGGCAGCCCCTACGAGACGCTGATGGCGGACTGTGCCGATCTCCTCGGGCTCGCGGCCGAGACGGTCGGGACGAAGCACTTGGACCATCGCTCGCGCCGCTGCGATCCGTTCCTGGAGCCGCAGCGGCTCACCGTGGCCGAGGCCTTCGCGCGCCACGCAGGCATCGATCTTCTCGCCACCTTGCCGCAGGACCCGACCGCGGAGCCGGACCGTGACACCCTGGCGGCCCTCGCCGCGGCCAACGGTATCCGTGTCGACGACGACGACGGCTGGTCGGACGTGTTCTCGCGCATCCTCGCCGAGCGGATCGAGCCGGCGCTCGGCGACGGACGTGCGGTGATCCTGTGCGAATATCCGAGCCGGGAGGCGGCGCTCGCCCGCCCCTGCGCGCACGATCCACGGGTCGCCGAGCGTTTCGAGCTGTGGGCGTGCGGCGTCGAACTCGCCAACGCCTTCGGCGAACTCACCGATCCGGTGGAACAGCGCCGCCGCTTCGAGGTCGAGATGGAGGCGAAGGAGCGCATCTACGGCGAGCGCTACCCGATCGACGCCGATTTCCTCGCCGCCCTGACGATCATGCCGGCGACGAGCGGTATCGCGGCGGGGTTCGACCGGTTGGTGATGCTGGCGCTCGGCGCGCCGCGCATCTCCGACGTGATATGGACGCCGGAGAGCTGAGCGGCCGGGGCGCCGATGGTACCGGCGGGCGGTGATCGAGTGCTTTATCCCTCCGCCGCTTTGGCTTATGAGCAGCGGGCCGGCCCGCCGGCCTCACGCCACCGAGACCGCCGCCGGCCATGGCTCCGCTCCGCATCCTCGTCCTCTTGATCAACAAGCCCGGCCATCGACATCAGGCCGAGGGCGTGGCGCATGTGATCGGGCGGATGCGGGCGGCGAGCGTCGAGCGGCTCGAGGTGAAGCCGCGTTGGTTCGTACCGCCGGCGCTGCGCCAACTCGGGGTGAATTCCTTCCGCTTCTTCGCTCCGGCCTTCTGGCTGAAACATCTCTACGGTATCGACGCCGCACGGCTGGCGCGGCCGGACGTGATCGTCGGCTCGGGGCGGCCGGCGATCGGCGTCGGTTTGCTGCTCAAGCGCCATTTCGGCGTTCCCTACGTCTATTCCGGCCTCGGCCGCGGCGTGCCGACGACCCCGCAGATCGACCTCATGCTGGTCTCGGTGCGGTCCTACGCCGCACTCCCCAACGCGGCGCTGACCCCGGTGCCCTGTCTGGTCGAGCCGGAGAAACTGCCGCGGCCGCGCCCGCTCACCGGTGTCGGCGATCTCTCCGGGGCGACGCTCGGCCTGCTCCTCGGCGGCGACGCCCATTCGCACCGCTTCTCGACCGAAGATTGGGACGACGTGGAACGTCTCGTCGTCGAGATGCGGGCGCGCTTCGGGGTCACGTGGCGGGTCGGCAACTCGCGGCGCACCGGCGACGCGGGATCGGATCGCTTCGCCGCGCTCGAACGGCAGGGGGTGGTCGAGCGCTTCGTCGACTGGCGCCGCGCCGGATCGGGTACGGTCGGCGACATCTTCGCGTCGGACGCGCTGATCGTCACCGAGGATTCGGTGTCGATGATGTCGGAGGCGGTGGCGGCGCAGCGGCGGGTGGTCGCACTGCGGCCTCGCGACTTCGAGCCGACACTGGTCGACGACATCGTCGGCACGCTGGTCGACGGCGGGGCGATGGCGGTCGCGGCGATCGCCGGAGCGAATGCCGACGACCTCGTCGCGACGCTCCTGCGCCTCACCCCGATCGCCACCGATCATCGTGACGAGATCGCCGCAGCGCTCGAGGCGCGGTTGCCGGCACTGTTCGCGGGCGGGGAGGGCGGCCGATGAGCGCGTCGCTCTCCTACCGGCCCGACATCGACGGCCTGCGCGCCGTCTCGGTCACCGTGGTCATGCTGTTCCATCTCGGCATGACGACGATGAGCGGTGGCTTCGTCGGCGTCGACGTGTTCTTCGTCATCTCCGGCTTTCTCATCACCTCGATCATCGCGCGCGAGGTCGATGCCGGCGAGTTCACCTTCGCCGGCTTCTACGAGCGGCGCATCCGGCGCATCTATCCGGCGCTGATCGTCATGCTGGCGGCGACCTTCCTCGGCGCCCTGGTGGTGCTGATGCCGCGCGAGTTCCTCGCCTTCGCGCGCACCCTGATCGCGACGCCGCTGTTCGCCGCCAACTTCATGTTCCTCGGCGAGGACGGCTATTTCGACGCGGCGAGCATCACCAAGCCGCTGCTCCACACCTGGTCGCTGGGCGTCGAGGAGCAGTTCTACATCGTCTTCCCGTGGCTGCTGATCGCGGCACGGCGGATGGGTTGGAACCGGCTGGTGCTTCTCCTCGCCGTCGTCGCGGCGTCGCTGGTGGCGAGCATCGTCGCCGGGGTGGTCGACTGGGGGCAGGCCTATTTCCTCCTGCCGATGCGCTTCTGGGAGCTCGGCTTCGGCTCCTTGTTGGCCCTGCATCGCACCGCGGTTCCGACGCGTCTGCGCGATGTCGTCGGGGTCGGTGGGTTGGCGATGGTCGCCGCTTCGTGCTTCCTCATCGACGAGAGCATGGCATTCCCCGGTTGGGTGGCGATCCTGCCCGTGGTCGGCGCCTGCGGCGTCATGGTGGCGGAGGGCAGCCCTGCCAATCGGTTGCTCGCCACCCGCCCTTTCGTCTTCATCGGGCGGATCTCCTATCCGATGTATCTGTGGCACTGGCCGCTGATCGTCTTCTCGGTCCAGGTCCTCGGCCGTCCGCTCGCCCCGCTCGAGGCGGCGGCGATCTTCGGCCTCACCGTGCTCCTTTCCTGGGGAACGCTGGTGGTGGTCGAGGCGCCGATCCGGGCGCGGCGGCGGCTCGCCGCCCGCTCGCGACTGTTCGTCGTGGCGAGTGCCCTCAGTCTGGTACTGGTCGGCGCCGGCGTCGCCGGGTTCGCCGGGCGCGGCCTACCGGGGCGGCTGTCACCGGAGGTGCGCGCCATCGCCGACGTCGCCGCCGATCCGCCGGCGATCGACCGGCTGTGCCGGCGCAGCCGCACCGCCATGGCCAAGGACCTGCCGCCCTGCGAGATCGGCGCGGGTGCGCCGACACGCTACGGCTTCGCGGTGATCGGCGACAGCCATTCGCGAGCGCTCGCCGCGGCGATCGGCGACGTGGCGAAGGGCGAGGGCGCCAAGGGGCTCTATCTCGGGCGCGTCGCCTGTCCGCCGCTCCTCGGGTTGGAGCGATACGGGGCCGGCAACTGGCACTGCGCCGCGCATCTCGACTGGGCCATGAAGCGCATCGCCCAAGAGAACATCGGTACGGTGCTGGTGGTGGCGCGATGGGGCGTGATGCTGCCGCCGGCCTCCTTCGGCCACGAACACGTCGCCGATCTGCGCTACGCCCGCGACGGCCACGAAGTGGCACGGGACCAGTTGGCGGCGGAGGTCGAGGCGGGGCTCCGGGCGACGTTCGACGCGCTGAAGGGGCGGCGGGTGGTGGTGCTGTTCTCGGTGCCCGAGATCGGCTTCGACGTGCCGACGGTGCTCGCAGCGGCGAAACGGTTCGGCTGGACGCCGCCGGTGACGCCCGATCGCGCCGCCTACGAGGCGCGACAGAAGAAGATCCGCGATCTCTTCGCCGCGGCCGGTGTGGCGCGGCCGGGGGTCGAGATCGTCGAGCCGGCCGATCTCCTGTGCGGAACCGGCCGCTGTCGGATCGTCGAGGACGGACGGATCCTCTATTCCGACGACGATCATCTGAGCGCCACCGGCGCGGCGGCGGTGGCGCCGCTGTTCGCACCGGCGCTGAAACAGGCCGCGGGCGAGACGCGCTGAAGCGGCGGGATCCTCCGGGACGGCGACACGGACACGCGAACGGCGGCGAGGAGGCCTCGCCGCCGTGGAAGCGGGTGGGGTGCCGCGTCGCTCAGGCGAACTTCACGCCCGTCACTTCGTAGGAGCGGGCGCCGCCGGGGGCCATGACCTCGACGGTGTCGCCGATGGTCTTGCCGATGAGGGCGCGGGCGATCGGTGAGGAGATCGAGATGCGGCCCTGTTTCACGTCGGCTTCCATGTCGCCGACGATCTGGTAGCGCGTCTCCTTCTCGGTGTCCTCGTCGATGAGGGTCACCGTTGCGCCGAACTTGATCTTGGTGCCGCCGAGCTTGGAGACGTCGATGACCTCGGCCCGGCCGAGTTTGTCCTCGAGCTCGGCGATGCGGCCCTCGTTGTGGCTCTGTTGCTCCTTGGCGGAATGGTATTCGGCGTTCTCCGAAAGGTCGCCGTGGGCGCGCGCTTCCGAAATCGCCTGGATGATGCGCGGGCGCTCGACCTGCTGACGCATCTTCAGCTCGGCCTCGAGAGCGGCGTAGCCGCCCGCGGTCATCGGGATCTTCTCCATGGGTCAGGACCCTTTTTCTCTGGCGTCCGGGCTCGCCGGACGTCGTGGACAAAAAGGACTTCACGACCGCCGCCTCTCGGCGGTGGTCGCTCGTCTCTCCGATTTCGGGGTTCGGCCGGCGGCCGATCCGTCCCCCCGGTATCACCTCGCCACCGGGACGCCCTCCCGCGCCTCCGGCCACCGCCTCCGCGTTCCGCCCCCTCAGGCGACGTCGGGGAAATAGGCCTGCAGCGGCCGGACTTCGAGTTCCCCGCCGGCATAGGCGACGATCGCCTCCGCGGCGGCGATCGCTCCCGCGAGGGTCGTATAGTAGGGGACTTTGTGCAAGAGGGCGGCGCGACGCAACGAACGGCTGTCGGCGAGTGCCTGCGCACCTTCCGTCGTGTTGAACACCAGCTGCACTCCGCCGTTCTTGATCGCGTCGACGATGTGTGGTCGGCCTTCCAGCACCTTGTTGATCTTGGTCGCCGGCACGCCCTGCGTCTCGAGATAGCGTTGGGTGCCGGAGGTGGCGATCACCTGGAAGCCGGTCTCCACCAGGGCGCGGATCGACGGCAGGATGCGATCCTTGTCCTCGTCACGCACCGAGATGAACACCGTGCCGCCGGTCGGCACGCGGGTGCCAGAACCGAGCTGCGACTTGGCGAAGGCGATGGCGTAGTCGCGGTCGAGGCCGATGACCTCGCCGGTCGACTTCATCTCCGGGCCGAGCACGGTGTCGACGCCGGGGAAGCGGGCGAAGGGGAAGACGGCTTCCTTGACCGCGATGTGGTCGAGCTTCTTCGGCTTCAGACCGAAGGAGGCGAGCGCCTCGCCGGCCATGACGCGCGAGGCGATCTTGGCGACCGGCTCGCCGATGGTCTTGGCGACGAAGGGCACCGTGCGCGAGGCGCGCGGGTTCACCTCGAGGATGAAGACCACGTCGTCCTTGATCGCGTACTGGACGTTCATCAGGCCGCCGACGTCGAGGGCCAGCGCCAGCGCCCTGGTCTGGCGCTCGATCTCGGCGATGACCTCCGGCTTGAGACTGTGGGTCGGCAACGAACAGGCCGAATCGCCGGAGTGGATGCCGGCCTCCTCGATGTGCTCCATGATGCCGGCGATGTAGACGTCCTTGCCGTCGGCGAGCGCGTCGACGTCGACCTCGATCGCGCCCGAGAGGTAGCGGTCGAAGAGCAGCGGCGACTTGCCGAGCACCATGTTGATCTGGCCGGTCTTGTCGTTCGGGTAGCGTGCCTTGATGTCGGCGGGGACCATGCCGGGTAGCGTGCCGTTGAGGTAGGCGTCGAAGCCGGCCTCGTCGCGGACGATCTCCATGGCGCGGCCGCCGAGCACATAGGACGGACGCACCACCAGCGGGAAGCCGAGCTTCTCGGCGACGAGACGGGCCTGCTCGATCGAGTAGGCGATGCCGTTCTCGGGCTGGCGCAGGCCCAACTTGTCGAGCAGGCGCTTGAAGCGGTCGCGGTCCTCGGCGAGGTCGATGGCATCGGGCGAGGTGCCGAGGATCGGGATCCCGGCCTTCTCCAGCGCCTCGGCGAGCTTCAGCGGCGTCTGGCCGCCGAACTGGACGATGACGCCCTTCAGCGTGCCGTTCGACTTCTCGGTCTCCAGGATCTCCAGCACGTCTTCCGCCGTCAGCGGCTCGAAGTAGAGCCGGTCGGAGGTGTCGTAGTCGGTGGAGACGGTCTCCGGGTTGCAGTTGACCATGATGGTCTCGAAGCCCGCGTCGGAGAGCGCGAAGGCGGCGTGGCAGCAGCAGTAGTCGAACTCGATGCCCTGGCCGATGCGGTTGGGGCCGCCGCCGAGGATGACGATCTTCTCCTTGTCCGACGGCCGTGCCTCGTCGTCGACCGTACCGGCGAAGGGCACTTCGTAGGTCGAGTACATGTAGGCGGTCGGCGCGGCGAACTCGGCGGCACAGGTGTCGATGCGCTTGAACACCGGACGGACGTCGAGCGAGCGGCGCAGCGTCTTGACCTCGGCTTCCGACTTGCCGGCGAGTTCGGCGAGGCGGGCGTCGGAGAAGCCCATCGCCTTGAGGCCGCGGAAGGAACCCGCGGTCTTCGGCAGGCCGTGGGCGCGGACCTTGGCCTCGGTGTCGACGATCTCACGGATCTGTTCGAGGAACCACGGGTCGATCTTGCAGGAGGCGTGGATCTGCTCGTCGGTGACGCCGAGGCGCATCGCCTGGGCGACGTAGCGCAGACGGTCGGGCGTCGGCGTGCCGAGGGCGGCGCGCACGGCGTTCTTGTCGTCGCCCTGGCCGAGGCCGGGGATCTCGATGTCGTTGAGGCCGGAGAGGCCGGTCTCGAGGCCGCGTAGCGCCTTCTGGAGCGATTCCTGGAAGGTGCGGCCGATGGCCATGACCTCGCCGACCGACTTCATCGCGGTGGTCAGCGTCGGCTCGGCGCCGGGGAACTTCTCGAAGGCGAAGCGTGGGATCTTGGTGACGACGTAGTCGATCGTCGGCTCGAACGACGCCGGAGTGGCGCCGCCGGTGATGTCGTTGGCGAGCTCGTCGAGGGTGTAGCCGACGGCGAGACGGGCCGCGACCTTGGCGATCGGGAAGCCGGTGGCCTTCGAGGCCAGCGCCGACGAGCGCGAGACGCGCGGGTTCATCTCGATGACGATCATGCGGCCGGTCGCCGGATCGATGGCGAATTGGACGTTCGAACCGCCGGTCTCCACCCCGATCTCGCGGAGAACCGCGAGCGAGGCGTCGCGCATGATCTGGTATTCCTTGTCGGTCAGCGTCAGCGCCGGGG
>ERZ1645192.700-NODE-700-length-27982-cov-23.074874_pt1 | contig 27982 bp, 24 predicted proteins | sample MGYA00575354_ERZ1645192 | MGnify/ENA primary metagenome ERZ1645192 (study PRJEB40844, sample SAMN11349763) | freshwater sediment metagenome | isolation source: river sediment | host: Sediment | place: India: Faizupur Khadar , New Delhi | collected 2017-02-21 ... | reverse complement strand
GCGCGTCACTGCCCGCGCCACCGACGGCATCATCGAAGCTGTGGAAGAGCCTACATTGCCTTTCGTCGTCGGAGTGCAATGGCACCCGGAATGCCTGCCGGAAGTGGCATCGATGCGCGCCTTGTTTACGGCATTCGTTGCCAGCTGCTAAGGGCGCTCCGGCCGCAGCGCTGCTGTGCCACCCCCAGCCAACGCAAAACTCACATGCCGCGCCGCCCGGCACACCAATCAGGCCGAAGGGCATCTCCCCAAAATGGCGGCGGCTGTCAATTCCTACTTCAGCCAGGCCTGGTTCAGTCGGAGGTGTTAAAATAAACGCATGAGCGATGCAGCCCGATCCAACTTACCGATCGGCGTTTACGATTCCGGCATTGGCGGTTTATCCGTGCTGCGGGTCATTCAAAGCCGCATGCCTGCCGAAAACATCATTTACGTGGCCGACCAGGCCCACGTCCCCTATGGAAACCGGCCGATGGAAGAAATCCGCAGCCTGGCTGAGGGCGTTACGCGCTTTTTACTTTCACAAGGTGCCAAATTGATCGTGATCGCCTGCAACACAGCCTCAGCAGCCGCACTCAAGGATTTGCGCGTCCGCTACCCGCAGGTGCTTTTCGTTGGGATGGAACCCGCAGTCAAACCAGCCGCCGAACAAACTCTTTCTGGCCACGTCGGGGTGCTGGCAACACCATCCACCTTCCAAGGGGAGCTTTACGCCTCCGTGGTCGAACGTTTCGCCCAGGATGTGACCCTGCATCAAGCAACCTGCCCGGGCCTGGTCTCTCAGATTGAGAAGGGCTTTCTGCGGAGTGCAAAAACAAAGCGGATTCTGCAGGATGCCGTCGAACCGATGCTTTCAGCCGGGGTAGATACCCTGGTGATGGGCTGTACTCACTTTCCGTTTGTCATTCCCGTCATCGATGAAATTAGCCATGGCCAGGCTCGGGTGATTGACCCGGCGCCAGCAATCGCACGTCAGGTGGAGCGCGTGCTCAGCCAAAATGGCTTACTGAACAGCGCCGCGGCTTCTGGCCAGGTGGCGTATCTTACCAGTGGCGACCCGCTGAGGATGAAGAAGCAAATTGCTCTGCTGCTGGGGGCTGCAGCGGACCCGCGCGCGCTGCGCTGGTCAGCGGGCACGCTGCTGCTCGCCGAGCCGCTTTAGCCTTTGCTGCTCAAGCCGGGCAGAAGCCGGTCAGCTTTCCTCAGGCGCAGCTTACTTATGCCACCAGCTCCAGCGGATTGCCTTCCGGGTCAAGCAGACTGACTTCAAAATACCCATCCCCCGTCCGGCGCGGCCCGCTTATCAAATGACAGCCAGCAGCGGTCAAGCGCCGGCTCAGGTCCTCCATCGCGGCGGCGCTGCCAACCCGAAAAGCCAGGTGGGCATAGCCAGCGGCATGCTCCTGCGGAGGCCGGTCCGAAAGCTCCGGCCAACTCATTAACTCCAGCCTGGCACCGCCATCAAACATCAAGAAATAAGTCTGCAGGCCGGTGCGCAGGTTTTGGTAGCGTTGGGAAGCGTGCCCGCCAAAGTAGCGGACGTAGAAATCTTTCATCATCTCCAGATCACGAACGTTGAGCGCAAGATGGCTGATCTGCATACTGGACCTCCTTAAGCGGTTTTATCTTTGCAATGATGATACCTCAAGGCACACAGGCTGCGCCTGCCCCCTACCTTGAAAGGGGCACGAAAACCTGCCGGTCGAAGTTAACCCGGCATGACCAAGAGCCGCCCGGGTGCCGCTGTCCGCATGAACAAGAGAAAACTCAGCCATCAAACCCAGGATCATGCCGCCACGCCACAGCCAAATTCGCCTCCACAGTGGAGGGCCCGAGGCAGATCAGTTGATTTTAAAACGGAAATGACCCTGCTGGGACTCGAACCCAGAACCTAACGCTTAAGAGGCGCTTGCTCTGCCAATTGAGCTACAGGGCCAATTCGTGTGCGAATTATAGCACACCAGCCTGACAAAAAGGTCTCTGGGATTGCCAGAGACACTTCAGGCTTTCAGCTCCCCGGAGAGGACTCGAACCTCTAACCTAGCGGTTAACAGCCGCCCGCTCTGCCGATTGAGCTACCAGGGAAGGCAAGGAAATATTATAAGGAAAATAAGCGGGGGTGTCAAGCAATGCCGGCACAATCTCCATACCGCGGCAACCACCATCAGCGCCTAAACCTGCCAGTCGCCGATGCCTTTCCAGCAATGATCCAAATGTTCGGCCAACACCGGCCCCAACTTGCGTTGAATCGTCCTGCGCACAGCCGCCATCAGTGCCACGCCGCCCATACTGTGCAAGCGCTTGCCAATGTCACGCGCTTCGCGATGATGGTATTGAAGGTCAAAAGGCCCGCCCGGCTGCAAGCTGAGAAAATCGTCCTGTCTGCCAATTCGGACCAATTGGCTGATCATTTGATTGACCTCATCCCGGTTATGTTGGTCCAATGCCCGGATTTCCGGCTCCCCGAACAATCTTGAAAAAAGGCTCATCCTGTTTCCCTTCCGATAACGGTATACTCATTATAAGTGATTTGTATTGATTTTTATGCCCCGAGGGTTTGCCATTGTATCTGGTAAATTCACGCCTGTGCTATAATGGGGATGCGTTTTGAAGAGCAGCACCTTCTAGGCGCGTTTTGTGTTAATCACTCATGCATGCTTATTCTTAGAAAATACAGAGGACATATGTCAAGTTCTTATCTCACCCGTGAAGGATATGAAAAAGCCGAGCGTGAACTTGAAGATCTGCGAACCAATCGGCGCAAACAAGTGGCGGACCGTCTGCAGGATGCGCTGGAAGATGGCGAATTGATCGAAAACGCCGAGTACGAGGCCGCCAAAAACGAACAGGCTTTCGTGGAAGGCCGGATTAAGGAGCTGGAACTCCTTCTGGCAAACGCGCATATCATTGAAGACAATGAGGTTCAACGGGGCACCGTAGCAGTCGGTTCCACCGTCACCATCCGCGTTGCCGACGGCGAGCCCGAAACTTATCAAATCGTTGGGCCGGTTGAAGCCAACCCGCGTGAGAAGCGCATCTCCCATGAATCACCCATCGGCAAAGCCATCCTCAACCATAAGGTTGGCGAGAAAGTGAGCGTTTCATCGCCGGGTGGCACCTTTACCGTAGAAATCCTGAAGTGCGTTTAGCCTGAATTTCAACAGATACAGCCCCACCTGGCACCTGCCTTGGTGGGGTCACTTTTAAAAAGTAGGACCATTATGCTGCGTGACGAATTATCCGAACTGGAAAAAAACCGATTGGAAAAAATGGAGCGAATGCGGGCGGAAGGCATTGAACCTTACCCGAACCGTTCTGCCAGAGATTCTTCTTCCGATGAAGCCATCCGCCGTTTTGAACAAGCTGAGTCTGCTGGGGAGGCTGAGCCTGTCTGTGTCACACTCGCCGGCCGGCTGCGTGCCATCCGTCACATGGGAAAACTCAGCTTTGCCCACATTGAAGATCGTGGCGGCCGGCTCCAACTGATGTTTCGGGTCAACGAGCTCGGCCCCGAGCGTCTGGACGCTTTTGTGCGTGATTTTGATTTGGGCGATTTTATTGAGGCCAGCGGCACGATGATGCGCTCAAAACGGGGCGAGGTCACACTTTTGGTGGATGACTTCCGTATGCTGGCCAAGGCCCTTTTCCAACTGCCAGCCGCCAAAGATGAAGTCGTCGACGGTGAAGTGATCCGTCACGCTTTGCTGACTGACCCCGAAACACGTTACCGCCAGCGTTATGTCGACCTGGCCGTCAACCCTGAGGTGCGTCAGATCTTCCAAGCCCGTACAGCCACTCTGCGTGCCCTGCGGAGTTTTTTGGATGGCCATGGTTTTCAGGAGGTGGAAACCCCCATTTTACAGCCAATCTATGGCGGCGCCGCGGCCAAGCCCTTCACGACCTATCACAATGAGCTGCAGCAGCAGCTCTTCCTTCGGATCAGCTTTGAGCTCTACCTGAAGCGTCTCATCGTCGGCGGGTTGGAACGGGTCTATGAAATCGGGCGCGATTTCCGCAACGAGGGCGTGTCCTTCAAGCACAATACGGAATTTACCCAGCTTGAGTTTTATATGGCCTATGCGGATTACCATACCATGATGGACCTGGCTGAACAAATGATTTCATTTGTCGCCCAACAGGTATTGGGGACCCAAATTGTCCACTTTAACGGCCACGAAATTAACCTGACCCCACCCTGGAATCGCCTGCAGATCCGCCAGGGGCTCATTGACCAGGCCGGCATCGATATCCAAGCCTACCCAACCGCAGCCAGCCTGTCCGATTGGATGAAAGCCAAGGGCATTGCCCACAAACCGGATGCCCCGCGTGGTAAGCTGATCGGCGTCCTGATGGAAGAATACCTGGAGCCAATCCTCATTCAACCGACTTTTTTGTACGATTATCCGCGCGATATCTCTCCCCTGGCCAAAACCAAACCCGACGACCCGCAGACGGTCGAAAGGTTCGAAGGGTTTATTGGCGGCGTGGAACTTTGCAATGCCTTCACCGAACTGAATGACCCGCTCGAGCAGGAAAAACGTTTCCTCGAAATGGGTCGGGCATACAGCGCCGAGGACGAAGAAAGACACCCCATGGATGAAGATTTTTTGCGGGCGCTGGCCTACGGCATGCCTCCAACGGGCGGCTTTGGGATTGGTGTAGACCGGCTGGTTATGGTGCTTACCGGCCAGCATTCGATTAAAGAGGTCATCCTTTTCCCGCCGCTGCGTAAGGAAGAACCAGGCCCTCAATTTCGTGAATAAGGTATAGAATAAAGCAGAGGATTGCGTTGCTTGGCCCAAACCTTGCAACCCAAGCGGTTATGACCGAAGAAGAATTGATTGCACATGCCATTCAAGGTGATCTCGATTGCTTTAATCAACTGATTCGAACCTACCAAAATCAAGCCTTCAATGTGGCTTACCGCATCATGGCGGATGAAGCCGCAGCAGCGGATGCCACTCAAGAAGCTGTCATCACCATTTATCGCAAAATCGATACCTTTCGCGGCGGTTCGTTTAAGAGCTGGTTTCTGCGGATCGTCACCAACACCTGCCTGGATGAACTGCGCCGCCAGCGCCGTCGCCCGACCGTTCCTCTTGAAGCCGAGTCAGAAGATGGCGAGGCGATCGAAGACGGCAAATGGATGGAAGACGATGCCGCCGGGCCGGAGGAACAGCTCTCCGACAGCGAAATGGAAATGGCCATCCAAAATTGCCTCTCGGATCTTGATGATAAATTCCGGGTTGTTTTGGTAATGGTAGATATTGGCGGCGAGAATTATGAGGCGGTCGCCGCAGCCATTGGCCGACCGGTCGGGACGGTAAAAAGCCGCCTCGCTCGCGGCCGGCTGAAAATGCAGGAGTGTCTGCAAGGCCTTGGGGAACTTTTGCCTGGGAAATTTCGTCAGTCTCATGAGGAATCAAGTCATGACCAGGCACGATAAGTTAAATCCACAAGAATTGGAAACCGTTTCCGCATACATAGATGGCGAATTGGAACCACAGCAAAAAGCCATTTTTGAGGAAAAATTGGCCCGCTCGGTACTGCTGCAGCAATCGCTGAAAGAACAAAGGCAGCTCTCCAACGCTCTGCAGGCCCTCCCAATGCACCCTGCCCCGCATGACTTTACTCTTACCGCAGCAGAAGCACGCGAGGCTCGCCGCGGGAGGTTCCTGATTCCGGCATTCAGTTGGGCCTCTGTTGCCGCGCTGGCCGTCCTGGCGGTACTGCTCGTCAGCGACTTTATTTTCAAAAACTATAGTTTCGCGGTCCCATCCCAAACGGTGATGATGGAACAGGTTCCCACCGAAGCCGCGGCCGATCAGGTGGCTGCCCAGCCGCAGAACGCGCCTCTGCTTAACTGGGGACCGTCCATTGCTTACGGCGTCGGTGGCGCAGGCGGCAGCGGCATCTTAGGAAAAGGCGGCGGCGGGCCTGGGTTCGACCCATATTTGCTCGTTCCACAAGCGACCCCCGCCCCGCAGGCTGAAATCCAGGGCTTCACCACCGAGATGGAAAGCACGCCGATCATCTTTGGCTTACGGGAAGAGGCGCTTGGCCAGCAAATCGCCCAGGAACCCGCCCAGACCCCCACGCCATCAGCCGCCCAGGCGGCGCCCGAAACGGAGCAGCCTGCCTTGGTATCTACCAATCTTAAGCTGATCTTGGCCGGCCTGGGGATCATATTCGGACTGGCCGCTTTGGCACTACGGCGCTGGCGCTGAAACAGCTCACCCTTAAAATCAAAACCGCTCCCGGTGGATCTTATCGGGAGCGGTATTTTTCCAGAATTCTGAATTTTATTGGAGATGGGCAGCTGCCCGCAGTTCATCGACGCGGTTGGTCTTCTCCCAGGTCAGGTCCAGATCATCACGGCCGAAGTGGCCATAAGCTGCCAATTGACGGTAGATCGGGCGCAGAAGGTCCAAATCGCGAATGATAGCCCGCGGGCGCAGGTCAAACACCTGCGTAATCGCTGATGCAATATCCTCGTCCGGCACGACACCGGTTCCGAAAGTTTCCACGTTGATACTCAAAGGATGGGCAATGCCAATGGCATAGGCCAGTTGAACTTCGCAGCGGCTGGCCAACTTGGCTGCCACCACGTTCTTGGCTACCCAACGAGCCGCATATGCCGCTGAGCGATCGACCTTGGTCGGATCTTTGCCGCTGAAAGCGCCACCGCCATGTCGGCCAAAACCGCCGTAACTATCCACAATAATCTTGCGGCCGGTCAAGCCAGCGTCGCCCAGGGGGCCGCCCACAACAAAGCGACCGGTAGGGTTGGTAAAGATTAAGGTCTCATCGTCCACCATTTCTTGGGGCAAAACCGGTTTGATCACATACTCAAGCAGGTCATTGTGAATGCGTTCCTGCGAGAGCGTTTGGCCTTCAAAGCTATCCGCATGTTGTGAGCTGAGCAGCACGGTATGAAAACGGACTGGCTTGCCATAGTGGTACTCAACGGTCACCTGGCTCTTGCCGTCCGGGTACATCCAGCCCAGCGTTCCATCCTTGCGCACTTCCGCCATGCGCCGGGCAAGCTTATGAGCGTAGTAAATGGGGGCCGGCATCAATACGTCGGTTTCGTCACAGGCGAAGCCAAACATCAGACCCTGGTCACCGGCGCCGCCTGCTTCAAGGTATTCTTCGGTGTATGTGTTGGGGGTTGTCTTGCCGTTGCGATCCACCCCACGGGCAATGTCGGACGACTGATTGGCCAAAGCTGTCAAGACGGAACAAGTGCTGGCATCAAAGCCTTTCTTGCCGCGGTCATAACCAATTTCGAGCACTACCTTGCGCACCAGTTGGTCAATATCCACAAACCCCTTGGTGGTGATTTCACCAAAGGTGATCACCATGCCGGTCTTGGTGGCCGTCTCACATGCCACCCGGCTGGATGGGTCCTGTGCAATCAGTTCATCCAAAATGGCATCGCTGATTTGATCGCACATCTTGTCGGGGTGCCCTTCAGTAACTGACTCAGAAGTGAACAGGTACTTGGGCGAATTCATAAAAGTTGTTGTCATTGTTAACCTCCTCAGGTTGTAAAAAAAAGCCCCGCGGTCTGAGGGGCAACAAATATCATTTCGCTTGCCTCTCATCTTCCAGTTGTCTCCTGCCGGAATTGGCACCATGCTCTCGCTGGTTGCCGAGGTCTCAAAGGGCCGGTCCCTCCACCTCTCTGGATAAGAGCGCTTTTTGGGCTATTCAATTGTGGTGTGAGTTATATAACATAAAGCTTTCCGATTGTAAAGTGGCGGCAGCGGATATTGTATGATTGTATGGGGGTTCGTACCTGTAGATGGGAAAACACTTGTTCCCGCCCCCCTCCTTGAGGCGAAACATCGCATGGGGGCGAGCAAACATGTTAGAATCCCGCCGATCGCTTCGGACCCATTAATTAATGACTCATCAGCTCCCTCTCCACATAGGCAAATCACTTAAGGAGCGCACTCCTAATGAAAAAGATCCCGGGATTACTTCTGATCGCCCTGCTGGTCGCAGGTCTTTGCGCCTGCCGTGCAGCGAATGCACCCGCGCCTGGCGCCATTGCAGCAACGCCTTCGCTGGCCACTTTGCCGTCGGCGTCTGCCGCGCCGACCAAGCCGCAGGGCACGGTCAAGTTTGCCGATCCGGCCCTGGAGGCGGCAGTCCGTGCCGCACTGGGCATACCTAAGGGGGAAATCACTGTCAGCGCTGTGGAGGCGGTCACCCATTTAAACCTCAGCAATGAAATGGGCAGTTATCTTTCCCCCGCGTCTAAAATTACCGACATTAGCGGCCTGGAAAGCTTTACCAACCTGGAGAACCTCGATCTTTCTTTCCACGCGGTGTCCGACATTTCAGCGCTGGCAGGTCTTTCAAAGCTCACCACACTTTCCCTGAGCGCAAACCCACTTGCCAACCTCGCAGCGCTCTCCCGACTGACCGGCCTGAGGGCGCTAAATCTATCGCATTGCCCGGTGCAGGATTACCGCCCGCTCGCCAGTCTGACCCGACTGGAATTTTTAAAGCTCGACCATTCCAGCATTTCTGATGTGTCGGCACTCGCAACACTGACCAATTTGAAATACCTTTTTCTGGCGCAGAGTCCGATCGGTGACTATTCCCCCCTGGCAAAAGTTTATCCCACTCTGATCGAAAAAGATTTCCTCATCCCCTCCACTTTGGAGGAACTGGGCTTTACCATGGACAGCAATAGCAAACAAGCCTGGATTGACCTTGACGATGCCTCCATCCGCATCAACCACATCACCTGGGGCCAACCCCCTTCAGATGGGGACAGAAACTGTATTTGGGTAATAACCCAAAGCGATGAAAGCAGCAAGCTGGCCGTGGGCTTCTACCCCGAACTTGACGCATATGTGTTTCAATTGTTCAAAAACGGTGAAATGCGCTTGAACTACATTTACGATCCGGCCAATGGGGGCTTCATGTTTGGGTCAGGCGACCGAGAATCTTCAGAGCAGGTCCTGCGCGCAGCGCTGCCGGATGCGAAGGCTACCGACTTGCTGCTGGCACCCATTTCTCTCTTCAATGAAACAATTCAAAATGCCTTCAGCATGACCGCCAATGCGCTTTACCAACTGCCCTTCTCGCCCATCACGCTCATCGGTTTGGGCTTTCACCCCGACCAGGCTCAAGCGGTCTGTCTATATGAGGAGCGTGGAGAGAGAGACTACAACATTGAAGTCCACCGCCCGGAATGGGGAGAGAAAGAATTTGACATCCGCTTTTTTACCCCACTAAGCGCCGAGTATCGCATTGTCATAACCTACAATATCGCCGAGAAGAAGTTTATTGTTGGGGTAGATGATAACTATGGAGGCAGCGCCAGTTTTGAGTACGACGCCGAAACGCAAGCGCATATCGATGGCTGGTGCAGCGATAGCAACTTGAGCGTAGAAGAATATATGCGCAAAGCATACAATGACCCGGCAGTAATGGATGTATATTCGCATTCGGTGAATCTCATGGTGCAATACTTTCAAGACAGGTTCGGATTGACGCTTGAAGAGATATTCGAGCTCCCCGTTGGTGGCTGACGGGTGTAACGTGTTCAACGTAAGCAGGCAGACCTACCGCCGTCAGCTTGACAATATCCACCGTGGTAATGTAGAATAATTTTCCTGAAAGCGGGCCTGTAGCGCAGTTGGGAGCGCGCTTCAATCGCACTGAAGAGGCCGAGGGTTCGAATCCCTCCAGGTCCATCTTTGGTGGCGCCGCCTCGGGCGGACTGCAGGCACCAAATTAGCACGCAACCCGGCAGGCTTGAGTAACCGGTTCCGGTTCAAAAGTCTTCAGGGTGAGGCCAAGGGCCCATAGCGCAGTTGGGAGCGCGTCTCAATGGCATTGAGAAGGTCGGGGGTTCGAATCCCCCTGGGTCCACAAACAAAAATGCATCTGAAAAAGATGCATTTTTTGTTTATAATGCACTGGCAGCGCATGATGATCGGGTGCCTTCATCCTGCCCGGTAACTTCAACACGCATAAAATTACAACCATTCCGAGAATATCTGCAAGGAGCGGAAAATGCCAGGTAAGCAGCGGATTTATTGGATCGACACGCTCAAATTCCTTGGGATTTTTGCGATTTACTTGTTTCACTTGGGTGAAGCTGGCGGCCGCTCTTATGCTTTCGGTTTTGTTTACCGGGTGCCGCTTTTCTTTTTTATATCAGGCTGCCTGGCCAGCATTTCTACCGACCAGAGCTCCCTGCCTAAATTTATCTACAAGCAATTCAAATCGCTAATGATCCCCTATTTTTTCTTCGCTGCGATCTACATTTTTCTTTTTGTAATCATGAACAACAGCGGCTTTAGCCTGGCGCTCCAAATGGCACGGCAAGACTTTATGGGCGTCCGCAATCACATTTCAGCGCCAAGCTTGTGGTTTTTGCCCTGCCTCTTCCTGATGGAAGTGCTCTTTCGCCTGCTCAAGACCCTCCTGCGCAATAAATGGCTAATTCTGGCGGTCAGCGTTGCCCTGTTCTTCTTCGTCAACCACTTTTTGGGTTTCGTCCCAATCAACGACCCGCGCTGGTTCTGGAATCTCGACAGCGCCTTGTACTACCTGATCTATTTTGCCAGCGGTTATGTCGCCTTCCCGTACCTGGTGGAACTACTTAAACTGGATACGCCTGCCAAACGTGCCGGCGTGGCGCTGGCTGGTGTCGTCGCTTTTGCCCTGACCGGTGCCCTTTATTTTCAACACGACCTTATTGGGACGGCTTTCAGCCGGCTTGGCCCATTGAACACTTTTTCAATCGTCGCCAATGCGCTCTCGGCGATTTTTTGCAATATCCTGGTCGCACTTGTGCTTCAGCACTGGGAGCTGCTGCGGCGGATTGGGACGAACACACTCTGGCTGTGCGGCTTTGAGCAGGCTTATAATTTGGTGCTGTCGCAGTTGGGAACGCTGCTGGGAATCTCGGCGTTAGGGATCCAGTTTGCCAATCCGCTGGCCGCTTTTTTGTACGCGCTGGCGATTCTGCTGATTGCGCCCTTCACCGTGATCCCCTTTGGAAAGAAGCTCTATTACAGCGTCTTCCCGGGCCTGGCTCCAGCGGCCAAACCCGCCCAGGAGCAACCCGCCAGGGCCGCATAAGGGCCACGGGGGCTATTCTGGCCTGGTCTGGCCATACATGCCCGGGTGCAGCCTGCATCAGGCAATGCTTGCTTTCGCAGCGTTGGCCCAAATTTCGCCCAGGCGGCCGGCAAACACTGTACTTTTTCGCTGAGCGCTTCGTCTTATGATATACTCTGGCACAATAAACACGATAGCAGACCATCGGTCATCCGTCAGAGAGCAGCGGCACTGCTGAAACGCTGCCGGCGCAAACGGAGCGCCTCAGACCTTACTCACCTGCTTTGCCCAGCCGGGCACGTGGCCACGGTGATGCCCTTCAGCCGTGGACGGAAAGATCCGTTAGCATCGGCTCGAGCTGCCCGTCTCTCGTCAGGATGGGAAGCAGGGTGGTACCGCGAAGTTTTCTTCGTCCCTGCACGCAGGGATTTTTTATTTAATTGACAGGAGCAAAAAAATGGACCCGACCAGCATTCCCCATTACAAACCTGAGGAGATTGAGCCAAAGTGGCAGAGCCGCTGGCAGGCTGACCACCTCTACGAACCGCAGAGAGATCCTGACAAGACCAAGTTTTACGCGCTGACCATGCTCCCCTACCCTTCCGGCGATTTGCATATTGGCCATTGGTATGCCATGACCCCGTCTGACGCCCGTGCACGGTTCAAACGCATGCAGGGCTTCAATGTGTTTTTCCCGATCGGCTTCGATGCATTTGGCCTGCCGGCTGAAAACGCTGCCATCAAACACAATATTCACCCCAAAGACTGGACCTATAGCAACATCGAGCGCATGCGCGGGCAGTTAAAGTCCATGGGCAACAGTTTTGACTGGCGTTCTGAAATTATCACCGCCGACCCAAAGTATTATCGCTGGACGCAGTGGTTTTTCGAACAATTTTATAAGCATGGGCTGGCATATCAAAAATTTTCGCCGGTAGACTTTTGCCCCAATTGCAACACCACCCTGGCGCGTGAGCAGGTTCAGGGCGAAGATCGCCACTGCGAGCGCTGTGGCACGCCCGTCATCCGCAAGGATCTGAATCAATGGTTTTTGCGCTCTTCCGATTATTCCGAAGAACTGCTCCATTTTGACGGACTGGATTGGCCCGAGCTGATCCGCACGCTGCAGACCAAGTGGATTGGCAAGTCGGAAGGCGCTCAGGTCACCTTCCGTACTGAAAACGGTGATCCGCTGGAGGTCTTCACCACCCGCCCCGACACCCTTTGGGGTGTCACCTTCATGGTCCTTTCACCCGAACACCCACTGGTGGATCAAATTACGACGCCTGCCCAGTGGGATCAGGTGCAGGACTATAAAGAGCAAGCCCGTCGCCAATCCGACATCCAGCGCGAAGCGGCCGACCGCGAAAAAACAGGTGTTTTCAGTGGCGGCTATGCTATTAACCCAGCCTCTGGCGACCGCATCCCGATTTGGATTGCCGATTACGTTCTGATGACCTATGGAACGGGCGCCATCATGGCTGTACCGGCACATGACCAGCGCGATTTCGAATTCGCCCGTAAATTCAATTTGCCCATCCGGGTGGTTATTCAGCCTGAGGGCGGTGAAACGCTGGACCCGCAGACGATGCCGGCCGCCGTGGAAGCGCATGGCAGCATGATCAATTCCGGTCCCCTGACTGGCACACCTGCCGAAAAAAGTTTTGACGCTGCAATTGCATATGTAGAACAACACCAGATCGGCTGGCGCGCCGTCAATTATCGCTTTCATGACTGGCTGATTTCGCGCCAGCGTTATTGGGGAGCCCCCATCCCGATCATCTACTGCCCGAACTGCGGCACCGTACCGGTGCCTGAAGAACAGCTGCCCGTCCTGCTGCCGGATGATGTGGAATGGCTGCCGACCGGCGAGAGCCCGCTCAAGCTGCACCCGACCTGGCGCCATACCGTCTGCCCTCAGTGCGGAGGCCCAGCCGAACGGGAAACCGACACCATGGATACTTTCATCTGCTCATCTTGGTATCACCTGCGCTATCTCAGCCCGGATTACGCTGAGGGCCCCTTTGACCCGCAGCAATATCAATACTGGATGCCAGTGGACACCTATACCGGCGGTTCAGAACATGCCACGATGCACTTGATCTACACACGCTTTTTTCACAAAGCCGCCCGCGATTGCGGCATTGTCAGCGGCAGCGAACCAATGCTGCAGCTGCGCAATCAAGGGATGGTCTTGGGTGAGGACGGCGAAAAAATGAGCAAGAGCCGCGGAAATGTGATCGCCCCAGATGACCTGGTGCGGCGCTACGGCGCAGACACGGTGCGGGCTTATCTGATCTTCTTCTGCCGCTGGGAAATGGGCGGCCCTTGGAGCAGCACCGGCATTGAAGGCAATAGTCGCTGGCTCAGGCGCGTCTGGTCGATGTTCCTCGAGCCGGCCGCCGGCGGAGCTGGACCAGAGGTCCTCAAAACCCTGCGGCGGAAAACGCATCAAACTTTGCGCAGCATTACGCATGACTATGAAAACTTCGAGTTCAATACCATCATTTCCAGCCTGATGGAATTGTTGAATGAAATGGGCCGGGCCAAAAACGCCGGTGCCTTTGGCACGGCAGCCTGGGCGGAAGCTGTCGATATCTATCTGCGCATGCTGGCCCCGGTCTGCCCGCATATCGCCGAAGAATTGTGGGAACGCCTGGGGAAGCCCTACTCCATTCACACTCAGCCTTGGCCCAGCGTCGACGAAGAAGCCGCCAAAGAAGAACAGCTGGTATTGGTGGTGCAGGTGAACGGCAAATTACGCGACCGCATCCTGGTAGCCCCGGGCATTAGTGATGACGAGGCGCGTGCTGCCGCCCTGGGCAGTGAGGCTGTACAGCAGGCTATTGAAGGCAAGCCGGTGCGGAAGGTGATCATCGTACCGGGCAAGCTGGTCAATCTGGTCGTATAGTGCACGTAAAGCACCGCGCACCGGCTCTGACAACCGAACCGGTGCGCGGTGCACCCCTTGAGCTGCGTAAACTTTAAGCACCCAAGTTTGTTGGGAGCTTGCCAGGGTGCCCATTCGCTTGGTCATTGCTATCCTTTTTAGCTTCCCAATAACCTGATCTTCCAGCTAAAGGCGGCGTTTACCTGCCGGAGGCAAAATTGACCACTCTGTCCTTGCAAGCGTATGCAAGCAAACCACGTTTTCGCCAAAATAAGGTAAATTTAAAAAGACCAGCTTGCTCATTCGTTTTTGAATGTCAGCTAACCTTGTAATGCTGCCTCCCGGGGCACTGACAGACAACTTAAAGGAGGTACTGATGAAGACCGTAGTTGCGGGGGCCTTGGGGGAGTGTGTACACGTTGCCGGGGTGAGCAACTTTCTGCACCTGGCCGAAATGGCCGGTTGGCGCACTGTTTTTTTAGGGCCAGCTGTTCCCATCGATCGTTTTATCCAGGCTGCCAAAGATGAAAAAGCAGACCTGATCGGCGTCTCTTACCGGCTGACGCCCGAAACCGGTGAACGCTTGCTCGGTGAGTTTGCCGAAGCAGCCTCTGAGCTGCACGATCAGGGTGTGCGCTTCGCCTTTGGCGGCACGCCACCGGTGGCAGCCAAAGCCCAAAAACTCGGCGCCTTTTTTGAAGCTTGCTTCGATGGCAGCCAACCCCCAGATGAAATATTGGCTTACCTGCGCGGGGAGGGGTCGCAGCCAGCCAGCGTGGATCGCTATCCACAAACCACGGTGGAACGCATTCAATGGAAGGCCCCTTTTCCGCTTTTGCGCCACCATTTTGGCTTGCCCAGCATGGAAGCCACCCTGAAAGGCATCCAGCAAATCTCTGAGGCAAAGGCACTGGACGTCATCTCGCTTGGGATTGACCAGGATGCTCAGGAAAACTTTTTCCACCCTGAACGGCAAAACCCGCGCGCCCGCGGAGCCGGTGGCGTGCCTGTGCGCAGCGCCGCAGACTACCAGGCTCTTTACGAAGCCTCACGCCGCGGCAACTTCCCATTGATGCGCACCTATTCCGGCACGGATGACTTCATCGCCCTGGCGGAATTGTATCTGCAGACCATACACAATGCCTGGTGCGCCATCCCGCTGTTTTGGTTTAACCAAATGGACGGGCGGGGCCCAATTGCGCTCGAAGAATCGATCCGCGAACATCAGCAGGTGATGGCCTGGTATGGTTCCCGGGGGGTACCGGTGGAATTGAATGAACCACACCACTGGGGGATGCGCGATGCGCCTGATGTGGTTTACGTTACGTCAGCCTTTCTTGCCGCCTGGAATGCCAAAGCATTCGGCGTGCGCGATTATATTGCCCAGATGATGTTCAACAGCCCGGCCGGCCTTTCTGACGCGATGGATCTGGCAAAAATGGCCGCCATCCTGGAGATGATCGCCCCCCTTGAAGATGACCGTTTTCGCATCTGGCGCCAAACGCGTACCGGCCTGCTGAGCTATCCGCTGGAAGACAATGCCGCCCGGGCGCACCTCGCTGCCAGCATTTACCTGCAGATGGGGCTTAAGCCGCATATTGTCCATATCGTTGGGCACACCGAAGCCGATCACGCCGCCACCGCCGAAGACGTGATCAACGCCAGCCAAATGGCGCGCCGCGTCATCGCGACCGCCCTTCAAGGTCAGCCGGACTTGCTCGCCGACCCTGCCATCCAGCAGCGTAAGGCGCACCTCATCGCCGAAGCCCGCCTGACACTCACGGCCATCCGCTCACTCAGCCATGCGGAAGACCCGCTCACCGATCCGGCTGCGTTAGCCGAAGCCGTGCGGTGTGGCATCCTCGATGCCCCCCAGCTGAAAAATAACCGTTTCGCAGCCGGTACCATTCGCACCGGCATTGTCCGGGGCGGGTGCGAAGCTTTGGACGAACAGGGCGAAGTCCTTCCCGAATCGGCCAGGCTGGCAAACTACCTATAACAGGAGAATCTCATGAACGATCGAAATCAAATTACTGTCGTCGGGGCCGGAAATGGCGGGAAAGCCATGGCCGCCTATATGGCCCTGCTCGGCAAAGATGTGGTCTTGTACAATCGGACCTTCGCTCACATTCAAGTCATCGCTGAACGCGGCGGAATTGACCTGATCAACCCTTCGGGCTTGGATGGCTTCGGCGCACTCAAACTGGTGACGGATGACCCGGCCAAAGCGCTCGAAAACAGTCAGCTGGTCATGGTGGTGGTCCCATCGACCGCGCACCGCGACATTGCCACCACCCTTGCGCCCTATCTGCGGGATGACCACATCATTGTGCTCAACCCTGGCCGTACTGGCGGAGCCATCGAATTTGCAGAAGCCCTGCGCCTGGCCGGCTGCACCTCCAAACCGGCGGTCTCCGAAGCCGAGACGTTCATCTTTGCCAGCCGGTCTGAAGGCCCCAGCCATGCCCGCATTTTTCGCATCAAAGAATCCGTACCGCTGGCGGCAATGCCAGCCACCCGGACGGACGAAGTGCTCGATGTCATCCATACCGTTTTTCCGCAGTACATTCATGGCGGCAACGTGCTGCAGACCGGCCTGAACAATATGGGGGCAATTTTTCATCCGGCGCTGGCAATGCTCAACAGCGGTTGGATCGAAGCCACCCATGGCGATTTTCAGTTCTACATTGACGGCGTCACACCTTCGGTCGCCAAGGTGCTGGAGGTGCTGGACCGTGAGAGGGTCACCGTTGCTTCAGCGCTCGGGCTGCGGGCCCGCACCGGCATGGAATGGCTGGATCTGGCCTACAACGCCCGCGGCGCCGATCTGTACGAAGCCATGCACAATCAAACCGGCTACTACGGCATTAAAGCGCCTGCCACCCTCAACCATCGCTACATCACCGAAGAGATTCCGATGAGCCTCGTGCCGATTGCTTCGCTGGGAGAGCGTTACGGCGTTTCGGTTACTGGCATCCGCAGCATCATCAGCCTGGCCTGCTTCATCCACAGCACCGATTACTGGCGCAAAGGGCGTACGATCGAGAAGCTGGGCATCAAGGAGTTGAGTGTCAGTGAACTGACGCACTATGTTGAAACCGGCGAGCGCGATTAAGTGCCGCTGGCCCTTCGCGCCGATTGAGCGGCACACATCGAACGGCGGCTTTCGAGACCTGACAGAAGCTACTGCTGGGTTCGGCTCGCTGCCTGCTGCGCTGCCTGAAGCACTTTCGGGTCGAGCGGGCTCAGCTGATGCACCAGATGCGCCAGCGCTAACCCGGGATGATGCCAAAGCATCCGCGGGCCGGCAAAGCGCATTACTTGCCGGATTTTCTCACGCTGGACGGCCTGATAGCAGTGCACCGGGCAGCGCGAACACACCGGTTTGTTCGGTTGGAAGCGGCAGCGCTCGATGCGTTCCGCCGCGTAAGCCGCCAGCTGCGCGCATTCCGGGCAAAGACCGCCTTGGGTTTGATGGTGCGCCCGGCAATACAGCATGGTCATTTGGGTGACGGTTGTTTTTTCACGCTGAATGCGTGCGGCGAGTTTCTTAGCTTCATTTTTAGGCATTTGCCCATTTTACCTGCATTTTGTCCGCGTTGCGGGTTTAAGGCTGGTTTTGTTCCGGCAATCTTGCAAAATGCTTGTATACTTTAATCAGAACAAAAAGCCAGACGAGATCGCATCCGGCAGAAAGGAACAGCATGGCAGTTATTACAATTTCCAGACAATCCGGCAGTGAGGGCTCTGAAGTGGCCAGGTTGACCGCGGCTCAGACCGGCTATCGCGTGCTCAACAAGGCGCTCATCAATCAGCTGGCACAGCAGCAGGGATGGGATCCCAGCAGTTACCAAAATCTTAAAGAAGACTCGTTCATGGACAAAACGATGCTCGAGAAAGCGCTGCAAAAATTCCAAAGCTCGGCCGTAGTTTCGGGCGGCTACGCCGCCAGCTACACTCAAAAGTCAGAATTGGACGCGGGCTTTCTCAAACAGCTGATCCAGGCCGCCTACGAACTGGGCAACATCATTATCGTTGGGCGCGGGGCGCAGGTCGTCTTGGCGGGCAAACCAAATGTCTTGCACGTCCGCATCATTGCCTCCGAAGAAAAAAGGCTCAACACCTGGCAGTCGCGTGAAAAGATTTCGCGCAGCGATGCCCGAACCCTCCTGCGCGACCGCGACCAGTCGCATGAACGTTTTATTCGCGAGGTTTACGGTGCAGACGTTAACGACCTGAGCTGGTATGACCTGGTCATTAACACCACCCGTCTGACGCCAGCCACTGCGGCCGGTCTGATCGTACAGGCTGTAGCCCGGCTCTAAAGCTGCGCACACAAGCCTTGAGGGTTGCCTCGCAGCAGCGCCTGAGTGCATCCCAAACACAACCGCCCGGCGCATACCGGGCGGTTGTGTTTTTCGCAGCAAATTCAAAAATTTAGATCCAGCCGCGCAGCTTCATCGCCTTAACGACTTTATCGATGGCGACCATATAGGCTGCATCGCGCATGTAAACTGCTTTTTGCAGTGACATATCCAAAACGGATTGGAACGCAGTCGTCATGTTTTCATCTAGCTTGCGGAGCACTTCTTCGCGTGACCAGTAGAAATTCTGGTCATTCTGCACGCCTTCAAAGTAAGACACCGTTACCCCGCCAGAATTGCACAAAAAGTCTGGAATCACAAATATTTCGCGGGCTTTAAGCACCTCGTCGGCGTCTGGTGTGGTCGGGCCATTGGCAGCTTCCGCCAAAATGCGCACCCGCTCTCTGATGAGTTTGACACTGTCGCCATTGACCTGGCCCTCAAGCGCGGCCGGGATGAGCACATCCACATCTTTCGAAATCCAGGCATTGCCATCTTCGATTGTGTAGCCTGCTTCCTTGGCCCTGGCTTTGTCGATGGTGCCATATTGATCGGTGATGTTCTTGAGAAAATGCGGATCCACGCCGTCTTCCTTGGTGAAGGTGTACGAAGTGCGGTCGTTGCGGTCCCAGCATGAAACGCAAACCACTTTGCCGCCAAGCTGTTCCACAAAACCGATGGCAGCATATTGGGCAACGTTGCCAAAACCCTGCAGCGCAGCCCGGGTTGTGTGCGGGTCGATGCCAAGGTGGCGCATGGCTTCGCGAACGGTGTAGATCACCCCGTAGCCGGTAGCTTCGGTGCGACCTTCTGAACCACCGCCGCCAAGCGGTTTACCGGTGATGACGCCCGGGGTGTATTGGCCGGTAATGCGCGAGTATTCATCCATCATCCAACCCATCATCTGTGGGGTGGTGCCTACGTCGGGTGCCGGCACGTCAATGCGCGGGCCAACGTTGCGCCACATCACACGCATAAAGCCGCGCACCAGGCGTTCTTTTTCGCCATCAGAAAGGGTTGATGGGTCGACCACAACACCGCCTTTACCCCCACCCAGCGGTATATTGGCGACGGCGCACTTCCAGGTCATCCACATCGCCAATGCCCGCACTGTATCGATAGTCTCAGCGGGATGAAAGCGGAGGCCGCCTTTGTTGGGACCCCGCGCATCATTGTGCTGCACGCGGAACCCTTCAAAAACCCGGATCTTGCCATCATCCATGCGTACCGGGATGCGAATGTGGAACTCTCGGGCTGGCCAGCGCAGTTGCTCGCGCACCTGCTCGTCCAGTTCCAGCTGATCGGCCACTTTGTCAAACTGTTGTTGGGCTATCTCAAACGCGTTGGTTGGTCCTGACATATTCTCTCCTTTAATGTGAACGGTTTAGGACATGATAAACGGGCACATACTGGATTGCGCCCGTGGTAAGTAGGGTGAGGTTGACGATCGGTTGTCGTGGTACATGAGTATGCCTCTGTTTCCAACAGAGTTAACCTTATCGCACAATGGGTTTTTGGTCAAGATGGGGGGCAGCTGAGGTTTGTTTTTATTAATCTACACGCAGCATTTCATGTAACTCTGCCCAGCCGGCTGCTGGCTAACGCACAACCTATCAGAGCTTCAGTTCCCAAAACGGCGGTTCAGCCGCCGATGCCGGTCTAAACCCCAGCGCCTCGAACATATGCGCCGATCCGTGATATTGCCGCAGCGGATTTTGCGGGTTCGCAAACGGAAAACCCAAAACGCGCGTGAACCCATCCGCCCGGAAGCCTTCAACCGCCTCCGCCAGCATGCGGGCGGCCAGGCCCTGGCCGCGGTAAGGCCGGTCAACTACAAAGCACAGCACGGCGCCCACCTCTCCTTTTCGGGTTGGAAAGAACGCTGCATCCGCCAGCAGGACCGCATCGGCCAGGTCAGCGGCATTACACCAGCCCGCAATCTGTTCCCCGTCCCAGGCCAGCAGTCCGCGCAGCTTGCCAGCGGCAGCCAGCTCCAAAGCCTGCGCGCGGTTTACGGCCGGTGGCCGCTTAAACCAGTCGGCTGGGCTAACTGGCGTAAAGTAATACTGGCAGTAACAGCCTGCCCAACTCTCGGCATGGCTGAAATCTACCTTCGCGAAAAAGCGAACAAAAGCTTCAGCCTGGTCCGGCGTAAAAGGGTGAATGTTTAGAGTCAAAGTTTTCACTCCAGGCGAGCACTGCTGGAGATCTTCAGGCCAAACTGCCGGCGTCTGGTTATGCCAGGCGCCGGCCAGAATGTCAGCAGTTGTTTTTCAGGAAATGACCAATTTTTTCAAGCGCCATTTCCAGCTGGGAATAAGAGGCGGCATACGAGACACGCGCAAAGCCGGCACCGGCATCCCCAAATGAGCTGCCCGGCACGATGGCAACGTGCTCTTCGGCCAGCAGGCGGTTGCAGAAGGTCTCATCATCCATACCGCAATCCATGACGCGCGGAAAGGCATAAAAGGCCCCTTGGGGTTCCACCGTGGGCAGTCCAAGCTCGTTCAGGCGGGTAAAGACCAGCCGTCGCCGGCGATCATATTCCTGCAGCATTTCCTGCACGAAAGGTTCGCCCACCCGCAGCGCTTCCAATGCGGCATACTGAGACACGGTCGGGGCCGACATCACCGTATATTGGTGGATGCGCACCAGACCGCTGATGATTTCAGCCGGGCCGGCCACGTAACCAATGCGCCAACCGGTCATGGCGTAGGCCTTTGAGAAGCCGCCCATCAAAATTGTCCGCTGCCACATCCCGGGCAGGCTGGCGAAGCAGACGTGTTCCACGCCATAAACCAAACGGTCGTAGATTTCATCAGATACGACCATCAGGTCATAGCGTTCCGCCAGCGCAGCAATGCTCAGCAGCGTCTCGCGCGACGCAACTGCGCCAGTCGGATTGCAGGGAGAGCCCAAGAAAATCGCTTTGGTACGCGGGGTGATTGCCTGTTCAATTAAATCTGCCCGGGGCTGAAAGCGGTCATCAAAAAAGGTGGGCACTTCCACCGGTACACCGCCGGCCAGGAGCACTTCGGCCTGGTAAGAAACAAAGCAAGGCGTTGGGATAATTACCTCGTCACCTGGGTCTAAAATTGCTGTGAAAGCCAGGTAAAGGGCTTCTGAAACCCCAACCGTCATCAAGAGCTCATTCGCCGGGTTGTAATGCACGTCATAGAGCAGCTGCAGATGGCGGGCCAGAGCCTGACGCAGTTCAAGAATACCGTGATTTGAGGTATAGTGCGTATCGCCCCGTCTTAGAGACGCGATGCCGGCCTCAACAATCGGTGCCGGCGTGGCAAAATCGGGTTCGCCGATCCCCAGCGAGATTACTTCCGACATTGTCGCGGCGATGTCAAAAAACTTGCGGATTCCGGAAGGCTTTAAATGGGTTACGCGCGCATTGAGGACGCTTTTGGTCATGAACTCTCCTTTTTTATCGACCACACCGCCCGGGCTACCAATTGGCCCAGGAGTTATCACCTAAGTTAAATTTGCCCATCAGGCCATTAATGACCACATCATACCCCAACAGTGACGCTTCGAGGTGAGCGTTCGTCACATGGACGCCCGGGCTGAGAATGGAGTCTTTAATGGCACTTGCCTGAACCAACGCACCGGGGCCAATCGAAACAAACGGCCCGATGATTGACTTGCTGACCCGCGCCTCCGGGTGAATGTAAACCGGCGGGATGATCACGTTGTCGTCAAACGGGCCCTCTTCGCTGAGGTTGGCCCGGCCATGTTCTAAAAGATAGCGGTTGGTATCGAGCAGCGCTTCTGAGGTGCCGGCATCCAGCCAGACTTTGACCGGTTCCACACGCATGCGAATATGCTTTTCCAGAAGCAAATTAATCGCATCGGCCAAAAAGAATTCACCTTTTAGTGAGATTTTCCTCTGGATCTGCTCCTCAACAGCCTGCAGCAACTGGGCGCCTTCTTTGAAGTAATAGCATCCCACTACAGCCAGGTTATTGTTCATGTCGCTGGGTTTTTCGATCAGGCGGGTTACAAATCCGCGCGAATCCACCTCTGCCACGCCAAATCGGCGCGGATCAGGCACCGGCTTTACCCACGCGATCGCTTCGGCGCTCTCCCCCAAAAGCCCTTCAAAACTGTTTTCAATCAGGGTATCTGAAAAAACCATCAATACGGGCCCTGAGATTAAAGCCCGCGCCTGCCAGATTGCATCAGATTGGCCTTTCATCTCCTGCTGGATCACATAGTGAACTTTGCGGTGCGGATAGTGCTTCTGCATGTGCGGTTTAACGTCTTTTTCTTGCCCGGGAGAAATGATAAAGATGTAATCCGCACGATCGGCATCGGGCACTGTTTCGAACATTCGCAGCAAGTGGTCTAAAACGGTGGCCCCTGCCAGGGAGATCAGCGGCTTCGGCCGGCTCCACGTCAACGGGCGCAGGCGGCTGCCCAGACCAGCCATCGGGATTACAATCTTCAAGTTTTCAGTCATATTGATTCCTCCCACCCCTTCGAATGCTGCGTTTAACTACACTTGCCAGCTACGGTAGCTTATTATATCTCGTGCGGCAATCATATCCTCATGGCTCATAAACGACCAGATGCGAAAACAGAAACGTGCTGGCCCCTTCTCCCGCCGATTGCGCCATCACGCCCAGCCGGCCGCTCAAATCGCTGCGGATGGGCACGCTAAACTGCAGCACTTCATTGATATACACCTTGAGCTCCCCTTCTGAGGCCAACAGGGCCAATTGATTCTTCGCCGGAGCGCCAGGTTCGAATTTTCGCGCGGTTTTCCAATCCTGAATCACACCGATGCTGTCATAAATTTGGCGTTCCAACCGCAAACGGCCATCGCAGTCGGCCCACAGCCGGTAAGTGCCGGCACTGCTGTTCTGCCAAAAAAAGATGCCATATTGATCGCCTGCTGAGCAGATGGAAACGTTGATGTCCATAACCAGATAAAAAGCGGAGGGCAGGTTATGCTCGCTGAGGCTGGCAATCGTCCCCTTGCTGCCATACAGCGCCAGAGCCAGCGCATTGGAACCCAGTGCCACATTGCCTGCAGAGAGTGTTCCCGTCTGCCATGGGGCGCCTTCGTTGAAATTGTCCTCAAAGAGGATAGCTGCCATGCCCGGCTCAGGTCGTGCCGGCTCCGCCGTCGGAATGCCGGTCAGCGAGTTTAGCGTGACGGTGGGGGTAGACGGGAACCAATCCGTAGTAGCGGTTGGACTGCCAGCCGCTGTTGCCGTCTGGCTGGGGGAGGGCGTCAGGGTAAGCTGCGGAGCGGCAGCCTGGCAGGCGGCAAGCAAGGCAACCAAAGCCCACAGCAGACTGGCAAGTGCGGGATTTTTTCGTTCAGTCATATACTCAATTTTACCCAAAGCCAGCTACTCTTGCCGGGTCAACCCAGTGAAGGCCTGAAATGAAAAATGTTATAATGCCACTACGAGGTACCTACGATGAGGAACAAAAAGCGCTTCATATCCGTAACTTTGTCCGCTCTGATGCTGATCTTGTTTTTGGCGTCGGCCCCCTCCTTCAAGCTGGACAAAGCACTGGCCCAAACAACCTACGCAACCCCCACACCGGACGCAGAAGGCCGCATCCTTTACACGGTGGAAGAAGGGGATACCTGCACGCGCATTTTTTTGCTGACCAACGTCCCGATCAGCGATATCATCCTGCTCAACAACCTGGATCAGGCCTGCACCATCCAACCTGGGCAAAAATTGCTTATTGGCCGGGTGGAAGGCATCGACCTGACCCAAACCGCCCTTCCGACCGCCACCACGCCGCCAGAACTGATCACACCCACCGCGACGCCCTCAGCGGGTTTTGCCAAAGTCTGCGTCGTGCTTTTCCATGATCTTGACGGCAGCGGCATGCGCACTACTGGGGAAGATTACCTTTATGGCGGGGTGGTAAGCCTGAATGACCGCCTGGGGCAGGTCTCTCTGACCGGCAACACAGTGGCTGGCAGCCCCGACACGGTTGATCCACTCTGTTTTGACAATATCCCCGAAGGCAGCTACAACATCACCATGGCCATCCCGGATGGCTTCAACCCCACTACCGCCACGAATTATGCGCTGGAGGTCAAAGCCGGGGAGCTTGCAACCATCGATTTTGGCGCTCAGGAAGCCACTGCACCGGCTGGGGAAGTTCAGACCGACAGCGTTTCGCGCTCCCCGATCCTGTTGATTATCGGTTTAGTCATCCTGTTAGGCGGATTGGGGCTGGGTTACTACCTCTGGCGGCAGAGAAAACTTTAGTCATCAAAAAAAACAGAGGCTTGGCCTCTGTTTTTTTATTGACATGCCGCAGCTCAGTCGCGCTGAGTGCGTTGTTCCTGCCAGATATCCGCTTCGTTGTGGTATCCGGCCCGTTCCCAAAAGCCCGGACGGTCAGTTCGGGTGAATTCCAATCCGCGCAGCCATTTGGCGCCCTTCCAAAAGTAGACATCTTTCAGGTCAGTTCGGCCCGGGATCGCGCCAACCACGCCGCGCAGCGGCGCACCGTGTTCTGCGGTGAGTGGCTGCCCGTCATAATGCGTGGCCAGCAGGAAGTTGTCTGCCAAGACAACTTGCAGGGGCAGGTTGGCGGTAAAACCAAACTCAGCGTGTTGAATCACGAACGCTGCCTCAGGCGTTGGCTTTACCAGCCCAAGGTTGATCAGCGTCGCCAGGCTCACCCCTTCCCATTCGGTATCCAGCTTGCTCCAGGTGGTCACACAATGGATGTCCATGATGAGTTTGGTTTTCGGCAGAGCGTCAAACTCCTGCCAGGTCAGCTGCAGCGGGGTTTCTACTTCGCCCCAAACGCGAAAAATCCAGCTGGCTGGGTCAAAGCGGGGAACCGGGCCGTAATGCAGCACCGGGAAGCGCCGGGTGAGCAGCTGACCGGGCGGCAGCCTTCCGCGGGATGAATCTTCGGAATTTGTGTCCATAAACATCCTTTCAGTCTTCTAACGGCAGTGAATCTCCGGGGTTTAACAGTGCCACGTGAGCCGCAGTTTCTTGCTCGACGCGCTTTTTCCAGGCGGCAGCATCCTGATGAATGAGCGGGAAGGTGTCATAGTGGATCGGGAGAACTACTCGCGGGTTGAGCAGCTTCACTGCGCGCAGCGCGTCATCCGGCCCCATGGTGTAATTGTCTCCGATAGGGAGGGCAGCAAAATCTAACCCTTCTTCCCCGATCAGACGCATATCGCCAAACAAGCCGGTATCTCCGGCGAAGTAAAGGCGCTTGTTGTCGGGTGTGGTCAGCAAAAAGCCAGCCGGGCTGCCGCCATCGCTCCCATCGGGCAGGCGCGAACCATGCAATGCCATGGTGAGCTTAAGGTAGCCAAACGGGTAGTGAAAACCTCCGCCAATTTGCTGGGAATGAATTTTAATCCCCTTGCCAGCCAGCCACTGGCAAAGCTCAGCGGTGGCGACACAGGTGGCCCGGCAGCGCTGAGCGATGGAAAGCGTATCCCCAAGGTGATCGCCATGCCCGTGGGTAATCAGGATGTAATCTGCCTCAACATCCTCCGCGCGCGTCCGGGAAGCTGCGTTTCCAGTGAAATAGGGGTCTATCAACAAGTGGTAGCCGCCCAGCTGCAGCCCCAGTGTAGAATGTCCGTACCATGTCAACAGGGTTTTCATCAGGCCTCCTAACCATCGTTATTTTTATTATAACGTCTGGGAAAGCCCAATTAAAGCCCCGTGCAGCCCATCTTTCAGCGGCCGTTCAGCCAGACAAACCAGCCCGGGTCCGTTCGTGAAACGTCATCACAAACCAGGGTTTCTCTCAGCAGGGGGAACTGATAGTGAAATAACCCGGCTTCCTTAAGCAGGTAGAAGCCGCGGCTGTCAGGCTGCCAAATAGCCGCTGAAACACCTTCTGCGCTGATGACCTGCAAAGGTTTGCCGTCCGGGGCATTCAAACGCGCTCCGTTGCTGCCCCAGGTCAGCAGCCAGCTGCCGCTGGGAGCGTAAGCAGCCTGCTGATCATCCGGAAATGAGAGCGTGTTCTGGCCAGGCGAAAAGAGGGTCAGCCCGAGCGCTCCGCTGGCTGAAAACACCCCCGCCTGAGGGTGGTATTCCAGACTATTGAAGTCGCCATTCAGCAGCAGCTCGGCCTGCTGGCGCCCCGATTGATAAAGATAAATGCCGGCGCTCAAGCCACTGCCAGTGGCAGTCGCAGCTGACACGGCAATCGCTGCCTGCCCCGCGTTGGGGTTTACAGCGATATCATCAAACGGCCCCTTGAAAATGATACTTGCCGGCCGGCCACTCTGGGCATTGACCAGCCGGGCTGCCTGTTTCACGCCATTCGCAGTCAATGAATAGGTGACCAGTTGAGCTGGGTTTAGCCACCCGGCTGCAATTCGGGCCTGATCCGGCAAGGCAATCTGATCGACGTAGGTCAATCGACCGGTATTGCTCAGATTTAGGCTGGTGAACAGGTAAGGCTGCCAACCGCCGGGGTTGTTGAGCGTGTCAGCCTCCTGAAACACCAACAGCTGCCCATCCGGCGACCAAACCGGTTTAAAGTCTTGCTGATAGCGCACGGTCAACCGGCTGGCTTGACCCGAAGCCGGCTGGTATCTGTAAAGGTTGGCAGCAATACCCTCCAGCGCTGCTGAAAACACCAACGACTGGCTATTCGGCCGCCAGGCCAGCCCTTCCGGCTGGAGCACTGCCTGCAGAGCAAAAGCCGCCTGGCTGTCGGTGCGGTCTCGGATCGCTTCTCTCACAAACTCCCCCAAAAGCGGGCTGATCATCCGTCCGCTTTGCATCGGATTGGTAATTTCATACAAGCCCAAATTGTCAAGGTCATCCACATTGCCTGCCCGTACCACGAGGGAAGAGCCATCCGGAGCGATGCCGTTGGTCAGGTCTGCAAAGTCAATCAATGCCGGAATGTCAACGCCGCCCAGGTGATCACTGCCAAGTTCCAGGGCGTACAAGCCATTTTCCTGGGCATTGGGGAAAATCAGCCAGGGTCCAGCCTGCCCGGCCTGAGCGCTGGGCACTGGGGTGGCACTCGGCACCGGGGTTTGGCTGGGCAGCAGCGGTTTGGGCGTTTGCGTCGGTGTGATAGCGGCAGCGCTTTGGGTAGCCGGCCAGGCTGTACTGGTGCCCACCCAGGCGACGGGCGTAGGTGCAGTAAAACGACAGGCCAAGAGGATTAATGCCTGTGCCATAAAAATCAGCCCGCCGCTCCGAAAGTTTCGCTTCACCTTACCAATCATAACCAATAAAAACGCGGAGCGTTTCGCTCCGCGCACTTTTCGCCGAATGATTCTACAAAATTTCAAGGCCAGCCAGTGAAGCCACCAGTGCCTTCAGGCCATATCCCTCAAAATAGACCTCAACCGTCTCATCCCCATGCTCAAGACGGCTGGCTTTGACCACCCCCCGGCCATAAGTTTTATGCCGGACCTGCATGCCCGCTTTGAAGCGTTTCGCCGCCGGCTGAGCTTCGCGCCGGGCTGGCATGAAAGCTGGCGACTCCCAGCGGGAATAATCATCCCATTGCTTGGCGGCGAAACGCCCCGGCAAGCCCCGCGGGTTGCCCTGCAACACATCGGCCGGAATGTCATCCAAAAAGCGTGAAGGGATGGTTTCTTCGTACGACCCATACGGGCTGCGCCGCCGCTGCGCGCGGG
>ERZ1645192.699-NODE-699-length-27994-cov-5.514943_pt1 | contig 27994 bp, 21 predicted proteins | sample MGYA00575354_ERZ1645192 | MGnify/ENA primary metagenome ERZ1645192 (study PRJEB40844, sample SAMN11349763) | freshwater sediment metagenome | isolation source: river sediment | host: Sediment | place: India: Faizupur Khadar , New Delhi | collected 2017-02-21 ... | reverse complement strand
ATGTGGCTGCATATATTGATAATAAAGCACCTTATACTGTTATTTTAGGAGCTCATTATGATCATGTTGGTTATGGTATGAAAAATGCATTAGATGTAGATAGCGAATATCAAGTTTACAATGGAGCCGATGATAATGCAAGTGGAACGGCCGCAGTCCTTGAGTTAGCAAAATATTTTAAAAATTCATCCTTTAAAAATAATAATTACATTTTTATGAATTTTGGAGCAGAGGAATTAGGATTAATAGGTTCTTCTTTCTTTACGAAAAGCAACGTTATTGATTTTACGAAAGTTAACTATATGTTGAATTTTGATATGATTGGAAGATATGATTCCTCAAAAGCAGGACTTCGACTTATCGGAACGGGTTCTTCTTCTCTTTGGGATACGATTATTAATTCATTATCTTATTTGAATTTAAAAATTAAAAAAACGAAAGCAGGTAGCGGAGGGTCTGATCAGATGTCGTTTTATTTAAAAGATATTCCAGTACTATTTTTCTTTACAGGGATTCATCCTGATTATCACAGACCATCCGATGATATAGAAAAAATAAATGCCAATGGAGCAGCTGAAATAATTAAATTTGCAGAAAAAATGATTGAGATTTCCGATACGTTAGGAAAAATCCCTTTTGTAAAAACAACGGAAGAAACTCAAACAGAAAGAACATCATTAAATGTTACATTGGGGATTATGCCTGATCATGCGTATGAAGGAAAAGGCTTGAGAGTGGAAGCAGTTACAGACAATAAGCCTGCGGCAAATGCAAGCATAAAATCGGGGGATATCATTACAAAAATCGGAAATGAAGATGTAATTGATATTATGACATATATGAAAGCGTTAAATAATTTTAAAAAAGGCGAAAAAGTATTAGTTACTATTTTAAGAGGCGAAAGTATTATCATAAAAGAAGTACAATTTTAAGAAAACAAAAAAATGAAATTAGCAGTTATTGGTAGTGGAAGCTGGGGGACAGCAATTGTTAAAATATTAACAGATAATTCGAATGTGGTGAATTGGTGGGTAAGAGAGGAAGATATTATTGAGAATATTTATCATTATAAAAGAAACCCTGTTTATCTAAGTTCAGTCGAATTTAATCCGGAAGATTTATATGTAAGCAACAATATTAAAGAAATAATTCAGTCGTCGGATCATATTATTTTTGCTGTACCGTCTGCATTCTTATCAGAAACATTAAAAGAAATTTCCCCTGATGATTTAAAAGATAAAATAATTATATCTGCTATAAAGGGCATTGTTCCTGAACATAAAATGATAATTGCAGCATATTTTAATAATATATATCATGTTAATTTAAATAATATTGTTGTTATCAGCGGGCCATCTCACGCAGAAGAAATTGCTTTAGAAAAGCTTACGTATCTTACCATCGCATCCCAAAATCAAATACTAGCGGAAAAAATAGCCAGTGTTTTCAAAAATAGATATTTAAAAACACCTATTTCCGACGATATTTTTGGAACAGAATATTCCTCTGTTATTAAAAATATTGTTGCTGTTGCAAATGGTATTTGTATTGGATTGGGATATGGAGATAATTTTCAAGCAGTATTAATTTCTAATGCAATACAAGAAATAAAACGATTTGGATGCCGTTCATCCTATTACACGCGATATTAAAAGCTCTGTATATTTAGGAGATTTGATGGTTACTTGTTATTCGCAATTTAGCCGAAATAGAACATTTGGAAATATGATAGGAAAAGGATATTCGGTGAAGTTTGCTCAACTCGAAATGAAAATGATAGCAGAAGGGTATTACGGTACAAATTGTATTTGGGAAATAAACAAAAATTATAATGTTTATATACCTATTATTGAAGCGGTTTATAATATACTTTATCAAGGTAAATCTCCTGCGCGCGAAATTTATTTGCTAACAGATAAACTTTCGTAAAAATATTTACCTATTTAATATTATTTTAGCATTTAATTTAGCTGATTTCATTAGAAACAATTAATTTTATTTTATATGTTATTTTTTTAATCCTTATTATATGAAAAAACTATTCCTGATACTTGTATTAAGTCAATTATTTTTTAAAGCGTATACCGAAACTCCCGATGAAGGGATGTGGTTGCCTTTATTTATAGACCGTTTGAATTATGTAGATATGCAAAAAAATGGATTGCATTTAACGGCCGATGAGTTGTATAATATTAATACCGCTAGTTTAAAAGATGCCATTGTTTCGCTCGGATTTTTTTGTACAGCAGAAGTCGTTTCGAAAGAAGGCTTAATATTTACCAATCACCACTGTGGGTACGACGCTATTCAACAGCATAGTACCATTGAACATGATTATCTTACGGATGGCTTTTGGGCAATGTCTAAAAAAGAGGAATTGGCGAACGAAGAATTAACAGCCTCCTTTTTAGTTAGAATAGAAGATGTTACCGATGTAGTACTTGCCGACGTTGTTCCCGGAATGAGCGAATCCGATCGTAAATCGAAAACAATGCAGGTGATTGAAAAACTAGAAAGTAAAGCATCAGAAGATGGGAAATATGATGCAACCGTAAAAGGATTTTTTGAGGGAAATGAATATTATCTTTTTGTATATGAAACATACAAAGATGTAAGACTCGTTGGAGCTCCTCCTTCGTCAGTAGGCAAATTTGGAGGAGATACAGACAATTGGATGTGGCCACGACATACCGGCGATTTTTCTATATTTAGAATTTATACCGCCCCCGATGGATCGCCTGCAGAGTATAGCGAAAATAATATCCCATTACAATCAAAATATTCACTTCCAATCTCTTTAAAAGGAGTGAAAAAAGATGATTTTGCCATGGTATGGGGGTATCCGGGCAGTACAACGCGTTATATGACATCGTATGGAATTAACGTAGCAATGGAACAATCAAATCCAATATCAATCAAAATTAGAGATAAAAAACTGGCTATTATTAAGGATTTTATGGAATCGAGCCCTAAAATTAAAATTCAATATGCTTCCAAATACTCCGAATCGAGTAATTACTGGAAATATTTTATAGGACAAAATAAAGGACTTAAAAATTTAAATGTAATTGAAAAAAAACAAGCACAAGAAAACGCATTTGTCAAATGGACAAATGAAGACGAGAAAAGAAAAGAAAAATATAAAGATGTATTGAATAATATTAAAGAAGGCTATGAAGAATTATCGAAATATAATGTGCTTATAAAATATTTAGAGGAAGCTGCATTACAAGGTCCCGAATTTATTATGTTTTCTTTTAAAGCATATGAGTTATCCAGTTATTTGGAAAACCCAAAAGGAAAAGAAAATGAAATAAAAAAAGCAAGTCAAAAATTGAAAGAAGAAGCGAATAAATATTTTAAAAATTATAATAAATCTTGCGATGCGAATTTATGTGTTGAATTATTAGGCATGTTCTATCAAGATGTTCCTAAAAACGAACATCCCGACATTTTTACAAATATTGTTGATAAGAAATATAAAGGGAGTATGTCATTATTTACAAAGGCATTATATGAAAAATCAATTTTTGTAGATTCAGTTAAACTGTATCAGTTTTGCGAAAACCCTTCCTTTAAATTAATTGAAAAGGATCTTTCTTATATAACAATGAAGTCAATGATAAAGTTATTTTTTGATATTTACTCCAAATTACGCGTAATAGAAGAAAAAATATCTTTTGCCGATCGATTGTATGTTCAAGGTCTTAGAGAAATGCATCCCGACAAAAATTTTTATCCCGATGCGAATTCTACCCTAAGGATGAGTTATGGTAAAGTTTCGGACTATTACCCTGCCGATGCTGTTCAATATGATTTTTATACTACCTTGGATGGGGTATTTGAAAAAGAAGATGCAACCAACGATGAGTTTGTTGTTTCCGAAAAATTAAGAACCTTATGGAAGAATAAAGATTATGGCAGATATGCAAACAGTGATGGAAATTTAAACGTTTGTTTTATATCGGATTTAGATATAACAGGAGGGAATTCGGGTAGCCCCGTTATTAATGGCGACGGACAATTAGTTGGAATTGCATTCGATGGAAATTGGGAAGCCATGAGCGGTGATATTGCATACGAATCGGAATTACAAAGAACCATATCGGTTGATATTCGTTATGTCTTATTTATGATTGATAAATATGCAGGAGCTAAAAACATTATAGATGAACTTACCATTGTTCAGTAAATAAAATAAAGAGTTTAAAGAAAGTTTATACCGAAAGCATATATATGTCATCGGCATACCCATTGTAAATTTAAAATAGTCGTTGGACTATTTTAAATTTACAATGGGTAATACTTATTCTTGAAAGTAAACTCTTTTTACTCTTCTGGAAACATTTGTTAATACTTCGTAAGGAATGGTTTCCATCTCTTTTGCAAATTTTGAAATAGGAATTTCTGAACCGAAAATAATTACATTATCTCCTTCCTTTGCCGGGATGTTTGTAAGGTCTATCATACACATATCCATACATATATTTCCAATAATTTTGGCTAATTTCCCATTAACAAAAACTTCTCCTTTGTTGTTTCCCATTTTCCGATTAAGTCCATCTGCATAGCCTATGGGGATAGTTCCACTTATCATATCGGTAGGAGCAATCCACTTATGTCCGTAGCCAATAGAATCTCCTTTAGGTATTTTTTTTATTTGAGAAATAATTGTTTTTAATGTACTTACATTTTTTAAAAAAGATTGTTCTTGTTCATTAGAAGCTACTCCGTATAATCCAATACCTAAACGAACCATTTCAAATTGGGCATCTCGGAAACGGCTTATTCCTGCTGAATTAAGAATATGCCGAAGAATAGAGTAAGAAAATTCTGTTTGAATTAAATTACTCATTTCGGTAAAAGAAAAAATTTGATTCTGTGTAAATGCATCTTGTTCTTTGTCTTCACTAGCTGCTAAATGTGAAAAAACAGATTTAATTTCTATCTGCGTATTGTTTTTTAAACGCTCAATAAGTTCAGGTATTTCTGATTTTTCAAAACCGAGTCGATGCATTCCTGTATCTAGCTTTAAATGCACATATCCCTTTTTATTCGAATCTTTATAATTTCTTTTTATTGCTTCTTCAAATAAATTTAATATTCTAAAACTATAAATTTCCGGCTCTAAATTGTATTTAAGCATGGCATCAAAACTTTGTTCTTCGGGATTCATCACCATAATAGGTAAGGTAATCCCGTTTTTGCGAAGTTCTATCCCCTCGTCGGCATAAGCTACCGATAGGTAATCAACTTGATGGAATTGAAGAATATTAGAAATTTCAAAGCTACCACTTCCATATGAAAAAGCTTTCACCATCGCCATTAATTTGGTTTGCGGTTTTATAAGGCTTCTGTAGTAGTTAAGATTATGAATTAAACTGTTTAAATTAATTTCAAAAACAGTTTCATGTGCTTTTTGTTGTAAAATTTTTCCTATTTCCTCGAATTTAAATATACGAGCTCCTTTTAAAAGAATAGTCTCATCACGAAATTCAGAGAGCGGAAAATCTTGAACAAAATCATCGGTTGAAAGATAGAATTTTTTCTCTATATTAAATTTGTCTTTTTGTCGTGAAATAGCTTTCCCTATCCCAATAATTCGACTTATATTTTTTTCAATTAATAAGTTTGCCACTTCGTTATACAAGTCATCTTCATTTCTGCCACTTTGCAAAATATCCGAAAGAATGATTGTTTTTTTTCTATGTTGTTTTTGTTGATTTAAAAAATCAATAGCAATACTTAATGAATTAATATCGGAATTATAGCTATCATTAATAATAGAGCAATTATTAATTCCTTCTTTTAATTCTAGCCTTAATGCTACGGATGAAAGGGTTTTCATACGTTCCGATATCATTTGTGGGGTGTAATTTAATACAATTAAGGTTGCCCAGCAATGAATTGCATTTTCTATAGACGCTGCATCAGAAAAAGGAATCGTAAATTTTATTTCTTCGTTTTTATAAATCCCTTCAATAGTAGATGTATTCCCTTTATGCGATATGTTTTTTATGATAAGATCTGCATTTGATTTAATGCTCCATGAAAAAGTATGTATGTTTTTTAAATTCTCTGTTTGGTATAGTCGATCTTTAATTTCTAAATGGTCAGCACAATAAATGAGTGTTTTAACTTTGGTAAAAAGCTTAAGTTTTTCGTTCGTTTTTTGGGGGATGTTAATGAAGTTTTCATCGTGTGCATGCCCAATATTTGAAAAAATTCCAATGGTAGGCTGAATAATCGCTTGTAATTGATCCATTTCTTCCATTTCCGAAATTCCTGCTTCAAAAATAGCTAGATCGTGTTCGGCGTTCATTTGCCAAACTGAAAGAGGAACTCCAATTTGAGAGTTGTAACTTTTAGGACTTCTCACAATTTTTTTATCATCGCACATCAACTGGAATAGCCATTCTTTTATGATGGTTTTCCCATTACTGCCGGTTATTCCAATTACCGGGATAGTAAATTTTTTTCTATGAAAAGCTCCAAGAAGTTGAAGCGCTGAAAGCGTGTTTTTAACTTTTATAAAATTAGAATCCGGATATTCATTTATATTTTCGGGAATTTCAGAAACAATAAAATTTTTAACTCCTTTTTTATAAAGTTCCAGAATGTATTTATGTCCGTTATTTCTCTTGGAAACAATACCAAAGAATAATGATTGTTCGGGAGAGATAAGCATACGACTATCAATTAACAAATGTTTTATCATTGTATCAGGAGCAGAAATATAAATCGCTTCTCCTTTAATGATAGTCATTATTTCATGAATAGAATATCCTAAGTCGCATATCATTTTACAATACTAATTTTGGTTCACTTCCCGGTCTTTCTTCATCGTGAATAGTGAGCTTTAATGGATTTGCAGTGAGCGTTTGATGTTGTATGCGGTTTCTGTAAATATCGATAGCTAAATAAACGGCTTCTCTAAAAGAATCTGCGGAAGCTTGATTTTTTCCTGCTAATTCATAGGCTGTTCCATGTGCTGGAGATGTACGAATAATTGGTAATCCGGCAGTGAAGTTAACACCCGAATCAAAAGTCAATGTTTTAAAAGGAATTAATCCTTGATCATGGTACATCGCGAGTATTCCATCGAAATGGACAAAAGAGGAAGAACCAAAAAAACCATCGGAAGCAAAAGGACCGAACGCAAAAATATTTTCTTCTTTTGCTTTGTTTAAGGCAGGAATAATAATTGTTTGTTCTTCGTTTCCAATAACGCCGTTATCACCAGAATGCGGATTTAATCCTAAAATAGCAATACGTGGGCGTCTAATTCCAAAGTCTTTAATTAAAGATTCGTTTAAAATACGAATTTTTCGTAATATTAAATCTTCGGTAATAATAGAAGGGACCTCTTTTAAAGGAGTATGTCCTGTAATTACACCTATTCGTATATTATTACTAACCATGAGCATTAAGTAGTCATGCACGTTAAATTTATTGGCAAGATACTCGGTATGTCCTGGAAATGAAAAAGAGGACGATTGAATATTTTTTTTGTTAATAGGGGCGGTAACAAGTACGTCAACGAGGTTTTGTTTTATATCTTCTATGGCTGCTTCTAATGATAATAACGATAATTGGCCTGCAATTTCTGTAGAATCGCCTAAATCTATTTTTACTTCTTTTTCGTAAACATTAATAATATTCGCTCTTTTTATGATGGCAGATGCTGCATTTTTAACAAGATTTAAGTTGAAATCGGGTAAGTCTAGTGTTTTTTTATGATAGGAAGCTACTTTAGAAGAACCATAAACAATAGGCGTACATAATTCTAAAATACGAGGGTTAGAAAGAGTTTTAATAATTATTTCATAACCTATACCATTAATATCACCTTGTGTGATAGCAATTTTTATTTTTTCGTCGTTTTCAGGTTTTGTCATTTTATGATGGTTTTGTGCAAAGATAACAAGAAAAAAATATTTATTTTTATTTATCCTTATAAGTTCTTTAACATTAATTTTTACAATTATCTTTAAGAAAACGGAATAAAATTCGAACTCCCCATCCGGTTCCTCCTTTCCCTCTGTAACTATTACGCGTATCAAGATATGCCGGACCTGCTATATCTAAATGAATCCATGGGTAATTGGTAAAATGCGATAAAAATATGCCTGCCGTAATAGCCCCTGCATTCGCTCCCCCAATATTTTTTAAGTCGGCCATATCTGATTCAACGAGTTTATTATAATCGTCCCATAATGGGAATTCAACTATTCTTTCTGCTTCTTTTTCTCCCGAAATTTTTAGTTCTTCCATGTAATTTTTATAGTTTTTGCCCATCCCTACCATTCCATAGCTCCCAATAGCGGCATGTGCAGAACCGGTTAACGTAGCAATATCAATAACTAATTCAGGGTTGTATTTTTTTGCAAACGAAAGCGCGTCAGCTAAAATGAGACGTCCTTCGGCATCCGTATTGAGTACTTCAACGGTGGTTCCATTATGCATGGTTATAATGTCTCCGGGAACTTGCGCACCCGCATCAATACGGTTATCTGTAGCAGGGATTAACCCAATTACATGAACGGGTAATTTTGTTTTAGCGATAGCATAAATAGCTCCAATAACAGCTGCAGCACCCGACATATCACATTTCATGTCCTGCATACTACTTCCCGGTTTTAAGTTAATGCCTCCGGTATCCATTACGATCCCTTTCCCCACAAAAACATAGGGTTTTTTGTTTTTGAAATGCGCAGGTTTCCATTCAATAATCGTAAACGTAGGAGGGTCTATGCTGCCTTTGTTTACAGCTAATAAACCTCCCATTTTTAAGGTTTCTATCTTAATTTTATTCAATACTTCCACTTTTGCACCTGCTTCAGTACATACCCTTTTAGCTTCTGCGGCGAGTTTTTCTGCATTTAAAAAAGAAACTGGTTCATTAACTAAATTGCGCGTAATGTAAACAGCTTCCACAAGAATATTTGTTTCATGTACTAATTTAGCATTAATACTTTTTGAAAAAATATTTATTTTATGTAATGAATTAATTGATTTTTTTTGTTCTTTATTTTTATACTTAAGAAATTGATAATTCCCAAGAGCCATTCCTTCAGCAAAAGCAATCACTCCTTGCGGAAATTGAATAGAATCAATAAGTGTAATTTGTGATATGTTATTTAAATGGATATCAGATAATAGTTTGTCTCCGGCTTTTCTATATGATTCAACATTTTCAGGGGTATAATCTGTTTTTGAAAAAACATGAACAAAATCCCATTTCTGAAAACGATTAAATGAAAAAAAAGATTGGTCGTTTTTTTTAATTTGAGTTTTTATAAAATCGATTTCTTCATCGGAAAAAGGATACTTTTTCAGGTCAGTATAGCTTTTTATTAAATAAACGGTGTTTTCTTTTTTGGAAATACTGTTCGTTATCGCAATAGTGGTTTGCATAATAATTGTATTTTTGTTTTACAAATAAACACAAATTTACTATTCATCTGCATATAGAAAAGAAGAAATTTAAAAAAGAGTACATGAATACTGATAAAATTCTTGAAAAAGCAATTCAACAAGTTAATCTATCCGTTACAGAAGGAAAGAAATTATACGAATATGTTTCTACTTCGGAATTAATGTTTGTTGCAAACGAAATTAGAAATAAAAAAGTTTCTCCAAATTATGTTTCTTGGATGATTGATAGAAACGTGAATATAACGAATGTATGTATATCTGCTTGTGCTTTTTGTAATTTTTTTTGTTCTTCTAAAAGCGAAAAAGCCTATATAACCTCCATAAGTCAGTATATTGACAAAATTAATGAAATGAGAAATATTGGGGGAAATCAATTACTATTACAAGGAGGACTTCACCCGGAATTAGGAATAGAATATTATGTTGGCTTGTTTAAGGAATTAAAAAAAAGATATCCCGAATTAAAATTAAATGCGTTAGGCCCACCTGAAATTGTTCATCTTCGGAAATTAAGTGGATTGCAAATAGAAGAAGTTTTAGGAAAACTAAGGGATGCCGGACTAGATACATTGCCTGGCGCCGGAGCAGAAATATTATCGGACCGTGTTCGAAAAATAATTTCTCCTAATAAATGCAATACGTTTGAATGGCTTCATGTTATGGAAACAGCTCATCAAATGAAAATAGCAACTTCTGCTACCATGATGTTTGGTCATATAGAAACAGTAGAAGAAAGAATAATTCATTTAATATTATTAAGAGACCTTCAGCAAAAAAAACCAATGGATGCGAAAGGCTTTGTTTCTTTTATTCCATGGCCTTTTCAGGATAAAAATACATCCTTAAAGAAAAATAAAATTTCTACTATTCAGTACATTTCGCAAGAAGAATATATAAGAACTATTGCAATAAGTAGGATTTTGTTAAATAATATTGATCACATACAAGCATCTTGGCTTACAGTGGGCAAAGAAACTGCTCAAATATGTTTACATGCAGGAGCCGATGATTTTGGATCTATTATGATAGAAGAAAATGTTGTCTCCTCGGCCGGAGCAACGCATGCATTTAATGTAGAAGGAATTCAAAAAGCGATACGGGATGCTGGTTTTTCTCCACGTAGAAGAACTCAAGAATATCAATATATTGATTGAAATTAAATCGGGGGTTTTATTCTTAAATAATTGTAAATTTAATGCGTTTCTAATCTATGTGCGAATATTTTTGTAATTTAGTATCCCTTTTAGGATTTAAGTTTTTATGAAAAGGATTTTAATACTTATTCTTTTTTTTAGTTTTATTACTTTAAATTTATTTGCCACTCATATGAGGGCAGGTGAAATTACGTATGTGTGGAAAACAGGTCTTACATACGAAATTACAATTGTTACCTATACATATACCAAAAGTCCTGCCGATAGACCTTTTTACGATATTTCATGGGGGGATGGTAAGATTTCAACAATAAATAGAAACGAAAAAATAGATTTGCCAAATGATGTAAGCAAAAATATATATGTTGGGCAACATACCTATCCGGGTGCCGATACCTATATTATTTCATTGCAAGATCCAAACAGAAATGGAGGCGTTATTAATATCCCTAACTCAATTAATACCCCTTTTTATATTGAAACAAAACTCGTAATTAATCCTTTTTTAGGCGTAAATAACTCTCCTGTTTTACTGAATTCCCCTATTGATATGGGATGTGTAAATACGCCATTTATTCATAATCCCGGAGCTTATGATGTGGATGGGGACAGTATTTCATATAAGTTAACCATTTGTAAAACAGAAGATGGTCTGGAAATAAAAGGATATTCAATTCCTACATCAAGTAATTCGTTTAGTATGGATCCAATTAGCGGCGATTTGTTATGGGATAGTCCTCTTCTTATAGGAGAATATAACGTAGCTTTTCTAATTGAAGAATGGAGATACGGACAACTTATTGGAAGCACTATGCGCGATATGCAAATAGAAATAACCGTTTGCGATAACAAACCACCCATTATAGCGAATATAAATGATACTTGTATTCTAGCTGGTACATTACTCGAATTTAATATTGTAGCAACAGACCCAGATACTGGGGATATTATTACGTTGAGCGCTACCGGTGGCCCTTTTCAAGTTGCAACAAATCCGGCAGTATTTGTAACAACCAACGGTATAAATATGGTTACATCTACTTTTTCGTGGAATACAACATGTGAGCATGTCAAAAAACAGCCTTATACCGTTACTGTGAAAGCAAAAGACAACTCGTATCCAGCAAAATTAACCGACTTCGAAACATTTATGATTACGGTTGTTGCGCCTCCCCCTGAGAACGTAACAGCAACTCCTATTGGTAATAATATAATTGTTAAATGGAATAAAAGCCCTTGTCTAAATGCAATTGGGTACAAAATATACAGAAAAAACGGGTTGAGTGGATTTGTTCCGGATCATTGTGAAACAGGAGTCCCATCTTATACTGGATATGTTTTGGTAGGAGAAAAAAATAATATCAACGATACCACTTTTACAGATTCAAATAGTGGCGCCGGATTAATTCACGGAATTGAATATTGCTATATTGTTATCGCTTATTTTATTGATGATGCAGAAAGTTATGCTTCGAATGAAGCCTGTACAACCTTAGTAAAAGATATTCCTATAATTACAAATGTAAGTGTAAATAATACCGCTGCCTCAAATGGGTCTATATATATTGCATGGTCTAAACCTACAGAAATGGATACGATACAAATACCGGGGCCGTATGAGTATAAAATTTATCATTCGAACAGTATAAATGGAAATAACTTTACATTACTTAATACGCTAATGGGATTAAACGACACAACCTATCTTGATACATTAATAAATACAGTTGATTCGCCTTGGTCATATAGAATAGATTTATGGAATAAAACTGCCGGTAATGAGTTTTTTGTTGGGTCTACTCAAATAGCTTCATCTATATTCCTTTCATTTATTCCTTCTGATAATAGTCTTTTGTTAAATTTTAACCCAGTCGTTCCTTGGGATAATGATACTTTTGTTATATATAAACAAGATCCTATTTCTTTAATATATGATTCTATTGGATTTTCATTGACAAATCAATATAATGATTCTAATTTGGTAAATGGAAATACGTATTGTTATAAAGTTAAATCGATTGGGAGTTATTTTTCCGAAGGCCTAATTAATCCTATCATAAATTATTCTCAAGAAAATTGTGGTATTCCTATAGATAAAGAACCTCCAAGCGCTCCTATTTTGTATGTTATTCCCGATTGTGAAAAGGTTGAAAACAACTTAATCTGGACAAATCAAAACCATGAAAATACAGAAGATATTATTAACTATAATATTTATTATTCCTCTTCAAATAATCAGAATTTCGAATTGATAAGTGTTGTAAATAATCCGAATGATACATTTTTTATTCATAAAAATTTACTAACAATAGCAGGTTGTTATATGGTTACTGCTGTTGATTCGTTTCAAAATGAAAGTAATGCCAGTAATATTATTTGTTTAGATATAGATAGTTGCGATATTTATAAGTTGCCCAATGTATTTACTCCCGATGGAGATCAAATAAATGATTTTTTTATTCCATTTCCATATAATTTTGTTGAAAAAATAAACCTCAAAATTTTTAATCGATGGGGAAATAAGGTGTTTGAAACAGAAGACCCGAATATTAATTGGGATGGTAAAAATAAATTTTCGGGAGAAGAATGTAGTCCCGGTGTCTATTTTTATATTTGCGATGTTTATGAAATACGCTTAATCGGCATAAAAAAAAGAACCCTAAATGGGTATATTCATATATTAAGAAATAAAAAATAACTAATTATGTTTACAGGAATTGTAGAAAAAACAGGGAAAGTAGTTAAAATCAATAAAGAAAAAGGAAATATCCATTTTACGATAGAAATTGATTTTGCAAAAAAATTAAAAATAGATCAAAGTATGTGTCATGATGGTGTTTGCTTAACAGTAGTAAAAGTGTTTCCCAAAAAAAATCATTATATTGTTACTGCTATCGATGAAACATTAAAAAAATCAAATTTAAAAACTTGGAAACCAGGTTATGAAGTAAATTTAGAAAGATCCATGAAAATGGAGGGCCGTATGGATGGGCATATCGTTCAAGGTCATGTTGATCAAACAGCTAAATGTATAAGTGTAAAAGAAGCAAATGGTAGTTGGATTTATGTTTTTGAATACGACCCTAAAAAAGGAAATATTACCGTTCCAAAAGGTTCAATATCAATTAATGGAGTAAGTCTTACGGTTGTAGATTCAAAAGAAAAAACATTCTCTGTTGCTATAATTCCTTATACTTATGATATGACAAACTTTCATAATTTTAAAAAAGGGACACTCGTAAATATTGAGTTTGATGTAATAGGGAAATATGTAACCAAACTATTAGAAAGTTATGGTGTTATAAAGATTAAAAAATAAAATTAAAATGGGATGTAAAGAGGTGTTTAATTTTTTTAAATGCCTCTTTTTTTATTTGTATAAGGTGAAATATATCTGTTTAATTAGGAATAAATTGTATTTTTGCAAACGATGGAGAATATTAGAAATTTTTGTATTATAGCTCATATCGATCATGGAAAAAGCACTTTAGCTGATCGATTGCTTGAGTATACCGATACCGTATCACAAAGAGATTTGCAAGCTCAATTATTAGATGATATGGATTTGGAAAGGGAAAGAGGCATCACGATTAAAAGCCACGCCATTCAAATGAAATATGAACTCGAAGGGAAGGCATATGTGTTAAATTTAATAGATACTCCCGGGCATGTCGATTTTTCTTATGAAGTTTCTCGATCAATTGCCGCTTGTGAAGGGGCTCTGTTAATTGTAGATGCTGCTCAAGGTATTGAAGCTCAAACAATTTCAAATCTTTATTTAGCTTTAGAACATAATCTAACCATAATCCCGGTACTCAATAAAATGGATTTGCCTAGTGCTATGCCCGAAGAAGTGAAAGATCAAATTGTAGATTTAATAGGATGTAGCAGAGAAGATGTGCTTAGCGCAAGCGGGAAAACAGGTTATGGCGTATACGAAATTTTAGAAGCAATTGTTCGTAGAATTCCATCTCCAAAAGGAAGCAACAACGAGCCTTTACAGGCTTTAATTTTCGATTCAGTATTTAATTCATATAGAGGTATAATTGCATATTTTAGAGTATTAAATGGGATAATCTCAAAAGGAGATAAAGTAAAATTTGTAAACACGAATAAAGAATATATTGCCGAAGAAGTGGGTGTGATGAAATTATTAAAAGAACCACGCAATACATTATCTTCAGGAGATGTAGGTTATATAATTTCCGGCATAAAAGAAGCGAGTGAAGTAAAAGTAGGAGATACGATTACCCATGTGGAACGTCCTTGCCCAGAGGCAATTAAAGGATTTGAAGATGTAAAACCGATGGTTTTTGCCGGTATTTACCCGGTTGAAACAGATGATTATGAAGAGCTACGAACCGCCATGGATAAATTAAAACTGAACGATGCCTCTTTAACATTTGAGACTGAATCATCTGCTGCACTTGGATTTGGTTTTCGTTGTGGCTTTCTTGGTATGTTGCATATGGAAATTGTTCAAGAACGATTGGAACGAGAGTTTTCAATGACGGTTATTAATACGGTTCCTAACGTATCATACAACGCATTTACTACTAAAGATGAAATGATTATCGTGAATAACCCTTCCGATATGCCCGATGAAACACACATTGGCAGAATAGAAGAACCCTATATTATTGCTCAAATAATTACTAAATCGGAATATATTGGTGCCGTTATTAATTTATGTATAGATAAACGAGGAATTTTAAAAAATCAAGTTTATTTAACTACCGACCGTGTTGAAATAACGTTTGAAATGCCTTTAGCTGAAATTGTTTTTGACTTCTATGATAAACTTAAAACAATTTCTCGTGGATATGCTTCATTTGATTATCACCCTATTGAATACAGAGAAGCCAACTTGGTTAAATTAGATATCCTCTTAAATGGCGACCCTGTAGATGCTTTATCTGCGCTTATTCATCGAGAAAATTCGCAAAACTTTGGAAGAAAAATTTGCGAAAAACTTCGTCAATTAATCCCTCGACAACAATTCGATATAGCCATACAAGCAAGTATAGGTGCTAAAATTATTGCCAGAGAAACAATCAAGGCTTATAGAAAAGATGTAACATCTAAGTGTTATGGGGGAGATATTACGCGAAAAAGAAAACTGCTAGAAAAACAAAAGAAAGGCAAAAAAAGAATGCGACAAGTGGGTAATGTAGAAATACCTCAATCAGCCTTTTTAGCCGTATTAAAATTAGATGAATAGCACGTTAATTTAATTCCCTAAATAATTTTTTACTTTCACTGTAACTTTTTTTACATTGAATTCGTCATATTCTATATGAAGGTTTTATTAGTATATATAAAATAGATACCCTTTTAAAATGACAGTGGAAGAGTATAATATAAGTGTTGACGAATATGCGGATGGTGTATATCGTTTTATAATTCATCATATTCGGGATGAAGAAAAAGCAAAAGATATTGTGCAAGATACCTATATCAAACTTTGGGAAAAAGTAAAAGAGGTAGCGTATTCTAAATCTCGTTCTTATATTTTTACGACTGCTTATCATACCATGATTGATGCTATCAGAAAAAATAAAAAATCAATTAGCATAGAGGGCATTGAGCTTCATCAAAAATCAGACAATAAAGAATATTTGGGCTTAAAAGAATTACTAAAAGAAGCGGTAAATCGATTGCCCGAAATACAAAAATCAGTCATTTTGCTAAGAGATTATGAAGGATATTCGTATGAGGAAATAGGTGAAATTACAGGATTAAATGAATCGCAAGTTAAAGTGTATATTTATAGGGCAAGGCTTTTTTTAAAAGAATATATAGGTAGTTTGGAAAATGTTATTTAAATGAAAATTAACAGAAATAATTATGAAATATGGTTCCTCGATTTTTATGAGGGGCGCTTAACCAAAGATCAGGTTAAAGAACTCATGATTTTTTTGGAACATCATTACGATTTGAAAGAAGAATTTAATCAATTCGAGCATGTTTCATTACCTCCCATAAATCATATTTATTTTGATGCAAAAGAAAGCTTAAAAAAACATGTTATTACTAGTGAAGAAGGTATAAATGAAAATAATTATATAAATTATTTTTTAAGAAAAGTGGAAAATGATTTAACCGCTAAAGAATTAATTGCTTTTGCGAATTTTCTAAGAAAGAATGCTTTTTTAGAAAAAGAATTAAAGGGCTTTCAAAAAACAAAAAGTTCTCCCGATAAAAATATAACATTCCCATATAAAAAAGAATTAAAAAAGAAAAGGATTGTTCCTGTTGGATTTATTAATGAAAATAATTATACATCGGTTTTTATTGCAGCAGTTGAAAATGATTTAAACAATAGTCAATATAAAAATTTTACGGAGTTTTTAAAACAGAATCCGATACTTCAAAATGAATATAATTTATTCGGTAAAACAAAATTAATACCCGATGCCACAATTGTTTTAAAAGATAAAAATCAGTTAAAGAAAAATAAGGCAGCAATAAATATAGCGTATTTTAAAAAAATTTACTATCCTCTCTCAATAGCTGCTTCCATAGTTGTTATTCTCACAATCTATTTCCTTTTTAAAAACGAGACTTCAACTTCTATGCAATTTTCTTATAGAGAAATAAATGTAAATAAAAGAGCATTGGTAGAAAATACTATTTTAAAAAGCCAATTACAAACGAAGGAGATATCATGTCAAAATACAGAAAAAGTAAAAGCATATAAAGAACAAAAAAACGCTGCGAAAATAATAAAACACGAAGGGATTAAGAATGTGCAGCCTTTAAAATCAGGGTTAATTATACAAAATAAAAAATTAGAACAGCATGAATTTATGAACAGTCAAGTAATTCAAGATTATATGGCTATGAGAAATGAAAAAGATAAGAAAGAAGAAGGTGCAATAGAAAGGGAAGAATACATTTCATTGAAAAAATATATATTCAATAAACTAGCAAAATCATTAGTTTTAGATGATAAAAAAGTTGAAATAACTGAAAAAAATAATGAAATAACATTTGCAGATGTTGCTAATGCAGGGGTTCGTAAATTAGCCAGTTTAACAGGTGTTGATGCAATATTAAATAGAGAAAATAAAACAGATGATTTTTATCTTGCCGTGGGGAATAAATTTGAAATTACAAGAAAATCGAAAAAATAAAAAAAATAGTTGTAACAAAAAGTTAAGGTTAATCGTCATATAAAAAAAATAAAAAATTAACCTTTAAAAAAATAAATTATGAAAACAATTATTAAAAAATTAAAAATAATCGCAAGCCTTTTGGTAATAATAGTTACTTCGTCGGTTATGGCGCAAAATGATAGTATAATAAAAGAATTACCTTCTTTTAATTCAATTGTAATAAACTCGCCAATGGATGTTAATTTAATGCAAGGGAATATTAATTCGATCGTTTTAAAAGAAGGAAAAATAGAAGATATTTCTGCTGAAGTTAGAGATAATACATTGTTTCTAAAAGGGAAGGTGGGTAATGAAATACAAATTAATTTTATTGAATTGAATAAATTGGAGCTTTTATCAAATTGCGATATAGTTTCTAACGACACTATAACGTCAGATATATTAGAGGTAATATTAAAAGGTGCCGCCTCCGATGTTTATTTAACGGTTAATACCAAAAATTTAACTTCTATTGTCTTAGGGGCAGGTGATATTAAATATACCGGTTTCGCAGAAAAACATTCCATAGAAATAAGAGGGGCAGGCGATATTAATGCCTATGACCTAGCTACCAGCACTACAAACATTTCAATTAATGGTGCAGGTGATGTAAAAGTAGATGCAAGTGATGAATTAAGAGGCGAAATAAATGGAGCAGGAGAAATTTATTACTTGAAAGATCCGATAACAAAAGATATTAAAGTGAATGGGTTAGGATCATATAGCTTGAAAAAAGAGGAGACTTCAGATACTACGAAAATTCGTTTAGGAAATAAAAAATTAATTTTTGTAGATGTAGATGATAAAGAAAAAAGCAATAATAAAAGAGAAAAAGAGTCAGAAAAATTTAATATTTATTGGGCCGGAATAGGATTAGGAGTTAATGGATATTTAAATTCAAATAATAAAACAAATATTCCTACTGGGTATGATTTTTTAGAATTAGATTATGAAAAATCAGTGAATGTCGCTATTAATTTTTGGGAAGAGGAACTCCCTATATGGAAAGAACATATAAATATTGTTTCCGGTCTAGGTGTTGATATTAGCAATTATCGATTTTTAAGTAATTACAAACTGATTCCTGACACAAATTTTATTACAGGGATATATGATTCTTCAAAAACATACACCAAAAATAAACTTGTTGCAACCTATTTAAATGTGCCATTATTGCTTCAGTTTGATACAGCTCCTTTTGGAAAAAAGAAAAAAACGGTTCATCTATCTACAGGTATTGTTGGTGGAATTAGAATAGGATCGCATACAAAACAAGTTTATATGGAGAATAACACAAAAGATCAATATAAGACACGTGATCAATATAATTTAAACCCATTTCGTTATAGCGCAATGCTTCGTTGTGGAGTTGGTAAGTTAGACATATATGCCACGTATACATTAAGTGAATTGTTTAAAAAGAACCAAGGTCCTCAATTATATCCATTTACAGTAGGAATAACATTAGCAGGGTTCTAATAAAATTTATACCAATTGTAAATTTAAAGAGCTACTCTTAAATTTGGGTGGCTTTTTTATTTGTTTTTTTTAAATGATACGTATTTTTTTATAATTTTACACCCTCCAAAATAAAAAAATTATGTCAGGTCATAATAAATGGTCAACCATTAAAAGAAAAAAGGGTGCTTTAGATGCAAAAAGATCAAAAGCATTTTCTAGAATTATTAAAGAAATAACTGTAGCTGTTAAAGAAAGTGGCCAAGATCCAGATAGTAATCCGCGTTTACGATTAGCTATTGCCAATGCCAAGGGAGTGAATATGCCAAAGGAAAATATCTCGAGAGCCATTAGTAAAGCATCAGATAAGGATTCGGCAGCACTTTCCGAAGTTACATACGAAGGATATGCTCCAGGGGGAGTGGCTTTTTTTATTGAAGCAACTACCGATAATATTCAGCGTACTGTTGCGAATGTACGGTCTATTTTTAATAAATATAATGGCAGTTTAGGTACGAATGGGTCGTTAAGTTTTATTTTTGACCGAAAGGGAGTATTCTCTATTCCTCAAGGAAATTTAGTAGAAGACGATTTTATTATGGAAATTATAGATGCAGGTGCAGAGGATGTAGTGTTGGAGGATGGATTTTTTACTATTACAACAGCAATGGAAGATTTTGGACTTATGATTAAAAAGTTAGAGCAAATGAAAATTGAACCTGAAAGTGCTGAATTACAGAGAATACCAAAAACAACAACCAAACTCGATAAAGAAGCCTCACAGAAAATTATACGTATAGCTGAAATATTCGAAGATGATGATGATGTTACGAATGTATTTCATAATCTCGAATTAACAGATGAATTAATGTCGGAAATGTAAAAGACTTAATTTAGATAAATAAAAAATGCCTGGTTTTGCCAGGCATTTTTTATTGGGGTAACTTGTTTATTATTTTGAACGAATAATGTCCATTGTATCCATTGCAATTACAAGTTCTTCATTCGTACAAGTAGTAGTTACAATAACCTTTGATCCGGGTTTTGTTAATACTTCATCTTTACTTTTTAATCCCTCATTTTTCTTTGAATCGAAATCAACACCTAAAAATCCCAAATCCTTACAAACCCCTTCTCTTACGTGATAATCATTTTCTCCAATACCGCCTGTAAAAACAATTAAATCTACTCCTCCCATACCAGCTGCATATGCTCCAATATATTTCTTAACACGGTAAATATACATATTCATGGCTAATATTGCTTTTTTATTGCCATCTTCAGCTGCTTTCCAAATATCGCGCATGTCAGAAGAAACCCCTGAAATGCCAGTCATTCCACTTACTTTGTTGATATAGTTGTTGGCTTTTTTAGTATCCATGTTTTCTTTTTCCATTAAATAAAGAAATGCTCCTAAATCTAAATCGCCACAGCGTGTTCCCATTATAAGACCTTCAATTGGAGTAAGTCCCATCGATGTGTCGAATGATTTGCCATCTTTTATAGCTGCAATAGAAGCTCCATTTCCTAAATGACAAGTAATTATCTTCTGCGTTTCGTATTTAAGATTCAACATATCGCATGCTTTTTTGGAAACATAGCGGTGGCTGGTTCCGTGGAAACCATATCTTCTAATTTTGTATTTATCGTAAACTTCGTAAGGTAGCCCATACATATAAACGTAATCGGGCATAGTTGAATGGAATGCGGTATCAAAAACACCACATTGTGGTATATTTGGAAGAATTTTTTGCATCGCATAAATTCCTTTTAAATTAGCCGGATTATGAAGTGGTGCTAAATCAACACATTCCTCCATTTTATCGATAATTTCTTGTGTAATTCTTACACTACCACTAAATTTTTCTCCTCCATGTACAACACGATGACCTACTGCAGATATTTCGTTTTTATCTTTAATTACGCCGAATTCCGGGTGTAATAATGTTTCTAGAATCAAATTAACACCTACTTCATGATTCGGGATATCCATTATTTTTTTATATGTCTCTTTCCCTTTTGCTTGATGTTTTAATTCGCTGTCTTTTATTCCAACTCTTTCCACTAAACCTTTAGCAAGCACATCATATTCATTTTCCATGTCAAGTAACTGGTATTTAATTGATGAGCTACCACAATTTAATATTAAAATTTTCATAATATATTTATTTAATGTGTAAAATGTTAAATTAGTTAATATCTATTCAACAAATGTAAGATTATTTTAATTTCTAATTAATGAGTTTAATGAAATTATTTTTCAAAATATTTATCGAATTGTTAGGTGTTTCATAATTTGATATAACTTTGACAAGGATTATAAAGATGATTAACAGCCATCTCACATATATAAAAAAAGATATTAATTTGAACAATAATAATATTGGTTTAGAAGAGTATATCCTTTTACAAGATGAAGTTTCCTCCGATATTTTTATAAAGAAAGAAGATTCTTTATTCTTAAAAAACCAAATTATTCAGGTTAAAGAAAAATCAAAAATATTTATTGATAAATCATATTTCTCTTCTCATTTATTAAAACAAAAAGAGTTTGTCCAAATAGAACGAAATACGTTAATACCATTATGGATACATGGGGTTATTTTGCTTTGTTTTATTTTATTTGCAATTGCTCAATATAAGTATGGGAAAAGAATACAACAAATATTCAACGCATACTTTACCAATCGGCTATTTAATCAGTTATCTAGAGAAGGGGGGCTTTTAAAAGAAAGGGGGTCCATATTTCTATTTATTTCATTTATTTTAGGTTTTTCTTTACTTATTTATAAAACGTATCAGTTTTATTTTAATATTCCTATTAACGGTTATATATTATATACTAAAATAGTTGTCGGGGTTTTCGCATTTTATTTATTAAAAATGGGAATTTATAACCTTATCGGATATATTTTTAAAGTGACAAAAGAAACATACGATTATATCCTTAAAATCTATATTTTCTGCCAGTTAACGAGCGTTTTCATATTAATATTCATTGTTTTTATAACCTATTCAGTATCTGAAACAATAATTTTATTTAGCTGGGGTTTAATTGCTTTATCATTTTTAATTCGCTTAATAAGAGGGGTTTTAGTAACTTTTTTTAATTTTAAAGCTACAATTTATTATATATTTTTATATCTTTGCACCTTGGAAATTTTACCTCTATTCTTATTATATAAAATTTTAAGTAATTATTTTGTTTAATAAGATAGAAGTCAAAGTTTTCAACATTTGCAATTCTAGTATGAAAATATTTTAAATCTGAAAAATAAACGTAAATGGTAAAAATTAAGAATATTTTGATTTCTCAGCCTAAACCGGAAAGAGAAAATGATCCATATTTAGAGCTGGCAAAAAAGTTTAACTTGAATATTCTTTTCAGAAAATTATTTAAAATTGAAGGTGTTCAATCAAAAGAATTTAGACAGGACCGTGTAAATTTATTAGATTATTCTGCCGTCATATTTACCAGTAAGAATGCAATAGATCACTATTTTAGGGTATGTAACGAAATGAGGGCAACTGTTCCCGATACGATGAAATACTTTTGTGTATCGGAATCAATAGCGTTATACCTACAAAAATATGTGTTATATAGAAAACGTAAAATATTTCATGGAGTACAACACTTTTCCGAAGTGGTAGAATTAATGAAAAAACATAAAACGGAAAAGTTTTTATTACCTACCTCCGATATGGTGAAACCTGAAATTCCTCAATTATTAGAGGAAAATAAATTCGACTATAAAAGAATTGTATTTTATAATACCATTTCGAACGATCTCTCAGATATAGACATAAAACTATATGATTTAATCGTTCTTTTTAGTCCTGCAGGAGTTAAATCATTATATTTTAACTATCCTAATTTCAAACAAAATAAAACCTTAATTGCTACTTTTGGTTCAACAACTACTAATGCCGCAACAGAAGCCGGATTAACAGTGCAAATTCAAGCACCATCTCCCAAAGCTCCTTCAATGGCAATGGCTTTAGAACAGTTTCTTGAAAAAAATAATAAAAGCAAATGATAATTCTGTCTTTTTAATGGGTTTCAACTATTTTTCTATTGCAAACATTACAAAAAAAAGAACGTTTATACGAAAAAAATATTATTCTTAATCTTTTTAATAAAGGAAAAAGTTTTTATATTAATTCATTTAAAATTCTTTATCTAAATACCGAATTCGATGGTTTTTATCCTGTAAAAGTATTGTTTGCTGTTTCTTCTAGAAATTTTAAAAAAGCAGTTCATAGAAATCATATTAAAAGATTAATGAAAGAATCTTTTCGTAAAAACAAACATCTTTTATATGATGCATTAGCAAATTCCGATAAAAAACTCGTTTTTATGATTCTTTATAACGAAAAAAAATTAATTAGCTATGAAGAGATAGAGAATAAAATAATTTTAATTTTACATCGTTTAGTTAAAGAAAATGAAAAAATTAGTAAGTAAAATATTTATTTTTTTTATTCGGTTATACCAATTAATTCTATCTCCTATATTGCCTAAATCATGTCGTTATACTCCATCATGTTCTGAATATGGTATTGAAGCCATAAATAAATATGGGCCTTTTAAAGGGGGATATCTTACAATTAAAAGAATAATTTCATGTGGTCCCTGGGGGAAAAGTGGTTACGATCCGGTTCCTTAAACGTAATACAAATATTAAAACAGTATGAAAATATATAAAATAGGGTTTAAAAAGATAAACAAAATTGTTATTATTAGTGTTATCGTAATAACATCTATTTTGTCGATAAATTTCGTAAATGATGATTTCGAAATTGCTAAAAATCTCGACATTTATGCTTCCTTATATCGTGAATTAAACACATATTATGTTGATGAACTTAAGCCCGGCGAATTAATAAAAACAAGTATTGAATCCATGCTTGAATCTCTTGATCCGTATACCTCTTTTATTTCAGAATCGGATTTGGAAGATTATAAGCTAATGACAACAGGGCAGTATGGAGGAATAGGAGCTCTTATTCATAGAAATGGAGATAGTATTGTTATTTCCGATCCATACGAAGGCTTCCCTGCTCAAATTAATGATATTAGATCGGGAGATGTTATTTTAGAAGTAAATGGTAAAACAGTTAATGCCAAAACGGCAACCGATGTTACAGAAATCCTACGCGGACAGCCTGGTACTACAGTTAAAATTCTTTTAAAAAGAGAAGGTGTAAAAGATCCTATCGAAAAAGTTGTTGAACGTGCCGAAGTGAAAATTGATAATATATCTTACTCGGGCATGATTAACAAAACAACAGGATATATAAAATTGACGAATTTTTACCAAAATGCAGGAAAAGAAGTAAAAGCAGCTTTTTTAAACCTAAAAGAACAAGGAATGACATCTTGTATTATTGATTTAAGAGACAATGGCGGTGGTTTACTGAATGAAGCTGTAAATATTGTAAATATTTTTATCGATAAAGGAATAACAGTAGTTAGTACAAAAGGAAAATTAAAAGATAAAAATAATTTTCACAAAACACTTAATCCCGTTACCGATGAAACAATGCCTTTAGTTGTTTTGGTTAATAGAAGTAGTGCTTCTGCTTCTGAAATTGTTACCGGTGCTATACAAGATTTAGATCGAGGTGTTATTATTGGGGAAAGAACTTATGGTAAAGGCTTAGTTCAAAATGTAATTCCGTTAAGTTATAATACGAAATTAAAAGTTACGGTTGCTAAGTATTATATTCCTAGTGGAAGATGTATACAAGCAATTGATTATTCTCAAAAAAATGAAGATGGAAGTGTGGCAAAAATCCCCGACTCTTTAAAGGTTGCGTTTAAAACAAAAAATAATAGAATAGTATACGATGGTGGTGGTATTGAGCCCGATATTTATCAAGACCCTTATGAATATAGCAATATTTCAGTTAGTTTAATAATCAAATATTTAATTTTTGATTATGCTACCAAATATAGGTCTATACATAACACGATTTCTACAGCTAAAGAATTTAAGGTAACAGATGAAATATATACCGATTTTATTTCTTTTATTTCAAATAAAGAGTACGATTATTTTACAAAAAGTGAAGAATCGCTAAAGGAATTAAAATTAAATGCCGAAAAAGAAAAATATTATGAAGATATAAAATCAGAATATTTAGCACTAGAATCAAAAATGGTACATAATAAAAAAGAAGATCTCGAAAAATTTAAAGATGAAATTAAAGAACTATTAAAACAAGAAATCGTTTCTAGGTATTATTTTCAAAAAGGGCGACAGGAAGCATATTTATCATTCGATCAGGAATTAAAAAAAGCACTAGAGATACTAAAAGACTCCTCAACTTATAATGGGTTACTTAACGGAAGTATTTTGCTGAATAAAGAAAAATAAAACAAAAACTCCCTTATTTATTCCCGAATTAATAATCATGGTAGAGATTATAAAAAAAAGTCATCAGTATATTTATTTTTTTGGACTGCTTGTTATCGTTATAGGATTGCCTTTATCTACAGCAATGATGAGTATAGGTCAAATGATACTTGTTATTAGTTGGATAGTAGGAGGGAATTATAAGTTAAAATGGAAACAGTTTCTCCAAAATAAAACAGCCATAATTATTACTTCTTTGTTCCTCTTACATTTAATCGGTTTAATATTTACTACCGATTATCAGTATGCACTAAAAGACCTAAGAATTAAACTTCCTATTTTATTCTTGCCTTTTATAATCGCTACTTCCACTAAAATAAGCGAAAAAAAATTTATATTTATATTGTTAACTTTTATAACAGCTGTATTAACATCTACCGCTTATAGTTTTTATCTATACTTAACTTCCAATTTTATTGATATAAGAGATATTTGTGTTTTTATTTCTCATATACGATTAAGTTTATTAATCGTATTAAGCATCTTTATATTATTGTATTTTATTATTAAAAAGAAAACATTTATTATCCCTTTAAAAATAATATTTTCTTTAATTGTAATTTGGTTCCTTTATTTCTTATTTATTACTGAATCTTTTACCGGCATTTCTATAACAGTTTTTCTAATTCTTTTTATAGTTGGATATTTTATTGTTAAATTAAAGAATAAATGGATTAAAATTTTATTTCTGTTTATATTAATTTTTATCCCTTTATTTATTTATTACAACTTCAATAAAGTGTATAAAGAATACAAAGAATTAACACAAGAAAAGGAAGTGCAAATTCATGAAAAAACGATTCTTGGAAATTATTATTCGCATGATACGTTAAATAAAGAAACAGAGAATGGGTATCGTGTGTATGTGAATATTGCTGAAGAAGAAATGAAAAAGGAATGGAATAAAAAGAGTTCGTTAGATTATGAAGGAAAAGATAAAAAAAATCAAGATTTAAAATATACGATTATTCGGTTTCTTACCTCCAAAGGATTAAATAAAGATTCAATAAGTGTTCATTCATTAACCAAGGATGAAATAGCTGCAATAGAAAAAGGGATTTCAAATACGGTGTATTTAAATGAATATTCGTTGAAAACGCGTATTTTAAAAATATTTTGGGAATATGATAATTACAAAAAATATAGAAATCCTACCGGTTATTCGGTAATGCAAAGAATAGAATATTGGAAAACTTCAATAGGAATATTAAAAGAAAATTTTATTTTTGGTGTAGGTACTGGTGATTTAAATATTGCTTTCGAACAACAATACCTAAAAATGAATTCTCTTTTATCAAAACAGTGGCAATTACGTTCTCATAATCAATTTCTTTCAATTTTTGCTGCTTTTGGGGTTTTCGGTTTTATTTGGTTTTTAATAACCCTCTTTTTCCCTTTAAAATATAAATGGGTACGTAAAGATTATTATTATCTTGTGTTTTTTATTATATTTTTAATTTCAATGTTAACGGAAGATACGCTAGAATCACAAGCCGGACTTACTTTTTATATTTATTTTACATGTCTTTTTTTATTTGGAAGGGAAGCATGTTTTGCCAAAAATTCTGAAAAAGAAAAAAAGAAAAAACTTACTTGTTAAAAGTAAATATTAAATTAATAAAGAAATTCCAAATTACAACTACCCCAATTGCAAATAATTTTGAAAGGTAAAAATTCTTTTTAAACTTACTTACTAGGATATAAAGTATTATTGTATTAATACCTAAGCCTACAAGCGAGATACCAAAAAATTTAAAAAATTGAACTGTTATTTCTGGATTTTTATTTTGGAAAGTCCAAATTCTATTTAAAAAGAAATTAGATGTTGCCGCAATGGTAAACCCAATTGCATTCGCAATGTATTTTTGAATTTTAATAATTTCTTTACATAGGTATGTAACTCCAAAATCAATAATAATGCCCGAAGCTCCTACAATACCGAATTTAATAAATTTAAAAATAAGCGTATTTGAATTAATCATATACAAAAGTGTGAAAAATAAACTTAATTCAGCATAATTTAGTTAATTTATTTTAAATTTTATTTTTCAAAGAGTTTATTCTCTCTTTTAAAACACAATGGTTTGTCGTAATTTTTATCTCCTTATATTCTTCCAATTTATGAATGGATTCCATTAAATTAAATTCTTTTTGAGAAGCAGAATAGAATATTTTCTTTGCTTTTAAATGGGATGCTAAATATTCTTGTTCGGTTTGACCAGGGGTTGGAATTAAGATGGCCTTTTTCCCAAGAGTTGCAATATCCATTATACTTGAATATCCCGACCGACAGATTATAAGAGATGCATCTTTAATAAGCTGGTAAAACTCATCTGTATTTAAATGATTTATAATGTCTATTTGCTTA